>Ga0187858_10001930_pt1 | contig 22011 bp, 36 predicted proteins | sample June2016WEW_8_15_FD_133015 | JGI IMG/M metagenome (GOLD analysis project Ga0187858, IMG submission 133015) | Peatland microbial communities from SPRUCE experiment site at the Marcell Experimental Forest, Minnesota, USA - June2016WEW_8_150 | ecosystem: Environmental > Terrestrial > Soil >...
TGGGCACCTTGGTGGTGGTTCGGGTTTCCGACGAAGGACTCTATCGAGTTAGTGCGGCGTCCTGTGCAGTCGAGCCTGAGTCCGGCGGTCGCGCCCGAAGTGACGTACAACGACGCGAACGGCGACAAGCAGACGCTCGACCCGTCCACTTACACGGTGAGTTGCGACAAGATTACGCTGAACGTCGGTGCAACATGGCCGCTGACCGACCGCAAGCAGGACTGCATTCAGATAACGTATCCGGCGGGCTACGGTGACACGGCTGACACAGTTCCTTCGCAGTTGAAGCTGGCCGTGATGTTTCTCGCGGCGCACTTCTACGAGAACCGCGCCATCGCAACCATCGAGCCGACATCAGAGACGTACATGACGCTGATGTCGCTGCTACAAAGTTTTCGCAGCTACAGAATACCGAGATAACCATGAGCATTCCTAAGAGACTATCGACCGGCGTGCGCTACGTCAGCGCCGGTGAGTTCAACTGCCAAGTGACCTTCACACAGCCGAACGCAGGCGCGGAAGGCGACGGCACGCCGCACGACGAGACGGTTGTCAAGGCAAACGTCTGGGCGAAGGTGTCGCAGTGGCGCGGCAAAGAGAGCGACAAGGCGCAAGAACGCACTGCCGTGTCGAGTTACAAGATGTCGCTTCGCTATCCGAAGACGTTTTCTGTGGACACGGGAATGAACATCCTGCTACGCGGTCAGCGTCATAACATCGAGTCTTTTGCGGACCCGGACGGGCAGCGCGTTCAGCTAGACATTTGGACGTGGGTTGAGAACGACGCAGTGAGCAACTAAGGGAGCGAGCATGTTAGAGAAAGGCTTGTACGCACTCATCACGACCGACGCTGGAGTCTCAGCGCTCATTGGAACGCGAGCGTATTGGGTGCTCGCGCCTAAAGGTTCCGCTCTGCCGCAGGTTGTTCTAGCGCGCGTGACCACAGAGGATACCTACGACACGCAAGGCGCAACTGGTCTTCGAGATGCGGTCGTGCAGGTGGACTGTTACGCGGCGGACTTCTACGGAAGCCGCGCCATCTCGCTTGCTGTTCGCAAACTGCTGGAGAGCTACAAAGGGACGCTTGCTGATGGCACGCGCGTCTCGGCAGTCATAACGCGGAAAGACTGGGACATGCCTTACGAAGAAGGCGGTAAGGGCTTCGTGTACCGAGCGCTGCTTGAGTTCAGCATTCACCATTACGACGTGTAGGACGGAGTCGAGTGCCAATCAAAATAGACGGGCTGTCAGAGTTGTCGGAAAAACTCACGCACGAGAGCGCTCGCACCGCGAAGCGCTGGCTGTTGCGTTGCGCGGAGCCAGCCGCCGACGTTGTCGTCGCCGCCGGTGAGCAGTCGGCACCTGTTGCGACGGTCGGCACAAAAGAGCACCCGATAGGACTGTTGAAAGCGAGTCTTGATTACCAGACGCGCTTCTCCAAGCCTGTCGCTGGCGAAGACACGCAACTCGTCGTGAAAATCGGCATCAAGCAGTTGCTCGACAAGGACGGGAAGAACCTGATGTGGTACGGCTCGTTGCAGGAGTTCGGAACGCGCTTTCAGCCCGCTTTGCACTGGTTCGGTCGCGCGTGGGAGTCATGCCAAGACAAGGTGCTGTCCGTGTTCGCAACCGAAGCGCTGGCGCGTCTCGCGGACATGGAAGAGAAGGGCAAATAAGTGCAGATACTAACTCCTGATGTGCTGTGCGAAATGATAAACCGCTATGTCACTGCGGACGAGCCCGTGCCGGAACCCGAACCCGCGCCGCAAGTCAGTCCTGTTGACCAAGTGCTTATCGCGTTCGGCGAGTTGGACGAAGAGCAGCGACGCCAGTTTCTGCTCAAGCTGAACGGCTTCCTTACACAGCGCAGATGATGAGTTGAGCGCCGTCACACTTTTCGGAAAATGTGATGCTACTTCCGAGTGTGAGCGTTGTAATGCCGGTGGGCGCGGGCGACAGGTTCTTTCGGTTGGCGCTGGACTGTTTCCGGTACCAGACCTACGAAGGCCCGCTTGAAATCGTCATTCTTGACAACAGCGTAGAGCCAATTGAGCACCTTCTGCCGTGTGATCCGCACATCAAGTATGCCCGCAGCGACCGCCTGACCATCGGCGCGCTAAGGAACAGGGGCAACTCGCTGGCGACCGGCGACGTGATCGTTCACTTCGACGAAGACGACTGGTATTCGGACGACCGCATCGCGGCGCAGGTTGAACGACTTCAGGTGACCGGCAAGGCCGCCACGGGCTGGCACAGCCTTCTGTTCTTTGACACGTCAGACGGACGCTGCTACCGCTACGTTTACGCGGGAGCCGGTCCTTACGGCACAGGCACGAGCCTTTGTTACACGCGTGCGTGGTGGGCGAAGCATTCATTTAACGCCGCGATAAAGAAGGGCGAAGATTACTGGTTTCAGCTTGACGCCGCGCAAGCTGGGCAACTCGATTCGACCGACGCAAGACAGCTTTGCGTTATGCGCGCTCACATGGATTCTACTTGCCCGCCGACGTTCTGTAGTAGTCAGTTTCCGACGGTAGCGCCCGAAGCGCTGCCTGATGAGTTCTGGCGGGCCGTTGCCCCAGCCGCCCCATAAGTGCCCGCTGAAGCCGCCTGTGCGCCGACGTTCCGGCAGGAAACCGGCCCGGCTTACCCGTAACAGAACCCCCGGCACACTGAGCGGGGCAACCCGCGAATTTTCTGCCTGTAAGTAAGGCGAAGACAGCAAGACAAATCGCATCACCGCCCAACTTGGGCAGAAGGATACATCACCATGAGCGCACCTATCGTTGGACTAGGAACGACCGCCGAGTTCGCGTCCGTTCTATCACCTGCAACCTTTACCACGCTGACGGGCGTCCAGTCCGTCGCATTCTCGGGCGACAAAGTTTCGACCGAGAAAACCACCAACATGCTGACCGCGAACGGCGTGGACACCTACATCTCGGGGACCCAAGAGCCGGGCACCTGCGACATCAAGTGTCAGTATGAGCCGGGCGACGCTTCTCAGGTGGCTCTCGAAGCTATCCGTCTCGCGGGTCAGGCTGTGCCGTTCAAAATTGTGTACCCGCTGTCTCTGGGCAGCGCGGCCTTCTCGGGCATCGTCGAGTCGATGACCAAGAACTTCCCGCTGGACAAGGTCTGCACCTTGGATGTGAAGGTGAAGATTTCCGGCCCGGTCACAATCGCGTAACAAGAAGACCGCATCTAGTGTGCTCCAGAGCGGAGCAGCACGCTCGTGTTGCTCCGCTTTTGTAAGACGAAGACGAACACAGCAAGTGAACACAGGGAGAGTATGTCCAAAGAAACGATTGTTCAGTCAGCCGCCACACCCACTATCTCTATCGTCATTCACGGCGAAGACGCCGCAGGCAACGAGACCACGAAGACGTGGAAACTCTGCCTTGACTATCGCGCTCTCGCGAGCATCGAAGACACGACCAAGCGCGACCTGAAAAACATCGAGAGCTGGAGAGACATTTCCAGCGGCAAAGAGTTCCCGCAAATCATCCACTGCTGCCTGCATCGGTATTCACCCGACGTGACGCTGGACGACGTGCTTGAGAGCCTGAACCCGCAGGCGCAGCGCCAACTGAGCGATGCGCTGTTCGACATTACGTTCCCCGGCGTCGTCGCCGCGTGGAAGAAGCATCAAGAAACAGGTGCAACCGCCGTCCCAAACGCGGCGACGGCGACTCCGACCGTTTAGAGCCGCCGATAACAACGTGGGTCGAGTTGTGGGCTGTCGCTCGCTACGACCTGTCGCTGAGTTGGGAAGAGTTCGAAGAGTTGACGCCGTCGATGTTCTACGCGCTCTGTGCTCGGCGGAACATTCATTTTAAGTACGACCGCTTCGCAGCGGGCATGGTTTGCAGCGCGGTCTATAACGTCAACCGCGCGAGTTCAGACAGTCCGATGCTCACCGCCTTCGACTTTGTCAGAGAGCCGAAAGACGCGGCGGCGAAAGCGGAGACGGACAAGATCAAAGCCGTCATAAAGCAGGTCATCGGGCAACTTCCGAGTGACACGCCGAAGGACAGGCTGCACGGCATCAGAAGCAGGACTATCGCTTCGTTGAAATCGCAGGGGCGCGAAGACGCCGAGCAGTTGTTCGATAGCTGCTGGCCGTCTCTCAAACCGAAGGAGTAATTCACCATGCCCGTCGTAGGAACGCTCACAGTTGACCTTGTCGCGAACACAGCTACCTTCACGGCAGATTTGGGCAAGGCCGGAAACAGTCTCGACGGCTTCGGTAAGCAGGCACAAGGCGCTGGCGACGCGATGGACTTCTCGATGCGCGAAGCGCGCGGCTCGCTGATGTTAGTCGAGCACGAGATTGGCGTGCGCCTTCCCCGCGAGATGAACACGCTAATTGCTCAGATACCCGGCATCGGTGCGGCGATGCAAGCACTGCTGCCTATCATGGGCGCGGTGTTCGCCGCGAAGATGATTTATGACTTCGTGGAAAAGAGCAAAGCAGCACAGGAAGCGCTCACTGAAGGCTGGGCTAAGTCTGCGGAGTCTATCGCAACGCACAGCGACGAACTCGGCGTGTCCATCGCGCAGTCCAAACTGAAGATTGACGAACTGCTTGGCAAACCGACGAGCGGCGACGAGCTGGCGTTAGAGATAGCGAAGGCGAAAGTCGAAGCAGACAAACTCGCTGCGAGCCTGAAGAAGGACCTTGACGGCGTAATCGCGTTACTCGACAAGTCGGCGCACGGCGGCATTATGACCGCCATCTTGGGAACGTCCGGCACTGGTCAGGCCGAAGACGTTGCGAAGGGCCTGCGCGACGCGCTCGCTAAGATTCCGCGTGATGCGAAGGACTACAACGAGCAGGCAGCAGCAGCAACCGTGGCAGCGTGGCAGCGCGCGCAGAGCGAGATAGCAAAGAACAACGCCGCCGCGAAGTCGCAACAAGCACAGTTAGAAGACAACCCAGAAGCGGGCGGCGCATACGTCACCGATTACACCGCTGCTAACACCGCTCTGCAAGAGTTTCAGCAGCACCTGTCTGATGTGCACAACGAGCTAGACCTTGTTGGGAAAGACGATGCGTTCAAGAAACAAGCCAAGGACGTAGGCGACGCCGTCGCCGCCGAAGACGCAGCGTTCGATGCTACGAACCGTCATCAACTAGAAATGGACGGTTGGAAGCTGAAGAAGATCAAAGACCAACAGGACATCGCCAAGGCAGTTGAAGAGAACGAAAGGGGCGAAGCTGCTATCCGCGAAGAGTGCGCGAAGGCTGGCGTCAGGTCTATCGACGCGCTCATTGCCGAGAAACAAAAGGAAGTAGACGAGTGGGTGAAGTTCTCCGAGAAGATGATTGAAGAAGACAAGCGCCACGCTCTCGTCATGGCAGAGTTGAGAGCCAAGGACTCACCGGAGCATTCAAAAAACGCCGAGAACAGGCGCTACCACGAGCAGGTTGCGGCTTACGAGAAGGAGCGCGCCCTTCTTATTACTACCGGCCAGCAGCGCATTGCCGACGAGCAGAAAATCGACCACAAAGAAGAAGAAGAAAAACAAAAACACGAAAACGCTCTGAACAGGATTACGCAGCAGGGCGAGCAAAAACGCGCCGATTTGGTCAAGCAGTTCGCGAGCATGACGCTCTTCGAGAACAAGAGTGTGGCCGCTGCAATCGAGCAGATAGGCAAGCAGATGCTGCAAACGATGATTGACCAGACTCTCCAAGCGCTGATGGTGAAGGAAGACGCGAACGCGAGAGAAAAACTCGGCGACGCGAAGACCGCCGCTGCCAACACGTGGAACGCTGTCTCTGCCATACCTGTTGTCGGGCCTTTCCTAGCACCGCCGATGGCAGCCGCTGCCTTCGCCGGAGTCATGGCGTTCGAGACGGGCGGCGAGATCCCCGGCTCCGGTCCTGTACCGATCATAGGTCACGGCGGTGAGACCGTCGTAACAAAACAACTGACGGACCAAGTTAAGAACAACACGGGCAGTGGCGGTAAGCACAACATCACGTACTCACCAACGATCCATGCTCTCGATGCGGACGGCGTCAAGCGAACGCTGGACAAGCACAGCGCTCTCTTCACGCAGCACTTTACGAACACACTTCGAAAGATGAACAGGATTTAACCATGTCCACTCCCATCATGCCAGCTTTGCCTCTTTCCCTTGCGAAAGGTTTGAAAAAGGCTCCCGTGTTTAACACTATCTTTCACGAGACTGCGGCGCGGCGCGGTAACTGCTCTGTTAGCTTGCAGCCCTATGCAACGTGGGCATTCGAGTTCGATCTTGACGCCGTTCAGGGCAATGAGTCCGCCGTCTCATCCGTAATCGCGCAGTTCCTTGGACTTTTTATGGTGTGCAACGGGCGCAACGGGCTCTGGCTGTTCACTGACCCGCAAGACCACGCCGTGACTTCTGCTACCGGCGGAATGCTAAACGTCACTCCGGGTGCTGCTGCTCCGATGTCGAGCGTAGGCGACGGCTTCAGCACACAGTTTCAGCTCGCCCGCTCCATTGGTGGGTTGGCTTGGGACATCATTCAGAACCTGAACGGCACGCCGACGCTCTACGTGAACGGCGTAGCGAATTACGACTGGGGCATCGACGACACTGGCATTGTGTCGTTCAATCCGTCACTCTACGTTCCTTCGCCGACCGACGTGCTCACTTGGTCGGGCAGCTTCCGGTATTTATGCAGGTTCGACGAAGACACGGTTAACGCCCTGAGATGTTTCACCACTAACTCAGGGACTGATCTTTGGAATGTAGATTCAGTGAAATTTTCGTCGGAGTTCGTGTAGCCCCTTGCGGTTACTGAAGCTCGTGTACGTGCTCGATGAGCGCGTCGGCGAGTGCGCGCTCTGCTCGCCAGCGTGCCCACCACGCCGTCTTCGCGGCCTTCGACGCCGCCGACCGGCGAGCCCGCGCTTCAGGCATTGCGGCTGTTGCCTTCAGCGACGCTGACCGCTTTTCTTGCACGTCTGGTCTGTTTTGCGAAACCTTTGAGCGTGCGGACTGTGCCGCTCGCGCTTCAGGTGTTGAGAACGCCGCCTTCATCGCCGCCGACCGCCGTTCACGCACCCCAGAGCCCGCCCAAGCCGCCTTCATCGCCGCCGACCGGCGAGCACGCGCTTCAGGTGTTGAGAATGCTGCCTTAAGCGACGCTATCCTGCGAGCGCGCTTCTCTGGGTCCGCCCACACAGCCTTCTGCGCCGACTGTCGGGTCTGCCGAGTCTTCCTGATGTGAACGCGCTTTGCGGGCTTCACAGGCGTCGGTTTGCGTTGGCGGTCCTTTCCCGATTGCATCTGTTGCCAAAGTTTGACAAGCTCAGACGCTATTTTGCGGATACTGCCGGGTGCAACTACGTTCCGCATTGCGACGGCGCACTCCTGCGACGACAGCCCGACGCGAAAATACCAGTGGACGATTCCACAAAGAATGACAGCGGCGTTTTTTGATATTGCCAACTCACCGTTGTATGTCTTGAGTCGCCGCTCAAGCGCGCTACAGCGCTCGGGAGAGCCGCCATTCATCTGGGCAGCAACACTGTTCCGCAGTGTGACGAGCGCGGGCCGGTCCTTATGAAGTTTCCTTTGCGCGAACCTGATGCGTTTTTCTGGGCTGTCGTTTCGTGGGCTGTAGATGCGTGCTCTTAATTCCATCGCGCGGGCGAGTAACAGCTTCAGTTCCGACACGTTCCCCGCGAACGACGGTGGCGTTTTGCGACCGTGGAACAGCTTATGGGTGTGGGTCTGCATCGCCGCTGCATCTTGAAAAGATAGTCCTGTGGTTTCAAAACCATCAGCGGTTGCATGTCCATCAACGATGTGAGGTCGGTGACCAGCGAATTGGAACTCGTCAAAACTGGGTAGGGTTTGCATCACAGTATCAGAAGAATGTGACGGGATACGATGATTGCGATTCGCCTACGACGAGAGCACAGATTCCGTTCGCACTATTGAAGTGAGCGGTGCCCGCGCGGATGCTGACTTGCAGGCTTGGCTGGACGGACGACACGCCCACGTGCAGGAACTACACGGCAAGCGCGAAGCGGCCAAGGCGTGCTTCGAGAACCTGAAGGCGAAGGCGGGAAGTGATCGGCAGATGAACTCGACCCACGCCCCGAGTTCGGTGTGACGAAAGAGGGCATTCGATGTCCGCAGGCTGGTAAAGGCAGCGAGGAACCATCCGCTGTTCTGACAGCAAAGCGGCGGGGTTAGTTATGTTCTCCCTTTTTCAACGTCCACAACAGGGGCATCGCCCTCCTAGAGGGCCAGTCTCCATTTTCGTCGCTGATTTCCTCAGTGACTCGCGTATTTCGGTTTTACGTGAGTCGGTCGCATCAATGAAATCACGAATAGCATTTTGAAAGTCGCGCCGTTCTTCAGATGTTAGCCCCAACCATCCGTTAAAGACCTTTCCTGTTTTGTCGTTCATCTTTTCTTTCCCCCTAAGAAATCCAAATTAGCTAAACATGTCAAAGTGACCACACACATTGCAATTGGACGAATCCATCGAAATCGGAATCTGCTTGCATCCTTCACATGAACACTGGAATCGCCGCAGGCCCGCCCGGTGCCCATATCTCATCTCTTTTTCTGTTGGGCTGTGTTCTGCATCTTGCGCTCGTCTGGCCTCATCCCTGCTTCGCAGCGCTGTGAATTTCAGTTCAAGATCAGAAGGAGGATTTTCACACTGTTGCCCGAGTTCTCTAAAATCTGAGGAAAGGGCCAGATTCTCTGTAGTTGATGTCCGCGAATAGCTGAGATTATCGGCCCAATTCGCAACAAGGGACCACAAGCTTACCAGAGCCTCAGCCAAGCTGACGATTCCAACCACGAGCAGAAACTTAGGCAAATAACTCGGTGCGATACCGTGGATCACCATCACGCCGATCACTACTGGCCCTCCAATACCGATGAAAGCCAACCAGCGCAGATTCCTCCTGTATCTGCGGCTTCGCTTCAGAAAAATCTGCGCCGTGCCGAAAGCATACAGAGCACGATCCCAAGACTCTTTGCAAATCCGGTCTGTTTCGGCTGTTCTCGGCATCGGGTGTTCGGACCGGATTATACATTGCCACGGAACGTGATTGCTGTGAGCAACCCCGGTGCTGGAAAGGCGGGGTAATCCGGTCACCGGGCGCATAAGTATCGCGCTGGAGCCGCCTGTGCGCCGCGTTGTGGGCAAGGAAAAGGCCCTACCCGAAGGCAGGGCCGGGGTAACCGGCAGGGGTTAAGCGGTTTGGCCCAAGGCAACCGGCGCTGGCGTGACCTTCCTGTGGCGGATCACGGTCGGCCTTTTGTGTGACTTCTTCTTCGCGGCCTGACGCTTGACCCACGCCGCGCTGTTCTTGGCATTCTGTTCCGTGTGATACGGGCAGTATGACCGTCGCTTTCCATCCGGCCCTTTCTTCGGCGTGATTTTGCAACCGGCCCTGACGCACTTTCCTTCCGCTTTCCGCTGCTGATATTCGCTCTTCTTTGGCATGTTTGTTTCCCTCCCGTTTTGAACATCGCTCTAGTGGCCCCACTTAGCAAGCGAGAAGTTCCCGCCCCGGATGACGGGGAACCAAGGCGCAGTGAAGATGTGAAAAACACGCCTGACCCTATTAAGGCAGGCCCTTCTTGCGCCAGCGTTTCACCGTGGCGGCTGCGTTACGCCTATCTTCAGCATTGCGCTCTGAAAGGGAAAGCTCAGAGTAGTGTCTCCGCTGGCTCTCGCGCCACTCTTCGTGAAGGTTTTCGTCCGATAAGCGGGGATCGGGTATGACTTGATCTGCTGGACCCCATAAGCGTCGGAAGTAAATCCAGAGACCAGCGATGAAAACCAGCGCAGATGGAAGTGCAACCGCGATGGACTTGAACACCACAAAAAGCAGATTGCACTCCGATACGGACACTCCGCAAGGTCGTCCGTCACACGTTAAATGTTCATTTACGCGCGGACGCGAAAAGCACGTTAAAATGGTCTCGCAAGCATGGGATGAAAATGCCGACCTACAATCGTGGCGACTACGTGAAGGTTGAGTTTCCCGACAAGGCCACTGGCATTAGTGAGTGGATGTGGCTGCGTGTCCACCACTGCGACGACGAGAAGAAGTTGGTGTTCGGGACTCTCGACAACGAACCTGTCAATGATTACGACGACAAGCTGAAGTTGGGGTCAGAACTCGCCGTGAGCTATTCGCAGATTCGTGAGCACAAAACGGCTACGGCCTTTCTGTCCAAGAACTAATCCAGCCATCACGTTGTACACTCCCACACCTGTGGAAAAATAAAATCCTCACCGCTGGGAAAAATTGCTATCATTCGTGCTATCAAAACTTCCCAGAGGTTCAAGCACACATGAGCAGCAATCACGTGCTGGTCCGGAACGTTCCTCAAGACATTCGGCAATGGATTAGGAGAGAGAGACAACGGGGTCAGATGTCGCAGCAGGAATTTATGCTATCGCTGCTGCAACAGGCGGTTCGCACGGAGTCCACACCACTCCTCCCGTTCAGCGACGAGCCGAGGGTAGAAGTCAATCCGGATGCGCTGCCTTTCAAGTTCATCGACCTGTTCGCGGGTATAGGGGGCTTTAGGACAGCTCTCACCAAGCTCGGCGGCCACTGCGTGTTCTCATCCGAGTGGGACCGATACTCACAAAAGACATATAAGGCGTGGTATGGCGAAACACCACATGGGGACATCACAAAAATCAGCCCCTCTGACATTCCCGACCACGATGTACTCGCTGCGGGTTTTCCATGTCAGCCGTTCTCAATAGCGGGCGTCTCGAAGAAAAAGAGTTTGGGTCAGGCGCACGGCTTCAAGTGTGCAACGCAGGGCACTCTGTTCTTCAACGTAGCATCAATAATGGAGGTCAAGCGCCCGCCCATCGTTCTCCTTGAGAACGTCAAGAACCTTCAGTCGCACGACAAAGGCCGCACGTGGAAGACAATCACCGAAGCACTAACGGAACTCAAATACGCCCTATTCAGTAAGGTTATTGACGCTGCCGCGTGGGTCCCCCAGCACCGGGAGCGCGTCTACATTGTATGCTTAGACAAGGGGGTCTTCGGCGACGACCCGCCCTTCTCGTTCCCGACTCCTCCAAGCAGCACGCCCAAGTTCAAGGACATCATGGATAAAAATCCCGAGCCGAAGTACACGTTGTCCAACCACCTTTGGAAGTATCTTCAGGAATATGCGGAGCACCACCGGGCGAAGGGGAACGGCTTTGGGTTTGGGCTAGTTGACCTGAACGGAGTGTCGCGGACGCTGAGCGCTCGGTACTACAAAGATGGCTCCGAGATCCTGATACCCCAGCCGGGCAAGAACCCCCGACGCCTCACGCCGAAGGAGTGCCTCAGGCTCATGGGCTTCGATGAAAAGACTATCGTCGTGTCGGACACTCAGGCGTATCGCCAATTCGGAAACGCCGTAGTTCCAAAGGTCGCATACGCAGTCGGGCGACAACTCTTGGGCGTACTCCGCTGGCAGCTCACGCGAAAGGCGAATGGCTGTTTGGTGAAAGCAGTCGTGTGAGCCGAGATGGCGACACCTACTGGAGAGCGCGCAATCTCGGATGCGTTGCGAGTCGGCAACGCCATCTTGAAGTTCATTTCGGCAAATGACGTCGGCAGAACAGGCGGTCATCAGTGCGGCTACTATTTACCAAAGCCTGTCTGGGAGATGTTCACCGAACACCCGCCAACAAGAGGCCGGAACGACGAGACTGAAGTTGAAGTGCAGTGGCAAGACGGACGCATAACGCAGTCACGGGTGAAATGGTATGGCAAGGCCAAGACCGAATACAGGTTGACGCGGTTCGGCAGGGATTTTCCATTCCTGACCCACGATAACGTAGGTGACCTGCTCGTCCTCATCCCGGTAGACCACAGGCATTTCATTGCATACGTGCTTGACCTCGAAGACGACATTGAGGACATCGAGGCTGCGCTCGGTGTCGAGATCATCGCTTCGTGGGCTGCGTTCAGGAACGGATCTCCCCAGCTTCCCCCTGAAGACGAGGAGGAATGTATTGACCGCAGGTTCAGGCACTTCGCCGAGACGCTGCGGCAGTTTCCAAGCGGTGCTGCGTTTTCCGAAGAGGCTCGTGCCACGCTGGAAGCATGTGTGCAGGCCTTCGCTAACATGCGGTCGGACGACGCCCTGATACGGTGTATGGACGCGGAGTACAGGCTGTTTCGCGTTGCCGAGCGTCAGGTGTGCGGTCCAGAGATTTCCCGCTTGTTCCGAGACGTAGATGACTTCCTCACTACGGCGTCCAGCATAATGAACAGGCGCAAGGCGCGCGCGGGAAGGTCACTGGAAAACCACGTCGAGTATGTTCTCAATAAAGCGCAGATACCCCATGTGATGCGTCCCAATGTTGACGGAAGACCTGACGTTCTGATCCCGAGCGTCGAGGCTTACAGGGATGCGGCGTACCCGGTGGATAGACTGATCGTGGTCGGCATTAAGACGACGTGCAAGGACAGATGGCGGCAAATTCTCAACGAAGCGCAGCGAGTGCCACACAAGCACATATTGACCATTCAACAGGGAATCTCTTCGAACCAACTTGGAGAGATGCACCGTGCGAACGTCACGCTCGTCGTTCCAAGGAGCATCCAGCGCCAATACCCGAGCGGAAGCGGGATAACAATGTGGGACGTGGAAGAGTTCATCGGCAAGGTTCGAAGGATGCTTGAAGCATGACCGACGTTCTCACGCGCGAGCAGCGTCGCTTCAACATGGCGCAAATAAAGAGCAAGAACACGCGCCCTGAGATGATGGTCAGGACTCTGCTCCATGCGCTTGGGTACAGATTCAGGTTGCACGTTCAAAAAATGGCGGGACGCCCTGATGTGGTACTTCCAAAGTTCAAAGCCGTCATTTTCGTTCACGGTTGCTTCTGGCACATGCATCACTGCAAGTTTGGGAAGGTCGTGCCAAAGACAAACGCCCAGTTCTGGCAAATCAAGAGGATGGCCAACGTTGAACGCGACAAGCGACAGCGCAAAGCTCTGCGTAAAGACTGGTCAGTCCTTACGGTTTGGGAGTGTGAAACGCGGAACCCTGATAGTCTTGGCCGGAAGCTCCGGCACTTTCTCGAAGGTCGGAAAAAGTGAATTTCGTGCGCCCCTAATGCTTTTTGTTGTGCCCGCTCTTATTGTGAGCACGCTCAGCAATCTCGTATTTCATTCCCGCCTTTGGCGTCGGCGGAAGTTCTTCTCCCCTAGCAACCGTTCGCTCCTTTCCAGTGTGCCCGCCTCTTGGTCCTATCAATTCGTAAAGCCCGGAAACGGGCGCTTTCTTTCCGGGGTTGTATTGCTTAGCCATGATTTTCGCCTCCATGTTTATTATCTCTTGCGTGTCAAACCGGGAGAGGCCAAATTCCTTCGGCGCTGGGCAAGTGCAAAGCGCGCGGGCGGAAGTGTTCACGCCCGCATCCGGCACTGCGTGGTCACCACTCTGTTCCCGCCCCGGATGACGCGAACCCTTGGTAACTTTCGGGCCAACATCCGTGCGGAGTAGAAGGGAGAAGGAGGACAAGACCCGATGGCGCGGGAGACACCAGCAGAGATTGAGCTTCGAAAGGCGATGTCCGCTATCGGCCATAGAACGTGGTCGAAAAAGGAACTTAGAGAGCTATTCTCGGTGGTTTTATCGGTTGCCTTCACGAACGCTTCAGACCTATCTGAAGTGATGCTGGCAGCGTGGGCTGTTCCTGAGTTCAGGAACATGTTCATCGCAGAAATAAGAGCGGCATGGGCCGACCCTACCCTCAGAGCGCGGTTCGCAACTGCAATGAAGGCAATGTGGGCCGACCCTGAATATCGTGCCCGACAGTCGGCGGGGATGAAGAAGCCTGAAACTCGGGCACGACTGTCGGAAGGGCAGAAAAAGACATGGGCCGATCCTGAATATCGTGCCAGACAGTCGGCAGCGCAGACAGAGGCGTGGGCACGCCCTGAGCACAGAGAACAAGCGGTGAAAGCAATGGCGGCGGTTTGGGCCGACCCAATAATAAGAAGCAAAATAATAGCAGCCATGAACACAGCCGAGGCGAAGGTTAAAAGGGTGGCGGCGTGCAAAGAGGCGTGGGCACGACGGTCGGAGGAGGCCAAAGCAAAGTCTCGTACCAGACTGACGGCTCTGTCGAGAAGGAATGCCGCTGACCCTGAACAGTGCGCCCGACGGTCGGCGTCGGCGAAGGAGCGGTTAGCTGACCCTGAACAGCGTGCCCGACTGTCGGACTCGGTGCGCAAGAAATGGGCCGACCCTGAATATCGTGCCCGACACGCGGCGGGGTGCAAAGAGGCGGCGCGCCGGAAGGTAGAGAAGGCAATGGCCGCGAAGGCAGGGAAGTGAAGCGCGCGGGCGGAAGTGTTCACGCCCGCATCCGGCTTCGCGCGTGGGGGAAGCCCCTCGTCCCGTTTGACCCCGTGCTAGGCGGCCTATCTCGCTGAAAACTATCGTAGCCGGGTGAAGGCTGCTCACTCTGAAGTCTTGGCATGGTTCGATGGTACCGGCGCGCCAGTGAAGAAACCCCGGCGGCGGTAAAAAGCCCGTAACATTCCCCGGCTACCGTGGGACGCAACCGCGTCCGGGGAGTAATCATGTACCAGTTTCTTGCTGGAGCCACTGTCGTGGCCGTGGTCGCCGTTGCGTCTTACTTTGAGCGCAAGGTGCTGCGGGCCGATGTCGTGAAAATCAAAACTGACTTTGAAGGCGCGGGTGAGAAGTTCCTGCTGACGCTGCGCTCGAAAGAGTCTCAGATTCGTGCGAAGATCGCCAACGACGTGGCGAAGGTCTTTGCCGAAGTGAGTTCTGCCGTTTCTCAGGGCGACGCCACATCGAAGGCGGACGTTCTCCGCATCGTTGAGAAGCTGGAATCTGATCTGCGAAAGGTTATCTAAGAGCGGGCTCCCCGCCCGGCCCGTGCCCACGGCGCAATTGAGAGTCGGACGCAAACCTTCATTTTCCGAACAGTGCGTCGTGGGCTCCACCCGTAACACCTAGCCGCCAGTATGCAAGTATTGCTATCTTCCTCTAACTAGGAAAGTCCCCCAATGTCCACCGATCAGTTCACACAATTTATGGCCGCACAGTCTGCCATAAATCTGACCATGACAGCCGGGCTGTCACGCATCGAGCAGTCGCAGAAAGATATGAGCATCAGGTTATTCGGCGGCGACGGGCAGCCGGGATTGTTGACGAACTGCAAGGAATGCAAGTCGGGACTAGACGCACGGCTCGGAGCGCTGGAAGGCGCGAGGATCAGCACGCGCGCTTGGGTGGCCGGGGCGCTGGCGGTTTTCACGTTGGAAGGCTCGGCACTGGGCTTGTACTTTTCGAAGGTGGCCGGGCACCTTTCGGACCTTCAGCACGTACTAAAACACTAAACGGACGGCGCTGTCATGCTCGAAAAGATTCGGACAATTTGCAGCGTCGCCACGTTGATCGTCTCGCTCGCCGGGCTGCTCCTATTGCTGCACTTCCACGGCTTGCTCTGAGTCCCGCCGGTTGTAGTTGTCATCTCCGAAGCTGTGGTGACGCCGCCCACACTCGTATCCCAGCCCAGCGGCAATCGCGCGCAGCCGCCGCAAGGCTTGTCTCACCATCCAAGGACTGACGCACAAGCTGAAGGCAACTTCCGTAGACGGCATTCCAAGTCTCCACGACCGCCATGCGATGCTCGATTGTAAGGCCATGTATGAACCGGCACGCTTGACAGCAGCAATGTGCTTATCCTGAAGGGCATGCTGTTGATCCGGACCGACGATCTCGTGGCCACGGAGTGCTTTTTTAGTCGCAGCAAGATTGATGGCCGCGTAGTCCCATGACGCGGGGATCGGCGTGTTACTGTGGACGTAGCGCCACGCCCGATGTCGGAGCACCGCCTTTAATTGCTCGTCCTGAAAGGCGAAGGGCGGGATGAAGGCGAAATTGTGGGCCGCGCGCCTGTTACTCATCTCAAGATTGTCAACAAATTTCCATCCCGTGGTACTGCTTGCCAACAACCCCTCTCGTTGGTGCTGCTTATAGAAATTACTTTTCATTTGAGTCTCCCATCTTCACGTGCCTCTTTTTGTATTCAGTGCCGCACTCTGCGCATTCGGCGCGTCCAGCGCGCTTTGTTTCTATCCAGACCTGACTTCCGCAGCGTGGGCAAGCATCTCCGCTTCCCTTTCCATTGGCCCACAGGCGTTCTGGTCCGGCACCGATGCCGGTGACCGGCAGAATTACTTCGCGCGTTTTCTTGGGACCGCCCGGAGTGCAAAACGAGCAATACAGAGCGCGCCGTTCACCCTTCCCGATGTAGACCCCGTGCTCGCATCGCCGCATTGAGTTCGTTCTCCGGACTCTCAGCGGAGTGTGACGTGACATTTTCGTTGAAGGTAGGGGGACACCAGAGTTACACTGACGGCATGCTTCTGCTTCTCGTGTTAGTCGTGACCATGCTTGACGCCGCCCGGCGGGTGAGCAAGTGGTTACAAGTGGTAGCAGTTGATACACTCCGCGCCGCCCGGCGCAGCCTGCTCGCCGTAGCCCAGACCCCGCTTCCGTAAGTTCGAGCCTTCCCGATCAGAAACAGGCAAAAACGTTAACCACATGATTAACAAGAACGCCCTGAACCCCACGCCAACGAAAATATTTATTTTCGTTTGTGCCAATTGGCGTGGACTTGCGGCGCTTTGGCCTTTTTATGCCTTGTTACTACAGGGTTAATACATTTCTTCGATTGGCGTGGGTTTGGCCGTTTTGCCAGTGACGGGAACCCTAACAGCGCTCTGGGAGTATGTCCGGAAGCAAACGGGCTGGTGGTTAGGGTAACGGGGTAATGAATGGCCGATTCATGGGGCACCCCGATACCGCGAGAGCCAGCGACCGGGGCAGGGCGTCGTGATCCGCCACTGAGAGCGGCACCGTGGGCACCTTCGCGCAGCGTTCAATCCTGTGGCGGGGCAAGCGCGCGGGATACCTTACCACCCAAAAAGGAGCAACACAATGAAGAAAATTGAGCACGTAATGTCAGACTTGGAAATGGATTTAGTGGTGGAAAATGACCGAAAATTTCGCCACCAACACCCGCAAACTACCGAGGAAACTCACGCAGCTTTCAGACAACTTCTAGACCTCATGGAGGAGAAGGGTATTTTGGGACCCGCCCCGAGCACTATTAACTAACCACTAAAACCAGCCGGGGAGTTGGACGGCAAAACAAGGAGAAATACGATGCAAATACAGGGAGACGGCTACGTGTATGGCAGACGGATGGAGGCAGACGGTCACATGTTTGACCTTGGCTTTGGAATAACAATCACAGTAACCAGCGAGCGAAAGGTGTTGCTGGAAATACTCAACTTCGAAGAAAGCCCTTACCCCAAGGAAGACGACATAACAGAGACTGCGACGGGCCGCGTGTTTTTGAACGCGGTGTTCAGCGCAGAGAAAGAGGAGGCGAAACAATGACAATTGACCTCACTCCGGAACAGGTGCGCTGGCTCGGCGGTCTTCTGCGGGGCTTTTGCAGTGACCCCATCTACGACATGGAAGACGAGCAAGAACTCACATACAGATTCATGCTCCTTCTCCAACTCGAAATGAGTCGTGGTCGTGATGGCATGGACGTCTCGCCGCGTCAGGAACTTCAGATGTGGAATGAACTTTTCGAGCAACGGGCAGCGGAGAAGGAAGCAGACAACAACTACTAGCAAGCCGGGCGTAAGCCGGGTGCAACACAACTAGGTAACAAAGGAGAATAGTTATGGACGCAGCACGCTACACAATCACGCCCGCTGACAGACCCTTTCTTTTGCACGCACTGTCGGCATGGAAAACCCTCCACCATTGCGAACTTGACAAGTCACAACTTCTGACTTGGTTAGAGCGCTACCCGAAACCAGATATTTTGCACGCGTTTGAGATAGTGCAGGTATGGGCTGACGAGCGGAAGCCTTCAGAGACGTGCTATCTGCTGCGAGCCAAGTATGCAAACGGCGTACTGCGCGCTCGCGCACAACATCTCAATAAATGGAATGAGCTTTTTGCGTCGAAGGATGCTCCGACAATCTCGTTGACCCTTGAACAAGCGGAAATCGTTTTGCAGGAGCTTTCCGTTTCCGCGCCGATTTTCGGTGATGGTCACGACGCAAAAAAACACGCCGCACTTCTCATGCCGATTCGAGAGGCACTTATTCAGCAGATTGAAGAGGTGCAGTGATGACTGAAGAACTTGAGCAACTTGCACCCGACGGCTTTGTGATGATTCGGAATGGAATCCGCGAGCACATAGAGGGTGGAAGATTGACGGGCTACGCGCTCGGCGTTTACTTCTACTTGCACTTGACCTGTACATGGAAGACTGGCATCTGCTACACGAACGCGGTCGCTATCGGAAATGTGCTGAATATTCCAACACGAAGCGTCAATGACGCGCTCCTTAGACTGCGGGAGCAGGGTTACATCAGCTATCCAGCAGGTCACGGGCAGCGTGGGAGTTACGCCGTACTCATTCACAAATATCGCTGTACGGTCGGCGCGTTGAGGGGTTATGAGCTAAACGCTTTTGCTGATAACAACTTCGAGACGGTGACCTATGACCACCCGGACGGTGGCCGCGTGGTGGCCGCGTGGAAGCCGCGTGCTGACCGCGCGGAGACCGCGTTGATGGTGCGTGGTGGCCGCGTGCTGACCGCGTGTATTCAAGACAGTAAAGACTGTTACAAGCCCGCTGCAAGCGTAGAAGAAAGGCCAGACGGTCAAGCCAGCCAAGCCAGCCAGCCAAGAGAACCGCGTTCGGAAAACGAAAACGGCGGGCCGGCGGGCGGGAGCTTGTCTTTGAATCTTGGGGTTAGCACCCCAAGCCCGCTTAGAGCAACACCAACACCCGCTGGCCATGAGAAGGACAAGGGCAACACCGATGAAGAGCGCTGGAAGCACTTCATCGCTGACACCAAGGGCGGACTGCCAGATTCAATGAAGTACTCCATACCAAAGCTAGAAACAATTCCCTTGGTATTGGCGAGAGCGAATGCTCAGAAGAGCAGTAGGTACAACACAAAAGCGGAATCCTTAGCGATGGGCATCAGTGATTGGGCAGAAGGCAGAAGTCCGTCGCTGGATGGATTGAAATGCTTTCGATGGGAAGCGTGGCTAAAAGAAACAGAAACGGAGTTCACAAAATTAACCAACTAATCGCGCTCGCTTTGCGAGCAGAAAAAGGAGCAATGAAATGAGCACACCCTATCAACAAACAGAAGAGAACCTAATCCGGATGGTTGCAGACCCCAACTTCCGCGCCGTCCGCGTGGAGGAATATCGGGGCCACGACATCATTCCGGCGGAAGCGGTTGCGGCACCGACAGATGAGCCCTACACCGGACTCGTAATCATGGATGAAAACAACTACGTCGTTTCCGACGGGCTCGACACCGTCGAAAATGCAAAGAAGTTCATCGACCGCTGGCTTGATGAAGGCTGGCGGAACGTCGCGGAGAATGCGGTAGAGAAAGCAGCCGACGAAGGCGAGCAGGAACGGACACGTCTCATCGTCGCTGAAATTCGTCGGCGGTGGGGCCATTTTAAAGGAGTTCAGGGTGCAGACTACATCGAAAGTCTTAGGCAGGAAGGGGTGAATGAAAATGAGTCCGCAGCCAGAGCTTAACTTCTTCCAAGGCGAAACCTTCGAGCCCGCTCGTGACGGAGCGCGGCTCAACCGGCAGCTCGACGCTGTCCGGAAACTGATGAGCGACGGCAAGTGGCGGACGTTGGAGCAGATATCCGAAGCGACCGGCGCACCACAAGCCAGCGTCAGCGCGCGGCTACGGGATAGTCGGACCGTCCGGGGTGGCAGCTTCATCGTTGAGCGGCGTTATGTATCTCGTGGATTGCACGAGTACAGGTTCGCTGGCCACCAGAATTGAACACAGGGCGTCAGAAACCGCGCTCGGCTGCATAGCAAGGCCGAGCATGGTAGCGGAAGCCAAGAACAGAAAAAGCAAGGGTTCGCCGGTCCCGCGTGGAAGACCCCACGCCCTACCGTCAAAGACATGGCGAACGTGACACTCGGCGCTTCACGGGGACCGCAACTGCGCGGTCGAATCCACTGCCGCTTACTACCAGACGGCTCCAAACCATAAGGAGTCGTGCGTGCCCGCATTATCCGAACCTTTGACCACCGAGTTGCTGCCCTGCCCGCCCAACGGTACCATTGCGACCGCGACGACGATACGGCGGAAAAGGGGACCATCCTTGAGCCGTCGTACAGGACAAAGTGGTAGCGTGTTCCAACAGAATCAAAACTCGTGGAATCCAGCAGCACCCGCTTATGGTCGCTTCTGGGTTGACTCTCCGGAGGGCCGAAAGCGCCGGGTAATTTCGCTGGGCGTGTGCACCACGCGCACCGTTGCCAAGCGAAAACTCCGCGAGCACATCGAATCCGAGGGCGTCAATTCCGCAGCGACCCTCATTTCAACCACAACACCGGGTACGACTTTCCGCGAACAGGCAAAGCGGTGGATTGCTTCGCTTGCCACGCGCCGTCGTCGTCCGGTCAAACCCGCCACGATTTTTGGCTGGCAGCACGCACTGGACAAATGGATTCTCCCGACCCTCGGTGATAAGCCAGTGGCCGATGTTTCCAATGCCGCGCTCAAGCTGCTACTCGAAACGATGGCGGCTGGCGGGCTGTCCGCAAAGACAATCGTGAACTACGCGCAGGTTCCAAAGATGGTGGTCGCGTCGGTAGTCACCGCCGAGGGGGAGCAAGTTTACCCGCGAACATGGAACCACGATTTCATGGGGCTGCCCATCATTGATCCAAACAAACAGCACCGGCCTACCGTGACCGAGACGGAAGTTGGTGCTCTTACAACCAGTGCCGCGTATCGTTTCGCGGTCCTGTTCGCCTTGCTTGCAGGTGCCGGATTGCGGGCGGGTGAGGCCCTTGCGGTTAAGGCGACCGACTTCTCGTCAGATTTTCGCGTGCTTCATGTGACGCGTTCCATCTGGCACGGTCTGGAGCAGGACCCCAAGACACCGGCGGCAATCCGCGAAGTGGACATCGCGGAGCCGCTGGCCGCATTGCTGCGGGTGTACGCGGAAGGCAGGACCGGATACTTGTTCGCCACGCGGAGCGGGCGACCGGTTGCTCAGCGGAACGTACACCGGGCAGCCGGTGTTGGCCTTCACGCGTTTCGGCGATTCCGTACCGAGACTCTTCGCCGGGCGCGCGTGCCGGAGGACCTCATCGCATTGTGGCTTGGGCACGCGCCCAAGTCGGTGACTGACCTCTACGCGGGCGGGTTGCAGCATGACCTAGCTTGGCGGCGTGAATGGTGCGACCGCGTCGGGCTTGGTTTTTCAGTTGGGCTAATTGGGGCTAGAAACAACGCGCCACTTGCGTTGCAGAAAGCCGCGTAACCCGATGACAGGGCGGGAAATAAAATGGCTCCTCAGGTAGGACTCGAACCTACAACCCTCCGGTTAACAGCCGGATGCTCTGCCATTGAGCTACTGAGGAGTGGGAGCAACACGCTTGCCTGCGTGCTGAATTGTCAACGAAATCATATCAGAGGCTGCAGCCGATTGGAAACTCGCGAGTCCGAGGTGCGTTGAACGATCAGCAGGCGGCTGTTTCATCGCATCAGCTCACCACCGGTTCTCTCCCGAGAGAGCCAAGATTATTCTTTCGAATCGTGGGCCGCAGGATCATCGTGGGGCATCGCCGCCGCCAGTAGGGCGCGCCCGTGGGCCACTGTTCTGCTAACCTAATCCTCGGCGTCTCGTCCACAACAGGAGTGAGGTGTTCATGCTGGGAGGTTCGCGTTTGCTGACTTTTTTCCTGATTTTTCTCATCGGTGTGGTTGCCCTGGTCTGCGCGGAGGATTCCCGGGCTGGGGATTCCACCGCTCCTTCTAGTCCGAGCGGTCCTCCGAAAGCCAAAGTTGTTCCGGTCGAGGACACCGTCCAGGGGCACAAAATCGTCGATCGCTACCGCTACCTCGAAGATCCGAACGATCCCGACACCCA
>Ga0187858_10001952_pt1 | contig 21866 bp, 15 predicted proteins | sample June2016WEW_8_15_FD_133015 | JGI IMG/M metagenome (GOLD analysis project Ga0187858, IMG submission 133015) | Peatland microbial communities from SPRUCE experiment site at the Marcell Experimental Forest, Minnesota, USA - June2016WEW_8_150 | ecosystem: Environmental > Terrestrial > Soil >...
ACGGTGGTTCCTCGTCCGGATTGGTATTTCCTGTTTCTGTTTCAAACGCTGAAGTTCTTCGACGGGCCGCTGGAAGTGGTCGGCAGCGTGATCCTGCCGGGGCTGGCCGTGTTGGCGCTCCTGTTGGTTCCGTTCGTGGATCGCGGCCAGGTGATGCGCGTGACCCGCCGGACCGTGGCCTTCGGCGCGGTGGCGCTGGCGCTGCTGGGGTGGTCGGGGCTGACCGTGGCGGCGATTGCGACCACGCCGAAGGCGGACAACACCGTGGAGATCGATTTCGGCGCGCCCACCGATTGGATGCAGCTTTCGCCGCAGGAACTGGCCGGCGTGGGATACTTCCGCAAAGAGAACTGCGCCAGTTGCCATGCGGTTGGAGCGGGCAAAACGCGCGTCGGACCGGACCTTGCGAACGTGCCCATCAAGAAAACGGCGGCTTGGATGATCGAGCACTTCAAGCGGCCCGCCGCCATGGTGCCAGGCAGCTCCATGCCCGCCATTCAGTTGAGCAACGCGCAATTGAACGCGCTGGCAGCGTTCCTGCTCAAGCTCACCCCGCGCAACGCGGAGGCGCTGGCCAACGCGCCGGATTTCGCCGTGGAAGCCGCACTGTTGTATCAGGCGAATAATTGCGGAGCCTGCCACATGGCCAACGGTGTTGGAATGAAGATCGGTCCCCCGCTGAATGGACTGGCACGGCGACGCACCAAAACCTGGGTCGCGCAGCACTTCGCCAACCCGCAAGCCCTGTCGCCGAACAGCATCATGCCGTCGTATAAGTTCTCTAACCGGGAGATGGATCGCATGATCGCGTATCTGTTTACGCTGCCGGACTAGGTGGGGCAGGCGCTTTCGCCGGCCAACCGCGCGCGGTGAGTTCCGCCACCGGCTGCTAGACTATAAACTAGCTTAAGCTAGATTACGCGGAGCCGTTCGCTTCCGGACTAAATGGCTTCCTCGCGGCACGCCGCGGCTGGCTGTTGGCCTCACTCGCCTTCAGATCTTATCCGGGAGGAAGCGCCAGTGGCTAGCGGCCCGAGTCGCTTTCATCGGGATTCTCACTTGCTGTCCGGATGGACCGGTAAACGGCGGCCAGTAAGCGATTGAGTCCTGGGCGATCATGGCCTCGCCTTAATCCACTGTCACTGCGATGAGTGTCGCGTCGTCGTGGAAGTTGCCGTTGCAGAAACGCGTCACGTCGTCCATAATCCTCGTGCGGATGCCCTGCGCGCCCAGGCTCCGCGCCGCTAGTGCCGATGCAATCACTCGTTCGTCGCCGAATTCCTCGTCGTGTTCGTTCGCCGCTTCTGTCACGCCGTCCGTCGTGAGCAGCAAGCAATCGCCCGGGCGCAAAGCGAACTTCCGTTCCTCATAAACGGACCTCGGGAACAGCCCCAGCACCATGCCGCCTTCGGTGAGAATCGTCGCCTCTTCTCCTCGCAGCACAATCGGCGAACAGTGCCCGGCGTTCTCAAAATGCAGAATCAAATGCTCCCTGTCGATCACCCCATAGAAGAGGGTAACGAACTTCCCCGGCGCAATGCTTCCGCACAGCACTTCGTTGAGCTTGTTGCACAGCGCTCCCGGCCCCGTGCTGACCGGCGCGAATGCCCGCACCGCCGCTTGCAGATTTGCCATCAATAGCGCCGCTGTGATCCCTTTACCCGACACGTCTGCAATGCAGATCCCCAATTGATCCGGCCCCAGAGTAAGCACGTCGAAGTAGTCGCCTCCCACTGACCGGGCCGGCTCCCACGCGCACGCAATCTGGAATGGCTTCATCTGTGGCAGCTCATGCGGCAAAAGATGCGCCTGAATCTCATGCGCCGCCGTCAGCTCGGCTTCATGGGCCTGCAGTTCGATTTTCCCGACCGTGATCTGCCTTTCCAACTCGCGATTCCGCCTTTCAAGCCGCCCCTTCGCCTTGCCCGAAATGAAGAGGGCAACTCCGGTGACCAGCGAGAAAAATGTGCCAATCCGGATATCGAACCAATCAAGCTCAAGTAGGCGGTCGGTCTGGCCCGCGACGATCCGGCTTGCCACCGATGCGATCGAACTCGCCACTGCGGCAACCGGGAGAAGAACGGCTAGATACGCGAACCAGTCCCAGGGGAACTGCTGCTTTATGAGGAGCGGCACGGAGAGGGTCACCGCCAGCCACGTGCAATTCCCGATGATGAAGGTGAAGAGAAGCTGCGGGGTTGGGTTGGTATTTCCCTTCAGCAGCCAGTATATCCCCGAGATGGCCAATGCGACGCCCAGCAGGAAAAGCTGCAGTCGCCAAAAGCCCAGCAGAGGCGTCAACTTCGGAAATGGCCACACGCTTCTCGGCATGAACATTTTACTCTTCAGCATCTCACGAATTGCCAATAGGAGCATGGCCGGAAACGGGTTGGCGCGACTATGTCTAGATGGTCTAGCATCGGGAAGTTATCGTGGGACGCAACAGCGCCGCGGGCATGCAGGCATATGGCCGCGGAGTCGGCAAACGGCGGGAATGAGCGGATCGGATTAAGCTCGGAGGTTCCAGGTTGCCAAATAATCGATCTGATACACCGTGGCGACCGCTATGTGTATCTCGTCCGCGGAGGCGCACGCTAGCAAGTCGCCAGGTATTACCAACTTCTCCGCCAGTTCCATTTATGCCGCTATTCAGAGCAAGTGTGGAAGCTTCTTCGATAAAACTCAACCTTCCGGGCCTGCAGGGGATAGGTGACGGCCGCTGCCTGACCGCGCGAACGCCTGCGGGTTACTGCAGCGCAATCCCCGGCTTGGTAATCGACACCTCTACAACCTTCGGCGCATACTTGGCCGCCGGTTCCCGAATTTTCGCCGCGTTCCCCAGCAGCACGAAAGTCAGATTCTCAGACTTGTAATACTTGCGGGCCGCCGCGTTTGCCTGTTCCAGACTCACCGCGTCGATGCGCGAGAAGAGGTCGTCCACCTCGTCGCGGCCGAGGCCGTATATCTCTAGCTCGCCGAGGATCGCCGCGAGCTGGTCCGCGGTTTGCAGCCGCGCCGGCGGATAGGTGCCCTTGAAATACGCCTTCGCCGAAGCTAGTTGCTCCGCGGTGATGCCCTTCTCTCCCAACCGCCGCAGGATCTCGAGCGCCATGTCAATGGCCTTGGCGGTGGTCTCGGTCTTCGTGAAGGTGGTGATGACGATGCCGCCCGCGAGGCGCGGCTCCTGCACCTGGCAGTTGGCGCCGTAGGTCAGACCGGAGTTCACGCGCAGTTCCTCGTTCAGCATGGAAGTGAACCTGCCGCCGAACAGCGTGTTGACGAGCAACAGCGTGACGCGGTCCGGATTCTTCCGGTCTATGCCCGGCTGGCCGATGTAGAAATAGGTCTGCGTGGCATCGGGCTTATCGATCAGCAGCAGGTCCGAGCCGCCGCGCAAAGACGACGCCGCCGCCCATTCGTAGGTCTTGCCCGGCGCAACCCCGCCGAAGGTTTCCGCGATCTTCGGCGCCGCCACAGCCGGATCGAAGTCGCCGGTCACGATAACGATCATGTTCCGGCCGCAATACATCCGCTGGTGATAATCCACAATGTCCTGCCGCGAGATGCGGGCGAGTGTGATCTCGTCGGGCGGGCGACCATAAGGATGCCCCGACCCGAAAAAGAACGCCTGAAAATAGGCTGAAATCGCGCCCTGCGGGTTGTCTTTCAGGGACTTGGCGCCGTCCACGCGCTGTGACAGGAGCTTACTCACTTCCGCTTCCGGGAACGACGGACGCAACACGGCATCGGCCATGAGATCCAGGCCGCGATCGAAATCCTTTTTCAGAAACTCGCCCGACACCGGCGTCACCGAAGAAATCTGCGATCCGAAGCCCTGTTCGGTTTGAAACGTGCCCCCGAGCGAATCCAGTTCCTCGGAGAACTGGTCCGCGGTGCGTTTGCTGGTTCCCTTCCGCAGAAGCTGCGCCGTGACGCCCGCCAGACCTGCGCGATCCGCCGGCTCCGATTCCGCGCCGCCTTTCACCAGAATCCGAATACCCACCAGCGGCACTCCTCGGCGAGACATCAGGTCGACCACCACGCCGTTGGGCAGCACTTGCCGCGTATAGGGAGGCAGCTTCACCTGTCCCGGCAGGCAGGCGCAAGCCAATATCAAAGCGAGACTCAATCGGGCGGTCATTAGCGGCTCTCCTTCGCCGGGCCTGCGGGCGGCTCCGGTTTCGCTTCGGGAATCAGCGTTGCCACCGTGCGATTATTCTCCTGCAGGTACTGGTGCGCTACGCGTTGGACGTCCGCCGCAGTCACGGCTTCAATAGCGGCTTCGACCGAGAACAGTTTCTTGTAGTCTCCGTAATAGACCTCATAGACGCCCAGCAGATTGGCCCTTCCCGCGATGGTCTTCAATTCCCGGTAATGATCCGCCAGCAACTGGTTCTTGGCCTTGCGTAGCTCTTGGGCGGAAAGCGGCTGGCTCCCGATGCGCTGCAGCTCTTCGAACAGAGCCTTCTCCGCCTGCGCCGGCTGAATGCCGCTGCGCGGTTGGAGAGTGAATATCAGAAGCCCGGGATCGAGCGCCGGCTGGCGAAACGCGTTCACCGAAAGCACCAGTTGTTCCTTATCGACCAGCCGGTTGTACAGCCGCGAGCTTTGCCCGTGAACCAGCAGCGTCTCCATCACATCCAGCGGAGCGTCGTCGGGGTCCTTCGTTTCCGGCACGTGATACGCCACCATCTCGATGGGAAGCTGCGCCGGCTTCCGCACCACTACGCGCCTCTCCCCAAGCTGCGCGGGCTCCTTGGTGCGCACTGGAGGCGGCGGTTCCTGCCTGGGAATCGGCTCCAGATACTTCCGGGCCAATCCGATGACCTCCGCAGCCGGGGCGTCGCCAACCACTACCATGACGCAGTTATTCGGCGCGTATCCCATGCGGAAATGCGCCTTCAAATCGTCCATGGTCCAGGATTCGATATCCGAGGGCCAGACGATCACCGGCCAGTGATAGGGGTGCGCGATGAACGCCGCCGCGCCGAGCTGCTCGAACAGCACGCCGAAATTGCTGTTGTCCACCGAGAGCCGCCGCTCGGAGTAGACCACGCCGCGCTCGGACTCCACCATCTTTGGATCGAAGCTCAGGTCGCGTATGCGATCCGCCTCCATGTCCATCATGAGCTCCAGCGCGGACCGCGGGAACCAATCGGTGTAGACCGTGGTGTCCTCGGTGGTGTAGGCGTTGTTGTTGCCGCCGCTCTTCTCCATCTCGACATCGAACTGCTTGGGACCGTACTTCTTGGCGCCGTTGAACATCATGTGCTCGAAAAAGTGCGACAGTCCGGTCGTGCCGGGATGTTCATTGCGCGATCCGATGCGGAAGAAAAAATACATAGCCACGTTCGGGATATTGTGGTCTTCCTGAATCAGGATCTTCATGCCATTTACAAGTGTTACGGTTTGGACATCTGCGGGCTGCGCCAGCAGCGGCAGCGTCAAGCCCGTCAAGCCGATTACAAGGACGATGAGAAATCTCATGGGCTTACGATAACAAATGTGCGTGCTGAAACGGGTAACATGGAAGCCGCCGGGCGCGCCCCCTATTGCTGCCAGCGGCAGGGAGCCGTCCAGTATTAACCAAGAGTAAGTGGTGTTTGTCGACCGTATTTCCTGTTACACTCAAAATCGGCGCGGACACCGGGCCATTCCGATGCGAAGACGCTGGATTCCGATTGCTTTCTTAGGTATTGCGGCGGCCTGGGCACAGGACGGCGAAAAGTTGGCGCCGTACTATCCTACTCCGGAAACTGTGGTCGTGAAAATGTTGGAATTGGGAGGTCTGAAACCGAACGAAAAGATGTTCGATCTGGGCAGCGGCGACGGGCGCATCGTCATCCTGGCGGCCCAGAAGTTTCAAGCCAACGCTATCGGCGTGGAGCTGGACAAAGACCTCTATCGGCAGAGTATGGAGCGCATCCGCAAGCTCGGACTGGAAAAGAGCGCGAACATCGTCAATGGCGACATTCTGAGACAGGACTACAGCTCCGCCGATCTGATCACCGTATACCTGTTGCCGACCTCCAACGACAAAGTGCAGCCGTTGCTGGAGCGGCAGTTGAAGAAGGGAGCGCGTGTCGTCGCGCACGATTTCGAATTCCGGGGTTGGACGCCGGCGAAAGTGGAAGATATCGACGATGACGGTGAGGGCCGCAGCCACACATTATTTCTATACCGGCGTTAGCCGCATGATGGGTGTCCGTGCCAGGTGAGATGGTTTCGCCCCCGGCATGGAGGCGCTATCTTCCGTGGGCGCGGGTTCTGTTCGCCGCCGCTGCCTTGGCCAGCGGACTGCTGCTGGCTCCTCGCCCTACGCCGTGGGCACTGGCGGCCTCCGGCCTGTTCCTGGTATGCGGGCTGCTGATTCCTCTCCGCAAGCGCACTCACGATGGCGCTTTCGCCTTACTCGTTCTGTTTGGGGACGTGGTCTTCTTTCTTGTGCTCGTGAGCTCGGGGATCGGATCGCCTCTTTGGCTTCCCGTGATTTATTACCTCTACATGGCGGCGGAAGCGGTGGCCCTGTACAGCCCGCGGGAGGTGCTGGTGGTAGTCGGAGTAAGCGCGATCTTCTGCGCGGTCGTGCAATCGCCGTACGTAATCGGGCTCCGGCGCACGACGGCAGTCGCGGGCGCGCTGGCCTATGCGTTTGCGGTTTACAAGAGGCGGCTGGAATCCACGATCCGGGAGCAGGCGCTCCAGGCCAGCGAGGCCAAGGAGGAGGCGCGCCGCGCGACAGAGACCGAACGGCAGCGGATCGCCTCCGATTTCCATGACGGCCCCCTGCAAAGCTTCATCAGCCTGCAAATGCGGCTCGAGATCGTGCGCAAACTCCTGGAGCGGGATTTCGGAGCCGGCATGGACGACTTGCAGGACCTGCAGAGCCTGGCCCAGCAGCAGGTAAAGGAACTCCGAGCCTTTGTCCGCAGCATGCGCCCGCTGGAGCTGCAGGGCGCCAACCTGTACGCGTCAGGCCGCAGGGTTTGCGAGAACTTTCAGAAAGAGAGCGGCATCCCGGTGACGTTCGTGGGTGGAGAGGGCCCGTTGAAGCTCCCCGAGGAAACGGCTTCGATGGTGATCCAGATGCTCCGGGAAGCGCTGCATAATGTTTTGAAGCACGCGGCCGCCACGCGCGTGGCAGTTGCCGTCGAGCGGGCGGGCAAGCTGCTGGAAATCTCAGTCGACGACAACGGCCGCGGCTTTCATTTCAGCGGCGTTTATTCGCTGGACGAACTGGAGTTGTTGCGGCTGGGGCCGGCCAGCGTCAAGCGGCGGGCGCGCGAACTGAATGCCGAGATGACGCTGGAATCGCGGCCGGGGCGCGGCGCAGGGCTGAAGCTGCGCATCCCTATTCCATGAAGCACAACCGCCGGCGCAGTCCCCCCGCGCGCGCGGGACTGGTGTCGGTGTTCTGTCTCCTAGCGGTTGGGTGCGGCCGCTACGCCGATTTCCGGCTTCCCGAGCTGAACCCGGCCCAGCCTGAGATGAGCTACACCTGGGAACCACGCGACGCGCCGGTTTTGCGGCACGGCAGCCCAGGCGATTGGGACTCGCACGATGCCTTGAACCCCTCGCTGGTGCGTCACGCCGGCGTCTATTACAACTTCTATTCCGGTTTCGATGGGAGGGTGTGGCGCACCGGGCTGGCGACTTCCACAGACGGCCTGGTCTGGAAGAAGGAAGGCGCGGTCCTGGCTCCCGAGCCACACGCTGGAGAGGGAGACTATATCGCGGCCAACGGCGCCGCCCTGTTTCACGAAGGCGCGTTCTGGTATTGGTATCAGGCTGGACCGAAAGATACGCCGCGGCTGGGCCTGGCCCGCTCCACCGACGGCCGCGAATGGCGCAAGGCGCGCTTTCCGGTGATGGATTTCGGGCCACGCGGGAACTGGGACGAATGTGGTATCGCGGATCCGTACGTGCTCGAAGTGCGTCAATATTTGTACCTGTTCTACCTCGGGCAGGATCGCGCGCGGCGGCAGCGCCTGGGCGTTGCGCGGTCGCGGGATGGCGACCATTGGGAGAAGCTGCGAACCAACCCCATCCTGGAACTCGGCAAATACGGAACCTTCGACGAGATGGGGCTGGGCGAACCGGCCGTATGGATCGCGCACGGCTATTACTGGATGCTGTATACTGGCCGCGACGCGCAGCAGAACCGTCGTCTGGGGATGGCGCGGTCCACCGATGGCGTGCACTGGGAGAAACTGTCCGCGGTTTTCGAAGGCCGCCAGCTCTGGAACAGTAAAGTGATCTGCGACCCTGCCATCGAGTTGCTGGGCGGCCGTCTGGCGGTGTGGTTCGGAGGCGGCGATGCACCTTCGCCGGACGAGAACCTGAACGGGCAAATTGGCGTTGCGGTTCTGAAGGCGGTCGGCACGAGCACTGTCAAATGAACGAGCGCGAATCCACCAAAACTGTCGGGCTGCTTCGCCGCGCGCTGCCCTACCTGACCGTCGCCATCTTCGCTGCCGTCGTCTACGACGGCTGGATCTTTTACTCGCGCTGGAGCAGTGCGCGGGATATCGAGCGCGCGCGGGCGGAGAAGGAAGCTCAGGATGCCCGGAAAACCCTGGATATGCTTGGCGGCGGCAATCTCAAGATCCTCGATTTCTACGCCTCTCCCGGCGTGATCCGGCGCGGAGAGCACGCGAATCTCTGCTTTGGCGTAAACGGCGCCAAGAGTGTCCGCCTGGAGCCTGCCGTGGAAGATCTGCATCCTGCCCTGAGCTATTGCCTGCAGGTGGCACCGCGCCAGGACACGGAGTACAAGTTGATCGCCGAAGACGGCGCGGGGCATAGCGCCACCCAGAGCGCTCGGCTCAAGGTGGTTCCTTAGGCGATGTTGAAGAAACCGCTTGCTGACGCGCGCGGCTCCTATCGGAGCCATGACCGTCAGGGAGTGGTCCGTGCCGACAGCTTAGGACCATCCAGAGTGTAATCGAACCAGCCGATCATCATCTCTTCCCAGGTCTGCGGTCCCCAGCGCACTTCCTTCTTGGGATCGGGGTTCGCCGGATTGTTGGGTGAGTTATCGAAGTGCGCCACGCAATCCAGGCGCGCGCCCTTGGGCAGTAACAAGGGCTCCCTTAAGCGGTAGACCAATTGCCAGTTGAAGTTGTACTTGGGCACATGCAGCACGATCTCCGAACGCCCGTCCGGATAGACCGCGGTGTAGGTGAAATCCTTGCCGCGAAAATGCATGTGCGGCATCAAGTCCACGACCCGGACGTCCTGCGGCGCGGTCCACGTGGAGTGCACCTCGTAGTTGGGATCGCCGGGCGGTATGGCCAGCCTGAAATTCGTGGCGGTGCCACTGAGCGCCGTGTGCTCGACCGGGCTCCGCGCGAAGATCAGGCCGATGGAAGTCAGGTCGGTGGCCGGTTTGCCGTTGGGCGTATAGTGCAACTGGAAAATGAGCTTGGAGCCAGCCTTGAGCAGCTTGGCAGTCCCGGCCGGATAGATTTTGGGCTGTTCGCCCGGAGCGAAGCCGCACAGCTTGGCGCTCAACCAGTCGCGCCCGCGTTCCGATGTGCGCTCGCCGCCCGTGCTCTCGCCCGTGTGAGCGCCGCCGGCGCCGTCCATCGCGAACACAATTACATGATGCACCACCGCCCGGTTGCCAGGCCGAATCTCCGCCGCCTGCACCCACCGGTCCTCGGCGAAATTCGTGGGCACCGTGATGTAGCGGTATGGGACTACACCCGTGGCGGGGACCTCCACTGGCTGTTCCAGCGAGATCACCACATCTGGCTTGCCGATGGTCCAGCCCTGCTCGAACTTCGGCACGGGCGGCAGATCGTTATCGTCGCCGGCCGGCGCGCCCGCGTCCACCCAGGCCACGATGGTGTCGATCTCCTTCTGGGTGAGCCGGCGGTCGTTCGAAAAATGGCCGTAGGCCGGATCCGCCAGCCAGGGCGGCATGCTATGCTCCAGCACCTTCTCGCGGATGGCTTTGGCCCATGGGCGCACCTCTTTGTAGCTGAGCAGCGACATGGGGGCGGCCTCTCCGGGACGATGGCACTCCGCGCAACGCCGGAACATGATGGGCGCGACGTCTTTCGCGTACGTTGCCGGTGGGGCGCCAGCTTCCCCGGCCACGCAGACACCCGCGGCGCCTATGACCGACAGAACCATCCGCCACATCTTATTCATGGACCCTCCTCGGAGCAACCATCTGCATCATAATCGATTCAGGCGCACGGCGGCAATCGGGTGGGGCAGGCGCTTTCGCCTGCCCCCCCCGATTAACCTGACTGTTTCGGAGCCGCGACCGTCAGGGAGCCGGACACCTCTCAAATACCCAAAATGGTTAAGCACCCGCGGTCTCGAATGCCGGGCGGTGCGCCCTTACGGCTTTTTCAAATACCGATCGAACCACTGCAACTCCTCCCACAACACGTGTTCAACGGATTCGCGGCCGCCGTAGCCATGCGACTCCAGCGGCAGCATCACCAGGCGCACCGTTCCGCCGTTGCCGCGAATCGCCTGATACAGACGCTCGGATTGTATCGGGAAGGTGCCCGTGTTGTTGTCCGCCTCTCCGTGAATAAGCAGCAACGGTGTCTTGATTTTGTCGGCGATCATGAACGGCGACATCCGCAGATAGACGTCTTGCGCTTCCCAATACGTGCGGCGTTCGGTTTGAAACCCGAAAGGCGTGAGCGTGCGATTGTAGGCGCCGCTTTCCGCCGCGCCGGCATGAAACAAATCCGAGTGCGCCAGTAAATTGGCGGTCATGAACGCGCCGTAGCTATGTCCTCCCACGCCGACGCGGTCGCGGTCGATAACGCCCATCTCGACCGCTTTGTCTATAGCCGCTTTGGCGTCCATGACGATCTGTTGGACATACGTGTTGTTCACGGTTTCTGGATCGCCGATCACCGGCATAGCCGCATTGTCCAGAATCGCGTACCCGTGCAGCAGGAAAAGCAGGTGCAGATTCGGGCCGCCAAAAATAGTGAAGCGATCCGCCGATCCGCTGACCTGACCGGCCGTGTTCGCATCGTTGTATTCGAGCGGATACGCCCAGAGGAGCGCGGGCAAGCGCGTGCCTTCCCTGTAATCCGGCGGCAGATAGAGTGTGAAAGACAGGGGCACGCCATCCTCCCGGCTGTAAGTCACGATCTGTTTCCGTATGCCGCGCACCTGCGGAGTGGGATCCGCGATCTTCGTGAGCGGGGTAGGAGTTTCGCCCGCACGAATGTAATAGTTGGGAGGCTCCGTGGCGCTTTCGCGCCGCGTCAGCAGGCGCGTGCCGCTGTCGTTCAGAACGGCCACCACGGTTTCATAGCCGCCCCTCGCGGACTGAAACACGCGCTCAGATTTTTGCGTGGCGAGATTGTATCGGTCCAGAAACGGATGTTCGCCGGACGGGCTGGCGCCTTCCGCCGTCAGGTAGATATCGTCGCCGTTCTGCAGGATTACTTCGCGGCCGTTGGGCAGGCGTTCCATCACGGGACGGCCGGGGTCATGATACCGGTCCTGCACATTGCGGCTGAAGATCAGGCGGCCTTCTGCATTGGGCTTGTTCAAGTCGATCTCGATGGTGCGCGCCCAACGCTTGTCGCGCTCGTAATCGGTGACCAGCGCCTTGGCGTCCTTCGCCAGCGCCTGCACATCCCGAAAGCGCTCGACCGTTTCGAAGATCTCGCGAGGCTGCGCCTGGAACGGGGCGGCCAGTGTCAGAATGCGATCGCGATGCGGCGCTTTCTCCTTAGGGTTGCCTCCATCCAGCGCCTCCACCCACAGCAGCGTTGCCGGCTCATCGGCGCGCCACTCATACGCGCGCGGGCCGGTGCGCACACCTTCCGTCGGAATGCGGTCGGCAAGCGGCAGATCGGCCAGCTCGTACACCTTCTGCCCGGCGCGGTCCCACACTTCCACCACCTCCGGGAAGCGGAAAACAGGATGCAGGTACGAATAGGGCTTGTGGACGCGCGCGACCAACAGATGCCGGCCATCGGGCGAAGGCGTCACCGTTTCGAAGATGCCGGGTGTGCCCGACGGTGTCACCTTCCCGTTGGTGCTATCCAGGTACGCGAGTTGCTCCGTGCAGTAGTAATCGAACAGATCTTCGTCATGCGGAGTGCTCAGCATGTCTTCATACGTAACCACCGGACCAGACCGGCCGGAACTCTCCTGCACGTGCGGACCGGTGGGCACCATGGATTCGGCCGGCGGTGGGCCGCGGTGTTCGGGAACCAGGCGCAGCACCAGCGTGCGGCTGTCGGAAAGCCACGCGATGGGTTGACTGATCGCCGCATTCAGGCGCACGCCGGCGATGCGCCGCGTCTGGCCGCTGGCGGTGGTCCCGATCCACAGGTCGATGCCGTGGGCGGCGGTGTCCGTGAAGGCGAACTGCTTGCCATCGGGGCTCCATACTGGCGCGCCCAGCTTTGCATTGGCAGGCACCGACACACGAATATCGGAAGCATCCGCGAGCCGCTTGATCGCGTAAGAAACGCTGTAAGGCGGCAGATGCGGTCCGTTCGTATTGATGTCGATGCGCAGGCCCGCCAGACGCAGCATCGGCTGCGCGACTTCGGCGATCGGCGGATACCGCACCGGCTGCATCAGAATGGCGTAATCCCGCGATGGGTTCACGGAGATCAGCGGAGACGGAGGAGCATTCAGCACATCCAATATTTCCCGCGGCGGCTTCTGGTAGGTCAGTTCAGCGGAGACCGCCAGCGCGGCGGCTAGCAGAAAGAGCGGAGTCATGCGACGTGGCATATGCTGCCATTCTACGACGCTCCGATCGGGGCCACGACCGTGAGGGAGTGTATTTGGTAACCTTTTTCGCCCCCCACAGTATAACGTTCGATGGCAGCTCTCCCGCAAGATCTCCGTTACGCATTCCGGACTCTCCGGAAATCGCCTCTATTCAGCGCTGTGGCCGTGTTGTCCCTGGCTCTGGGGATCGGCGCCAATACCGCCATCTTCACGTTGATCCATCAGCTAATCCTGCAACCGCTGCCGGTGAAGAATCCCGAACAACTGGTGATGCTGGCCGGCCGGGGCCGTCACTACGGCGGCAACAATGGCCGCGACAAGCTCTCCTATCCGATGTATCAGGACATACGCGGCAAGAACCAAGTCTTCAGCGGCATGTTCTGCAGTCACGGCACCACCATGAGCCTTACGTTTGAGGGCCGAACCGAACTGGTGGCGGGCGAAGTGGTCTCCGGAAACTACTTCCCGGTCCTCGGAATCGGCGCCGCCATCGGCCGGGTTTTCAACGCTTCCGACGACCTCTACCAAGGCGGCCATCCGCTCGCAGTCCTCAGCCACGGATATTGGAGAGCACGATTTGGCGGCGACCTGAATATCGTCGGCAAGAAAATCATCGTCAACGGTTATCCGCTCACCATCATTGGCGTGAGCCAGGCAGGCTTCGACGGGGTCGAGCCGGGTTATGCGCCACAGATCCGCGTCCCCGTCACTATGGATGATATTCTGCCGCGCACATACTTCAGCCGGCTCAACGACCGCCGTTTCCGTTGGGTGGAGGTTTTCGGCCGCCTGAAGCCCGGCATCACTATCGAAAAAGCCCAGGCCGGTTTGCAGCCGTTGTTCCATCAGATCCTGGAAATGGAGGTGCAGCAGCAGCCGTTTGCCAAAGCCTCGCCTTTCGTGAAACGAGAATTTCTGAAGATGTGGATGCAGGTCATGCCCGGCTCGAAAGGCCGATCCAACCTGCGCGATACCTACGCCAAGCCGCTACTGGCGCTGATGGCCATCGTAGCCCTGGTGCTCCTCATCGCCTGTTCGAACCTCGCGAACCTGCTGATCGCGCGCGCCTCCGCCCGCCAGAAAGAGATCGCCGTGCGCCTCGCGCTGGGCGCCAGCCGCGGCCGCCTCGTGCGCCAGTTGCTGGTCGAAAGCCTGGTGCTCTCCGCGGCCGGAGGTGCGCTCGGCGTGGGTCTGGCCGTGCTTATCGATCGGGCACTGATCGGCTTTCTGCCCTCCGGCGGAACCCCGCTCTCGCTTTCCAGCACTCCCGATTTCGCCGTCCTCGGGTTCAGTTCGCTGGTCTCCGTGCTGGCGGGAGTGATCTTCGGACTCGTCCCTGCCCTGCAATCCACGCGCCCGCAGCTTGCCAACACCCTCAAGGATCAGGCCGCCGCCGTGCTGCCGGGCAGTTCCGTGGCGCTCCGTAAAAGCCTGGTAGTGTGCCAGGTGGCGCTGTCGCTGCTGCTGATGATCGGCGCCGGACTGTTCCTCCAGAGCCTGCAACACCTGAAAGGTTTGAACCCCGGCTTCGAGGTCAAAAACCTGCTCTCGTTCGGCGTCGAACCAACCCTGAGCCGTTACGATGTTCCCTGGACCGTGGACTATTACCGCCGCCTGACGGATCGTCTGAAAACCGTCCCGGGCGTCGAGTCCAGCGCTGTGGCTGTCGTCCCGGTGCTCCAGGACAACGAATGGGACAACTGGATCACCATCGAAGGCTACACGCCCAAACAAGGCGATCCGCCCGACCCGCACATGCAATACTGCTCACCGGATTTCCTTGCCACGCTTAAGATTCCGATTCTGTTGGGACGCGATTTCACCATCAAAGACGCGAAGGGAGCGCCCAAGGTCGGCATCGTCAACCAGAAGTTCGCAAGCCGCTACTTTGGCGGCGCCAACCCACTCGGCCGCCATCTGGGCATGGGGATCGATCCGGGGACCAAGATGGATGTCGAGATCGTCGGCGTGGCCGGCGACACCAGGTATGAGAGCATGCAGGACGAGGTTCCCGACGAGCTATATATCCCCTACACGCAATCGAACTTCGTGACCGGTATGACGGTGTACGTGCGCGCGCACGGCGACCCCACCGGCATCTTCAATACCATGCGCCAGGTGGTGCGCGAAGTCGATCCGGGCGTTCCCATGTACGACTTGCGCTCACTGGACGATCAAGTCGAAATCTCGCTTTTCGTGCAGCGTATGCTGGCTACCCTCTCCAGCGTTTTCGGCTCGCTGGCCACGCTGCTCGCCGCGCTCGGCCTTTACGGCGTAATAGCGTTCATGGTGGCGCGGCGCACCAGGGAGATCGGCATCCGCATGGCCCTCGGCGCGGATAGCGGACTGGTCGTCTGGATGGTGATGCGCGAAGTCCTTACGCTGGCGTTAATCGGCGTCGCCGTCGGCCTCAGCGCCGCCTGGGCTGCCACACGCTTGATCCAAGCCCAACTCTTCGGCATCCAACCGACCGATCTCCTGACCATGGCTGTCGCCGCACTGTGTATCGTGGCAGTGGCAGTCCTATCCGGCTATGTTCCCGCCCGCCGTGCGACTATGATCGATCCCGTACGGGCGCTGCGCTGGGAATAAGTACTGGGCGGCCCATAGGAGGGCGTAAAGGTATAACGGGCACGGGCTCGCGAGCTATGGCAGCATCCTCCTGAAGTATTGGGGCGTAGACATGCTAATCCGGGCATCTAAAGTCACAATGTTACAGCAGTACCACCTTCACAGCCCGTATTGAGCCACTCGCCTTGACTGCATTCTTGACACCCCCGCCGCCGCACGTGTATTCTTGGTACCAACGGAGGAGGGTCAATCTCCATGAAAATGCTAGAAAACCGCCCGTATTTCATCGCACTCATGGCCGTGCTATGCGCCCCGGCATATGCCACGGTCCAGATTACATCTGTTACGCCATCGATTAAATCGCCGCAAGTCCTCGGCACCCCAGTCACCTGGACGGTAACCGCGACAGACTCGAATCCCGGTCCGCTGACTTTCCAGTTTAACGTGGCCCTCTCTAGCGGGTCTTATGCCATGGCGCGGGACTTCAACATGGGCACGCTCCAATCCGGCACTTGGACTTCACAGGCATTCGTCTGGGTGCCGACCGGTATCGAAGGCGCATATCGGATCCAGGCCGTCATCAAGGATTTTACCTCGGGTGAGACAACCTCGAAAACCGTCTTGTATCAGGTTAATCCCCTAGTGACTGGCAGCACGCCCGTGGTCGTTGCGACCGCCAATCCGCTGGTGGCCTTGTTCAGCGCGCCTTCCTGCGCTACCGGCAGCACCATGGCGGTCCGCTTTCAACCCGTATCCCAGAGCGCGCCTGCGGTTACAACCAATTTTGTACAGTGCCATCCCCCCGCTACCATGACGTTCGAAATCGCCGGCATGTACCCCAGTACGGCGTACAAGATGGTTTCTCAGACAGATACCGGAGGCACCGTCACGAGCGGCACCCCCGTGAGATTCACGACCGGGGCTCTGCCGAGAACTATTCCTTTTCCGAGTTATACGGTGAATATTCCGGCCGGTGCACAGACTGACACTGCCGACTGGGTGATGCTTCAGAATGTGCTGCCGACTGTGTTGAGGGCTTACCCTGTCGTGGCGACTGACTTGTCGGGAAACATTATATGGTATTACAACCCGGGCCAGAGCATTTTTCTCACGCGTCCCCTGCAGAATGGAACCATGCTCACCCTGCAAAGCGGTCCCGCCTGGAATCCAGACACGACTGAATTCCAACTCCTGGAACAGATTGATTTGGCAGGCAACATCGTCAAGCAGACCAACATAGGCGTGCTCGAGCAGCAACTGCTCGCCATGGGAGCAACCGACGCTCAGGCGTGCAACACAATCGCGAGTCCAGCGCCGGTTGGGTCGGCCTGCATCGACATTTTTCATCATGATGCCATCCAGACTCTGCCAAATGGCGATACCGCGGTTCTAGTTGCCGTTGAAAAAATCTTCCCCCCTGGAACGCAGGGCGACACCACAGGTCTTCCGGTCGACGTCGTCGGCGATATGATTATCGTCCTGAACAGCAACTGGCAGGTGGTCTGGTATTTCGACACGTTCCAGCACGACAGCGGCGCGCCGCAACTCGATATCAACCGGCCGGCCGTCTTAGGGGAAACCTGCACTGCTCCTCTATTCACCGGCTGCCCGCAGCTATTCCTGTTATCCTCCGGCATTTCGCCTGTGGCGACGGACTGGTTGCACGCCAACAGCCTCTATTACTGGCCGCAGTCGGGAGATATCGTCTTCTCCTCGCGCAATCAGGACTGGGTCATGAAGATCGATTACAACAATGGCGTCCAAAGCGGCGGCTTGGGTACGGGGAATATCCTGTGGCGCATGGGTCCGTGCGGAGACTTCACCTTCAACGGTAACGGGACTTGGCCGTGGTTCTCGCATCAGCACGATGTCGGCATGGAAAACAACGGCGCCGGGCCCCTGACAGTATTCGACAACGGCAATACGCGGTATTCCGAGCCGGGCGCCTCAACCGGATGTATCCAGGGTGTGGGCAGCGGCAACAGTCGCGGTATGTCCCTTACCGTCGATGAGAGCAGCATGACGGTTACACCGGTGCTGAGTGTGGATCTGGAAGTCCAGTCGCAAGGGGATGGAAGCGCCCAACTGCTGTCCGACGGCAACTACTCCTTCCTGGGGGCAGACGTGCCGCTTCGCAACTCGTCCAACCTCGTCAGCTACCCTATCGAAATCTACCCTACGCCCGGCACGACGACTGGCACGCAAGTCCTAAACATCCAGGCCCCCAAGACCTACCGCATCTGGCGGATGCCCAGCCTCTACCAACCGCCCACTACATAGGGGGCAGGCGCTTTCACTTGCCAACCCCGGCTGGGGTAGGCCTCAGGCCCTCATGGCGTGGGCCAGCCAAATGCGGTCTGTGGATTGCTTCCTTCCTCACACGCCGTGCTGGAGAACCTTATGCCGGCTCACTGTGTCGCCATCGGTGCTTTTCAATTTGCGAAAAACGATGGTCGACAAGATGGTTAATCCGCCCAGCACGAAGAAAGCCCGGTGGATTCCGCGAATCATTTCCGTCGCGCTCGAATGAAAGCGATCGGGAATGAAGAACGCGGCGGCCAGCGATGCCGTCGCGACGCCGAAACTGATCGACATCTGCTGCATGGTGCTGGCGATGGAACTTGCGCTGCTGGCTTGCTCCTCGGTGACGTCGGCATAGACGAGCGTGTTCATGCTTGTATATTGCAGGGAGCTGAAGAACCCGAAGCAGAACGCCAGCGCTACCATAAGCCAGACCGGCGTGCCCACCCCGATAGTGGCGAAAAGGGCAATGAGCAGGCCGAGGATCGCCGTGTTCGAAACCAAAACGGCACGGTAGCCAAAGCGGGCCAGAATCGCCGGCATGGCAGGCTTCAGGCTCATGGCGGCGATCGCTTGCGGCGTCATCAGCAATCCGGATTGTATCGGAGTGAACCCCAGGCCAACCTGGTAGAGCAGCGGCAGTATGAATGGGATTCCGCCGATGCCCAGGCGTGTGAAAAAACTGCCGCTTACTGCCGCGCGGAATGTGCGAATACGAAACAGGCTCAGGCGCAGCAATGGAAACGCGCTCCTCGTCGCATGCAATCCATAGGCTGCGAGCAGCAGGATCGAAATCGCCAGTAGCCCAAGGATTTCGCGCACGCTCAGCGTATGTTCGCCGAATACCTCCAGCACATACGACAGCAGCGCGATGCCGGAGCCAAAGAGGACGAGGCCCACAACATCGAGAGGATCGGACTTTTCGCGGTAGTCCGGCAGATGCAGATAGACCAAACACAAGCCTATGAGGCCGATCGGAAGGTTCACGAAAAAGATGACTCTCCAATGGAAATATCCGACGATCAGGCCGCCGGCAATCGGTCCGAGCATTGGGCCAATCAGACCTGGAATGGCGACGAAGCTCATGGCGCGGACCAGTTCGGATTTAGCGAACGTCCGTACCATGGTGAGCCGCCCCACCGGCACCATCATGGCTCCTCCGCAGCCTTGCAGTACGCGGCACGCCACCAACAAATGAATGTTGCTCGATATACCGCAGAGAAACGACCCCAATGTGAAGAGGCCTATCGCGGACGCGAACACCCGGCGCGTTCCAAATCGATCCGCCATCCAGCCGCTGATCGGAATGAAGACGGCCAGGCTCAAGGTGTAGCTGGATAGCACCGCCTTCATGCTAAGCGGGACAACATGGAGCGCCTTCGCGATGGCGGGTACGGCTGTGTTCAGAATCGTGGTGTCGAGCGATTCCATGAAGAACGCCACCGCCACAAGCCACGGCAATAGTCGCTTGCTGTACACGCCAGCTTCCATCCAATCAGGCTAGCAGGCTCCGAGCCGATCGTCCGGGCCGGTACCCGCGCCGCTGCTGGATTCTTCCGCCGCTGGAGTTTCTACATTTGGGTATGGTGGGGCAGGCGCTTTCGCCTGCCAACCGGTGAACTTCAGTTTCGCAGTGGCGAGCAAAGCTCGCCGCAGGCGATTCTTCTGGAGGCTGGTGTCGCCGGCGACTCCACGGGGAGTCTGCTGGAAGATTATCGTCTGGCCATTCGAAAACTAAACGAATAGCCGATTCCGACAAAGTGATCAACCGCGGCCGCGGAAAGCCCGACTCCCACATGCAAATCGAGTTGCTGCTGCGGCCGGATCTTATACGCCGTTCCGAAGTGCAGAAGGTGGCGCGGTCCCCCAGCTTGCGGAAAATCGCCTGCGTATTCGGCGAACGCGTCCCAAGCTTTGGTCAACTGGCGATCCACAAGAAACGTGGACTCGCCGACAACCCTGTGGGAGCCGCCTATGGTCGGCACATAGATCGACAGCATGCCTGCCGCGGTCCAGTTTGCAGAGACCTTGCGCGACCAGGGCAGTTGGAAGGATGGATCGTAGCCATGGCTGGAGATGGCGGCCGCCCCCGTCGGGAAGCTCAGCGAGACGACCGCTGACACCTGGAAACCGTCCGGTCGATTGAAGAGTTGCTGTTTAATGCCGACCGCAAGATCGCCAAAACCCGATCGTGGTACGGCGGCATTCAACGAGTCCTGGTAATAGTCGGGAGCTGTGAGCCGCAGTTCCGTGCTCGGACCAATTCCAAACCGAATGAGAGTCTCGGGGAAATCGAGAGTACGCTGCCTTTGGTTGCCCGTGTCGAGTACGCCGTTTTCGGTCTGGAACACCCCGTTTGGAACAACTGCGCTGGAGTCTGTGACGGCCGGCCGATCAGTCGCAATCGCCGCCGCAGCGCTACTTGCATCGGGCGCCTGTGCCGAGGCGGCGGGAACGACGCCCGCACCAATGAGCAAAGCGGGCCAGACCACCACACCGCACCGGAGAGTCGTGATTCGCGTTCTGAAAAGCGACGGCCTCAGACGATCCATGTAAGCGCGAGAAGCAAGGCTGCGGCCTAACCCGCATTTCTCACGTGTGGCCAAATGACGTGGCGCCTGCACCCGTGCGCGCCGTGAGGAGACTCTTCCCGGCACCCCCGCAAGCGTGTGGACAGACCGTCGAGGGAGGGCGTCGGCAGGAGTGCCGACGCGGCACGCAAGAGTGCGTGCGCCACGCCCTGACCACGGAGGTCTGTGAGAAATGCGGGGCCAATGCATCTGGATGCACGACGGAGGCCCAGAGACTTGCCACTGTGGCTTCGTCGTGCCGATCGGCGCGCGGGGCGGTGGGAGCGCCTCTCTCTGCCGCTATCCTCAGTTACCGCTGTCGTCGCGGCGCTTCAGTGTGGGCCGCTCATCCTGGTCGGGCTTCTGACCGTCGCTGTCACCGACCGGGCCGGTGCCGCTGCCCGGAGCGCGACGCAAGGTCGGTTTGTTCGGGTCGTCCTTGCCGATCACCTTTTTGCGGTTGTGCAGCGAGTAAAGCCGCGCCTTCACGTCGTTGAACTCCGAGGTGTTGACCACGTACTCGGGCTTGGCCTTCAGGATCGTTTCGATTTCCTTCTGCGAGGCCTGAATCCGGTCGTCGGTCATGGGGTGGGTGGCGAACACTTTCGAGATCGTGCCGGGCTTGCGTTTCTCCATCGTCTGGATCTTCTCGAAGAAGTCCACGAACGAAGTGGGATCGTAACCCGACTTGTACATATACTGCAGGCCGAGGAAATCCGCTTCGCGCTCATTGGCTCGCGAGAAAGCCAGGAATCCCATGGGGATGGCCAGACTGGCACCTTGATAGATAGCGTATCCGGCCCAGCCGCCGCTCATCACCATCACCGGAATCATGGCGATTTGAGCCAGTTGGCCGCGGGTAGCGTTCCGGGTGCCGTGGCGCGCGGCCACATGGGCGATCTCATGCGCCATCACGCCCGCCAGTTCGGACTCGCTGTCCGCCTTCAGGATCAGGCCGGAGTTCACGAAGAAGAACCCGCCGGGCAAAGCGAAGGCGTTCACCTCTTCGGAATCCAGCACCTTGATGGTGAACGGAACTTTGGCGTCGGAGTTGCGGACCAGGTTTTGGCCGACCCGGTTTACGTATTCGGCGATAACCGGGTCATCCACAATTTTGGCTTGGCGCTCGACTTCCTGCGCCAGTTGCTTGCCTATGGCGATCTCTTTCTCCAAAGAGTAGAAATTTACACCTTTGCCCACGTCGCGATTGCCGATTTCGTCGGGATCGTTCTTCTTGTCGTCGGCAAAGGAACGAGTTGGCAGCAGGGTGAGTGCTGCCGCCAGGAAGGCCACGGATACCGCAGAGAACAGCTTCATTTGTGGATTTCTCCTGCTACCTTTCACTATACGCCCAAAAGGGTGTACCTGTAGCGCTAATTTGCATACGTATGGTAGCGGCGGCAGGTTACTCTAATAAATCGCGCCTCTTGATGGTCGGGCGGTCGTCGCCTGGGTCGTCGCCGGGTGGCTCTCCGGCGCCGGGCTTGCGGCGCAGCACGGGCTTTTGGGCGTCTTTGTCGGTTGATCGCAGCTTGCGCTGGTTCTCCAGGGCCAGCAGGCGTCCCCGCACCTCAACGTATTCCGAGGTATTGACCACGTATTCCGGCTTCTGGGGCAGGATCTTCTCGATTTCCGCCTGAGCCTTTTGCAGCCGGTCGTCGTTCATGGGGTGGGTGGAGAAGACCT
>Ga0187858_10001953_pt1 | contig 21854 bp, 13 predicted proteins | sample June2016WEW_8_15_FD_133015 | JGI IMG/M metagenome (GOLD analysis project Ga0187858, IMG submission 133015) | Peatland microbial communities from SPRUCE experiment site at the Marcell Experimental Forest, Minnesota, USA - June2016WEW_8_150 | ecosystem: Environmental > Terrestrial > Soil >...
AGGAGACTGTCCTGTATAGCTTCACGGGCGGGGCCGACGGTGAAACGCCCAACGGAGTCATTCGGGACTCGGCCGACAATCTCTACGGAACTACCAGCCGGGGTGGTGCGGCAGGCTGGGGCGTCGTGTACAAACTGGACACGACAGGCCACGAGACGGTGCTGTACAGCTTTACGGGCGGCACCGATGGCGGCAGGCCGGCCGCGGGAGTAATCCGCGATTCGGCCGGCAACCTCTACGGGACTACTAGCCAAGGTGGCGCCGCGAAAGCCGGCGTCGTATACGAGGTGGATACCACAGGCCATGAGACTGTCCTGTACAACTTCACGGGCGGGACCGACGGGGACGGTCCTCAAGCAGGAGTGATCCGCGACTCGGCCGGCAATTTCTACGGGACTACTGTCGGGGGTGGTGCGGGAGGCGCGGGTGTCGTCTACAAGGTGGATACCAGCGGTCACGAAACTGTGCTGTACGCGTTCCCGGCCGGCGGCGAGGGTGGCGGTGGTCCATGGGCAGGAGTCATCCGCGACCACGCCGGGAACCTCTATGGAACTGCTTCGTGGGGGGGTGCTGCGGGCTACGGCGTGGTTTACATGGTGGACGCGGCCGGTCAGGAGACGGTGCTGTACAGCTTCACGGACAAGACCGATGGGGGTGATCCCTATGCCGGACTGATCCGCGACTCCGCTGGCAACCTCTACGGGACTACCCAGTTCGGCGGGACGAGGAACGGCGGGGTAGTGTTCAAGATCAAGCCTCGAACGCCCTACGCCGCGGCCGGCTGGAACTTCACCGAGACCAGCTTCGACACTCCCGGCTCCTGCATCGTCACGCCGTACATCGCCTGGGCGGCTTCCATGGTCTTCTTGGAGTGCGTGATGATGATGAACTGCGTGTGCGTGGACATCTCCCGCAGCAGGCGCGTCAGCCGCTCGATGTTGGCTTCGTCGAGCGGCGCGTCCACTTCGTCCAGGATGCAGAACGGGCTGGGCTGATAGCGGAAGACCGCCATCAACAGGGCCACCGCCGCCAGCGCCTTTTCGCCGCCGGAGAGCAGCAGCACGTTTTGCAACTTCTTGCCCGGAGGCGAGGCCACGATGTCGATGCCCGAATCGGCCAGGTTGGTTTCGTCGGTCAGGCGCATCTCGCCGGTGCCGCCGCCGAACAGCGTCTGAAAAGCCTCGCGAAAATTCTGGTTGATGCGCTCGAAAGCCTCGGCGAATTTCTGCCGCGAAACCTGGTCGATTTCGGTAATGGCCTTTTCCGTGTCGCGTATGGAATCCAGCAGATCCTGCCGCTGGGCGCTCAGGAAATCCTGCCGCTGCTGGGCCTCCTGATATTCTTCCATGGCCTGCGCATTCACCGGGCCCAGCGCCTCGATGCGCGCGCGTACTTCCTCGTACAGCCGCTCGGCCTCGACGATGGCGTCCGTATCCGGCACGGTCTCCGCGCCCGCCGCGAGTTCCTCCACCGGGCAGTTCAATTCCTTGCGGCTGGTCTCGTCCAGATACTTCAACTCGGCCTGGCGCTTCACCAGCTCCACTTCGATTTGCGAGCGGTTCTGGTAAGCCTCTTCGACCTTCATGCGGAGCTGCTTCAATTCCTCTTCCGCGGCGGCCAGACCTTCGCGCATGCGGGCTTCCTCGGCAGCGAGTTGGTTGACGGCCGCCTCCATTTGCAGTGCCTGCTCGGCGAACTGGGCCAGCTTCCGATCCAACTCGATGTTGTCGGCCAGCAGGCTCGCACGGTGCACGCCCAGCCGCTCGATCTCCGCGGCGATCTCGCCCAGACGCGAGGTGGCTTCCTTATGCTGTGCTTCCAGGCGGCCCATGGCGTTACGTTCGCCGCGATGGCGCTCTTCGAGGCCTGCCAGCTCCGCGCGCAACGCCGAGTGGTCCTCGCCCAGCGCCGCCGCTTCGATTTCCAGCTTCTCCAGGAACTGCCGCTGATCTTCCAGCTCCTGCTCGCGCTGCTCGCGCAACTCTTCCTTTTCCGCGACGGCCTGCTGACTGCGTTCGCGCTGCTCCTCGGACCGCTCGGCATCGCGGCCCAGGCGATCCAGTTCCAGGCGCGCAACCGAAAGACGCGAGTTGACGCGGTTGGTGTCGTCGGCCAGCTTCCGCATTTCGTGTTCCAGCGCCACGCGGTCTTTTTCGCGGGCTTGTTGCACGCTACGCAATCGCTCCAGCTCACCTTCGAGGATGCCGATCTCGCGGTCCAGATCCTCCAGGCGGGTCACCTGCTCGTCGAGCGCCTTTTGCTTGCCCTGCAGGACCACGCCCAGCTCACGCGCCTCGCGCTTCATGGCCAACGGACCGCTGGCGGTCTTCTTCCCGCCGGTCACCGTGTGGCCGTGATAGCAGACCCCGTCGGTGGTCAGGAAGTAAAGGTGCGGATAGCCGCCGGCCAAGCGCTGCGCCGATGCCCGGTCCTCCGCCAGGAAGCACAAGGAAACGCGCGGCAGCAGGGTGCGCGCACGATCCGTCAGGCCATTGGTCAGCCGCAGCGAATCGCTGAGCCGCGACAAAACGCCGGTATCCGCGCCGATGGGCGGCTCCGGCAAGTGCCCGTTTCCGTTTCCATTGCCGTCGGGATGCACCAGGAAAGTGACCCGCCCGTCCAACTCCGCGCGCAGGAAGTCCAGCCCGCGATCGGCTTGCGACCAGTTTTCGACCACCACGTATTCCAGCTCGTCATGCAGGAATTCTTCCGCCGGCTTTTCGAACTGCGGATCTACCTCGACGAAATCGGCCAGCACGCCTTGCGGCCGCAGATCCTCCGCCTTGCCCTTCTCGAGCGCCGCAAAAAGGCGCTTCACCGATTCGGTGGTATAGCTGCGGTGCGCCAGCACCTCCTCAAGCGAATCTTTGCGGGCCTTCATCTGGGAGCACTCCGTGCGCAGAGCGTCTATCAGGCCGCGCACTTCGATGGCGCTCTGCCGCCGCACGCCCAGATCCTCTTCGGTGCGCCGCCGCTCGCCGGTGACCGCCTCCAGCTCTAGCTGGCGTTGCGCCATGTCTCCCGAAAGGGCCTTGCGCGTCACGGCCAGCCGCTCGAGCTCCGCGGTGGCGACCTGCTCTTCTTTCTGCGCGCGCGCCGTTTCGCGCTCGATGCCCGCCAAATACTCGTTCATTTGGGCGAGTTGGTTCTGCAGTGTGGATACTTCCCCCAAAAGCCGCAGCACTCCCGTGCGCCCGGCCTCGATGGCCTGCTCTCGCTCGCGCACCGCCGCCTGCAACTCTTCCCGCAGACGGTTCTTCTCGATCATACGGTCGCGCGCCTGGGCGATCTGCTGTTCGAGCGTGGTGACCTGCCGCTGATGAGTATCCATCTCGGCGCCCAAGCGGCTGAGCCGCACCTCCAGTTCCTGGGACTCCCGCTCGGCCTGCGCAATCCGCTGCTCGATGGCGCCGCTCTCCTTCACTTGCGATTCCAGCCGTCCGCGCGTGCGCTCCGTTTCGACTTGCCCCTCGGCTAGTTCCCGCCGCATTTCGGTGAGCTGTTGTTCGGTCTGATAGCTCTGGCCTTGCAGTTCGCCGTGCGCCTGCTCTTTGGCCGCGACCTGCTCGGAAAGGCCGCGCAGCTCCGTGGAGACCAGGTTCAAGTCCAGCGCCGATTTGGCGGCTTCCCGCTCCAGCATGCGGAACTTGCCCGAAAGCGCCACGCGCAGCCGGGTATCCATCTCGGCCTTGAGTTCGACGTAGCGCCGGGCCTTGGCAGCCTGCCGCTTGAGCGAATTCACCTGGCGGGTGACCTCTTCCAAAATGTCGAAAACCCGCGCCAGGTTTTGCTTGGCGCTCTCCAGCTTGGCCTCCGCCAGCCGCTTTCGGGTTTTGAACTTGGTGATGCCGGCTGCTTCTTCGATGACCGCCCGGCGGTCCTGCGGCTTGGAGCTGAGGATCTGGCCGATGCGCCCCTGCTCGATGATGGCGTAGCTCTCGGGCCCGAGGCCGGTCCCCATGAAGATGTCCTGAATGTCGCGCAGGCGGGCCGTATGGCCGTTGATCAGGTACTCGCTCTCCCCTGAGCGGAACAGCCGCCGCGTGATGGTGAATTCGCCATTCTTGTGCTGCGGGGCCGCGATGGGGATGGGAACCGCATGCGGGGCGTGGCCGTTGGCGCCCGCCGCGGCGGCCATCTCGTGCGCTTCCTGGTAAATCATCGGATCCACAAGGGTCATGGTGACGGCCGCCAGCCCCAAGGGCTTACGATCGCGCGTGCCGGCAAAAATCACGTCTTCCATACGGGCGCCACGCAGGGTCTTGGCCGACTGCTCGCCGAGTACCCAACTGATGGCATCGCTCAGGTTAGATTTGCCGCAGCCGTTTGGGCCCACGATCGCGATCAGGCCGCCGCCGTTGAAGCGGAGCTCCGTTCGGTCACAGAATGATTTGAAACCCTGAATCTCGACGCGCTTTAATTTCAGCAAAACCGTTTCCTCGACTTGCTCGGGGGATTCGTAACTATACTAAACTCGCCGGAGGCAAAAGTAAAGTGCATTCTACACTGCAAAAAGGGTTCGATCAAAATCACCCCCAAGATGTTGTATCCTATATGAAGTTTGTTGGCAGGCGAAAGCGCCTGCCCCACCTGCCTGCCCACCCTGCCTTTCTATCCCAACGACGGCCAGCGCGGATGCCTCTTCTCCTGAAACGCCCGTATGCCCTCCTCGAAGTCCGCGCTCCGGAAGACCTCATTCCGCATCTGGCGAGCCACGGCGCCGGCCTCCTCCCCGCTCTTGCCGCGCGCCTCCCGCACGAAAGTCAGGCCGCTGCGGATCGCCGTGGGGCTGGCTTCGGCGAGCGCGCCGGCGATTTCCCGCGCATGCTCCATTAGACGGGCGGACTCCACCACGTGGTGCACCAACCCGTACTCCCGCGCCTCGTGCGCGCCGAAAATTCGCCCGCTCAAGGCCAGTTCGGTCGCCCGGCGCTCGCCGATCGCCGCCGCCACGCTCCGCGAGATCACGAACGGCCACAGCCCCAGCCGGATCTCGGTGAGCCCGAACGTGGCGTCCTCGGCGGCCACCACGATATGGCAATTCGCCGTCAAGCCCGTGCCTCCCGCCAGCGCCGCGCCATGCACGGCGGCCACCAGCGGCTTGGTCATGCGGATTCCGGCCGTGAAAATACGCTCGTGAACTTCGTTGATGGGGCCACTGGCGGGTGACAGCACTTCGTGCAGGTCCATGCCCGCGCAGAACGATTTCCCGTTACCGCTCAACAAGACGGCGCCCACGCCCGGATCCAACTCGGCCTGTTCCAGCGCCTCGCCCAGCGCGCCGCACAAGTCCAGGTTCAGCGCATTGCGTTTGTCGGGCCGGTTCAGCGCCAGATGCAGCAGCCGGCCTCCGCGGCTAATCTGTAAGCTCTCCGTCATCGACGTCGATCTCCATGGCTAAAAGCGCAGCGCCCAGGGTCTTGCCCTGCGCGTCGGTGCGCAGCGAAACCGTGCCGCCGCCTCCCAGGCCGCGATGCAGCAGCAGGTTCAATGCGTGCAGGTTGGGCAGTTCGAACCGGTCCACCTCGCCCTTCACCAGTTCACCGAAGAAGTCTTTCACGCGCGCCGGTGTCACCTCCCGCAGCAGGATCGGGTAGTAGCCCGGCAGCCAAGCAATCACCCCGATGTTGGCGATATCGCCCTTGTCTCCCGAGCGGGTGTGGGCGATGCGCGAAAGCGGCATCTTCATTCCACGACCTCCACGCGCGTGCGGATCTCCCCGCGCGGAATCAGTGCCGGCCAGTACGCCACGATCTGGCGCACCTCCGGCCGCCCTTCGCCGTATCCCGTGCCCCCCGGCGGACCGGTCAGGACCAGCGGGATCATCTCGCGCGTGAAGCGATCCACCGCGCGCTTATCGGAACCGCGCACGCTGATGCGCACCTGCACTTCCGGCGGATCGTGGACCGGCCGCGCCGCGGGTCCGTGACAGGCATTCACTCCGAAATACTCGCTGTGAATCTCGTCGAAGCGCAGGCCGAGTTGTTCGAGCCGCTGGCGCGTGATGCGGTCTGCCACGCGCGCTTTCTCGATCGCCTGCGGCCAGGAGTAGACCAGGGTGCCGGACGCCTTCCAGCCGGCATCGTAGCTGATGGAAGCTTTCAGCATGGGCGGCCGCGGCCCGCCGCGCACGCCGGAACCCCGCACGCGGTCTGGGCCGGTATCTTCAAGCTGGATCGAGGTGAAGTCGGCCACTACATCCGGCGTGTTGTACTGCGTGGGGTCGCCGATTTCGTACAGAAGCTGTTCCTTGACGCCGTGCGTATCGATGCGCCCGCCGGTTCCCGGATGCTTCGTCACCGTGAACGAGCCGTCCGGCTCGGCTTCCACGATGGGATAGCCGATGTTGGCGAAGTCGGGCATATTCTGCCAATCCACCTGGCAGTTTCCTCCGCTGCATTGCGCGCCGCACTCGATAATGTGTCCCGCCACGATGCCGGAGGCCAGCTTGTCCCAGTCGTCGGCCGTCCACCCGAAGCGGTCGATCATGGGCGCGAGCACCAGCGCGGCATCCGCGCAACGGCCGCAGATCACCACGTCGGCGCCGGTGGCCAGCGCCTCTGCCAGCGGGAATGCGCCGATGTAGACGTTGGCGCTCAGGATGCGATCCCGTATCGTCGCCAGCGGCTCGCCGGTGTCTATATTTCGCATCTCGAAGCCCTTGCCCAGGAAGTCGTCGATGCGGTCCAGTACATCGTCGCCGAGCACCACCGCGACTTTCAATCCAGGCGCGGCCTTCCGCACAGCTCGCGCGCAGGCTACGGGATTGACGCCGCCGGCATTGGCGACCACCTTGATGCGGCGCTCCTGCAGCTTCTTGGCGATGCGCCCGATCAGCGGCGGGAAATCGCGCGCATACCCAAGCTGCGGGTCCGCCTGCCGCTGCTTCTGGAGGATCGACATGGTGACTTCGGCCAGGTAATCCAGCGTGAGGTAATCGATCGGCCCGCCGTCAACCAGGCGCACGGGCGCTTCGAGCCAGTCGCCCCAGAAGCCTTGACCATTAGCGATGCGAATCATAAGAAGAATTAGCCGCAGATGCACGCAGATGCACACAGATTAAAGCCGGCCTTATCTGCGTGAATCTGCGTGCATCTGCGGCTGATTTCATAGTGTTTCGAGCACCAGCGGCGTCCCGCGTGGACGGTGCAACGTCACTTCCAGCGCCATGGTGAGGATTTGCCTTGAGTCCAGTGGATCGATTACCGCGTCGCAGTGGCCGCGCGCGGCGGCGTAACGCGAGTCCAGCCAGTGCTCGTAATCTGCTTTGGTTTTTTCGATCGCGGCTTGGAGTTGTTTCGGCAGCGGCTCTCCGGCGGTTTTGAGCTTTTCCAGTTCGACAGAAAAAAGCGCTTGCACGGCGGAATCGCCTTCCATGACTCCTATGCGCGCGGTCGGCCAACTGAACGTGAAATTCGGCTCGAAGCCTTGACCCGCCATGGCGTAATAGCCGGCACCGCTGGCGTGGTTCAGCGTCAGGATGATCTTCGGCACGCTGGTGCACGACATGGATTCCACCATGTCGGCGCCCGCGCGCACGATGCCGTCGCGCTCGGCTTCGGGCCCTACCATGAAGCCCGAAACGTCCTGCAAATAAATCAGCGGGTAACCCAGGCGTTCGTTCAGTTCGACGAAATACGCTACCTTGCGCGCGGATTCCGTGTATACGATCCCGCCGATGCGGGGCCGCCCTTCGCTGCGCAGGAAGCCGCGGCGGTTGGCGATGATGGCTACCGGGTGTCCCGACAGGCGCGCATTGGCGCAGAGCATCTCCGGCGCGTAGTCGGGCTGGAATTCCGTGTAATCGCCCGCATCGAAAATGCGGAAGATCACTTCTTCGATGTCGTAAGGCAGGCGGTGGTTCTCGGGGAGCACGCCGTAAATATCGTCGGCGGAGCGGGCCGGTGCTTGACAGGCGGGTGGGGCAGGCGCTTCCGCCTGCCAACCGGGTAGATCCCGGAAACGCTGCCGGATACGCGCCAGGCACTCGGCATCGTCCTTGGCCATATAGTGCGCCACGCCGCTGACGCTGGTGTGCAGCCGTGCGCCGCCTATGGCCTCGGAATCGACGACCTGGCCGGTGGCGCCTTTGACGAGATTCGGGCCTCCCAAGCCCATGAAGCTCGTGCCTTCGACCATGATGATGTAATCGCTGAGCGCGGGAAGATAGGCGCCGCCCGCGATGCAAGGACCCATCACGGCGGCAATCTGCGGCACACGGAGCTTGCGCCGCATAAGAGAATTATAGTAGAAAATTCGCCCGCCGCCATACTGGCCTGGAAAAATACGGTCCTGGTACGGCAGGTTCACGCCGGCCGAATCCACCAAATAGACGATGGGGACGCGGTTGCGCATGGCGATTTCCTGGGCGCGCAAGCCTTTCGTGACGGTCTCCGGCCACCACGAGCCGGCCTTCACCGTGGCGTCACCGGCAATGATGACGGCGTAGCGGCCCTCGATCTTGCCGATGCCGGTCACCGAGCCCAGACCGGGGGCCTCGCCCTCGTACTGGTCGTAGGCCAGCAACAGCCCGATCTCGAGGAACGGCGTGCCCGGATCGAGCAGCGCGGCGATGCGCTCTCGCGCGGCCATCTTGCCCGCGCGGTGCTGCCGATCGATCTTGGCCTCGCCGCCGACCGCGCGCAGGCGGTCTTCGAGCTTCTTCAGTTGTTCCACCAGGAGGCGCATGTGCGCGATGCGCGCGACCTTCGATGCAGGTTCGGAGATTGTGTCCACGTTATGTGATCGTAGCGCGAATGCGGCGGCAGGTCATGGTGGCCTTCGCGGCGCACGGCTCGTGCTGGTGGCATTGGCCTTTGGGACGGGGAGTTTGAATGGGGCGTATGAGATGGCTTGGCGCCTTGACGGTAGGAAATCCGAGTCGCCGGGACCGTGCACTAGTGGCGCCCCGCAGAGACAGCGCAATCAACTGACAGTTGTAGGTTCGAGTCCTACGTGGGGAGCCACTACCTTTCTGGCCCAACACCAACCACCAGTATTGTCGACTGCAGCGCTGGTTGCCCACCTTGACTAAGACGATGCCGGAAATGGCAGCAGGCCTCCGTTCCGGCCAGTCGCCGCCCGCTAAGTGGCTGGCAATACCTGGCCGCGATTCCGGGCGGCGCGCGCCGGCAAGCGGTTGCCGGATTTCATCCGGCCAAGTCACTCGTGGCGTCACATTGTGTTGAAGACCAGTTTGTAGATATTGTCTTTACTATCTCTCGCGACGCCGAAAACATGAACTCGTTCGCTTCCCGGATTCGGTCTGTAGAATTCCACACTGAGGACGGTCCCTCGGCCTCCGGTAATCGCGGCCTGGGCATAAAGCTTGGCGCCGAGAACGTGAGACACATAATATCCCGATCCATAAACGGTATCCCACACAGACGACATGCCGCTTGACGCCGAGTTAGCAATCGATTCCCCTTTGGCGGCCTTCACTGGAACCACCCGGGTCCAGAGGCCTTTGCACACCTCGCCATCCCCCAGAGCGAAAGAAATGTTTCCTGAATTGACGAGGCCGGTGAATTTGCCGGTGAAAACCGGCAGTGGCGTTTGAGCGCTCAATGGGCCCTGGACAGGGTAAAGCCGCAAAGTTGCCGAACACCCAGCCATCAGCGAAAGCGCCAATAGGACAATGAAGACCTTCATGTTCATTTACAACCCCCTTCGCAAGAGCGCAGTGCGGCACGACGACAGCCGATCTTCTTCCGCAAAAAACCGATGAATCAACATGCATATTAGTTCCGGAGGATCCGGTCGGAATTCCCAATGTGGCCCCGGGTTCCGATTTGGCGTATACGCAGCCGCGGTTTCACTATTCGCGTGTACGCCTTCGGAGTGTCTTCATCATGTTGAACCTGTGGCAATATACAGGCGTGGGAAACACTGAAGGGGTTACCGCCCAGCGCATCATCTCTCTTTGCCCTTAGCGAAATTCGACATCTCGGCAAGCGGTCCAAGTCAACTGCGCATTCGTGCATTCTCGCAGCGCGCGGTCGGGGAATCCGTTCCGGAACGGGACCACTGAGCCGCGGTAGCCGAATCTTCCGGCTAAAGTTTGCGTGGCTTCCACATGCTCCGATCGAACACGAACGGAATCGGCTCCGCCATTGTGATGAGCCCGAAATCCGGATGCTGGGGGTTCGGCGGATAATTGTATTCCGTTGGAACTATTGCAGAGGGCACCCTAGCCACGGCTGAAACCTTGGATACCAGCCAACGCGTGCCCAGGTCGCGCAGAATCGCGGGGCCGGATCTTCCTGCCAACCCCGCGGGAGAACCTCTTGGTCAAAGACGTTGATTTGCAGCTCATCCGGAATCCCGGCAGCTACTGAAACATAAGTCGTCAACGGCTCAATGGGCGGAGTGTGCACCCAGAGTTCAAGGGTCGCCAGAGACAGCGACTGGGACGTGTAGACAATCCGGTGGCATTTGTGATTCCAGCGCATCGCCGCCCGCAGACCACCGTTGCCCGAGAAAGCCGCCGGCGCGTACTGACGCTTCGAGATGCGCCAGACCCGCACTACGCAAACATCCCGTATTCGATGCCGTACAAGAGCTCGTCGACGCGCTCCGTCTCTTCCGCTGCGTCTTCGGTGAGCACCTCAAGAGGAGTACGCCCGCCCAGGCTGCGATTCGGCTGTTGCAGCCATTGCATCGCATCGACCTGTCCGTCGAGCGCTTCGGTTGCATGCGCGATGATTTCGGCCTTGCGCACTGGGCGTCGCAGCTCCTCGGCGCGGAGCGGAGGTTCGGCCGCTTGGGTCTTAAATATCCTCCGAACCCGCCCCCGTTTCTTATCGCGCGACAGTTCAATCAGCGCGAACCGCCCCACCGGCAAAGCCTTGCCTTCGTCAAGCAGCCCGAGGAGCGCCAACGCCTGCCGCATTTGGCCGGGCGACACGCGGCGAACCTCCAAGCGTTGCGCGGGCGCGGAGTCGGATGCGCTCGGTGTTGTCCCGCTCTTAGTACGCTTGATCGTGCCGGCCATATTGTCCTCTCGACCAGGGTAAGGCGTCGGACGCCCGGTTGGAGGTGACCCTGTCCTTGTACGGCAGGTTGACGCCCGCGGAGTCCACCAAATAGACGATGGGGATGCGGTTGCGCATGGCGATTTCCTGCGCGCGCAAGCCTTGGTGACGGTCTCCGCCCACCACGAACCGGCCTTCACCGTGGCGTCGCCGGCGATGATGACGGCGTAGCGGCCCTCGATCTTGCCGATGCCGGTCACCGAGCCCAGGCCGGGTGCTTCACCCTCGTACTGGTCGTAGGCCGGCAGCAGGCCGATTTCGAGGAACGGCGTGCCGGGGTCAAGGAGCGCGGCGATGCGTTCGCGGGCGGCCATCTTGCCCGCGCGGTGCTGCCGCTCGATCTTGGCCTCGCCGCCGCCCGCGCGCAGCCGGTCTTCGAGCTTCTTCAGTTGTTCCACGAGGAGGCGCATGTGCGTGATGCGCGCGACCTTGGATGCAGGTTCGGAGATTGTGTCCACGTTATGTGATCGTAGCGCGAATGGAAAATCAATCGCCGGGACGGGATCGCAGACCTATAGGCGGGAACAGCAGACCGGCGGGCGTACTTGGAAGGCCCTCGAGACCGGACGTCCGCGGCCAGAACTTCTCCGGGTAATAAGCGAGCAGCAGAGCGCCGCCCTGCACGGTTTCGATCAAGCGCCGCGCGATCTCAGGACGCACAGCGGGGCACCCCCAGCTTCGCCCGAGGCGGCCTTTGCTCCTGCCCACCCGATCGTTGACGTAGTCCGCGGCGTGTATGACGATGGCGCGCTCCATGCTGTTATCGTTCACGCCCTTTTCCAGGCCCTGAAGCCGGAGTGACAAGCCGTGTGCCCCGAGGTAAGTATCGCCGGTCAGGAACGCTCCCAGGCTCGACATCAAACTGCCTGGCTGGTTGGAAAACCGTACAGCACGGTTATCGCCGCTGTTTTTGCCGTGCGCCACCAGTTCCTCAAACAGTACGCGAACGTGGTTCAGGTCGAAGACCCACAGGCGCGGCTGAGTGGACGGCTTGGTGTAGTCGATGACCATGAGCACGTCCGACCGGACGGGCAGGCCGCTGGCCCGCAGTTGTTCGAACGCAGTCACAGCCGTCTGCAAGGCTTCTGGGTTGATGCGGGGCGCCAGGTTCAGGAGAGCGCTGAACAGGGCTTCGGAGGGCGCCGGCCGGGCGGGTCCCCCCCATACCGGAACGAAACCGGCAATGCCGCAAAAAAGGAGAATACCTGTAAGAAGCCTGTTTCTCGACAACAGTCACTCCGCGCCGTGTGGCCACGGCACCCAGTTCACGTGCAAGACTCCTTTATTATACCCGGTTCGCGCCGGCCGTTGCTTGCGGGTAGCCGTTGGTTATCTCATTTCATCGGCGAGAAATCGGCCGGGTCCATAAAAACGGACTCCACCTTGCTCACGATCTTGCCATTCGCTTCCGATTCCTTTTGCACTTTCTGCCACTCCGGATCGTTGCGGAAGGCGTCCCAGTTCTTCTTGGCTGCCTCGCGGCTGGGATGCGCCAGCACGTATATCAGAGTGTTCTGCGACAACGGCGCGTCCTGCGGCACCCAATAGGCGATACTGGTCATTCCGTGTTTTTCGAAGATCTGTATGGTGTGGTTGCGGAAGCGCGCCAGCAGGTCGGGCAGCTTGCCTTCAAAGCAGGTGTACGTGCGCAGTTCGAACACGCGTCCGTGCTCCTGGGCACTGGCTGGCGGGATCACGATGGAAGCGGCGACGGCGGCCGCGAGCGATAGAACGGTTTTCAGCGACATGCTGTCAGTTTACAATGGTGCACGGCATATGAAACTCTCTTATCTTCTGATCGCCGGATTGGCCTTCTCGGCAGCGCTACCCGCCGCGGCGCCGCCCACGGTTCGCGAAGCGCAATCGTTTATCGACGATGCCGAAGCCAGGCTGCTGCCTTTATTCGTCGAAGACAACCGCGCCAATTGGATCAAATCCACCTTCATCACAGACGACACCGAAATCCTGGCCGCCAAGGCCGATGAGCGCCTCATCAACGCGACCGTCGAGCTGGCGAAGAAATCCACCCGGTTCGATGCGCTCAAGCTCCCCGACGACGTCGCCCGCAAAATGAAGCTGCTCAAGCTGTCGCTGACGCTGGCTGCGCCCGCCGATCCCAAGGAGAGCGAGGATCTCACGCGAATCGCGGCCGCCATGGAGGGGACCTACGGCAAGGGCAAATATTGCCCCGCGGGCAAGAGCGAGTGCCTCGACCTGGAAGACCTCACGCGCCTGATGGCCACCAATCGCAACGCCGCCGAGTTGCTGGATGCCTGGCGCGGCTGGCACGCCATCTCACGCCCCATGCGGCAGGACTTTGTGCGGTATGTGGAGCTGGCCAACAAGGGCGCGCGCGAACTGGGTTTCGCCGACGATGGCGCTATGTGGCGGGCCAAATACGACATGCCGCCCGACGATTTCGCCAAAGAGCTGGACCGGCTTTGGGACCAGGTGCGGCCATTGTATGTCTCGCTGCATGCTTACGTGCGGACGAAGCTGCGCGAGAAGTACGGCGCCGATGTGGTGCCGGCGGATGGCCCGATCCCTGCACACTTGCTGGGCAACATGTGGGCGCAGACCTGGGATAACATCTACCCGCTGGTGGCGCCGCGGGATGCCGACCCCGGCTTCGACCTCACCGAAATCCTGAAGAGCCGCAAGACCGATTACAAACAGATGGTGCACTACGGGGAGCACTTCTTCACGTCGCTGGGCTTCGCGCCGCTGCCGGGAACTTTCTGGGAACGCTCTCTGTTCTTGAAGCCCCGCGACCGCGACGTGGTCTGCCACGCGAGCGCCTGGGATATCGATGCGGTCGAAGACGTGCGGCTGAAAATGTGCATCGATATCACGACGGAGGATTTCCTAACCATCCACCACGAGCTGGGCCACAACTTCTATCAACGCGCCTACGACCGGCAGCCGTTCCTGTTCCGTGACAGCGCCAATGACGGCTTTCACGAGGCGGTCGGCGATACCATTGCGCTGTCGGTCACGCCCGCCTACCTGGTCAAGATCGGCCTGCTCGACAAGGTGCCGGATAATTCGAAGGACATCGGCTTACTGCTGGCGAAAGCGCTGGAGAAGGTGGCGTTCCTGCCCTTCGGACTGGTGATCGACCAGTGGCGCTGGAAGGTTTTCTCGGGCGAGATCCCACCGGAAAAGTACAACCAGGCGTGGTGGGATTTGCGCCGCAAGTACGAGGGCGTGGCGCCGCCGGTGACGCGCAGCGAGGCGGACTTCGACCCGGGCGCCAAGTATCACGTCGCCGCCAATGTCCCCTACATGCGCTATTTCCTGGCGGACATCCTGCAATTCCAATTTCACCGCGCGCTGTCGCAGATCGCCGGCTGTAAGGAGCCGCTGAACCGCTGCTCCATTTACGACAACAAAGAGGCCGGCCGCCGCTTCAACGCCATGCTGGAGATGGGGCTGAGCCGTCCGTGGCCGCAAGCGCTGGCTGCGCTCACTGGCCAATCGCAGATGGATGCCACCGCAATCCGCGATTACTTCGCGCCGCTGCAGAAGTGGCTGGATGAGCAGAACAAGGGCAAGCCGGTGGGGTGGTAGCAGGTGGGGCAGGCGCTTTCGCCTGCCAACCGTGCCGCTGTGGGCTTCCGCCCACAGTTGGAGTTTTCACCTTTTCCCGAACAGGCCTTCTTGGTGGCGCAGTTTGAACAGTGGGGTGGGGCAGGCACTCCCGCCTGGACAGCGGAAGCGTTGGCCAGGGAATGGGGCGCGCCGACGGTGTCAGGCAAACCGAAGGCAACATGGCAGCGTGCGTGAACAACGCGAGCACGGTGCGGCCCTGCGGAATCGTAGACCCCACGCACGCATAGAAACTTCACGCGTGAGAACCGAGAGACCCGTGGTTTTCCGTCGACAGCGTGGGGCGGAGCGGTGTGAGAAGGCGATGAGCTATAAGACCCAGAGGCACGGCCAGGGGGAGTCGCACCGCGGCATGGTACCCACGAAGCGGTGGAACGCAGGCCAGGGAAGGGCCGAAGGAAATCGCGGAACGCGCCGCTCTACCTTCTGGCGAATAATTGAGAGAATATCAACCGTCTTCCGGGACTCAGTACCTTCAGAGCCTCCAGCAATGACCAAGAACATGCATCGCCGGCTGCCCTGCGCGGTCGCTGCCCTGACGATGGCGTTGTGCCTGTTAAGCACCATCGCCCGAGCGCAAGACACGCCCAACCCGGACTCTCAGGACCTGCCCAATATGGGCCAGCAGATCACGCCCCTGGCGCCCCTCGGTTCCCGTTTCGAGCCGATGAATCCGGATCTGACCACTAACCCGTCCTGGCTGGCCGGACAAGCCGTGACTACCGTGGTCAGTCCCGACCAGAAGACGTTGCTGGTTTTGTGCAGCGGGTTCAACGTCGTCTTCAATCCAGCGGCCCCGCCGACCTCCAGTCAGTTCGTGTTCATCTACGATATTTCGGCCAACCAGCCGGTGAAGAAGCAAGTCGTGCCGATTCCCAATACTTACAACGGCATTGTCTTCGATCCATCCGGCACGCACTTTTACGTGGCCGGCGGCGCGGACGACGACATTCACACCATTACGCTAGGGTCCAACGGAACTTGGGCCGAAGAACAGCCCGCCAGCCCGGCGCTCACCATGGGGCACACGGCGGGCAACGGCTTGGCAGTGGTGCAAGGAAGTACGGGACCGGTGAACTCGCAGGTTTCGGTGAAGCCTTGCGCGGCCGGCTTGGCCATTTCGAACGATGGCAAAACGCTGGTGGTGGCCAATTACTATAACGATTCGATCACTCTATTCAGCGGTGGCTACGGCAACTGGTCGAAGGGCACGGAACTCGATCTGCGCCCCGGCAAGAGCGATGCTACTCAAGCGGGCGTGCCGGGCGGCGAATATCCGTTTTGGGTGGTGGTGAAGGGAAGCGCAGCGAGCGCCACGGCGTACATATCCAGCATTCGCGACCGCGAGATCGACGTAGTGAGCCTTGGCGCGACGCCCGCGGTAACCGCCCGCATCCCTGTGAAAGGCCAACCTAATAAGATGACCTTGAATGCCGCTCAGTCGCTGCTGTACGTCGTCGAGGACGAATCGGATACCGTTGATGTAATCGCCACCGCCACCAACTCGATCCTGGAGACGATTCCGGTCATCGCTCCGCCCGGCGTGCTGCCCACGGCCCTCGCAAACTATACCGGCGCGAACCCCGATAGCGCCACGCTGTCGCCGGATGGGAAGCAACTCTATGTGACCAACGGCAATCTGAATTCGATCGCCGTGGTGGCGCTGAGTGGAACCAATAGCGGCGACCAGGTAGCGGGACTGATTCCCACTGGCTGGTACCCCAACTCGGTGAGCTTCAGCGCCGATGGATCCTGGGTTTATGGGGTCAACGGAAAGTCGCCGACTGGTCCGAATACCGGCTTCTGCTATAGCGGCGGCGCGCCCTTTTACCCGAATTGCCTTCTGGCGAACGAATACAATCCCCAGTTGCTGAAGGCCGGTCTCCAGACCTTTCCACGCCCTACTAGCGCGCAACTTACCGCACTGACGGCGCAGGTCGCCGTGAACAACCGCTTTTCGAGCACGGAGAGCGCCAGCGACGCGGCGGTCATGGCGGCCGTGCGCGCGGGCGTCCAGCACGTTATCTTCATCCTCAAGGAAAACCGCACGTACGATCAGATTCTGGGAGACCTGGAAGTAGGCAATGGCGATCCCGATTTGACCGAGTTCGGGCAGGCGGTCACGCCCAATCTGCATAACCTGGCGTTGAACTTCGTCACGCTCGACAATTTCATGGTGACCGCCGAAGTCAGCAACGACGGCTGGCCGTGGAGCACTTCCGCGCGCGCCCCCGACGTGATCGAGCGCCAGTTTCCGGTGGCTTATGCGGCCGCCGTCGGCGTGCAACGCGGGCTCAGTGTCGACTCCGAGGGTTTGAATCGCAGCGTGAACGTGGCCTATGGCACGCTCGCCGAGCGCCAGTACGCCGATCCTTTTACGCCGAACGATCCGGATCTCCTGCCCGGCCAGACCGACGTAGCCGCGCCCGATGGACCCGGCAATGAAATCAACACCGGCTATTTGTGGGACGCCGCGTTGCGCGCCAATCTTACGGTGCGCAACTACGGCTTTTTTATCGACGGCACGCGCTATAACACCACAACCAATACGATTCCCCTGGTCGAAAACCCGGCGGCGGACGGCATCGTAGTGGCGTATCCCGCGAATGTCGCGCTGGCCCCGCGCACCGATCCGTACTTCCGCGGATTCGACAACGCCTACCCGGATTATTACCGGTACGCGGAGTGGGCCCGGGAGTTCGAGAACAACTACTTCGTGCCCGCCTGCCGCCCGCCGGAGCCGCGCAAGCCAGCCTCCGCACCCGAAGCCCTGCCGTGCGCCGCGCATGGCAAAACCGCGCCGCGCAGCACGGGCATGCCTTCCTTGAGCCTAGTTCGTTTCATGCACGATCACACTGGCAGTTTCAGCGCCGCCATCGATGGCGTGAATACTCCGGAACTGCAGGTGGCCGATAACGACTACGCGGTCGGCATGTTAGTGCAGGAGATAGCCAATAGCCAATATGCGAACAACACGCTGATTTTCGTGGTGGAGGACGATGCGCAAGATGGCGGCGACCATGTCGACTCGCACCGCAGCGTGGCATTTGTCGCGGGAGCCTTCGTGAAGCAGGGAGTCGTGATCTCGACGCCGTATAACACTCTCAATTTCGTGCGCACTATGGAAGAGGTTTTGGGTCTGCCGCCGATGAATCTGAACGACGCCCTAGCCCAGCCCATGGCCGATATCTTCAACACCACGCCCAGCAAGTGGAGCTTCACCGCCACTCCCTCGGCGCTTCTGTATGCTCCTGGTGTATCGCTGCCGCTGCCGCCGCACCCGACGGGCTTAGTCGTGCCCAAGCCGTCGCACGATGCAGCCTATTGGGCGCGGGCCACCGCGGGCATGGATTTCACGTCGGAAGATCGCGTCGATCCCCAAAGCTTCAACCGCCTCCTGTGGAGAGGCCTGATGGGCGCTAAGCCTTATCCCGCCATGCCGAGTGGAAAGGATCTGCGCCACAATCGCGCCACGCTACTGGCGCGTTACCGGCAGTCCCTCAAGGAAGAGGGGCGCGGTAACTGACCGGCCGCGCGGGCGATGCGTGGAATCGTGCGGACATTACGACGATAGCCTTAAGCGAACGCCACCTCGCAGGGTTCAGCCGGATAAGATGCAGACATCGGCGCGGTCAGAACACCTCTAAGCAAGCGGCATATGAGGCGGCCATTTCGTTTCTGCGGGGCAGGCGCTTTCACCTGCCAACTGTGCCGCTATTCAGCCGCCTTTGCGGCCAGTGTGTCGATCACTGCGATGTTCGCCGCAAGATCGGCTGTCAGGTTGTGTCGCTGCCTGAGGAACTCGACGCTGTTGTAGGTGACCCAAGCCTTGCCCGCGGAATCTTCCCAAACCAGAATTTTCATGGGAAGGTCGAGCGCGGTGGTTGGGGACGCCAGCATCAGGGGAGTGCCGGCCTTCGGGCTGCCGAAGATTACGAGCTTGGTGTTGCGCATCGGCATGCCGGCCTTTTGCGCCTCGCCGCTGTGATCGATCACCGCGAAGATCTTCACTCCCTTGCTGTCAAGGATGGCCTTCAGTTTCCCGACCGTGGCATCTACGTCGTGGGTGCTTGGAATGGAAATGATTCCGTTGCTGGAGGCTTCTGGCATGGTGTACCCTCCTTAAAGATATTCTACGCTGGGGCCGCGCAACCAAACGGGAGCGCCTTCGTCCAAGCAAAGCATGGACCAACACATGGCCGTCGATGGATCTCCACTAGCGCCCGAATCCATACGGATGATGGAGTATCTCAAGACTCGCGCCGCGGAACTGAGCGCCGCCGCGATTCGCCAGCGGATACGCGCGGCTGCACAGGAGTTGGAGGACGCCGTCGCGTCGGTCAACGCATCCGAGGCGCGGCTCCGTCCGTTCGCCGGGAAATGGACCGTTGCGGAGGTGGTCGATCATATCGCGCAGACGCAGGTTCGTGGCACGGAGGAGCTGCGGCATCTGCTTGCCGGCCGGCGTCCGCCGCTGCCGCCGGTCTATGAAGCGCTGCGGTCGGGCGCAGGGCAGTGGGCGCCCTGGGATCTGCTCGTAGAAGAGCTACGCGCCGCTAACCAGGCGATGGTGGAATTACTGGAAAGCGCTTCCGACGAAGCACCCTCTTCGCAGGCACCGACTGTCAGAACGGTCGTGGTGGCGCTGCGGAAACTGGAAGACGGGCGCACTGAACCGCAGATCTTTTTCGCTGAGCTTGGATGGAAAGAATATGCGTTGCTCCAGAGGCTGCACCTGCTCGACCACCGCAGGCAGGTCAACAGCCTGAAACCACAGATGCACACAGATAAACACAGATAGAAGCGGGTTCTTTATCGGTGTGCATCTGTGTCCATCTGTGGTTCCATTTTTCTGGTCGGTTACTGGATGATGCGGCAGCGGGCGGTCTGCCCTCCTACGTTCAGTTCGATCTCGCCGGCGGTGGGGTGCGTGAGGGTAAGCTCCACCGTTTTCCGTTCGCCTGGCCGGAGGGAAATCCGTTCGAATCCTTGCAGCTCGCGCACCACCCCCGGATACTTCGCGTACAACTGCACCACCTCCTCACCCGCTCGCTTGCCGGAGTTTTGCACTTCCACCGAGGCCTTGACCTGGCTGCCCGTGCGCGCCTCGGCCGGCGCGCGCAGATTCCTGTAAGAAAACGTTGTGTAACTCAGCCCATAGCCGAACGGGTACAGCGGCACACCCTCGAAGTAGCGGTAAGTCCGGCCCTTCATGCTGTATTCGTCAAAAGGCGGCAACTGATCTTCCGACTTATAGAAAGTCACCGGCAGCCGGCCCGCCGGATTGTAGTCGCCGAAGAGCACATCGGCGAGCGCCGCGCCACCGGCCTGGCCGGGATACCAAAGCTCGACAATGGCGGGCACGTGTTCGCGCGCCCAGTTCACGGCCACCGCGCTGCCATTCAGCAGCACCAGCACCACCGGTTTCCCGAGCGCCGACACGCGCTCGAGCAGCGCCTGCTGCGCGCGCGGGATGTCCAGGCGCACGCGATCGCCGCCGCTGAAGCCTTCCACTTTCACCCGCATCTCTTCGCCTTCCAGACGCGGCGAAAGTCCCAGGAACATCAGCACGACATCCGCCTGCCGCGCGATTTTCAACGCCTCATCTTCGTAACTCGCATGCGGCGGCGCCCAGACCAGGCGTATATCCGCATCGCCGTGCACTTCGTGAAAATCGACGCGGATGGGATACAGTTTGCCGGCCTGCAACTCCACGGTTTCCCACTCGTAAGCCCGCTCATGCACATTGTCGCGCTGCACGAGTCGCTTGCCATCCAAGTAGACTTCGTAGGCGTTCAGACCCGTGGCTCCCAACTGGTACTTGCCAGTTACCGGAGGCGCCAGGTAGCCGGTCCAGCGCACGCCGAAATTGTCATCGTCCATATCCGCGCGGGGCGCGCTGTCGCGCCAGTCGAAGTCGACTTGTGGATCGATTTGAGTGAACAATGGCCGCGGATTCGCCGGAATCACAGCCGCCTTGCGCATCGCTTGCGAGACGAAAGCCTGGCTGAAATACGCGCGGCCGTTGAAGTTGCTGGTCTTGAAATACTCCGCCTGAAGGCCCGTGCGGCGATCCGCGCCGTTCGATGTAAACAGCGCCGATTGCGGCACAGTTTCAAACAGCGGCATGCCCTCCGCAAGATCGGATCCTCTGGCGTAGAGCACCTTCGTGCCCGGCAACACCTTCTGCCGGATCCCCGCGAGCGGCGTCACAGGATGCGACGGCTCACCATTATAGTTGCCCAACATCACCTCGACGGAATCCGCATTCGGCCCAATCACCGCAATGGTCTTCACGCGCGGCGACAGCGGCAGAACCCCGCCCTCATTTTTCAACAGCACGATGGATTTCCGGGCTGCTTCCAGCGCCAGCGCGCCGTGCTCCGGGCTTTCATTCACGCTATAGGGGATGCGCGCCCACCGCACCATCTCCGGCGGATCGAACATGCCGAGTTTGAAGCGGGCCGTCATCAGGCGGCGCAGGGCTGTGTCCACGTCTTTCTCGGCGAGCACCCCTTGCCGCACGGCGGGTACGATGTTTTCATACTCCAGGCCGCAATCCAGATCCGTGCCGGCTTTCACGGCCATGGCCACGCCTTCGACCGCATTCTTCGCCGCTTTGTGCCACTGATAGATGTCTCCGATCGCGCCACAGTCGGAAACTACATAGCCGGGAAAGCCCCACTCCTTCCGGAGTATGTCCCCCAGCAGCCGCGGATTGGCGCAGGCGGGGAGGCCATCCACGCTGTTGTACGCGCACATCACAGAGAACGCGCCGCCCTCCTTCACCGCCGCCGCGAAGTGCGGCAGGTAACTATCGCGCAGATCAGTTTCAGAGACCCGCGCGTCGAAAACATGGCGCGTGGATTCCGGCCCACTGTGCACCGCGTAGTGCTTGGCCGTCGCGACGGTCTTCAGGTAGCGCGGATCGTCGCTTTCCAACCCGCGAATAAACTGAACCGCCATGCGCGCGGTAAGGTAGGGATCTTCGCCATAGGTCTCCATGCCGCGGCCCCAGCGCGGATCGCGGAACAGGTTGATGTTGGGGGTCCAGAACGTCAGACCCTGATAGATGCCGCGTTTGCCGCGCCGCACGAATTCATGATGCTTGGCGCGCGCTTCGTCGGAGATTGCCGTGGCCACGCGAAACAGCAGTCCCGTGTCCCACGTGGCGGCCATGCCAATGGGCTCCGGGAAAACGGTGGCGTGTCC
>Ga0187858_10001966_pt1 | contig 21774 bp, 19 predicted proteins | sample June2016WEW_8_15_FD_133015 | JGI IMG/M metagenome (GOLD analysis project Ga0187858, IMG submission 133015) | Peatland microbial communities from SPRUCE experiment site at the Marcell Experimental Forest, Minnesota, USA - June2016WEW_8_150 | ecosystem: Environmental > Terrestrial > Soil >...
AAAGAGCAAACAGGATTCCCGAACTATAAAGCAAGGTCTGCATTTGCCGGGTACCCACGGCCGGCCAGCGGACTTGAAAAAAGACCACCCCGCCCCGTGGGTGGCCACGAGTGTTCGAGTCACCGCGGGGGCACTTCTCTTTTTTATCTCTTTGACGGTTTATCTCTTTAACGGAAAAGGAATTGCCTTTCCCGGTTGGCGGTATTTGAGACAAAAGGGGTTGACGGCTCGTTATAGTTAATGATATATAACGGGGGTATCACAACATCACTCCCGGAGGTATTGGCAATGAAACTGAGGATAGTTCTTGTGGGCTGTGTATTGGCTCTCTCGCTCTTTAATGTTGCAGCACCTTCCTTCGCGGAAGAACTGTTGGTGTTCGCTGGCGCTGCAAGCAAGCCGCCAACGGAAGAGGCCGGAAGGGTGTTCGAGAAAAGAACGGGGGTCAAGGTAAACTTGACGTTCGGCGGGTCGGGCTTTGTGCTTTCGCAGATGGAACTTGGGAAAAAGGGTGATATCTATTTCCCCGGCTCATCGGACTTCATGGAGGTGGCTAAAAGAAAGGGCCTTGTATTCCCCGAATCGGAAAAAACGGTTGTTTACGTCGTTCCTGCCATCAATGTCGTTGCGGGCAACCCGAAGGCGGTGAAGTCGCTGCATGACTTGGCAAAGCCGGGCCTTCGCGTTGCCATTGCAAACCCTGAGGGGGTTTGCGTGGGTCTTTATGCTGTCGAAATCATCGAACGAAACTTCAGCCCCACGGAAAAGGCGGCTTTCAGAAAGAACCTCGTAAACTACACGGAAAGCTGCGAAAAGACGGCGACGGTTATTTCCCTCAAGGCTGCTGACGCCGTTATCGGCTGGAGAGTGTTTCAATACTGGAACCCTGAACGTATCCAAACGATACCGCTGAAAAAAGAGGAGATTGTTCGCATCGGTTATATCCCGATCGCGATTTCAAAATTGACCGCCAATCGGCCGCTTGCTCAGAGATTCATCGATTTTATTGTGTCCGATGGAGGGCGGGCGATTTTCAGGAAATATCACTACTTCATGACACCCGAAGAGGCGTTTGCCTGGATAGGGGAGAAAAAGGCAGTCGGCGGGGAATACAAACTTCCGGCGGAGTGGATCGCTAAGTGACTTTCAAGCGTCTTGCAATTGCGTTCAGCGTGGGCGTGTTCGTACTGTATGCGGGTCTCATACTGTCGCTCTTCTATTTCTACAAAGGACCTCTGTTTCTTGAAGCGCTATGCTCGCCCAGGACGCTCTTCTCGATCAAACTTAGCCTTATGGCGGCGACGGCCGCGACAGCGATGTCGGTTGTCTTCGCGATCCCTTCGGCCTATGCCTTATCGAGGTATAGCTTTTTCGGAAGCCGGATTATCGATACGATGCTTGAGCTTCCGATGATAGTTTCACCGGTGGCGTTGGGTGCGCTGATTCTCATTTTTTTTAATACACCCGTCGGGAGCTTCTTTCAGGAAAGGGGCATGCAAGTTGTCTTTACTGTCTATGGGATTCTCCTTGCCCAATTCATCACTACTGTCGGGATAGCCACACGTCTCATGAAGTCAGCTATGGACGAGATACCCGTCAGATACGAGGAGGTTGCGAAAACCCTTGGGGCCTCTCCCGCAAAAGCCTTCTTCACGGTTACTCTGCCGTTGAGCAGGGGCGGTATTATCGCTTCCGCTATTCTCACGTGGGCGAAGGCCGTCGGGGAGTTCGGTGCGACCATCACGGTTGCCGGATCAATGGCCATGAGGACGGAGACCCTTCCTGTTGCCATATTCATGAGACTCGCGAGCGCAGATATAGAAGGGACTGCGGTACTCGTGCTGATTCTGCTTGTAATGGGTCTGGGCCTCCTTTACGGTGTGCGATTACTGACGGGCAGAAGGTCCTATGTGTAGGCGGAGCAGGAAAAACGGATTATGCCGCGAATAGAATTGAGGAACATTCATAAACACGTGCTCGACGGCCTGACACTAATCATAGAGGATGGGGAGATTGTGGCACTTGTGGGGCCAAACGGAGCGGGAAAGTCTACGGTTCTGAACGTAATAGCCGGATTAACCCCCTACAAGGGCGAGGTCTATTTCGATGGCAAGAAGATGGACGACATACCCTCTTACAGGCGCGGGGTCGGTTATCTGTTTCAGGACCTATGCCTTTTCCCTCACCTAACGGTTGGTGCCAACATCGCGTATAGCTTGAGAGTCCGGGGCGATAATGGCGCGGCTATTGCGGCGAGGGTTAAGGAGCTTACAAAGGCACTTCATATAGAGAAGCTGAAGGAAAGATATCCTCAGAGCTTAAGCGGCGGGGAGAAACAGCGAGTGGCTATAGCACGGGCGGTAGCGTGCTCTCCGAAGATACTCCTCCTTGACGAACCAACATCAAGCCTTGATTCTCAAACGGCCAAGTATCTGAGGGCGGAGCTGGGTGGTTTTCTGAGAAGAATGGGCATAACCGCCGTCTTCGTCGTTCATGACCTTTTGGGTGCCGAGGAGATTGCAGACCGCATCGCTATCATTCACAAGGGGCGAATCGAACAGACAGGGCCGCCTGAGATTATTTTCTTTGATCCCGGAACTGAAGTGGTGTCTGAATTTATCGGGAGGCCCAATATACTCGTCTGTGACCGGTGTCGAGTTCTATCTTCAGGATTGGTGGAAATTGTGAGTGGCGACGTGCGGGTTGTGTTCCCGTATGAAGGGAACATGGTCGAGAGGATTGCGATTTCCCCTCACGACATTTACGTTTCAAGGACGAAACCGCCGGGGCCGACCCTTAATCGATATCAAGCTATCGTGACAAACATTAGCCGCCACCGTTCTCAAGTTCGGATCGGGTTGCGTATAGGCAGGACTATCATTGCCGCCGAGTTGACGGACAGCGCTTTCGATGAGATGGATATTGCTGAGGGCAGCGAGGTATATATAGTCATCAAGCTGAGGAGACTACGCTATGTAGAATCCAAGGCGAAGCGGCATTTGTGGCCGGAAAGTGCCTCAGAAAATTGAGGCAAGGAGCCGAGCGGTGGGAAGCAACGTACGCGAACGTCCTACTGGCCGCTTCGGGATGGGCTATACTGTGTCTGTGAACAATGGGGACAGAAGAAAGGCGGTTGCATTGCACTTGCATATGTTTTTGTACAAATTGTCTGTGTAATTCCTGTGTAATCGTGCCGGGAAAATTACACAAAAGGGGAGAACAAGACGGAAAATGCTTAGGTGTGCAAGGTGGTAATAGCAGCATAATTTCAAATAGATAGGAAGTTCTGAGAAATCCTCGGAATGGGCATAATGAGTCTTCCCCTGATAGAAACCTCTGCCTGCATTTGCCGGGCACCCACGGCACACCGCCTGGCATAGTGAGAACTACCCCGCCCCATGGGTGGCACGAGTGTTCGAGTCACGCCGGGGGCACTTTCTTTTTCTCTACTTTAAAAAGTCAGCACAGGATTCCGTGATTGTTAACTTGACGCAAGGAAAAGCGGACGGTAGAATAGCGGCATGTGGAAACCTTTGGAAGCCAGGCATTCCGCCGATTTTTCGAGGTTCATTGAAATAGCCGTGTAACTTGACAGAACTACGGCTAAGCAGTATAATTTATGAATGATGGGACTTTCGAATGGGACGACATTAAAGCAGCTGCGAACTATGCGGCTCATGGCGTCACCTTTGAGGCAGCGCGGGATGTGTTCAAAGACGCTTTCGCCATTGATTGGCTCGATGAGCGCATGCCGTATGGCGAGGACCGATACGCCGTCATCGGCATGGTGGAGGACCGCCTGTTGTTTGTCGCTTACACTATGAGAGGGGACACGATCCGCATTATTTCGGCCCGAGGAGCCGAGCCTTATGAAAAACGCAGATACCACGAAGAAAACGCCACCTAAGCATGATTGGAGCCGCTTCGACTCCATGTCCGGAGAACAGCGCCACACCGCCGCTGTGAACGATCCCGACGCGCAGCCTGTTACCCCCGACAACGAAAAGCGCATGAAGCGCACGCCACAAGTGAAGATCATTCGCCGTGCGCTCGGCCTCAGCCAGGAAGATTTTTCGACGCGGTTCTGTATTCCGCTTGGCACGTTGCGCGATTGGGAACAACACCGCAAAGAGCCTGATGCGGCCGCGCGCGCTTACCTTGTCGTTATCGCCCGAAATCCCGAAGCCGTGACCGATGCTTTGCAATCCCGGCAATGCGCCTAAATTTGTCCTCCCCCTATCAATGTGCGATCCTCATGCTTCTTTCGGTCCTCGCATGACTTGCCCTTTTGGTGTACTTGTGGCGACGGGCCCGTCCGATACTCCCGCTGGTTGACAATTACCGATTGAGTCACTAGGTTCTCCTTGATCGCATTTTTGCGGCATCATGCTCGTTCAGGGAGGTATCGATGGTAAGAAGTGCCTCATGCCACGGCACATATTCCGGTCTTTTGCGGTCGTCCGATCCTTTCAGGGGATACAGGCTCTATAAAGGGATTGAGAGGGTGAGAGAGAACGGACCTTTATGGCTGCTCGACTTTGCTTGGCGCAGGACGGGCTTTGTCGGAGAGCGTGGTGAACGCTTAACGCCGTCCGGCTCGCCGCGAGTAAGGCTCGATCTACAGCCCGGAGAGCTGGTGCAGGTAAAGTCCGAAAAGGAGATCCGCGCAACCTTCATCCGGCCCGGCAAGACGGGCGGTCTCCGGTTTATGGCGGAGATGTGGAAGTTCTGCGGCCGGAGGTTCCGCGTCTACAAGAGGTTGAACAGGATCATGCTGGAAAGTACCGAAGAGCTTCGCACGATCAAGGACACGGTCCTTCTGGAGAACAATTTCTGCGACGGCTCCATGCATTACGGCTGCGACCGGTCCTGCTTCCACTACTGGAAGGAAAGCTGGCTGGAAAGGGTGAACGGGGGCGCATAGTGCTGCAACGGCCGGCAGGGGGCCGGGAGGGTCACGCCGCCGGCCTTATTTTGGTTTGACGCCGACCCCTATTTTCAATTTTCCTAAAAGGGCGTGGCCAATGGCGAATACGGCGGCGAAGACGCCTCCGACGACAAGGACGATCTTCTGGGCCCGCCACACCTCGATGGGCGACAGCACCAATCCATTATGCACTGCGGCCAGGCAGTAGAAGGCGCCCGGAAAAAGGACAAGCCCGGTGACGGCGGTAACGAAGAGGACGAAAATAGAGTCCTTGAAAAAGCTCCCATAGGTACGAAAGAGCTCCGCCCGCTTCTTCAATCTTTCCGCGATCTCTTCGACCGAGTCAAGGGTTGCCGACAATTTCGCGCATAGCTCCACACAGCCGGCAAAAGGCTCCCGCTTGTTGAGTTTATCCCCCACGAGGTTAAGACCCCCTAGAACGGGCCGGACGAGCGGCTCGATCCTCCCCCGCCCTACCCGGCTCCGAAGCAATTCAATGGCTCGGCCATGCAGAACCCGAAGAGTCTCCATCACTTCCTCTCTCCGGTCCCGTTCGACTCTAACACAGGCTGCCGAGATCTTTTTTGCAACGTGGAACGCGTCATGAGAGTTAAGGAAGGCTTTCGGCTTTCTCAGAAGCTCGTGCATATGCTCCTGCATAAAAAGTATTTCCGAGACATCCCCCCCGTCGCCGTCCCCTGCCACACCTTTCAGAACCTCTACGGCTTCGTCGGCTTCCTTTGAGAGTCTCTGCGCCGTCTTGTGGACTTCCAGGCCGAACTTGTCAAGCTCGGGGATGATGAGCGGCTGGAATTCGGTCAGCTCCGGGGAAATAAATGCAGGCACGTAGTATTCGTGAGAAAGATGGAGGAGCTTGACGAGTCGGGCGAGGGCATCCGCTTGATGCTGCATCTGAAAATGTACTATGGCTTCTTCGAATCTTGCTTCCAGGCAGTAAGGCTCGATCCTCATGGCCTCTTTCAAAGCATCCAGGGACTTGTCCCGTTCGCGGACAAGATTGAAGAGGCGGGAAAGGAGAAGGTAGATATAGGTCTTCTGGGCCGGACTCGACTCCTGCTCCAGTGCCTCGCGTAAAAAATCGGCGGCGGCCGCGTATTGGCCCTGTTCTATCCTAATAAAGGCAAGCCCGCACGATGTCCTGTGGTCTTTCCACCAGTTCTGCCGGCTGTAGCTTGTAAAGAGGTTCTCGGCCTCATCGAGGTCGGAGGTCCTGATGCAGTCGCGGGCGAGCCACAGGACCTCTCCCTTGGCCGAGGTCTCTCTTTTGCCCTCCTTGACTTTGTACCAGTCTTCTTTGGGCAAGGCGCTCCACATAAGGTTGAGGAAGCGGAGTTGAAAAGGCTTTTTCAGTTCATAGAAGCTCCAGGGGGCAAGATAGGTGAGGTTTTCCGTATCCGCTTCGAGAGGAGCAGGAAGGTCCTCCCCGGCCTCTTCAAGATATCGGGCAAATATTTGATTTATCTCGCCGACCGGGAAATGGCCCAGCTTTTCAAGGCCGTCCGTCCCATAGGGAAGGTGCTTCGAGGGACAGTAAGTTGTCCGGTGTCTCCTGCTGCCGCAATAAAAGCATGGATTGTTCTCTCCTGCCAAGAGAGCGGGGCCATGGACGAAGAAATTCGAGGCCGACTCCCCGTCAGCGCGTGCCTGCTTTACACGACCGGGGGTACAATCGGTTTCGGGGTGCCAGACGAGGTCGTAGAAGGGGAAACCGCCGGAAGCAGCGGTGCTCTCGATGTTTGTGGGATTGAACTCCACCGCCTTCAGCTCGCGAGCGCTTTGATATACGGCAGAAGAAACATAGATGTGCCCGGCCTTCGCGATTTTCCCGGCCTCGGCGGCAAAGACGGCAATATCTCCATGAACCTCTCCGTCCCGGAAGGAACCCTGACCGCAATGCAAAATGATGCGCACCGCGAGGGATGCGCCGCCGTCCCTGCTGCCCTTTACACTCCTCTGCATCTGGATTGCCGCCTTCACCGCCTCGGCGGGATCGGCAAAGGAGGCGACTATAGAGCCGTCGGTATCTTTGATGAAATCACTTTCCCGTTCCGCTGCGATGCCGGCGATCATTTCCAATGATTCGCGCATTGCCTGCACCGCCGAGGCAGGACCGAGAGCCCGAAACTCCTGCTTGACGGAGACCGCGGCGTAAAGCAAAGTGATTGGTTTGGGCGAATCCGTCTGAGGGGCGGCGTTGTTATCCATGGTTTTCCCTTTCCCCAAATATTATCGGAACTATCGCCCCGCACTTAAGTCTCGCGCCCGATGTGCCTCCCTTCGGGACCGACCTTATCGACCTTTTGTCTCATAGCTTGATGGAAGGTCCGCGCCGCCCGAAAAAGCTTCGTCCCGTCCATCCTCAATTGTGGCTATAAAAGTGGGTCGGATGATGATAGACTGGAGTATCGCCGTATGTTTTAATGATATGGCTTGAGGGAAGGTGCGAGCGTGCAGTCCGGCAAAGAGGGCTCGGTGATGCGGAAGATGATGAAGGCCTATCCGGAGAAATTCCTGCCGGAAGACCAGATACTCAGTCAAGTCCAGCCCGGCGATAGGATTTTCATAGGCACCGCGTGCGGCGAGCCGCAGTATCTTGTTGAGGCGCTGGCCCGCTATGTCGAGTCCCACCCGGGGACCTTTTCCGATGCGGAGGCGCTTCACATCTGGACGCTGGGCGTAGACCCGGTCGCGTCGGAGAAATTGGGAAGCAACTTCCGCCGCAATTCCTTCTTTATCGGCAACAACATAAGGCGGGCAGTCAACGAAGGCACTGCAAACTATATCCCCATATTCCTTTCCCAGGTGCCGGACCTGCTGAAGCGCCACGTCGTGCCCATCGACATCGCCCTCATCCAGACGTCACCTCCCGACGAGCATGGGTACATGAGTCTCGGCATCAGCGTAGATATGGTAAAGGCCGCCGCCCAGCTCGCGTCGCTCGTAATCGCCCAGGTCAACTCGAACATGCCTCGCGTCCACGGCGACAGCTTTCTCCACATCAGCGAAGTTGACTTCCTTCTGCCTCACGATGAGCCGCTCCTCGAGTACGAGACTGACCTGCCCGATGAAACCGTGAGACGCATGGGGAAATACGTGAGCAACGTGGTAGAGGACGGCGACACGGTACAGGTCGGCTACGGAAGCATACCGTCAGCCGTTATATCATGCCTCGCCGTAAAACACGATCTGGGTGTGCACACCGAGCTTTTGACGGACGGCGTCGTGGACCTGATGAGAAAAGGGGTTGTCAACAACAGGCGGAAGAACATCGACACGGGGAAAACGGTCGCAGCCTTCTGCATGGGCATGAAAGAAACCTATGCATATATCAACGATAACCCCACCTTCGAATTCAAGACGATAGACTATACGAACAGCCCCTCCGTCATCTCACGGATCAACAATATGACCGCCGTAAATACGGCGCTTGAAATCGATCTCACAGGCCAGGCCACGTCGGAATCGTTGGGCAGAACATTTTACAGCGGCATCGGGGGACAGGCCGATTTCATGAGGGGCGCGGTCATGGCGCCGGGAGGGAAGAGCATCCTTGTCCTCCCGTCGACGGCCCAGAACGGCGCCGTATCGAGGATAGTGCCCTTCCTGAAAGAAGGGGCGGGCGTTACGTTGACGCGGGGGGACATACATTACGTGATCACCGAGTACGGCATAGCCTACCTCCACGGCAGGAATTTCAGGGAGAGAGCCATGTCGCTCATCTCCATAGCCCACCCCCGCTTCCAGCAGGAGCTGCTCGAAGAAGCGAACAGGCAGAACCTCATTTCCAAGGGCCAGGCATACGTACCCGGCAAGAGAGGTGTCTATCCGGAGCACCTGGAGACGCGGCGCAAAGCGAAGACCGATCTCGAGATCCTCCTGAGACCTGTGAAGAAGACCGACGAGGCGCTCCTTGAGGATTTCTTCTCAACCCTGGAGGGGCCATGCCGCAGTCTTTTAACCGTAAACAGCGACTCCGGCGGTTCCATACCTATCGATTATACCGGTGAACTGTTGATGCTGGCACTGTTGAAAAAGGATGAAAAAGAAACTCTCCTCGGGGTGGGCAAGTACACGATCAGCGACAACCAACACGCGGCAGAGGTGGCAGTGCTGGTAAGGGAGAGCCACCGGAACCTGGGCATCGGTACCGAGATACTCTCGTACCTGAAGCAGATTGCGCGCCGAAGGGGCTTGCTAGGCTTCACGGCAAAGGTCGAGAGGGAGAATGAATCTGCCCTCCGCCTTTTTAAGAAAATGGACTTCGACTTGAAGCGCAGGCCGATCCAGGCCGACTACTACCTCCTCGACATGCACTTCAAGCCGTAAGGTAAGCTCAATCCCTCCTTATCTGCCTTACAACCTCACCCGCCGGATCGATCACGTTAATAACAAGGGGCATCCTGCCGGGGAGCGTATGGGTGGCGCAGCCGAAGCACGGGTCGTAGAGGCGAAATGCCATTTCCACGCGGTTCAGGATGCCTTCGGTCACTTCCACACCCTTCTTGATGAGCCCCTGGGCCGCCTGCTTCACTGCGATGGAGATGGGCGCGTAGTTGTTCGTCGTGCCCACGATGAGGTTCGCCTTCGTAACTATGCCCTTCTCATCCGTAACGTAATGGTGGGTAAGGGTCCCCCTCGGCGCCTCCACGATACCTACCCCTTCCGTCGGTTTTTCGGTGGGGATGGTGCGGACCTTGGGGTCGGTGATGCCGGGGTCCGTCGAGAGCTCCAGCAGGCGCTCGGCCGCATACAGGAGCTCGATCAGGCGCGCCCAGTGCGTGGCCAGGAGGTTATGGACGGGCTTTTTGCCGAAAGTCTTGTACATCTCCTCGTAGGCCTCCTGGGCCTTCGGCGTGGCCATGCCGTCGGACGCATTCAGACGGGAGAGCGGCGTGGCCTGATATACCCCGGAGTCTTTGCCCGGGACAAGCCCTTTCCAGCCTACCTTCTTCAGGTAGGGGAACTTGAGGTAAGTCCAGGGCTCGACGCGCTCCGCCACATGCTCCAGGTAGTCATTGGGGCTGTACTTGGCGAACTCTTTGCCCTCCGGGTCAACGACCCTGATCTTGCCGTCATAGAAGTTGACCTTGTTCTTGTCGTCCACCATGCCCATGTAGTAGGTGGGCATGGTGAAGATCGGCGACATTATCAGGTCGAGGTAGCCTTTGTTGGCGAGGACGATGTCGCGAAAAAGCTGAAGGCTGAAGAGGGCGAACTCGATCGACTCCTTCGCCGTCTGCTCGACCTGCTTCCTCTCTTCCTCGGTGAGGGCTTTCGACACGCCGCCGGGCAGTCCGAAGGTCGGGTGCACTTTCCTGCCCCCGAGCATGCCGATAATGTCCATGGCCTTGCCTCTGGCCTCTATCACCTTCGTGCCGATCTCCACGCCTACCTTGTGGATCACGCCCAGGATGTTCCTCTCAGCCACGGGGGCGTCGGGACCCATCACGAAGTCGGGGCCGCCAAGGATATAGAAGTGCACCGTGTGGTCCGCCACGTAGAAGGCGGAGTAGAAGAGCTCCCTGAGCTTCTTGGCCGCAGGGGGCGGGTCAACGTGGAAGACCCCGTCGCAAGCCTTTGTGGAGGCAAGGTGGTGCGCCTCGGGACAGACGCCGCAGATGCGAGGCGTGATATCCGTCAGCTCCTCTACGCGTCTCCCCTGGGAGAATTTTTCGAACCCCCGGAGCTCGGGAATTACCATATAGGCGTTGGCCACCTCTCCCTGGTCGTCGAGGAAGAGGTCGATCCTTCCGTGTCCTTCGAGACGGGTCACGGGATCAATGCTGATCTTCTTCATAGCGTTCTCCTTATAGCAATTGTCGGGTAGGCCCGCAAGCGGGCGCCCCTCATTCCCATTACCTCTTCCGCCGGTGCAAGAGCGACGCGGCAAGGCCGAAGCGGTAGAAGGTGCCTATGGGGTCTGCGATCTCGCCCACGATGCGGGCCGCCTCCTCTTCCGTATTCGCATCCACAACCGAGGCCACTGCGGACATCAAGGCCGCGCCCTGGTCCACCACGTGGGGTGGAGGACCGTAGCAGCCGCGGCAAGGCACATCGACCTTCGTGCACAGGGAGCCGCACCCTCCCCGGGTCGCAGGTCCGGCGCAGATGAGGCCCTGGTCGAAAAGACACTGGGTGGAATCGGGGATTATCTCGTAGGTGCGGTAGAACCGCTTTATCGCCTTTTCCTTACGTTCGTGCTTGCATTCGTCGCATACGGTTTTCTCGTTGGCGCCGACTACACTCCCCTTCGGGGGCAGCTTCCCCTGGACGATCGCTTCGATCACCGCCCAGATTTGAGGGGCCTGGGGGGGGCAGCCGGGGACATGGTAGTCGACGTCTTCGACCTGCCCCAGCGTCTTGACCGTCTGGTAGAATTTCGGTATCCGGATCTCCCCCTCCGGCACGTTGGTCTGGGTCTGGGGAACGATTTTGCCGGGGTTATCCGTGGAGGGGGATTCCAGGTAAGCGTATTCAAAGATAGACTCCCGGTCGTAGAGGTTCGCCAGTGCCGGAATGCAGCCTTCGTTCGCACAAGAGCCGAAGGCCACGAGGACCTTTGACTTCTTTCTTAGAAGGTGTGCCAGGTGCTCGTTCTCGCTCGTGCGAATGGCCCCGTTGAAGAGGCAGACGTCTATATGGCCGTCGGGCATGGCCTCCACGTCCTTATACTTCGTGTCGACGGCGACAGGCCAGAAGAGGATGTCCGCCACCTGGTCGACGATGAGGAGCTTCTCCCGCAGCTCGACGACAGCGATCTCGCAGCCGCCGCACGACGCAGCCCAGTAAAGGGCAAGCTTCAGTTTCTCAGCCATGCTAATCCTCCTTGCTCGCGAGCTGGGCCTTCCAGTCGAGTGGCCCCAGGCCGCGTACCTGTTCGGTGAAGTTCCGCGCGAGTGCAGCCCACTTTGGCGCTTCCGCTCCGGAGATCCAGCCCCAGTGGAACCTCCCCTTCTCTATGCCGTACTGGCCTAGGAGCCGCTCCAGAAGGGGCATGCGGCGGAAAGTCTTGAAGTTGCCGTTCGTGTAGTGGCAGTCTCCAGGGGGGTGGCAGCCGGAAACTATAACGCCGTCCGCTCCTTCGGCGAAGGCCTTGAGCACAAACATGGGCTCGATCCTGCCCGTGCACATGACGCGAATAACGTCCACGTTCGCGGGCTGCTCCATACGGGCGACGCCTGCCGCATCGGCGGCGGTATAAGTGCACCAGTTGCAGAGAAAGGCGATTATTCTTGGTTCAAAGTTCATGAGCGTGCTCCTTTAAGCAGTTTTGAGAAGCCCTTCTATCTGGGCAACGATCTGCTCGTCCGAGAAATGGCGACCGGTGATCGCTGCCGCGGGACAGGCGGCCACGCAGGTGCCGCACCCCTTGCAGAGGGCATCGTTGATTGAAGCCAGCTTCTTCTCCGCATCGAAGCTGATCGCCTGGTAAGGACAGACGGAAAGGCAAGTCTTGCAGGCAGAGCAGAGCTTCTCATCAATCGATGCCACAGTGGGCGATATGGTCACTTGCCCTCTGTTCAGGAGGGCGATGGCCATGGAGGCGGCTGCCCCCGCATGGGCGACAGTATCGGGCACGTCCCTGGGCCCCTGGGCGCAGCCGGCGAGATAGACGCCGTCCGTGTTCGTCTCGACGGGCCTGAGCTTGGGATGGGCTTCTGCGAAAAAGCCGTCGGCGGAACGGCCTATGCCGAACATAGAAGCCACCGATGCGGCATCCGCCTGGGGCTCGAGCCCTGTCGAAAGGATGACCATATCTACTGGTATCCTCCTCACCACGCCGATGAGGGTATCCTCTACCCTGAGAACGAGCTTGCCCTCCTCCTCGGGCTTTATCGCCCAGTCGGTCACCTCGGCCACGCGGCCGCGGATGAATTTGACGTCCTCGGAGAGGAGCTTGTCGTAGAACTCTTCGTAGCTCTTTCCGGGGGTGCGCATATCTATGTAGAAGTTGTAGACCTGGGCGCCCGTATGGTCCTTCACCATGTGGGCAAGCTTCAGGGAGTACATGCAGCAGACCCGGGAGCACCAGCGGTTCGTCTTCTCGTCGCGGGAGCCTACGCAGTGGATTATTCCTACGCTCTTCGGACGGCTGCCGTCCCTTAAGACCACCTCGCCCCCCGTAGGGCCGGAGGCGCTGGTGAGCCTCTCCACTTCGAGGCCCGTGTACACGTTCGGATAGATGCCGTAGCCGTACTGGGGAAGCCTCGACGCGTCGAAGGCCTCGAAGCCCGTGGATATGATAATTGCGCCCACGTCGATGTCAACCTTCTCTTCCTTCTGCTCGAAGTCTATTGCCTTCCTGTCGCAGGCTTCCGCGCAGGTCTTCTTGCACTTCCCGGTCTTGAACTGGATACAGCGCTCCGGATCTATGAGCACAACCTGGGGTGTAGCTTGAGCGAAAGGCAGGTAGATGGGTTTGCGCTTGCCCAGGCCCATCTGGAACTCGTCGGCAAACTTCGCCTCCTTATAAGTGCAGCCGTCTATGCACTGGAGGCAGCCAACGCAGAGCTCCTCCTTCACATAGCGCGGCTTCTTGTTGACCGTGACTTTGAAGTTGCCCACATAGCCCGAGACGTTTGCCACTTCACTGTTCGTGAGAAGTGTGATATTGGGATGCCGACCGGCATCCATCATTTTGGGGCCGAGAATTCAGGTACTGCAGTCTAGGGTCGGGAAAGTTTTGTCGAGCTGTGCCATATGGCCCCCGATCGAGGGCTTACGCTCGACAAGGTAAACCTTGTATCCCGCATCCGCGATGGTGAGCGCCGACTGGATGCCTGCAATGCCGCCGCCCACCACGAGCACGGCGGGCGTGACCGGGTCCGTCCGGGAGAAGAGCTCTTCCTGGAGAAGCACCCTTGACACCGCGGCCCTGACGAGTCGTTTCGCTTTTGCGGTCCCCTGCTCCTTGTCCTTGATCACCCATGAGACCTGCTCCCTGATATTGACCATGGCAAAATAGAAGGGGTTGAGGCCCGCCTTGGCCACGGCTGCCTGGAAGGTAGGCTCGTGCATCCTGGGCGAGCAGGAGGCAACGACGACCCGCTCCAGCTTCTGGTCCTTTATATCCTGCTGGATCAACTGCTGGCCGGGCTCGGAGCAGACATACTTGTATTCCCTGGCAACAACCACACCGGGAAGGGTAGAGGCATATTCCGCCAGGGATGCTGCGTCGACTGTGGCGGCGATATTCGTGCCGCAGTCGCATACATAAACCCCAACTTTCGGTATCCCATTCGCTCCCATTCGCTAACCTCCTATTTGAGCCTTCTTGTACGGCACAAAGAGCCGTTGCATGCCTAACTTCTTATCAGGGATGCCGAAGGCCAGACCCAGCAATTGGGTAAAGTAGGCAACCGGCATATTTATGTGCTCCTGGAAGGCCGCGTTCACATCGGGTTGGAAGCATTCCAGGGCAAACTGGCACAGGGGGCATGTGGTGGCCAGCGTATCGGCCCCTTTCTTCTCTGCCTCTTTCAGGATGAGATAATTCAGGCGGAAGCCGACCTCCCTGATGGTGCCGACGAGGGTTCCGCCGCAACAGCGGCTCCTCATGGCCCATTGCACGGGAGTAGCGCCTATTGCCTCCATCAGTTTATCGAGGCTTTTAGGACTTGCCTGGTTATCAAAGGTAGCATAGGGCCTGACGATCTGGCAGCCGTAGTAGCAAGCGACCTTTCCCCCGATGGGCGATTTGACCTCCTCCTTGATCCTCTCAACGCCGATGTCGTTCATCAGCACATCGAGAGGATGGCGGACATCGACCCTCCCTTCGTACGTGAGAGAGGCCTCCTTGAGCCCCCGCTCGACCTTCTTCCTTATATCCTCATTTTCCGAGATGTAATGTTGCGTCTTCAGGGAGAGAGCGTAACACGCGGAACAGGGAGCGATGAGCTGGACATGGCCGTTTTCTGCGGGCTCGCCTTGCTTCTCCGCCAGCGCCAGGTTCCGCGCGGACAGGCCGAAAGACTTGACCTCGTTGACGGCCATATAGGCCGTAGCGCCGCAGCAATTCCAATCGCGGAGCTCTTCCAGAGGCACCTTCAGGGCGGAGAAGACCGCCTTCAAAGACTCTTCGTAAGGCTTGCCGGTGCTCTTCAATGAACAACCTGGATAGTAGAGATACTTCATCTCGCTTCCTCCTCAGCCTTTTCTATCCCCCGCAGAAGCAAGCGGAGCTGTTCCTTGTTCTCGATCCCCTCCTCCTTGAAGGCCATCCTTCCAGTGGTGAAGAGCTTCATACCGAGGCGCGTATATTTGAAAAGGTTGAAAATGCTCGTTCTCCGGGCCATGTTGATCATCAGGCTGCCTTCCGAGTTCCTTCCGGTCTTTGCGACCCCCTTGTAGAACTCCTCGGCCATGATGGGGATGGGAAACCCCTTCGGATAGAGATGCTTTGCAATTGCCTTTTGCTTCAGGGCATACATGATGTCGGTGAGCCTGATCTGCTTCGGGCAGTCGACCGTGCACTGGTAGCAGGAGGCGCACAGCCATATGGTGGAGCTTGCCAGGACCTCTTCCTCGAATCCGGAGCGGACCATGGCGATGATCCTCCTTGGAGAGTAGTCCATATAGTGGCTCACCGGGCAGGTACCCGAGCACGTGCCGCACTGGATGCAGGCAAACAGGTTCTCCCCGTGGGCCTTATGGGCAACATCCTGGCCGAACTCCGGGTTGAGCTCCGATTCGTACTTCAGAACTTTCCTCACTTCGTAAAGAAGCGAGGGGCGAACGCCGGCCCCGGAAGGGCTGTATGGTGCGGGAATGGGACTTCTCATTTCGCTGGCCTCCTTATAGGAAATACTGATGCGGGCCGCTTTGCTTCCGGGATCCGCCTTACTGCAGCTCGAGGTTGACCGTCGTCATCTCTTCGTCCGCTGCCTCGATGGTAAATCCCAGCTTCTTGCAGACCGCGATCATCTTTTCATTCTCGGTCAAGATTTCGCCGTAAATACGCCCGAGCCCCTTCTCTTCGGCAATGCCGATGAGGACGTCCACAAGCTTGAAGCCGAGCCCCTTGCCTTGATAATTGTCGTGGACGAGCACCGCGAATTCTCCTGATTTGAACTCGCGGTCGACGATCAGGCGTCCGATGCCGATCAGCTTTCTTTTCTCGTTTTCCCGCACCTCGGCAACTATGGCCATCTCCCTGTCATAGTCGATGTTGCAGTAACGGATCAGCATCTCGTGGGATATGTCCTTGATTATCGAGAAAAACCGGGCCCGCATCGTCGCTTCCGACAGGGAGCTGAGGAGCTCGTGCTCCAAGGGCTCGTCCTCGGGCTTGATCGGCCTCAAGAGAACCTGCTTGCCGTCCGGCAGCAGCCACTGGCTCACGTACCGTGTGGGGTAGGGCGTGATGACGACATGGGGATACTGGGTTGACTGCCCAAGCTCGGCCTCTTCCAGTATTATTTGCGCATTCACCGCTATGGCCTTGCCCCCCGATATGGCTACCGGGTTTATGTTGATCTCGGCTATTTCCGGGAAATCGACAACCAGGTTGGAAAAACTGACGATGATCTGCTCGATCTCGCGGAGGTCCGCCGGCTTCTTCACCTGCTGGGCCCTGAGCACCTTGCAAACCTCCGTCTCCTCCATAAGGAGCCTGGCAAGGGTCTGGTTGAGGGGAGGTATGCCGAAGGAAAAATCCTTGCTGGCCCCCTGGGGCGTTCCCCCCGTTCCAAAAAGTATTATGGCGCCAAAATCGGTATCCTTCCTGGCGCCTAATGCAAGCTGATAGTCTACGTTTTCGATCATTTTCTCGATAGTCACACCGGCGATCCTCGCCTGCGGAGCTATCTCCCTGACCCTGTTTATAAGTCTATCATATTCCGAGCCGAGTTTGGTGGCCGAGTGGACCGCCGCCGTTCCGCCCACTTCGCTCCTGCGCATTATGTCGGGGGAGACCACCTTGAGAATGACAGGGTACCCTATTTTGTCCGCCCAGCTCGCCGCGGATTCGACGCTTTCGACGATGAAGGGCGCCGTGCTCGGAATACCGTAGCTCTTGAGGAAATTCTTGGATTCCGCCTCGGAGAGAACCCTTTTCCCTTCTTTAAGGGTGCGCCGGATAAAGGCCTTGAGGTTATTCTTAGGGGGCGACTGGTCTACGGTCAACTCGGCGGGGGTCTCATAGAGGAGTTCGAGGTTTCTCTTGTAACTGTACATGTACAGATAGGTTTTTATGGCCTCTTCCGGCGTCTCATAAACCGGTATCCGGTTCGTTTTGAAGGCCTTTTTCGCGTCCTGGACACCGGCGCCGCCCATCCAGGTAACGATCACCGGCTTGTTCGCCTGCTTGGCGATCTCCGCTACGGCTGCTGCAAGCTCCTCCGGCTGGGTCGCGGTGCTGGAAGCGTAGATCATAAGAATCCCCTCGACGCCCTTGTCGCCGAGGCAGACGTTCAGGGTCCTCGTGAAGCGCTCCGTGTCCGCATCCCCGAAAAGGTCTACAGGGTTGTTCTTGCTCCAATGAGCCGGCAGGAACGCGCTCAACTTGTCGATGCTTTCTTTTGAAAGCTGGGCGAGCTTCCCCCCAAGACCGATGAGGATGTCCGTTGCTATGACGCCGAGACCGCCGGCGTTCGTGACTATGGCAAGGGCGGGCCCTCCGGGGAGGTTCTTGGAATGGAGTACCTCGGCCGCGTTGAAGAGGTCCATGATCTCCCGGACCCTCACCACTCCTGCCCGTCTGAAGGCGACGTCGTAGGCCTTATCGTAGCCGGACATTGACCCCGTATGGGAAAGAGACGCCCGGGCGCTCTCCTTGAACCGGCCCGATTTCACCACTACGATCGGCTTGTTCCTGGCGAAGCTGCGGGCTGCGCTCATGAACTTGCGGGCATTGCCGATTGCCTCCATATAGATCATGATGCTCCGCGTCAGGGGGTCTTCGCCGAGAAAATCGATCAGGTCGCCGAAGTCGATATCGATCATGGAACCGAGGGATATGAACATGCTGAAGCCCACGTGCGAGCTGGCTGCCCAATCGAGCACCACCCGGCCCAGAGAAGCGCTCTGGGAAATGAAGGCTATGTTTCCCTCGCCGGGCTGCACGTCGAAGATCGACGTATTGAGGCCGATGCTCGGCCTGATGATACCGCCCCGGTTCGGTCCCAGTATCCTCATGCCGTAGTTCTTCCTGATCTCGATAAGTTCCTCTTCGAGTTTTATTCCTTCTTCTCCCGCCTCCCTGAAACCCCCCGAAACGATGACGATGCCTTCCACCCCCGCTTTTCCGCAATCCTCTACGATTCGAGGAACTAAAGGAGCGGGGCTGGAGACCACGGCGAGGTCCACCTTTTCCGGGATACTCGCGACGTCCGGATAGGAGACGAGGTCGAACATCGACCCGCCCGTGGGGTTGACTACAAGCGGTTTGGGTTTTGTGCCTTTTTTCACTTTTTTGCCGGCGGTATCGACATCCCCCCGGGCGTGGACCCAGAACGTCTTGTGCTTGTCGGAAAGGAGAAGGTTGGCAAGAAGGATTTTCTCCACAGACCCTTCCGCCTCCATATCGCCAAAGACGGCAATGGTTTTCGGGTCGAACATCTTTCTTATGTCGCCCATCTGCCGCAGTCTCTCCCCGCTCTAAGTAGGACCGTCCTGGCTCAAGCCGGCTCCCTTTCCTTCCATATGGAGTGCTCTACAAGGCCGAAAGACTTGAGGGCCTCGCTTATGGAAATGCCCGCTCTGCTCCCCTGGTGGAGCATCGCGTTGGTATCCCACGTCAGGCTGAGCGCCAGGTCCGTCTGATAGTTTGCGCTATGGTACATCCGAACGCGGAGCAAGCCTTCCTCCCCTGCCTCCTGCCCCACTGTATCAAGGATAAGGCGGGCAACTTTATCCAGCTGGCCCGGCGTCGTCCTCAGTCGAATCATCTCCATCCATAGCATCGGCTAAACGACAGCATAAAACGTGCCAGAACTAAGAAGCCCCCCGTCTTTGGCCGGCAGGACTATAGCGCGCAGCGTACTATAAAATACTACAGAATTTTCTATCATAATTGGAAGATTTATTGTAAATTATTGGAACGTGAGAATTATCACATTTAACGACATGGGATAGGGAGCCCAATATTAAAGGATTGTTACACTTATTGGTGATCGGGGTGGCCAATGAACAAGTACGATTTTTTTCGTGAATTTATCTTCCGCATCTGCGGGAGTCTCAACATAGGCGAAGCGCTCTGGCGTTGCTTTCTCTATATTCGCGACTCGATGCCGGCCGACGAGCTGATCCTGACCGTCTACAACCCCTCTTTAGGGGTTCTCGAGATTTTCGCCAGGGCTGATGAGAAGGGCTTTATCACGGGATCGGAGGGCGTACCGATGCCCGTCCACGAACGGAAAGAGTTGGAGAACGTCCAGCAGTATCGCCGGGTGCGGATCAGGAACGATGCCTTCCAGGACCCTATCATAAGAGAAGTGGCCCTACAGCTCAAGTGGCCCGAGTCCTCGGTCATCGTAGCCCGTCTCATTATCCAGCATAAGTTCATCGGCTCCCTGATCGTCCGCGCAAACGGGAAGGGGAGGTATACCGACGAGCACGGCGAGCTCTGGTCGCTCGTCAACGAACCTGTAGGCATCGCACTGGCCAACAGTCGCCAGTACCTCCAGCTCCTGAAGCTGAAAGAGAAACTCGCCGACGACAACAGGTACCTCCATAACGAGCTCAGGAAGAACACCGGGGCGCAGATCGTAGGCAGCAACTTCGGTCTCAAGGAAGTCATGGAGCAGGTTTACAGGGTAGCACCCCTTTCCAGCCCTGTCCTTCTGGTAGGCGAGACCGGCAGCGGCAAGGAGATCATCGCCAATGCCATCCACAACCTTTCTCCCAGGAACGGCGGTCCGCTGATCACCGTAAACTGCGGCGCCATACCCGAATCGCTAATCGACAGCGAGCTCTTCGGCCACGAGAAGGGGGCTTTCACTGGCGCCCTGACCGACAGGAGGGGGCGCTTCGAGCGGGCCGACAAAGGGACCATCTTCCTGGACGAGGTGGGGGAGCTCCCCCTTCCGGCGCAGGTGAGGCTCCTTCGGGTGCTCCAGGAAAAGGAGATCGAGCGGGTAGGGGGCTCCCAGCCCATAAAGGTGGATATAAGGATTATCTCAGCCACCCACAGGAGTCTCGAGAAGCTTGTGGCTGAGGGTCTCTTCAGGGACGACCTTTACTACCGTCTCAGGGTCTATCCAATCCGGATACCGCCTCTAAGGGAGCGCAGGGCGGATATACCGGCCCTGATCGAATACTTCATAGAGCGGAAGGCGCGTGAGCTGGGTTTTCAATCCATCCCGGCTCTCGCTGCAGGGGCCATCGACCGGCTCGTCAAATATGACTGGCCGGGCAATGTCCGGGAGGTAGCCAATGTGGTGGAGCGGGCGCTCATCCAGTGCGACGGTAAACAGCTCGCTTTCGACGACATAACGGCAACGGCGGACAAAGAGACCCCGGTCGTCTCTTTTGAAAGCGTACCCGTCCCCGGGGACGGCGTGCCCTACAATGGCGAAGAATTGGGCCACCTCAGGCTCGACGCCGTAGAGGCTCGCCACATCGGTCACGTGATGGAGATGACGGGCGGCAAAATAGAGGGAAAGAACGGTGCGGCCTCGGTGCTCGGCATGAATCCCGCTACCTTGAGATACCGGATGCAGAAGCTTGGCATCCCATTCGGCCGGGCCAGAAAGAGAAGCTAGTAACAACCGTCCGACATAGCTTCGCACCTGGCGTGGAAAGCGCGCCCGGCAAGGGGTCGGGTCTACGACCTTCGTCGGTGGAGGGGATAGGTTCTTATCCGGTCGGTTAATCAACCGATCGGCTGATCATCACGGCCTTAATTGACCTGCGGCCTTGGATAGAGGCCCGCTGCCTGCACCAGCTCAGGGACCTTCTCTTCCCACTCGATGGCCATGAGGTGAACACCGGCGACACCTTTAATCGCCCTCACCCGCTGGATCGTCTCTACGGCGATCTTTATACCCTCCTCGGAAACCTTTTCCTTGGCTACGCCTTTGAGACGGTCTATCAACGCATCGGGCACGTCCATGCCGGGCACCGACGTCTTCATGTAGCGCGCCATGCCGATCGACTTGCAGGGCGTGATGCCTGCGAGGATATAAATCTTTTCGTGGACTCCCAGGTCGCGGACCATTTCCATCCACTTCTCGAACTTCTCGATATTGAAGATGCATTGCGTCTGGACGAACTGGGCCCCGGCGACCGCTTTCTTCGCGAGTCTCATGGCCCTTATCTCGAAGGGGTCCGCAAAGGGGTTCTCGGCGCAACCGATGAACAGGTCAGGCCTGCCTTTCACCTCTTCGCCACCCAGAAACTTCCCGTCGTCCCGCATGCCTTTCACTGTCTGGATGAGCTGCATCGAATCTATATCATAGACGTTCTTTGCCGTCGGGTGGTCGCCAAACTTCTGGTGGTCGCCGGAAAGGCACAAGAGGTTATTAATGCCGAGCGCCGCTGCCCCCAATAGGTCGCTCTGAATGGCTATCCTGTTTCTGTCCCTGCAGACCATCTGCATGATGGGATCGAAACCCATCTCTTTCAGCACGAGGGATGAGGCGAAGCTCGACATCCGGACAACGCTCGTCTGATTGTCCGTCACATTCACGCCGTCGACATAGCCTTTCAGGTGCGCTCCTTTCTTCCGTATCACGTCCGTGTCTGCACCCCGCGGAGGCCCACATTCGCCGGTTACGGCAAAGTTCCCGCTCTTAAGAATTTTCTCAAGATTGCTTGCGCTCATAGCTTCAAATCCTCCCTCACCCTTTTCCTCGGTCCTCCACCATGGCTTGTTGACCAATCTTTCA
>Ga0187858_10001975_pt1 | contig 21713 bp, 20 predicted proteins | sample June2016WEW_8_15_FD_133015 | JGI IMG/M metagenome (GOLD analysis project Ga0187858, IMG submission 133015) | Peatland microbial communities from SPRUCE experiment site at the Marcell Experimental Forest, Minnesota, USA - June2016WEW_8_150 | ecosystem: Environmental > Terrestrial > Soil >...
TCATCTTCAGGACGCCGTAGCAGCGCTCTCGCTCCGCCTGACACCGGAAGAGGTTGCTTCTCTCGAGGAGCCGTATGCGCCGCATCCTGTCCTGGGCTTCAGTTGAATTCAGGTCCGAATTCGCCGGTGGAAGCAGAGGCAGGGGTAACAGCAGATATCCATAGCTTATCGACGTGCTGGTCAGGCTCCCACCCGCTGGCTTTGAACGATTGTCGCAGCGTTTTTCGCGAGGCTAGCTTTATCCAAGTCGTTGTCACGGGTAGAAGCGACGATGGCGGCATCGACGGGTATCCCTTTGCTCAAGGGACAACCAGAGGAGACATTCATAATGCGAAACGCAAAAAGAAAGATTCTCGTCACCGGATCATCCGGTCAAATCGGCTCGGAACTGGTGGTTGCGCTGCGGGCGCGTCATGGAAAACAGAATGTCGTTGCATGTGACGTCAAGCCTTTGGAAGCGGGTCCGGGACTCTTCGAACTCGCCGATGTTACCGATCGCGAAACCCTGCAGGGTATTATCCGGAAGCACCGTATTGGGTCCATCTACCACCTCGTATCCATTCTCTCCGCCGCTGGGGAGAAAAATCCTGAGCTCGCCTGGCGTGTCAATATCGAGAGCCTCAGGAGCGTGCTGGATCTTGCCCTACAATACAAGATGGACAAGGTCTTCTGGCCGAGTTCGATCGCGGCATTCGGGCCGCATACGCCTCGAATTCACACGCACCAGCTCACCGTCATGGACCCCAATACCATGTACGGCATCACCAAGGTGACGGGAGAGCTTCTCTGTAACTACTATTTCGTGAAATATGGACTTGACGTGCGGTGTCTCAGGTATCCGGGCCTCATCAGCTGGAAAACGCCTCCCGGCGGCGGCACAACCGATTATGCCGTGGCCATTTTCCACGGCGCACTTCATCAGGGCCGTTACGAATGCTTTGTCTCCAAGAACACTGTTATTCCCATGATGTACATGCCCGATGCCATCCGCGCGGCCATTGAATTCATGGAAGCGCCGCGCTCTCGGCTGCGCACACATTTGGGATATAACCTAGCGGCAATGAGCTTCTCCGCCGGGGAGTTGGCAGTCGAAGTGAAGCGGCACGTGCCGGGTTTCGTATGTACGTACAAGCCGGACGAGCGTCAAAAAATCGCCGACTCCTGGCCGAAGAGTGTCGATGATACGTGTTCCCGGAAAGACTGGGGCTGGAAGCCTGAATTCAATTTGCGCAAAACCGTCGACGATATGCTGACAAATCTCCGCTTGTTCCCTATCCTTCAAATAAAAACACTGAGACGGCATCGCCCGGCGAAAAAAGCCGCAAAGTTATAGTATGAGTCTGGCAGTCCGCATCCAGTGGAGGGATCCGATGAGCGAGATGATTCAGTTCAAGCGACCGGACGGAAAGATGTGCCCTGGGTATCTGGCACCTCCCAAAGCAGGATCAAACGGGCCCGGCTTTGTCGTCATCCAGGAATGGTGGGGGCTCAACGATCAGATTAAGAAGACCGCTGATCGGCTCGCCGAAGCTGGCTATCGGGCGCTCGTGCCGGACCTCTTCCGAGGCAAGGTCACCAAGGCCGCCGACGAAGCAAACCACCTGATGACGAACCTCAACTTCCCCGATGCCGCCAGTCAAGACATCCGCGGCGCCGTGCAGTACCTCAAACAATCCTCGAAGAAGGTAGCCGTGGGCGGGTTCTGCATGGGTGGGGCGCTGACCATCTTGGCAGCGGTGTGGGTGCCGGAGATGGACGCTGGCGCCTGCTTCTATGGCATCCCGCCTCTCGACGTCGCCGATTTGAAGAAAATTAAAATCCCCCTGATTTGTCACTTCGCGAACAAGGACGACTGGTGCACACCCGCCAAGGTGAATGACCTCGAGGCCGCGCTGAAGTATTCGAAATCAGAGTTCGAGCTCTATCGCTACGACGCGCACCACGCGTTCATGAACGAAGCCCGCCCCGAGGTGTACGACCCAGCATGCGCTAAGACAGCGTGGCAGCGAACGCTCAAGTTTCTGAAGAAGGCGCTCACGTAGCGGGTTGCCCGCCTCGCGTGCCCAAACTAGAACATGCGAGGGTTTCACCTAGAGAGTGGACATCCCGTGGCAATGGTGCCTTCCGCATCCCCTCCACCCGCTTCGAGATCATCGCAAATCGCTCCCGGCCGCTCTTGCTCTTGTTGATTTCGGCAACTACGCACTTGCTGGCTTGGCAAGGGGATGAGCTTTGTTGCTGACCTTCTTGAGCCAAGGTTGGTGCAGTCTCATTCGACCGGCGTTATCCCACTTTACAAGCGCATCGTCTTCGTTCGTTTGCTCAACTGTTCCGAATTCTCCGGTCGGTTTTCCAAAATCAGCCAAGCCCTCGACACGATCACCGGGATTCAGTTCCGAGTCGGTAACAGGGGGTTGGACAAGCGGTGGCCTTCTGGCTCGGTCTGCCTCAGCAGATGCTCCGACGTGTGACAAAGGCGGTTGCGGAGCTTTGCGCAGTTTGGGTGTCAGTTTATTGATACGGCTCATATTGCATTACCCCAGAGGCTTGCCTTCGCCTGTTCATCTGCTCGTTAAGGTTCATCTGCTTGTTAAGTATGAGGATAGGCTTGAACGCATGGCTCCGCTGATCCAAACTGCTCAGTCCTGAGACGAATTTGGCAGCAGGCAGCGGTCTAAGATAAGCGCAGACTCGTGAGCGAGGCGCGAGCCGCTCCTCGACTGATGTCGGGCACAATGACCAATTCAAGAACGGTGACAGCCGAGAGTGCAACTTGAAATTCCTCGACCTCGCGGGTTGCGTTAGGAGGACTGAAATTCCATTGCTGCCGCACAATTTCTCGAAACGAGCGTCCACCATCCCCAGACCATCGCAAGACGAACTCTTGGGTACGCTCGGTCTCGGTTTCTTCGAAGACGAGCGAGATGCGTGCGAGTCTTTGCGGCTCGTCGAAGATTAGCCGGATGGTTTGACTGCCAGAATCGGCGGCACGCCAACCCCGCATTTCTCGTGAGACCAGCGCAGACTCGACTGGATGTTCCTTATCTTCCGACGTGACCTCGACCACGGCCGCACGGTCGAGGTCGAGCCAGCCCTCGTTGAGCGCCGGAGCACTTTGGGGAATCGGAGCGATTAGGTGCTTTCGCATAGCGCAAGTTTACACTTGGTCTTGCTCTCGTGACTTCCGCTCTTCGCATGACAAAAGTAGTGACAGAGGAGAGCGCAGACTGGTCAATATTGAACATTTTCAACGATCTTGCTGCACGCAGTCTATTTGCTTAACTCAAATCGGCTTAGGACCTCTAGTCGCCACCAGCACCTCTAACAAAGTGGCCGCGTTACGAACGGTTCCCGCGATTGTCATGAGCGGTTCTGACATGAGCGGATGTTGCTCCGCCAGTGCGTTAAGGCGCGTGCTGACGTTTTGGAGTTGGTTGACTTCGCGCAAGATCGCTTGAAAAGGCATAGACACACCGCTCTCTCGCTGAAACGCCTAAGGTGGGAGAACTTCAGATGGACTGGCTTAGGTCAGAAGACCTGAATGAGGAGAAGGTGGTATCCACCCCACCGCGACTATACCACGCCAGAAGGTGGTGTGCTTCCAATAAATTGACTGGACCTCTGATCGATTCGCACTCGTGACATCACGGGACTATCCGCTGAAAGAAAACCAAGAAAACAATAAGCCAAAGCGACGCTCACCGAAGGTTCGTCGAGGCCGTAGCGAAGTACAAGAGGGTTGGCGCGCGATCTCCGGCGCCTTGTCGGCAGGTAGCCGCCCGATGCGCCGCAACAGCGAGCCCAAATCTTCTCCGTCGATGAACTCCATCGACAGGAAGACTTGGCCGTCCAAAACGGAACCGGTTGAGGGAAGGGCTATCCTTGAGTCCGGTCGAGAACTTCGGCGTGCCACGCCATCTGAATTGCTTCCAGTTTGGCTTCGTTCGACTTCGCAGGATCATCTTTGAAACCGGGGAGCGCGATCACGTATTTATGCAGATCGGTGAAGCGAACCGCCAGCGGGTCGAGTTGCGGATGAGTTTCAGAGAGCAGAATCCCGATATCTTCGGGATCGCTCCAGGTAAGTTCTTTTGCCATGAATGATCTCCAACGGCCAGGTTTCAAAGTTTCAAGGTTTCAGAGTTTCAAAGATTCTCGTCGCGAGGATACTGCCTTTTCCTTGAAACCTTGAAACTCTGAAACCTTGAAACCTGGCCTTTAATGCTCTTCCGAAACGTAATTCCGGTTCCACGCCGGGATCTCCACGACTACTTTGCCCGGCTTCTTGATCACGGTCTGGCATCCGAGGCGTGAGTTTAACTGAAGATCGGCGGCCATGTCGAGCTTGTCGGCTTCGTCATCTTCCATTTCCGAGATCAGGTCGGCACCCTCTTTCACCCAGATGTGGCAAGTCGTGCAGGCGCAGTTTCCTCCGCAAGCATGATCGAGATGAATGCCAAAGTTCAACGCTACATCGAGCAGCGACTCTTCCTTGCCATGGTCTTTATACGGCAGCTTGCCGTGTTCGAAGGTCACTGTCTTGCCTTCAGGAAGAAACGTGACCTCAACCGTATTTTCACTGGGAGCATCCATTGTGGTTGTTCCGGTTCCCTGCGTTTTTTCTTCAGACATAGAAAAATCCTCTATTCAAAATCCGCTTTCGCCACCGGATGGCCGGCCTGCGGCACGTCCTCCAGATCGGTGTCGGCTTCATCCATCGCCTTTCCTTTAAGCGCGGTCGAGACGGCGGTATCCATCATCAGTTCCGCCAAATGCATCGTGGCCTCGTTCAGCGTGTCGATACCGCCGCGAATCGCGTGATAGTCGTCGCCATCCTTCACCGCAACCAGAGATTTCTCCAGCGTCTCGACGTTGCGGCGTTCGTCGGCCGTGAGTTCTTGCCAGGCCTGATTCTTTTTCCCTTTTGCGAGCGCGGTCAAAATCGTGTCCGCCTCGCGTCGCGCTTCAATGACCTGCCGCTGCCGGAAATCCTCCTCCGCATAGTCGAACGATTCGAGCAGCATGTTCTCGACCTGTTCGTCGGTGAGTCCGTAACTGGGCTGGACGTCGATTTCAGCTTCTTTTCCACTGCGTTGCTCGCGCGCCGAGACGCGCAGGATGCCGTTGGCGTCGATCAGAAACTTCACCTCAATGCGCGGCATGCCGGCGGGCATGGGCGGAACGCCCTTCAGATCGAAGCGCGCCAGCGACCGGCAATCGCGCGCGAGTTCGCGTTCGCCTTGCAAGACGTGAATTGCGATGTTGGTCTGGCCATCCACCTGGGTGGTGTAGTACTGCGTTGCCGATGCCGGTACCGTGGAGTTGCGCAGGATGATTTTGTCGGTCACGCCTCCTGCCACTTCAATTCCCAGAGAGAGCGGGGTTACGTCGAGCAATAGCATTTCTTTCGTAATCTCGGAACCGCCGCCTAGAATATTTGCCTGCACGGCCGCGCCGAGCGCCACCACTTCGTCGGGATTTAAATCCGTATGCGGCATGCGTCCGAACAGATCCTGTACTAGACGCCGTACTTTCGGAATGCGCGTGGAGCCCCCGACCAGCACGACTTCGTCAATTTGTTCAGGCTTCAGGCCTGCGTCTTTGAGCGCCTGCTTGCATGGGCCGACCGTGCGGTCAACGATCGGCTGGATCATCTGCTCGAAAACCTCACGCGAAATCTCGCGCTGATATTTTTTCCCTCCGGGCAGATCGACATCGAGCTTCGCTGTCGGCTGCGACGAAAGAGCAATCTTGGCCTCAGTCACTGCTTTGCGGATGCGGGCGACCGCTTCGCCGCTGTGCCGAATGTTGCGCCGCAAGTCGAGTCCAAGATCGCCGCGAATATCGTCGAGCGCGACCGCGATCAGTAGATTGTCGATGTCGTCTCCGCCAAGGTGCGTGTCACCGTTGGTCGAAATCACCTCGAAAATCCCGTCGTGCAGCTTGAGAATCGAGATGTCGAACGTACCGCCGCCGAGATCGTAAACCACCACGATGCCGTGTTTCTTCTTGTCCAAACCGTACGCGAGCGACGCTGCTGTCGGTTCGTTGACCAGGCGCAAAACATTCAGCCCGGCAATGCGGCCGGCATCTTTCGTGGCCTGTCGCTGCGCGTCATTGAAGTATGCAGGGACGGTGATCACCGCGTGGGTTACCGGCGCTCCGAAAAAGCGCTCGGCGTTGCGCTTCAGTTGGCGCAGTATGAGTGCCGAAATCTCAGGTGGCGTGTAGGTGCGCTCGCCAATCTTGATCCGCAGAACCTCTCCCACCTGAAGATCTTCCGCCAACTGGAACGGAAACAGTTTGAGCTCGTCCTGTACATCCTCGACGCCGCGCCCCATCAGACGCTTGATCGAGTAAACCGCCCGCTCCGGCGTTTCGATCAAATACCGGCGCGCGGCGTTCCCCACTATGATCTGATCGTGCTCGTCGAGCGCCACCACCGAGGGCACAAGGTTCAGCCCGTCTTCTCCGGGGATGACGACCGGGGAATCTCCCTGCATGTAGGCCACGAGGGAATTCGTGGTGCCGAGATCGATGCCGACGATGTGATCAGTTGCCATTGTGTTCAATTGCAGAGGTGCTTTCCATTGCAGAGGTCAGATGGCAGAGGTAAAACCCATAGAGATTCTAGCCTCTGCAATCTGACCTCTCACCTCTGACCTAGCGTTTTACCTCTGACCTAGTTTTCCATTGCCTCATTCACGTCCCGTACCAGATTTCGAACGTAGTTCCTGCGGTTCAGCACATCCAGCATTTTGTCGAGTATCTTTCGCCGGTCGGCTTCGGTTCCGCTGTCCACGGCTTTGTCCCAGTGATTCCACTCCGTGGTGAGTTCGTTGAAGAGCGCGTCGTATTTTTCTCCCAGCGAAAGCTTGGCCTTGCCGATTTCTTCAAGCAGGGCCGGATCATCTTCGCCCATCTTTTTCTGGAGTCGCAGTTCCTCCAGATGCATATTGAGTTCGAAGACTTCCTCCAAGAGATCGGGAGGTACGACCTGCTTCTTCAATTCGCCGGTGGCGCGCGCCTTTTCCGTCGCCTGTTTCGATTGCTCTTCCAGTTCGATGCCTTCGAGGCGCAACAGGTACTCCGTACGCTTGATCGGATCTTTCAGCGTGCGGTACGCATCATTGAGCATGGAACTTTGTTCCAGACTCCAGCTTCGTTCCCTTTCGTCAGCTTGCCCAAATACGTCAGGATGCAGCCGGCGGCTCAGCGCGTAGAACTCTTTTTCCAATGCGGCCGTGTCCAGGTTCAGCTTGCGGGGAAATCCAAAAAAAGTGAAATAGTCGACCGGGACCGGCGGCTGCACCTTGCCGCACGAACTGCAGAAGTGCACCGCACGCATGGTGCCGCACGACCAGCAGCTTGGAGTTGCCTCCGCGGGCGCTTGTCCGGGAATGATCATCGATCCCGAAGACGATCCCGACGATTTGGATTCTGCATTTGCCATAACAAAATTTAAGGCGAGCGCGCGGCCCGCCCTCACCATCCTCGCCACACTTCTATTACGAGAAAGAGCTTCCACAGCCGCAGGACTTGGTCGAGTTCGGGTTCACGAACACGAAGCCCTGTTGCATCAGGGTTTCCTGGTAATCGAGAGTCATCCCGTGCAGATAGATGAAGGACTTCGGGTCCACGAAGACTCGCACATCTCCGAACTGAAACACGCGGTCGCGCTCGCGCGGTTGCGTATCAAATCGTATGTTGTAACTCAGTCCCGAGCATCCGCCGCCTTGCACGCCCAGGCGAAGGCCGCCCTGCTCGGGCGCAACGTTTTCTTTCACCATAGCCAGGCGAATCTTCTTGAGCGCGTTGTCGGTCACCTGGATGCCCTTGGCCGGAGCCGCGGGCGGAGCGGGTTTGACGGTTTCGTCTTTTACTGCTTGGTCCATGATTGGTTCTAATTTTCCGTAGAGACGCGGCTTGCCGCGTCTCTTTTTGCGGCGGGAGACGGGGCAAGCCCCGTCTCTACTACTGTGCTACCTGCGCTGCTACCGGCTTCGAGGCTTCCTGCTTCTTCTTCCAGTCGCCGATTGCGGCTCGGATGGCATCCTCGGCCAGCACCGAGCAGTGAATTTTCACCGGCGGCAAGGCCAGTTCCTTCACGATCTCCGTGTTTTTGATCTCTAGGGCCTGGTCAACCGTTTTGCCCTTGACCCACTCCGTCGCGAGCGAGGACGACGCAATCGCCGAGCCGCAGCCGAAGGTCTTGAACTTGGCGTCTTCGATGATGTTGGTCTGCGGATTCACTTTGATCTGCAGCTTCATCACGTCGCCGCACTCGGGTGCGCCGACCAGACCGGTGCCCACATCGGCATCCTTCTTGTCCATCGAGCCGACGTTTCGTGGGTTGTTGTAATGGTCGATTACTTTATCGCTGTATGACATTTTTCCCTCACAGGTTTCAAAGTTTCAAGGTTTCAGCGTGATTCGGATGGTTGTCAAAGTTCGAATCAAGGCACCTTGAAACCTTGAAACCCCGAAGCTTTGAAACCTTGCTTCTAATGCGCTTCCGCCGCCCATTTCACACTCTTCAGATCCACGCCTTCTTTCGCCATTTCGTAGAGTGGCGACAGTTCGCGCAGACGCATTACCGTTTCGACGACGCGGTCGGCCACATAATCGATCTCCGCCTCTGTGTTGAATCGTCCGATGCCGAAGCGGATCGAGCTGTGCGCCAGATCGTCGCCGGTGCCGAGAGCCTTCAATACATAAGATGGCTCAAGCGTCGCCGAGGTGCATGCCGATCCGCTCGAAACCGCAATATCGTTGATGCCCATCAAGAGCGACTCGCCTTCAACATAAGCAAAGCTGATGTTCAGATTGCCCGGCAGGCGCTGTTCCATGGAGCCATTGATATAGACCTCGTCGAGCCGGCTCATGATGCTGTCTTTCAGACGGTTGCGCAGGCCCGCCATTTTGCAGGATTCCTGCGGCATCTCTTCCTGCGCGAGGGCGCAAGCTTTGCCGAGGCCGACGATGCCGGGAACATTGAGCGTTCCGGAGCGCATGCCACGTTCGTGCCCGCCGCCATCGATCTGCGCCACCAACTGCACCCGCGGATTCTTGCGCCGCACATACAGCGCGCCCGCGCCTTTCGGCCCGTAGAGCTTGTGTCCGGTGATCGATGCCACATCGATGTTCGTCTTGTTCACGTCCACCGGCACCTTGCCGATCGCCTGCACGGCGTCGGTGTGGAACACCACGCCGCGCTCGCGGCACATTTTGCCGATCTCCGCGATCGGCTGCAGTATGCCGATCTCGTTGTTGGCCGCCATGATTGTTACCAAAATCGTTTTGTCGTCGATAGCGCGCTTCAGGTCGTCGAGGTCGATCAATCCATCCTTCTGCACCGGCAGATAGGTCACGCGAAAGCCCAGTTTCTCAAGGTGCTTGCAGGTGTCGAGTACGGCCTTATGTTCGGTAACCTCAGTGATGATATGGTTGCCCTTCTCGCGATACATCTCGGCAACACCTTTGATGGCGAGGTTGTCGCTTTCGGTGGCTCCCGAGGTGAAGATGATCTCTTTCGCGGACGCGCCGATCAGCTTGGCGATACGCTCGCGCGACAACTCGACCGCTTCTTCCGCTACCCATCCAAACGGGTGATTGCGGCTGGCGGCGTTGCCGAACTTCTCCATGAAGTAGGGCAGCATTTCTTCGAGAACCCGCGGATCCATCGGCGTGGTCGCGTGATTATCCATGTAAATGGGCAGCTTGATCCCGTTGGGAGCCGTGTGCTGTTCCGCATCGTGCTGGGTCGCCGTCTTGCCATTCGTGCTCATGATCACCGTTCTCCTTAAAAAGTGCTTACGAAATCGTTACCAACTCCGCCGGCTTCTTCATCTCCTGATTACTCACTCGGAGGACTTCCGGCTCTTCCTTCATCTGGGAAATTTTGATGTTCTTCAGAACCTGCTCGATGCTTTCATTCACTTTGCGCAGTGGCTCGCGAATCGTACATCGATCGCTCTGCCCGCATTCGCCGCGAACGGTCACGCAGGAGGTAATGAACAGCGGACCGTCAATCGCCTTGATCACTTCGAACGCCGAAATCATTTTCGGATCCCGCGTCAGCGTATAACCGCCGTTCATGCCATGCTGCGACCGCACCAAACCGACCTTTGCCAGCCGTTGCAGAATCTTGGCTAGCGCTTCCTGCGGAATCCCGTAGGCCTCGGCCACGTCCTTGGCGCTGCATGCGCCCTGGTCAACGTGCTCGGCCAGATGCTTCATGGCCATGAGCCCGTAGTCCGCCTTTTTTGTCAGTTTCAGCATGCCGTCGAATGCCGACCTATATGGTCGGATAGAACTCCGACTGTTTAGGTCGTATTTAGATTTTAACCGCAGTGGCTATTTCGCGCAAGTGTGGGCAGGCAGTGGCAAGATTTCGTGATCGAACGGTAAGTTGCAGCAGTTAAACCGCTTAACGGTTATGGCGCCAACAATCACTAATTTTTCATCCCCAGACTTGAGGTCGATGTTCGGCACGTGATATCGGAGTTCGATAGTTGCCAGATGGTGGCTTCAGCATGGCCGACTATCCGTCCAGCGAGTCGGATACCGCCAACACCTGTCTGATCGAGAGCGGAAATCCGTCGACGGGGTGATCACCAGACGTGTGGTACCAACCGGTAACGAACCTTCTGGAGATATTCCTTGTAGCCCTCCAGATCGCGCGCCAACAGCTTCTCCTCGCCAAAGATGCGCACAACCAGCAGCCCGATCATGGCGAAGGCTAAGAGGAGGCCGGAAATGGAGCCGAGCAGCAACGCGCCACCCACGAACACTAGACTTGCCCCAAGATACATGGGGTGGCGAACAAAGCCGTATACGCCGGTATCAATGACGTGCTGGCCGCGCTCGGTCTGAATACGCACCAGCGGCGACGCAAAGGTGTTATCGGTGAACGCGCGGAAGAATGGGAAACTACCCCCGAGGAGCAAGATGCCTCCGCATACTTCGCACCACAGCGGTAGACGGGGTGTCCAACCGAAGCGCACATCCAGCGCCGGCACAACGATCAAAGCCAGGCCACACACTTTTATCCCGATGAAGATAGCCAAATCGGAGCGCGATTCACCGCCGCTGCCGGGCATGCGGAAGCGCTCGGCCAACAGCGCAGGGTCCCTGGAGCGAAGCCACAAGAGAATGGCGGCAAAGAAGGATACCCACCAGACACCGAAGATCCAGCCCTCCACCCAGTGCCAATCGCCCGACAGCCCTAGCAGCAGTCCGAGAAAAACAACGGGGAGAGCCGCCAACTGGAGCCCGGTGATGATCGGCGTGGGGCGCATCGGGAGCTGAAAACATCATACTGCCGAGACGTGCTTGCCTTCTACTGGTGGAGCGGATCGCCTCGTGAGGTTTGACGGGCGGCAAGATTCCTTTGGTGGGATGACGGACCCACTCGGAGGGAATCCCGTCCTGAGTTAGCGCCTACTTGGGGTGGCGCGTACCTCGGGACGCAGTAGAGTTCGCGGTTGGCTCCAGTTCGCCTTCGTTTCAGCGCAGCGCTCGTCGCTTCAACCCCCTGCAGCACCAGCCCGCAAATTTCGTCTGGTGGCGGACCACGTCAGCTGGCATATGGCACTTTTTCCGCTGCACGCGCCTTGGCGGCCGCGCGGGTTGCTTCGCGACGCCGCGATAGAATCGCTTCTGCGTCTGGAGCGGCAAGGACGACAACCTCCATATGTTTGAAGAGGTCCGCCTCGCCACTGGCGGCGCGCAACTCCGCGAGATACGGGTGGATCTTGCTGAAGGTTACGAATATCTCTCCATGTGCCGCCCGGAACGCATCAGCATCAATCGCACCGGTGGTTACGAGCGAAGCGGCCATATCCCAATAGCCGAGTACCATGCGAAATGCTGCGTTTCGCTGACCGCTCACGATGGTGATCAATTCGGCGAAGCTCTCTGGATTCAATTCGCGCACGAACCAGTCGCGCGCTTCTCGCAATACAGGTTCGCGGCGGAGATCAAAGAGCTGAAGGTTCAACTGCGCGCTCTCGAAAGGCGTCGGCATAGTTAGCATATTATCTGAGGGGGCCATGAGCCTGCACGTTCGCGGTCGGCTCCAGTTCGCCTTCGTTTCAGCGCAGCGCTCGTCGCTTCAACCCCTGCAGCACCAGCCCGCAAATTTCGTCGGCGAAGCTTTCGTTGAGCTTGTCGTGCCGGATCAGAAAGCGCATATAGATCGGGCCGTAGAGCGAGTCGAGGATGAGATCGAGGTCGCTGTCGTCGGGAAGTTCGCCGCGGTCGACGCCGCGTTGCAGAGTTTGATAGGCCTGTCTGCGTCTGGGCCACAGAAATCTGTCGCGATAGGCCTCGATCAACTCCGGATCCGATTGTCCTCCGGCGAGCATCGCCGCGACGACCTTGCCGCGCGGCGATCGGAAGATACGAATCAGGCGCCTCATCTGCAGATTCATGTCGCGTTGCACCGAGCCGGTATTCGGGAATTGGAGTTCCTCCTCGGCGCTGGCGGAGAAAGCATCGGCGACCAGCGCGGCTTTGGTCGGCCACCAGCGGTAGACGGTTGTCTTGCCAACATTGGCGTCAGCGGCGATAGCCTCAATACTCAGGTCCGCGAATCCACCGTCCTGTTTGAGCAGTTTTAAAGTGCTGCGCAGGATCGACTGCCGCGATTCCTCACTGCGTGGCCGCCCCGGCCCGCGCTTCGCGCCCGTTCCATTGCCTCCGCCGGGTCCGTTACTTCCGTTCCGGCTGCCCGCGCTACGGATATGATTTTGAGCCATGGCTGAAGTCTAATATAATTTAAATCCGAAACGTACTGTTTTGAATCTTAATTGGGAGTTGGCGCTTTGGTGGGGCTCGCGGCGGTACGTTCTTGGCCCGGCTCAGGTCGGCACTCACAGTTTTCGTTCCTCTTATGTGGATCGTCGCATTAGCGCTTCGCCGTCCTTATACGTTTGTGGTGATGGCACTGCTCATCATCATTCTCACGCCCGTCACCATCCTGCGTACCCCGGTCGACATTTTCCCCGAAATCAACATTCCCGTGGTCAGTGTGATTTGGAGCTATGACGGTCTGTCTCCGAGTGAAATGGCGGACCGGATTGTGACCAACTCCGAGCGCGGATTCACGGTTACGGTCAACGACATCGAACATCAGGAGTCGCTGTCGGTGAACGGAAAAGCAGTGATCAAGATTTTCTTCCGGCCGGGTGTCGACATTTCCATGGCGGTGACACAAGTGACGGCAATGAGCCAGACCGTGCTGCGCGCACTGCCCCTGGGCACGACTCCGCCGCTGATCGTTACTTACACAGCATCCTCGACGCCCGTGGTGCAACTGGGCTTGAGCAGCAAGAGGCTTCCCGAACAGCAGGTGTTCGATCTGGGGCAGAATTTTCTGCGCACGCAGTTGAGCACTGTGCAGGGTGCGGGCACTCCCTATCCTTACGGTGGCAAGCCGCGTCAGATCCAGGTGGACCTCGATACCGCCAAACTTCAAGCTTATGGCTTGTCGCCCAACGACATTGTCAATGCGGTGGCTGCGCAGGCCCTGATTCTGCCGACGGGTACGACGAAAATCGGGCCGACAGAATACACGGTGCAGATGAACGGCAGTCCGCAAACCATTGCCGAACTGAACGATCTGCCGGTGAAGACTTCGAACTCGTCGACCCTTTACCTGCGCGATGTTGCGCACGTGCGCGACGGATTTGTGCCGCAGACCAATATCGTGCGTCAGGACGGCGTTCGCGGCGTGCTGATGTCGATTTACAAGCTGGGTGGATCTTCCACGTTGACTGTGGTTAATGGCATAAAGGCGATGGTGCCCTTGGCGGCGCAGTCTCTGCCACGCGATCTCAGTATCAAGGCTCTGTTTGATCAGTCGCTTTTCGTGCGCGCGGCGATTCAGGGAGTGATCCGCGAAGGCCTGATTGCCGCCTGTCTGACCGCCGCCATGATTCTGATCTTTCTTGGCGATTGGCGCCCGACGGTGATCATCGCGGTCTCCATCCCGTTGTCCATCTTCGTCTCCGTTATTCTGCTGAGCGCGCTCGGCGAGACCATCAACATCATGACCCTGGGAGGTCTGGCGCTCGCGGTCGGAATCCTGGTCGATGATGCCACGGTTGAGATCGAAAACATCGAGCGCAATCTGGCCATGGGCAAGGAGATGAAGACGGCCATCCTCGACGGCGCGCAACAGATTGCGGTGCCTGCGTTCGTGTCGACCCTGTGTATCTGCATCGTGTTTGTGCCGATGTTCTTTCTGACGGGAGTCGCAAGGTTTCTTTTCGTGCCGCTGGCGGAAGCGGTGTCCTTTGCCATGCTGGCGTCCTACCTGCTGTCGCGGACCCTGATCCCGACCATGGTGATGTTCATCATGCGCGGCCACGAGCACCGCGCCGCGGAGACGAAGAACCCATTCGTGAAATTTCAACGGAAATTCGAGCGGTGGTTCGAAAAATTCCGCGGCGGCTATCAGCAACTGCTCGAAACCACGCTCGAACACCGGAAATTATTTTCCATCTGCTTCGTGATTTTCTGCTTCTTGTCGCTGGGGCTGGTGTTTTTTCTGGGACGCGATTTTTTTCCCCAGGTGGACGCGGGCCTGATTCGTCTGCACTTTCGCGCCCGTGCCGGCCTGCGTGTGGAAGAGACCGCGCGTCTCTGCGATGAAGTAGAGCGCGTGCTGCGCAGCGAAATTCCGAAGGAAGAGTTGGAGACGGTGTTGGATAACATCGGCCTGCCCTACTCGAGCTTGAATCTCTCCTATAGCAGTTCGGGCGTGATTGGCACCAGCGATGCCGAGATTCTGATTTCGCTGAATCCGGAACATCATCATCCTACGGCGCAGTACATTCGCAGGTTGCGCCGCGAGTTACCGGCACGTTTTCCGGGCGTGGAGTTCTTCTTCCAGCCTGCTGATATCGTGTCGCAAATTCTTAACTTTGGATTGCCCGCCCCGGTCGATATCCAGATCATTGGCGCCGATATGCGCACGAACTATGATATCGGCCAGCAGATCGCAAATAAATTGCGCTTGATTCCCGGTGCGGCGGACGTCCATGTGCAGCAGTTGATGAGCCTGCCCGCGATCTACCTGGATATGGACCGCACGCGCATCAACCAGGTCGGGCTGACTGCCCAAAATGTCGCGCAAAGTGTCTTAATCAGCTTGAGCAGCAGCAACCAGACGACTCCCAACTACTGGCTTAATCCCAAGAATGGCGTAACTTATCCAATCGCGGTTCAGACGCCGCAGTATCATGAGACGTCGCTGCAGCAGTTGATGAACACGCCGGTAACGGGCGCAGGTATGCAGGCTCCGCAGGTGCTCGGCAACCTGGTTCAACTTAAGCCTGTGACGCTTCCGGCAGTGGTCAATCATTACAACGTGCAGCCGGTCATCGATGTCTATGCCAGCACCCAGGGGCGCGATCTGGGCGGGGTTGCGTCGGACATCATGAAGGCGCTCAAACCATTTCAGGACCATCTGCCGCGCGGAACGCAAATCGTGGTCCGTGGTCAGGTCCAGACCATGGAGTCCTCGTTCTTCGGCTTGGGCGTTGGCCTTCTCGGCGCGATCGTTCTCGTCTATTTGCTGATCGTGGTCAACTTTCAGTCCTGGCTCGATCCCTTTATCATCATTACAGCATTGCCCGGAGCGCTGGCGGGAATCTGCTGGTTCCTGCTGATTACACGCACCACCCTCAGTGTTCCGTCGCTGACCGGCGCGGTCATGTGCATGGGGGTTGCCACCGCGAATTCGATTCTGCTGGTTTCGTTCGCCCGCGATCGCATGGATATGGGAGTTCCCGCGCTGCAAGCTTCGATCGAGGCGGGCTATACCCGTATGCGGCCCGTACTGATGACGGCCCTCGCCATGATTATCGGCATGCTCCCCATGGCTTTGGGCTTCGGCGAAGGCGGGGAGCAGAACGCGCCCCTGGGTCGGGCCGTGGTGGGCGGCCTGCTGTTTGCAACCGTAGCCACCTTATTTTTTGTGCCGAGTGTATTTACCATTATTCATGGCCGCCGCGAAGCGCGGCTGCAATCGGAGCAACAACAGTAGAGCAAAAGCAAGAGCAGAGAATTTGTTGGAGATCGCTATCATGCCCGTGCCATCGCCGCCCGTAACGAGAGAGCAGGACGAGACGCATCCCGCGCACCCGGAGCACGTTCATCCGGAGATCGAGCGGCCTCCGGACTTGCCTCCCGCTCCGGCGAGCCGCGGGAAGATTCTGGTCGGGGCCGTGCTGCTTGTCCTGATCACCGCTGGCGCGGTTACGTTTCTGAACCGGAAGAGCGAATCCGATGCCCTGGCCAAAGAAACAGATGCCATAGCGATTCCCACCGTCGCCGTGGTGCAGCCGCAAACCGAACCCGGAAACGACGAACTCGTGTTGCCCGGAAACTTGCAGGCTTTCATAGAATCGCCGATTTTTGCTCGCACCAACGGCTACCTCCTGCGCTGGTACAAGGACATTGGAAGCAAGGTTCAAAAAGGCGAACTGCTGGCGACGATTGACACTCCCGAAATTGACCAGGAACTGTCACAGGCCCGAGCCGCCCGCGAACAGATCAAGGCGGCGCTGGCGTTGGCGAAGATCTCCGCCGACCGTTGGGCGAATCTGCGCAAGACCGACTCGGTTTCGCAGCAGGAAGCCGACCAGCAAGCGAGCGGCTACCAGCAGGCGCTAGCCAACCTTGCCGCCGCGGACGCCAATGTTCGCCGCCTTGAGGACATGGAGTCTTTCAAGAGCGTATACGCTCCGTTTTCCGGCGTGCTGACCCGGCGCAATGTCGATCCGGGCGCGCTCATCAATTCTGGGGCGCAAGCAACTGGCAGAGAGCTGTTCGATATCGCCCGCGTCGATCCGCTTCGCGTCTACGTCAGCGTTCCGCAGGCGTATGCGCCGAATATCAAAGTTGGGATGAAGGCCAACGTTACGCTGCAGGAATTTCCCGGCCAGAAATTTACGGGAACGGTGGTGCGCACCGCCGAGGCGATCGATCTCGCAACTCGCACCCTGAACACGGAAGTGGATGTTCCCAACCCGGATGGCAAGCTGCTGCCTGGTTCTTTCGGCCAAGTGCATTTTGCGACCGGAACTTCTGTTCCAAGGATTACGATCCCGGTAAACGCCATGCTGTTCCGCGCCCAGGGACCGCAAGTCGCGGTCGTCGACAAGGACGGCAACGTGCATTTGCGTGCGATCAACATTGGGCGCGACTTTGGCGCCACGCTTGAAATTCTGGGCGGGCTCGACGTGAGCGATCAGATCATCATCAACCCGTCCGACTCACTCGAGGAGGGGCAGAAGGTGAATGTCGCCAAGCCGGTTGCGGGAGATACGCACTCGTAATCCTTCACCACGGAGTCACTGAGAAAACCAAATTCATGATTTTGTCCGCTTATAAAGCAATAGCCATCGCCGTGAAAAAACCTTCCTCCGTGACTCCGTGTCTCCGTGGTGGGTGTTGCGTTTTGCTGGCTGGGGCATTGCTCGCGGGCTTGGGCTGTACCGTCGGGCCGGGGTATAAGCGCCCCACTGCGCAAGTTCCCGACACGTGGAAAGGCGAAGGGCCGTGGCAAACGGCAGCTCCGAAGGATGCGATTCCCAAGGGCGCGTGGTGGCAGATATTTCACGACGCGGAACTCGACCGGTTGGAGCAGGATCTGCTGCAGGCAAATCAGTCGCTGGCGGCGGCGCAGGATCGCCTCTCCCAGGCGCGGTCGCAGGCGCGAATTGCAACTTCCGCGTTTTTTCCCACGCTCAGCGCCGATCCCGGTGGGCAGCGAACGCGCATCTCCGGCAACCGTCCGCTTGATGGCGGCACGCTTCAGACCGTCAAAGTCGACACCGAGAACGATTTTACCGTCCCCTTTTCCGTTAGCTACGAGCTTGATTTATTCGGACGCGTACGCCGCAATCTGGAAGCGGCCAACGCTTCGCTGCAGGCGAGCGCGGCCGACCTGGAAAATGTTCGCCTGGTGTTAACCGCCGAACTTGCTGCCGACTATTTCAACCTGCGCGAACTCGACCGTGAGGCGGGAGTAGTACGGCAGTCGGTTGAGATCCAGCAAAAAGGACTGGACCTGGTCAATCACCGTCACGAGGGCGGAGTTGCGAATGGGCTGGAAGTCGCGCAGCAGGCCGCGTTACTCGAATCGACCGCGACGCAACTCTCGCTCGTGCAGCAACAGCGCGCGCAATACGAACACGCCATCGCGGTACTGTTAGGGAAGTCTGCCTCGGCTTTCAGTCTGGCGGAGGCGCCATTTACTGCCGCCCCGCCTGCGATTCCCAGCGGCGTTCCATCCGAGATTCTGCAGCGCCGGCCTGACGTGGCTGCCAGCGAACGTCAAATGGCGTATGAAAATGCGCAAGTCGGCATAGCGATGACTGCGTTCTATCCGCACATCACGTTGTCGGGAAGTGGCGGATGGGAAAGCCGCGACATCGCTACGCTGGTCAATGCTCCTAGCGCTATGTGGTCGCTGGGCGGCGATTTGCTGCAGCCGATTTTTAATGGCGGTCGCAACCGCGCCAACCTGGCGATCAGCCGCGCTGCTTACGACGAATCAGTCGCCAACTATCGCGAATCCGTGCTGGAGGCGTTTCAGCAGGTGGAGGATGGGCTCTCCGGTCTGGCGCTGCTTGATCAGGCCGCGAAAACTCAGCAGGCAGCGGTTACCGACTCGCGCCGCGCACTCGAACTCGCCAACAATCGTTACGTCGGCGGCCTCACGACGTACCTCGACGTGATTACCGCACAGTCTACGCTGCTGAGCAACGAACGCCTGGCGACGCAGTTGCTCGGTGAGCAAATGACCACTTCCGTTTACCTGGTGAAGGCTCTGGGCGGCGCGTGGGACGCCTCGGAAATTCAGCACGAACAGGTAAAACCGAAGCTGATTCAGGCCGTACAGCAGTAACACCGCGCTGTGGATATTCAAACTTGGTTTCGAGCGCAGGTTGTGTCGCGCCCGGCGACTAGCTCGTAGGCGCGCTTCGCTAGGCGAAATTCAGCTCTCGCCGGAATTCAAGCTCGGATCGCCCCGATCTACGCTGTCGTGTGCCGCGCCAATGTGCCGTAACGCGAGCGGATCTCGTTTTCCGCCATCAGCCAATCCTGATTCTCATCGCCATGGCCGTTCTCGCCGCCGGCAGTCGCCCGGCGCTGGAGGTAGAGTTCGTACGCGCGGCGCCGAATCTCTTCTTCGATATTGAGATTGAGATTGGAGGGAACGACATTGCCAGGAACCACGCTGACCGATTTCCCATTCTTGGGAACATCCTTGCCGAGTTCGGCGGCAACCTGCACGGCGGCAGGCTGAATCGTGGCTGCGGTTTTTTTGCTGCGATTGGTGATAGAGCTTCCGGTCGTCTTGCGAGCCATGCAGTACTCCTTACAGATACCCAATTCCAAAAATGGTTGTAGGTAATGAATAAGCGACATTCGCATACTCCGATCGCCGCTATCCGACTATTTGCAGTGATGTTATCTAACTATATCCCGAACGGCTGTGGAATTGTGGTGCAACCCATCGAAAAATTCGTTCCGCCGCATAAGAAAAGTCACTCTCTTGGATAGCGCCAAGCTTGCATTTCCGAAAAACTGGAAGAAAGTACTCTGGTAACTTGTCGAAAACTCGCTCGTGCCTGCACGATATGTGAAGGACAGCCTCAAGGGCACAACTATGTCATCGACTGGAAATCTAGGGTTGGGAGCGAAGGCCGCCAAGGCCAGCCTCAGCGAATTGGAGCGCATGCTTTCGGAATCCCCGAGTTCGGATAGGGTTTGCCTGAAGCTGGCGCAGATCCTGAGCGTGCGCCGCAGCGAGGTCGCACTGCTCAGGTTAGAGAAGGGTAGTCTGCGATTTATTTTTCCGCCGGAACTGCGATCGGCGGGCGTGTTGCCTCTAACCGGATCAGCGGTGGCAGCGCGGACGGCAGCGACTCGATCTCCACTTTTGTCGAATACCTTCATGCGCGTAAAACATGTCAGCTTGTTTGAAGCGGTCAAGCTCGGGGCCGGAGCCGACGAAGAAGATCGAAGCCAGGAGCAACTGCCGATTCAGAAAATTATGTCCGTTCCCGTAGCGTCCTCTGGGGGAGACGTGGTGGGAGTGGTGCAGGTTTCGCGCAAGGGGCTGGATGCCTCGGTTTCGGGCGCAGATTTCACCAATGACGACCTGAGGCAACTGGAGCAAGCCGCGGAAATTCTTGCCCGCATGCCCTTCATGCAGGACGGCGCGGAGATCTAACCCGCGACAGATCTAACCGAAGACATGCAAGGCCGCATCGCGTGCGGTCACATCGTTTAGCCTGACGATCATTGTTCTGACGATCATTGCTGATAGTTGACTCAGGCGTGCGAATATGGGCTTGTCCAACGGTTGTCAGAAACCGGCTGTCAGAGACGCGACGTTTCGACAACAACCCACCACAGAACTACTCTCGCCGGAGATGAAAAACCTTTCACATTGACGCAACCCGAAATTGGGCAGACAATCGCACTGTTTTTTGGGTTTGACCTGACGGCCCTTCCAGGAGGAAATTCAATGAAAATCAAAAGTGTGGTGGTAATCACTCTTTTCGTTGTAGCCTGCAGCTTTGCGTCGGCCCAAACCTTCGGCTCGCATCTGTTGGCGGCAACTTATATTGCGACTACGAACAGCTCAGTGGGTCCGGCGGCGACCTATGGGTGGGCTTTGATAACCTCAGCGCCTGCGGCATCAACCACAACGCCACCATAATCGGCATTACCGCAAAACTTCCCAAGGCGGAAAATCCTGCTGGAGATTTTTCCATCGACGGTGTTGCGTATGCTGACAACATTTACGATGCTATCTCGGAAAGCTACACGGGCATACAGATCTTCAGGGTCACGAATCTGAAGTGCAGCACGAAGAAATACGGCTGGATCCTCTTTGCCGGCTACGGCGGATCTATCTTTGGCGACAACTTTGGTTTCCTCAGCTGCAAGATCCCCGGAAAAGATGGAGTAGTCGCAACCCGCGGCCTTTCGACCGGCAGCAAGATCCCTGTGAGAAAGTAGCAAATCAAGTCCTCACACCGCCTGTCCGGCGCAGAATCCCGACGCCCAGGCCCACTGGAAGTTGAAGCCGCCGAGTTGCCCGGTGACGTCGACCACTTCTCCAATGAAATAGAGGCCGGGCACTTTCCTGGATTCCATGGTCTTGGCGGAGAGTTCATCGGTATCGACGCCGCCAGCGGTCACCTCCGCTTTTCCGTAACCTTCCGTCCCTCCGGGCTTTACTTCCCACACATGCAGTTGCCGTTCTGCGTCAGCGAAGGCGCGATCGGAGTTGCCGGCTAAAGGGTAAGTTTCGAGCCAGCGATCCGCGAAGCGGCGAGGCAGGACATCTCTCAGCAGCAATTTCCAACTCGACGGGCCGCGACGGCCCCGCATTCGCAATTCGGCCTCGAGATTGCGATTGGGCGCAAGGTCGAGACGAATCAGCGCCTTGCCATCCCAGTAAGAAGAGATCTGGAGAATCGCCGGTCCGCTGATGCCGTGATGAGTGAAAAGCATGTTTTCCCTGAACGAATGCAACATCTGTTTCGTGCCGCGAGTGGAAGCAACCACCTCGGTAGAGACTCCCGCCAGATCGCACCAGCGCTTGCGGTCCGGCTCGCTGAAGACGAAGGGAACCAGGGCGGCGCGTGGGGGCACGATCGCCAGGCCAAATTGTCGCGCCA
>Ga0187858_10001976_pt1 | contig 21707 bp, 12 predicted proteins | sample June2016WEW_8_15_FD_133015 | JGI IMG/M metagenome (GOLD analysis project Ga0187858, IMG submission 133015) | Peatland microbial communities from SPRUCE experiment site at the Marcell Experimental Forest, Minnesota, USA - June2016WEW_8_150 | ecosystem: Environmental > Terrestrial > Soil >...
ACGGCAGAAGGTAGGGCAGAATCCCCTTGTTCTTGGTGTCCTCGGCGCTCGGTTTTGGATTCGCCACCAGCTTCTGAGCGACGCCATTTGAGCTGTAACTCTCGCCGAAGATACTGTTCTTAAGCGGAAAGCCTCCGTTGTTATACAACGCGGCTCCCCATAGAAACGTGCCGTGCGTCATGAAGCTGGTTTTCACCTTGGAAACGATAGCTGCATGGCAACTCGAGCCGCCGCAGGTTTCCGATGCTACGCGTAGGTCGCCCGGATTAATGAAACGGACGAAGTCGGGATCTTCCCGATTCAGCAGAGTGTAGGTACGCGGCGGATTGGCCGTGGAGGGCCAAAGCCGCGGATAACGCGGGCGAACGTGGGCTTCCAGCTTATCCGTCGTATCAGCCTTTCCACCATGGCAGTCCGTACAGCCCAAATGCACCGCGGGAGAAACGTGCATCGGCTCGATTCCCACGTGGCAATTCGCGGATTGGCAGCCGCTGCTTTTCTGCGTCGCCTCCGCGATGGTCTGGCGCAGAAGATCGGCCGCCAATGCCGGGTAAGCCAGCAGCGCTAAGAAACCCACTCCGATAAGCGGCGCTCGCATCGTCAGAATACCAGCCTTACGTTCAGGAATCCGGAGAACAGCACCCGGCCATTGTAGATATCCCTAAATCCTTGCTGCGGAAACAACGCGCCAAAACCCGCAGTCACGACCACGTTGTCGCTCAACAACGGGCGGTATTGCAAACCGTAACCGGCATCCACGCCAATGCCCGAGCGAATATTGTTCTGGAAGAGCACCGCCTCGAGCACCTCGGTGCGGTCGAACTTCGCGTAGTTCACATTGAGAGTGGAGCGCAGCTTGGGTGTGATCTTGGCATCCATGCCAGCGTTGTACAGTAGAATTCCGGGATTCACGAAGTTAGCCTGGCCTTCGAACAGGCCGCCCCGCATGTTCGGCAGCAGACTATTGGGGCCAAACAGAAACACGCCAGTGCCGGTAAGCGGTATGGGCTCCCGGTTAAGGAAGTTAACGCCGCCGCCCTCGAACTGATTATTGATCAAGCCCCGATCCGCCAGGGCCTGACTGCCCAGGAAACCGCCGCCCGCGAATTGTTGATCGGGTACAATCGCATCAAAACCACTGGCCGTGCCGCCAGTCACGTTGCCGTCGCCAGAAGCGTAGAAGAACGACGCCTTCCAGGTCATCCAGTTCTTCTCGTAAGCCAGCTCCAGCGCGGCCATCTGTGCGTTGATGTGTTGCGGGCGGGCGGCGATGGGATTGAAGCTGTCCCGTCCGAACGCTTCGTAGAACGTATGCGAGATATTGATGCGTCCGATATGGCCATCGCCGGAAATGCCGGCGTATCCTGCCCGGATTTTATGAGGCAGGGGTAAACCGATGGGCGCCGGACGTACTAAGAATCCATCCTTGTCGATCAGAAACGAAGGTAGGTCGTCATTATAGAGCAGGCTGACATTGAGATTGTAGCCCTTAAACAGGAAATCGTTCCGATATAGATTGGCGACGAAGACTTTTTGCTCCCGCTCGCGCCAGGTATTCAGGCCGCTGTTGGTATCCTTCTCCAGCATGTTGAAGAACGCCAGATTGTACTGGTAGACGTTGTTGTGGAATGTGCCGAAGAGCCGGACGCCGGGTTGTTCGTCGGAAAAGACGAAACCGCGAAAGTCACTGGTAAATCGCTGAATGCCGAACCGCAGTGAGGTGAAGTCAAAATACGCGCTGCCGCGGTCGTCACTATCCTTCATGGGTTGGAACGCACTCGTGCTGTTCGTAAACAGGCGCTTCTCAATGAACAACTCCTGCATGCCGACGGCTGTATCGGTGCGGCGAATACCGTCGACCACATTGATATTCACGATGCCGTTCTCCTGGGCAAGCAGGTAATTGATATTAAACTCCGGCGTGATGCGGAGGTCATAACCGACGGGGCTAAAACCCGCGCTACCGCCAAACAGATCGAAACTTACTCGAAAGCTCTGACTCATCGCGAACTGATTGCCGGGCCCAAAGAAGCCGGATTCGCCGGCTTCGGCGGCACTGGGTCCGGTAGGAGCCGGCAGGCGGCGCTCTTCTGCGAGGGTCTCGCTGGAGACGGAGATATTGAGGAAGTTATGCCGTCCGAACAGAGGGGAGTCGCCCTTCAGCGTGTTGCGATTGAACGGATCCCAAATGCGCGAGTGTGCGTAGATAGCGTCGAGTTTGCCGTCGTCATAGCGCCGCCAGTCGGGATTGGCAAGCGCAATACGCCAGCGACTGGCTATCTCCGTCGCGTCTATCTCATACTGCGGAGGCTGCGCTGCGGCTACTGTTTCCAGCGGCCGGCGGGGCAGGGGATAGAGCACGCCAGCCGTTTCGACTGGCAACTCGGCGGGCGGATTCAAATCGGGGAACCTGCGCACCAGCGGACGCAAGCGGTCCGCCGGGAGTAGACGGGGCGGAGGCAATTGTCGCAGAGCGGAAGCAATGTAGTCGTCGAGGGGTGAAGGCGGGAAGGCCAGCGGCACGGTTCCGCGGCGCGGCAGTTTGCGGATGGGGGTGAGAGCTCTCGGCCGCGTGCGCTCAAACTGGCGGCCTTTTTTCGGCAATTGCGCGCGTTGCGCAGACACCGGCACCACCAGCACCAGGGCAATCCAGACGCGCTTCATTGGGCACTGCCGGCGGCTTTGCGGAACAGAGTTGCGAATTCCCCGGGCTGATAAGTGGACGGATGTTCCAGGTAGTTGTAGAGCGCCGTGAGGGAATCCTGCACCGATTGCTGACCAGGTTCGTAGGCAGCCGTCAGCGAATCCAGCGACATGGTGGCTTGCTCGGCGGAGTGCACACCGGAACCCGCGATGCGCTGGATGTTGGCCGCGATCGCCTTCAAGATATTTCGGGCGGCGGCCGCATCGAAGTCCTGCTTATCGAAACGGGCCGCCAAGGCACCGGCGACTTTCGCGATCCGCCGCGCAGCCTCTGCCACCGCCGGGCCGTCGCAAGGGCGCCGCGAAACTGCCTCGGTCAGCACCGACATGGAGCTTTCCAACCCCTCGCGCTGATCGGGCGCGGCCTGGACGACGAGCTCGTGGAAAACCTCGTAACGCGCCTGGTTGACCTGCAGACTGCCGGGCGTGCGGCCCGGATAGCCCCGCTGAATACGCCAGCTATCCACGCGCAGATCGTGATGGCACTGGTAGCACTCCAGGTCGGAGAACTCCGGCCACTTACTCGTGGCATGCGCGGCCAGAAGCTGCATACCTTCGCCGAGAGCGGCGGCCTGTCCCACGGCCCAGACGCGCACGCGCGGCAAGGTGTTGCCGGGGGAAGGCTTGGGCTCGCGGTGATGCGTGGGTTGCGCCCAGGCGAAGGTGTCCAGCTCGAATGCCAGATCCGGGTGTCCGGCGGCGATCAACTCATGATCCACCACCTTGTCGCCGGATCCCAAATGGCAGCCCAGACAAGTCTGCGCGCGCACCATCAGGTTCTTGGTATCGGTCATTCCCTTGGCCAGGCTGTCGGCATGCGAATTCGGCTGCGTGTGAGTTCCCAGCCATTGCTCCGACGGACCGTGGCAGGCTTCGCACGCCACACCGTCCGACCGCGTTTTCTCCGGGGAACCCACGACGTGACAGACTGTGCAGCGCTTGTCCGCGGCGACGTCCGCGATCTTGAGAATCTCGCCCATGCGGCGGGCCCGCGGATCCCCGAGCGCTTTGTAGGCCCGCGAGTGCTTGTCGGACACCGACCAGGTCGCGAATTCGTTGCCCAACGTGCGGCGCGCTTGCTCGGGGGCCGCACTGGTGGCGCCATGACAGTTGGAGGAAGCACAGCTTCCGGCGCCCAGATATTTCGTTTGCTGAGCCGCCGCCCAGGAAAAACTCACCAACGTAAACAGCAGAGGCAGTGCCAGTTTCATGGCGAAAGATCCCTTATGATGAAACGGGAGGCGGCGGGTTGTCAATCGAAAATTTCGCCGAACACCGCATTTCGGTAAGGTTTTCCAGGCGTCCCGGAAATATTTGGACATTTGAAACGGATCTGAGATACTATCTCACCATCCAGGGGGATTTCGAAGTTCGTTCTCCTGAGTAAGAGCCCTGCCATGGCAAAGGAAATCCTGGAAGCAGATCTCGGTGGTGAGCCGCTTTCCTCCGAGGAGCTGGCCGCCATCCCGGCCTTCGCCGGTATCAAGAAAGAAATCTGGGACAAATTTCCGGGCGCCATCGCCAAGAAGACCTACCAGCCGGGCCAGATCATCATGCGGGAGGGCGAAAACGGCACCACCGCGTTTTTTATCCTTTCCGGGGAAATCGACCTTTATCTGGAGCACCCGGTGTCGCGAACCGAAACGCGGAGGGCCCAGGGCAGCCTCTTCAAGGGAATCACCAAGTTTACCCAATACCTGAAAGGGGTTCCGGACCGGCGTGATCGCGGTGACTCACAGCGCACCCACATTCCTCTGGACGCCTCGGTGGATCTGCCGATCGAAAATCCCCTGGCCACGGTGACTGCGGGCGACCTGATCGGTGAACTCGCCGCCTTGGCCGCACTCAAACAGGAGCGGTTGAAGCGGCCCAAGTTTTATCCACGCTCCGCGACGGCGCGCGCCAAAACCGAAGTGGTGGTCCTCGAGATGTTGCCGAATATCCTGAACAACGTGCTCTACAACGCGCCGGCGTTCAAGGACAAGCTCAACCGCAACTATCGCTCGCGCGCCCTCGATACGCACCTGCGCACGGTTCCGGCGTTCAAGAGCCTCAACAAGGAGTTTCTGGACCACCTGCGGGAACGCGTCGAATTGGTCGACGTGCAACCGAATGAGGTGATCGTCCGCCAGGGCGACCTGGCCGATGCGTTCTACCTGATTCGCATGGGCTTCGTAAAAGTCTCGCAGAATTTTGCCGGCGGGGAGATGGTGCTGACCTACCTCTCGCGGGGCTCCTACTTCGGCGAAATGGGGTTATTGCCGCCAGCCTTCCGCGTGCGCGCGAAGGGCACCGAGCCGGGGCAGATCGCCGATGGCGTGGTCTCGAATTTGCCGCTGGTGTGCGGGCGGGCTCCTTCGGCCGAGCGATCGCTGAAGGTGCCGTGGGACGAGTACATCTCGCGCGAGCACTTTGACATGCGCGTGGAGGGCCGGCAGGTGCACGTCTCGCGGCTCCCCGCCGGCAAGAATCCGCTCAACTTCCGCATGAAGCCGTCCGACAGCTTTCTGATGTCGAGCGGCGAAAGTTTCCTGGTCGGGGGAACCACCTTCGAACTGCAGGAAGACCCTATGCAAGCGGGACGCCGCATCGCGACCTGCACGGCCATCGATTTCGTGCAATTGGTGCGCATCAAGGGCGAGGACTTCGCTCTGATGCTGCGGCAGTTCCCCGAAATCGAGACGATCATCACGGAAGTGGCGCGCGCCCGCCGCCAGGCCGACGCACAGGCGCTGAACCGGCTGCAGACCATTTCGGTCAGCGACTTCTTGACCCAGGAGTTGATGCAGGGACAAAACCTGCTGCTGCTGGATCTGGACAAGTGCACGCGCTGCGACGAATGCGTGAAGGCCTGCGTGGCCACCCACGACGACCATGTGACGCGCCTGATCCGCGACGGGCTGCGTTTCGACCACTACCTGGTCCCCACGAGCTGCCGGGCCTGCATGGATCCGCTGTGCATGACACGCTGCCCCGTGGGCGCCATACGGCGGAAGGACTCGCTGGATATCGTCATTGAAAACTGGTGCATCGGGTGCGGCAACTGCGCGACCGATTGTCCGTATGGAAATATCAACGTGGTCAATCTGACCGTGGGGGACGGGCGGAAAGCGCAGGTGGAGCAGCGTCCGAAAGCGGTGGTTTGCGATCTCTGCGTGGAGTACGCGGAGCCCAACTGCGTGCGTGCGTGCCCCCACGATGCGGCCATTCGGGTAGATCCCCGAACCTTTTTTGCGCGGGAGCTGGCCGGGGTACAACTGGCGGTTTCCCCCAGCGTACCGGCCGCCGGCCTCGAGAGCGCGCCGCCTGCCGCACCGCAGCCGGGGCCAGTGGCGAACATGGAAACACGCATCTATTCCAATGCCGCCGACCTCCTGCCGATGCTCCCGCATCTGCGCATCTCGGCCGGCCCGCGAGCGGGCGCCATCTTGCAGTTGCGGGTTCCGGCGACCACCTTCGGCCGCGCGCCGGAAAACGATTATCCCTTCCCGGATGACGAACAGATGTCGCGCGCACATGCGACCCTGGTTTATGAAAACGGAAAGCATCTGTTGCGCGATCTGAACTCGAGCAACGGAACGATGGTCAACGGAAACTACATCACCGAAATCGAACTGCAAAGCGGGGACAAGATCCAGATGGGCGATTTCCAGGCGGAGTTTCTCATCGGAGCGGCGCCATGATCGTCGACCGGACCAGCACGCAATGGATTCTGGGCGCGGCAGCGGGGGCCTTGGCCTCCACGATGATTTATGGGATCTACGCCTGGCTCTCCGCCAACGGTCCGCGCGGGGGCTCCGCCGTGGGGTTGGCATTCGGTTTCGCCGGCACCGCCATCATCGTGTTTGAATGCCTGCTCAGCCTGCGGAAGAAATACCCGGCCTCGCCCTTGGGCCGCCTGAAGATTTGGCTACGCGCGCACGTCTGGCTCGGTCTGCTGAGCTTCCTGCTCATCCTGTTCCATGCCGGTTTCCGTTGGGGCCACGGGTTGGCCGCCGTGATTATGGGGATGTTCCTGATCATCACTTTGAGCGGCCTCTTCGGCTTGGCGCTACAGAATTACATTCCCCGCCGCATGACCCAACTGATCGCCCGGGAGACTATCTACCAGGAGATTCCGACCATCGTCTCGGACCTTCGGTCGGATGCGGATGAGCGCGTGGAATTCGTCACCGCGGATCTGGGCATCGACGAGGGCGAAGCCGAATTCATCAAAGCGGGCGGTGTCAAACAGTATTTCGATCCCAAGCAAAAAGCCAGCGCGGCCGAAAAGGTGGAAGCCGAAGTGAAGAGGCGCAAGACTTCGGCCCAGATCGCGGTGGACGAGGCAGCCGCGCAGGCGCTGCGCGCGCACTATCTGCAGGAAATGCGGCCTTTCCTGATCGAACGGCCGCTGGCGTTTTCGCGCAAGCTGTTTGCCACTCCGGAGGGGGTGGCAGCCTATTTCGCTTACATTCGCACGCTGCTGCCGGAGCCTGTGCATCAGGTCCTGAACGATCTGGAAAAGACCTGCGAGGAGCGCCGCCAGTTGCTCGTGCAGGCGCGCCTCCACCGTTGGCTGCACGGGTGGCTGTTCGTGCACGTGCCGCTCTCGTTTGCCTTCCTGCTTTTGACGTTCGTCCACGCCATTTGGTCTTTGCGGTACTGATATGCCAAAAGAAGAGAAGCCTCTCGAATATCAGCACCGAGTTCTGGACACCAAAGGCCTGGCGCAACGGCTCGATCTGGAATACGTGAACCGGACGGAACGCTGGATGCTGTGGCGCCGGCGATTGAGCTGGATCCTGCCGGCGGCAGCCCTAGCCGTTTCGATCCCGCTCGTGTTGGGCATCGGCGGCACGAAAAAGGCGTTCTCCAACGGTCCGGTGTCGCGCGCGCACGCCATCTTCGAAAGCCGCTGTGAGAATTGCCACTCCCAGGCCTTTACCAGCGTACCGGACGGCGCCTGCCTGAAGTGTCACGATGGCCCGGCGCATCCCGCCAAGGCGATCGATACGGCGACGCTCAAAGACACTCCGCGTTGCGCCCAATGCCACGTGGAGCACCGCGGCGTTTCGCGTCTCGCGGAGGTAAGCGACGGCAACTGCACCGGCTGTCATTCCGATCTCGATAGCCACGGCCAGGGCGTCCGCATGAAGAGCGCGGCAATCACCGGCTTCAGCCGGAAACGGCATCCCGAGTTCTCGCCGGCGAGCCGTTCCGACGAGCGGCCGCTCAAGTTGAATCACGCGAAACACATGCAGTTGCTGGTCAAGGACTATCCGAGCATGAAGCTGCCCATGAAATGCAGCGATTGCCACGCGACCGATCCGAATTCGGCGAAAGGCGATCTGCTTCCCCTCACCTTCGACCAGAACTGCCGCCAGTGCCACAGCCGCGAACTCGAATTCGACGTGTTCCAGTTGCTGCCCGGATCGATGCCCGCGCCACACGCCAAGAGCGTCCGGACGATTGATGCATTCGTCGAAGACACGTACAAGAACGCCCTGAAAGAGACCCCGTCCATCATCGAGAAGCCGCTGGAGCGGGACCTGGAGCCTACCTTGAATCAGGACGCATGGCTTAAGCGCGTGGTCCAGGCAGCGGAGAACTATCTCTTCGACCCGGCTCGCGCGAGGTGTTTGAAGTGCCACGAATACCAGGGCGATAGCGACACGTTGGTGAAGAAGGTGGGTCAGATCCGGGGACAGTATGCGGAGGGAAAGCCGGAAGGGGTACCCTGGCTCCAGCGCGGCGAATTCAGCCATCGCGCCCATCGCGCGGTCGATTGCAGCTCCTGCCACACGGCGGCGCGAACCAGCACGCGCACGGCGGACGTTCTTATTCCCAAGATTCAGAATTGCACGCCGTGCCATGGGGCTAGCGGTACCGCCATAGACAACTGCGCCCAGTGTCACTTGTTTCACAATAAATCGAAGGAGACGGATAAGGACCGCCGGCCGGTCGAACAATTGATTACCCGTGACTCACGCTTTAGCGTGCTGGAGCGAGCTTCAGCTCGCTCTGCCGGACCGTGGGCTGAAGCCCTCGGCGGCACACTTTTCAGAGACCCATGCCGGAGGTTGGCGACCTGGTGGGACCGGGGTCAAATCTGCGCGATAGGCGAGCAAAGCTCGCCTCCGCCGGCAGGAGTGCCGGCGCGGCAGGCAGGAGTGCCTGCGCCACAACAGGTTATTCATGGCGATCGCTTATAGCGGACTGACCCATCCGGGGCAGGTCCGCGAGAATAACGAAGACGCCTGGCAGGTCGCGCCGGATGTCTGTCTGGCCGTGCTGGCCGACGGTATGGGCGGCCATGCTTGTGGGGAAGTGGGGTCGGCGCTCACCGTCGAAGGAGTGATTTCCTATTTTCGCACTCCGCCAGAGACGCTCCAGCCCGAGCAACTCGTGAAGGAGGCTGTGCGTCACGCCAACCGGCGCGTGTGGGAGGCCGCCAAGGCTCGTCCGGAATGCGGGAACATGGGATCCACCGTCGTGTTGGCGCACTGGTCTCCGACCGAGTTGATCGTCGCCAATGTGGGCGATAGCCGCGCCTATCTGTGGCGGGCCGGCCGGCTGGCGCAGCTTTCTTACGATCAGAACGTGGCCAGCGAGTTGCGTACGCGCTTGGGCTTCAGCGAAGAGCAGATTCTGCGGGTGCCCGACCGCAACGTACTCACCATGGCCGTGGGCAGTTTCGAACATGTGCTGGTCGTGACGCATACGCAGGTCTGGGAGGATGGCGATGAAGTGCTGCTGTGCTCGGATGGGCTGCATGGGCCTGTAGGAGATGCGATGATTCAAGAAGTGCTGGCCGCTCGCGGCACCCTGCAGGAAAAGATCCATAAGCTGGTGGATTGTGCGAATGACGCGGGCGGCCCCGACAACATCACCGCGGTGCTGTTGGAGCATCGCACGGACGGACTATGATCCAGAAGGTCGGCTCCTATCAGATCCTGGGGACGTTGCGCGCGGGCGCCCGGCCGCTGTATAAGGCGCAGGCGGCCGGCCAGCAGATCGTCGCGCTCAAGACGATTCCCGCCAACGGAGTGACACCTGAGGAACGGGAGCGTTTCGAGCGCGAGGCACAGATTTGCGCCGGCCTGGATCATCCGAACCTTCTGAAGGTACACGACTCCGGGGAAGCCGATGGCATCCTGTACCAGGCCATGGACCTGCTGGAAGGCTCCGACCTGGCGCAAATCTTCGGCGAGGGACGCCGGCTGTCGTGGGAAGAGAAGCTCTCCATCATGGAGCAGGTCTGTGCGGGTCTCGACTATGCACACGAACGCAACCTCGTGCATCGGGACATCAAACCGGCCAATATTTTTCTGGAGACGTCGGGCAACGTCCGGGTGCTGGATTTCGGTATGGTTCGCACCAGCGCGTCGAACCTCACGCGGGTCGGGTCCACGCTCGGGACTGCGAACTACATGTCTCCGGAGCAGATCCGCGGGGAGACCTGCACCACCGCCGCTGACGTCTTTTCCAGTGGAATCGTGTTCTACCAACTCGCCAGCGGCCGGCACCCTTTCTCCGGGGCCAGCAGCGGTCTCGCTCAGATCGTCAGCGCAATTCTGTTTGAAGCGCCGGCGCCGCTCAGCCAGGCAGCGCCAGGAGCGCCGGAAGGGCTGGAATTCGTCGTGAATAAGGCCCTCGAAAAAGACCCCGGCAAGCGCTGGAAAGACGGCGGCGACTTCGGACAGGCGCTGGCGCTATGCCGCCTGACGCTACGGATGCAGCCACGTTCGGAGACGCCTGCGGGCGTCGATGGTCCCGCAAAAGTTTCGAAGCCCGAATTGAAGAAAACGGTGCTCATCGAGAGAGTGAAAGTTGTGGCGCCGACGCCTCCGCCGGAGCGGCCGAAATCGACTGAGCCGCCGGCGCCTCCGGCACCGCCGCCAGCGCCGCCAAGAAACCCGGTGAAGGGCGACCCGGCAGCGGCGCCCATCTACTGCGCCGCGTGCACGGCGGCCAACCCGCCGGGCACGTTAGTGTGTTCCGAGTGCGGAACTCCGCTAGCCGCCGTCGCGCCCCCCATGCCGCCGCCCGCCCGGATTCCCTGGCCGGCGATCGTCGTGATAGGCGTGTTGGTCCTGCTACTGGTTGTTGCGCTCATTTTGTTATTGGGACGTTGAATGAATCCCAAGCGTGTAGTTATCGTCGGTGGCGGATTCGGCGGGATCTACACGGCGCGCATTCTGGAAAAGCTGTTGCGGCCCGAAGAAGCCGATATTTGCCTGGTGAACCGGGAAAACTATTTCGTTTTCCAACCACTTCTCCCGGAGGTGCTCTCCGGTTCCATCGGAATCGCGGATACCGTGTCGCCGATCCGCCGGCTGTGTCCACGCACCCGCCTGTTTATGCGGGAAGTGGAGACAATCGACCTTGCGCGCCGGATCGTGGTGCTGGCCCCCAGCCTGCGCCCGCGTGCCATCGAGCTCACCTACGATTTTCTGGTAATCGCAGCGGGGACGGTCACGGATTTCTCCGGTATGCCCGGCATGGCCGAGCATGCCATACCTTTCCGCACTCTGGGTGACGCCCTGCGCCTGCGCAATCGTGTGCTGGAAGCGCTGGAGGAAGCCGCCAACGAGAGCGATCCGGCGTTCCGGCAGCGGCTGCTTACGTTCGTCGTGGCCGGAGGTGGTTTTTCGGGCGTGGAAGCCATCGCCGAGCTGAACGATTTCCTGGTCCGCGCCGCCAGGGATTTCGGTAACATCCGTCGTGAGGAGATCCGCTGCGTACTGGTGCATTCCGGAGAACAAATCTTGCCCGAAATGTCTCCGCCCCTGGCGCAATACGCGCAGAAACTTCTGTTGAAACGCGGCGTGGAATTGAAGCTCAAATCGCGCGTGGTGTCGGCCACCGCGGATTCGGCCGTGCTCAAGGGCGGCGAAACGATTCCCACGCGGACGCTGGTGTCCACCGTGCCCTCCGGGCCAGTGCCCGTGATCCAGGCACTCGACTGCGCCAAAGACAAAGGCCGCCTGATCGCGAATTCTCATCTCGAACTTCAGGGACACGAGGGCGCCGTATGGGCGTTGGGCGACTGCGCCACCGCCGGCCCGCCCACCGCTCAACATGCTATTCGGGAGGCGGGCGTAGTGGCCGAGAACATCCATGCAGCCATACGCGGGAGCCAGCAGAAGGCGTTCACTTTCGCGGGGCTAGGTAAACTTGGATCGCTGGGCCATCACTCGGCGGTGGCCGATGTCTTCGGAATGCGCATTTCCGGTTTCCTGGCTTGGTTTCTTTGGCGCACCGTATACCTGATGAAAATGCCGGGGTTGGACCGCAAATTCCGCGTTGGAATCGATTGGTTCGCAGCTCTGCTCTTTCCACCCGATCTGGTACAGTTGCGAATCCAGGCTTCCGACAACATTACCAACGAACACTTCGAACCCGGCGAAGTTATTTTCGAACGGGGCGACGTGGGAGACCGGCTCTACGTCATTCGCAAGGGGGAGGTGGAGGTAGTGCGCGATGGCGCGCGCCTCGCGCTGCTTGGGGCAGGCGACTACTTCGGAGAGATGGCGCTACTCTCCAGCGCGCCGCGTAACGCGACCGTTCGCGCTACACAGCCGGCGGACATTTTAGCCATCAACAAGGGCGATTTTACGAAGTTGATGACGGGCTTCCCCGAGTTTCACAGCGGGCTCGCGGATTTGGCCAGCCGCCGGAGTGGCAATAGCACAATACAGTGACAGGTCCGCTCCCCGATGGTCGCGGTTCCGTTCGCTGAAATGGGCCTTTATTCAGAGCCGCGACCGTCAGGGAGCGGTAAGCGAAAACCTGTAGTATCATTTGCTGAATAGGCATTTTACCGGCGGCCGGAGGGAGGAGAAAGATCGATGAGGTTGGTCATATTGCTTTTGGTTTTGACAGCGGCTTATGCACCGGCACGGACTCGGCCGCATGGGCGGCGCACCACGGACCCCTTGGGCCCCGTGCCGGCGCGGCTGAGTTCGCCCTTGAGCTGCCCGGTGTTATCGGCCAATCCGCCATCCGACCCCAATCAGCTAGCCGTCGGCGAGGTGAGCAACCTAGTCAACAGCGCGGTGGGAGTGGCGGGCAATCCGGCCATCGCGGTAGCCGTAGTCGACCGCGCTGGCAACCGCCTTGCCATCTTTCGGGGAACGCAAGCCACGGAAGACATTGTGGAGGCGGCCTTAGCGCTGGCGCGTGGGGGCGCTTTCTTCGCCAGCAGGGGCGCGGCGCTAAGTTCGCGCACTGTCGGGTTTATCAGCGCTCCGAATTTTCCTCCAGGCATTCCGAATCAGCCTTCTGGCCCTCTATTCGGTATCGAGAACACGAATCGCGGTTGCTATTTGAGCGCGTCGTACCTGCCAGGTCAGGCGGTGCCCCGGCCGCTCAATTCCACTTGCACGGGTTATTCGGATGGTATCGGGAATGTCCCTGGCGGGGTGCCAATTTTCCGAAGCGGCGAAGAGGTCATCGGAGGCATCGGCGTGGCGGGCTACGCCGATAACGACGTGAACGAGTACGCCGCGCTGGCAGCCGTCGAGCAAAATGGCTTCTCCGCCAATCCTTTGCCCGCTCCAGGGGGCGTGTATCTGAACGGCTTTCTGTTGCCCTTCTTTGCCCCGCAGCCTCCCACCGGATATCCGCCAGGTCCCAGCCCCGGCAGTTTCCAGTTGGGACCGTACTCGGGAATGCCGGAACCGGAGGGGTGGCTGGTGGGGCCGAATGCCGGCAGCATGTTGAGCGTCAGCGACGTACAGAGTATCATCTCGAATGCGATAGCGACCGCCAACCTGACCCGCGCCGCGATCCGCCTTAACCCGACCGTCGAAATGGTGATCTCAGTGGCGGATCTGGATGGCACCATCCTGGGCCTGTACCGCATGACGGATTCCACCATATTCTCCATTGATGTAGCCGCCAGCAAGGCCCGCAATGTGGTCTATTTTTCCGGCCCGAATCTGGATCCGAGCGACTTGCCCGGTGTGCCCGTGGGTACAGCCGTGACCAACCGGACGGTTGGATTCGGCTCGCAGCCATATTTCCCTTCTGGCATCAACGGTACTCCTCCGGGGCCGTTTCGAGATCTGTTTAACTTCGATACCGCGAACCCTTGTACGCAAGGGCGCCAGCCGTCCAATGCGAACCAGAGCGGGGTGGTCTTTTTTCCGGGTTCGGCTCCGCTGTACTTGAATGGAGTCATGGTGGGCGGGCTGGGAGTATCCGGAGATGGCGTCGATCAGGACGATTTTGTGACCTCTGGTGGCGCGCAGGGATATGACGCGCCTACTAACATCCGAGCCGATCAGATTATAATCGAGGGCGTGCGTCTTCCTTACTGGAACTTCCCACGGAATCCCGAGCAGTAAGTCGGCAGGCACCCGAAGAAATTATAAGCCGCAGATGAACGCCGATCAACACGGATGAATACAATAGATATCGCCGTTCATCCGCGTTTATACGCGGCCCAATGCTTACGTCTCAGCCTCAGATCACCGTTTTTCTATCCTTAGTGGAACAGTCACTAGCAATGGGTTACCCGGTCCGGACTTGACCTGAAACATGGTTTGAGGCAAGGGATCGGCGTCTGTCAGGGCGGCGCCGGTCTCCGCGGCGTCCTTCTCCGCGGGTGTATAGGCCTTGCCCACCTGGCCGGATTCTTCGAGTTCTTTGTTAGGAGCGCCCCAATTCTTCTTCCATTCGGCGAGTTGCTCTTTGGGTATCGGGAGGGCCTCCGAGCCTATTGACAAGCCTTCGATCCGCTTGGGGGAGACCAAAATAGTCAGTTCCTCCGCGACCTGGTCCGGACGGCTAAGCTCGACTTTGAGAGTTCCTTCGCCGGTTCCAGGTATATCGACCACTTGACCGGCCTGCACCTTGTTGTTGCCGCGCCGTGTCTTCAGAGTAGGAAATATCAGTTTCGCATCTCCGAAAGATCCATCGGCATACTGCTCCCGATCGACCACGTAAAGATATCCGGACCGCGCGGATTCGATACTGATTCGTACCCTTTGGCCCGCATGAAGCGGCGTCTTGGCCTCGCACCTTTCCGGCGTCCAATCTTCATTCTTGCCGGTTTCGGGTTCGTGCACGAGCATACGAACCGAGGGGGCATCGTCAGACTTACTGGGCCGTAGGCGCCAGAGGGTGATACCTACAAAGGCGTCGTCCGTAGCGCTATGCGGGAGCGTCGACGGCTTATTGGTCTTTTGCGGCCTTTGTTGGCGGAGGCTCATGTCCCATAGCTGGCGGGTGCGTATCTCGCCGCCGGTGTCCTGTGCTTGAAGAACTAAGGCAGCTCCGAGGGCCACTGCCGCCGCTAGCAGTCCGCGGCGGTTGGCAGGCGAAAGCGCCTGCCCCACCTGCGGGGTTGGTAGAAAGGGAACAAGATATCTCCTCATAAACTCCTCACTGGTGTTCCAGCCTAACCATGTATACGAGTGGATCGGCCTCTTGGATGAGCACCGTGCGGTCGGTCTGCTCCTCGGCGCGCGCCTTGCTGGGGTTTTTCTGAAGGAAATCCTGAATCTTGGCGACATCGGCTGGGCTTTGCACGGCGCCAAGGTCCTTCGAGTTGGCCCATCTCTTCAACTCTTCCAACTGCGGAATTTCCTGGCTCGACCAGATGATATACAGCTTCTCGACGCCTTCGTCTTCGTCCAGGTGAATTGCTCCTGGCGGAAACTGAAGTGTCTGATCGGTGCTCAGCACAGAGGCCCCTAGCAGATTGAAACTGGCCATGTTGTTGCGGGGGACGGGCCCTTCGTTCAACAGATATAAGTGTCCAGGCTGAGGGCTGCTGAAATAGAACCGCATATCGTACTTCGCGGGCACGATCCTTTCTTTGCTGTACCGCTTCCACTCCTGTGACTTCGGCTTGCGCACGGTGAAGTAGTAGGCCAGCGTACGGGCCGGGGGCAATGTGACCTTCTCAACTGCGGGTGGCGACTTCTCAACGGGGCGTGGCGCCGTCTTTACGGGCAAGAAGCGGACCGCTACCGCGGCTGCGACCAGGAGGGCGACCAGCGCTGCGATCAACACGTAACGGCGCGTGACCCTCTTCGTTCCATCCAATTTCAACGGCCGCGCGGGATTTCCAACATCGTCCCGGCAGATGTTGTATATGTGCATCCTGACGCCGTGCTTGACTTCGCATTCGCCGAAGTCTTGCAGCCAGGGGGACCACTCGCTCAGTTGGCCAAGGATGTCGGCCACGGAGCTGGAGACCAGGATGTGACCGTCGTCACCGCAATCCATCACACGCTGGGCCAGATTGATTCCGCCGCCCGCCACGTTGCGATTCTCGTTGATATCCGCCATGCGGAAGACCGGACCCGTGTTTATACCCATGCGCAGGCGGATTTCGGGATGTGACTTGAGCGCCCGCGACAGCTCAATGGCGCATTTTACGGGCGCGTAGGGGTCGCTAAAAAAGACGAGCGCCATGCCGTCGCCGGTGGGCAAAGAGATGAGATCCCTGGCCGTGTGCGCTTTGTGGTATTCCGGCGTGCCGCGGACTAACTCCTGCAGCTTTTGAAGAATTATGAACTGCTGGTCGGTAGGTAACTGCGAATGTCTCACCACATCCATGAACAACACGAACGCCAGCTCAGGCCCGGCGGGCGCCGGCTCGATTGGGGCAGTCGCCTGCGTCGAACGGCGAGTCACTGGTTCCGGAACGCTGTCCGTCAGGCTATGAGAGAAGGCCTCGCCAAAGTCCAAGGCTCGTACATAGCGGTCCTTCGAGTTAAAGGCCAGAGCTTTAAGGATGGCGCTCTCAGCACCGGCTGGAAGCTCGGGCCGGAGTTGGGATGGTTTCTGCTGGACGCCCTCTTGTTGTTGAAAATAGAACTCGACCGGGGAGTTGCACTTAAAGGGCGGACGCCCGGTCACCATCTCGTATGCGATTACTCCCAACGAGTAAATGTCACTTGCGATTTCCGGGTTGCCCGTCATTTGTTCGGGCGCCATGTACTGCAGCGATCCCGCTACTTTTGTTTGAGCCGAGCTAGCTACGGCCGAGTGCTTCACGGCCGCGATTCCAAAGTCGATGATTACCGCCTGTTCACGGCCGGCGGGCAGCTTGCGGACCATGATATTCTCGGGCTTCAGGTCGCGGTGGCAGATATCCTGATCGTGAGCGGCTGTGAGGGCCTCTGCTGTCTGGCTCAAGAGGTCGGCGGCGCGAGAGAGTTCCAGCGGCCCTCGTTCCAGAACACTGCGCAGAGTTACGCCATCCACGAATTGCATCACGATGAACAGTTTGCCATCGGAAGCGGTGCCCTGATCGAGAACTCCCACCACGCCGGGATGGTCGATGCGGGACAGAGCCTCAGCTTCCTTACGGAATCGGGACTCGAGCCACTCGTCCTGCGTATCGCCTTCGGTAAGCACCTTTATGACAACGGGTCTCTGGTGCAACTGCTCGTCGTGGGCCAGATAGACGACGCCGAACCCACCTTTACCGAGTTGCCGGACGATGCGGTACCGATTGCCGAGCAGATTGCCCGACCCGAAGGGCTCTAAGGACTGGGTAAGCTTCTCGGTAGGCGATTGCTCGGGTGCCATTTGAAAGACCCTAGTATCTTAGCATAACGGGGTATCGACACCGGAGTGCGGAACGAGCGGAATGGCGCGGCCCTTCACTAGTTGGCTCAAAACTCCAGGCGCAACATCAGTTGCAACTGCCGCGGCGTTTCATTGAAGGGGATCGCTGCCGGGAACCCGGTCTGTTGACCTAACCGTCCGTATGTCGCAAGCCCGAATTGGCTGCTGCCGAACACGTTGTTGGGGTTGTTCAGATTCGCGTGATTGAGCACGTTGAACGCGTCGGCACGCAAGACCAGTTTTCCCAATTCGCCCAGCCGCCGCACAGGGAACGCGCGACTAAGCGACACATCGAGACTGTAGAGGCCAGGCCCTTCAAATTCGTTGCGGCCGGTATTTCCGGTCTGCCCGAAGGCGGGCACGCCAAAGGCATTAGGGTTCAACAGGAGCTTGCCTCCCGCGGCCGGCGCGGAGGTGTAGACGTCTGTGGGATCGACAAGGTTGGCTCGATTGTCCAGCAAGAGACCGCCGCCTTGAAACGGGGGCGGCTGTGCGATGACTCTGACACTATAAGGAAATCCAGAGCGCACGGCACCCAGACCGGCGATCTTCCAGTTTCGAAACAGAGGCGCCATGGTGGTCGACACGAACCCAGGTGGCAGGTCTTCGATCCAGAAGAACACAAAATTTTGACGCTGGTCGAAATCCGCCAACCCGCGATCGGCGCGGCTATCGAATTGCGTTTGGAAAGCTGCCTGGTTTGCGCTATTCGTTACAGCGGTCGCGGCAGTAAAGCTGAGATCAAAAAAATCTCCGAGCAGCGGGTCGCTTTGATTGTCAACAGTCTTACTCCATGTGTAAGAGGCCTGCACGAGCGAGTGTGGCGCACGATATCGAGCCACTGCCGTCAATGCGTAGTAATCGGAAAGACCTTGATTGGCTCGATAAGCCAGCGACGGTAACGCAGCATTCAACAAGCCGGTTGGATCCTGGGGCGTGCATGGCAAACTGCACAGGCGATTTACCACATCGGTGGTGAGAAGTTCGCGTCCGAGAGAACCCAGCCCGTTCACTTCCAGGGTGAACTTCTCAGTCCATTGCTGCTGGATCCCAAGGAAGAAGTTTTCGGCATAACCGTTGCGCAGGCCCGGTTGAAAAAAGGTTGGCGTTGGAAAATTCCCGGGCACAAGCGCGGGGAGACTTGCCGCGGTAGTCGCGACGGGTTGCAGGAAGTTGATAGGCGCGCTGAAGTTGGAAGCGGATGCCAGCACTACGCCGTTATTGCGCAATGTTTGCCAGAGATTGTCAAAGGGGGGATCGTAGTAGGTTCCGAAACCTCCACGCAGGAGAGTTCTCGCGTTGTTCCGCAAACTGTAGGCAAACCCCGTTCTGAATGAGAAGTCGCGATTGTCGGAGTCATAGAGCTGTTGATCGCCGCCGCCGGGCGCCGGTGGAAGACTGGCATTGGCCAACCGTTGCGCGAAACTGCCGCCATTTCCCAAAAGAACCAGTGCATCTTTGACGGGACCTACGTTGCTCGGCGCTCCAAAATTTTCATAGCGCAAGCCATAATTCAACACGAGCCGCGGCGTGACTTTGAAGCTGTCCTGCGCGAATGCGCAGAATTGGTTATAGCTGTATTCGCGGTTATACTGCGGGATCGCGCGATTAGGCTGACCGCGAGTCTGAGCTATCTGGAATTCCGACGGCGTGTCCGCCAAGAATTGCTGTGGGTTGTCGAATTCGAAAAGGCCATCCCGCCCCGCCGTAAGGTATCCGTCGAGATGCCTCAACAATACGCCCGCCCCCAGCTTGAAAACATGGCGCCCATGCTCGTGCACGAGATTGTCGTTAAACTCCAGATCGTGGCTGCGGTTCTGGTAACTGTAAAACAAAGGGCTGCCTGGTAAAGTGAGATCCAAGCCAGGGACCGGGCAAACACTGGGGTCTGCACCTGGGCCAGTTACGGGGCAGCCCACCGAAAAAGAGGGGATTTCAGGATGCTGGCGGTTAAAAACGAGGTTGTCAGTGCTCCACGCAAAGCGGGCCTCGTTGCTGGACGATGCGGTCAGTTCACCGATCCACCCGGCCGCAAGTCCAGTATCGTCCTGGTGCAGTGGTGTAGTGAACTCCGGGTACGGCGTCCAGTAGAAGTCGGGCTGATCGACCCGCGAAAGCGCCAGCCGGGCAAAAAAACGGTCCGCTCCGCCGCGTCGCAGATAGTCGACCCGCGGCAGCGCCAGGAGTTGGTCGATGGAGACTGGCGGAGCGATGTTCAGATCGACTGACGGCCCCGGCGCATTGGCGGCTATTGGGAGAGGAAACATTTGGAGCAACTGCCGGGCGGCGCTCCCCGCCGGGGACATCTGGGCGAACTGGGGAGTCGGCAGCAAGAACTCCTGGGGATCGCTCTCGCTGCGGAAGCGCTCGTAGTCAAAAGCTACCGAAATGAATAGAGAATTCCGCCGAATCGGCCCGCCCACGAAGAAACCCGGCTCGGACTGCTTCAGCGGCGTGTGAAATCCCTCCAGGTTCTGCTGGAAACCGTTAGCATTGAGCAGATCGTTCTTCAGGTAGTAGTAACCGAGGCCGTGCCACTGGTCCGATCCCGAGCGCGTGACGGCATTGGCGAGCACGCCCGATGTCCGGCCGAACTCGGCCGTGAAGTTGCTGGTGCTGAGGCGGTACTCCTCTATGGCCTCCGGAGCGACGGTCACCAGCGGTCCGGTAATCAGGTAATTGTTGTTTTCGACTCCGTCCATCAGAAAGTTGGAAGAAGTCGGCCGCTGGCCATTGATGGAAAGGCCCAGCCCGCGGCCGGTAGAAGCGTCTGACGTGACTCCGGGCTGCGTCACCAGAAGCGCGTAAACATCGCGGCCATTCAAGGGCAAATCCCGCAGTTCCACGGAATCGATCACCTGCGAGACAGAAGCCTCCAGCGCCGTGCGCTGGCTCTCGGTTGAATCGAACTCTTCCGTGTGGGTGGTGTCTACATCCGGACCGTAGAATGTGAGGACTGACCTGGAGTTTGGGAAGAAGACGCTGCGAAACTGGCCCGCTTCCCAAAGATCGCTCAGCGGGCGGAGCCGGAATTCGAAATCGAGCCTGCCCGATACAGGGAGATCGATCTGGTAGAGCTCCTGGCCCTGGTAGCCGGGTGCGTCGATGCGCAGGCGGTATAGGCCCGGTGACAACAGCGGCAAGTTGAAATATCCAGATGCATCTGCAATCCCGCTGCCCCCCGGCGCCACGGCGATTTTGGACCAGGAGATCTGTGCGCCGCTGACCGGTTGACCGGAAATGGAATCGACTGCGCGCCCGCTGATGAGACCCTGGGTGGTCTGACATTGCGCCGAAAGTCCGCAGAGCAATAGCAAAAGAATCAATCGTCCGCATCTGAACAACGGCATCGTTTTAGTATAAATCGACCAAGCGCGCGGCGCATGCAAAGTTTTTGCGGCGTTCCGCCCTTGACATTAGGACGGTAAGCCATCGTATAATCGCAAGAATTCCATGACCCGCTTCTCCTGGCTGCTCGCCGTTTTAGCCGCTCTAGGCGTTCTGGCATCTGTGGGGCGCGCTCAGGCGCCGCTTCTGGAGGTCACCGGGTTGCAGCCACCGGAGGCGACATGCAGCTATTTTTCGCCATCGGCATGCGTCACGTTTAACGATGGAGACTATTCTCCGTTTGGCGCGAACGTGTTAACTTTCCAAATCGGCAGCAGTGGCGCGCAGCTCAGTTTCACGGCGTCGGTCCAGATAGCTTTCCCGCCTGGCGGGACATGGCTTCAAGTGAGCCCGACCGGGGCGCAAACGACACCCAATAGCGTGACGGTCACGATCGACGCGAGCGAGCTTCAGTCCGGGGCATACCTCGGGTATTTGGTTCTAACTTCGGCGGGCGCCGGCAACAGCCCGTACCTAGTACCAATCTCCCTAACCGTTTTTCCGACCGCAAACTTTCAAGTGAATGATCAGAGTGAGGTAACCGTAGCTCTGGGCGGGATTTCGGGCATTACGACAGACACATCTGTACAGGCCACCGACGGCACATCCGCCGTAGCTTTCGCGATAACGCCCTCCACCTCGGATCATCACAACTGGCTCACGGCGACAGGCTCCAACAGCTCGACGACACCATCGAATTTATCCATAAAAGTGGACCCTACAGGCTTGGGTAGCGGCGAATATCTTGGTTACGTCACTCTTGCGCCGAATGACGGAACCGGTGGCGCGTACGTGGCGGTTACGTTTTCGTACAATCCGCCAAACGACACAATTTCCGGGCAGGTGACGCTTTCCGGGAGCGGGCTGAGCGGGGTGACCATTATGCTGACCGGTTCGCAAAGCGCTTCCACCACCACCGGCAGCTCGGGCAATTACAGCTTCAACGTGCCAGCGGGTGGCAGCTATACTGTCACACCCTCGCTGACAGGATACAGCTTCACGCCGCCGGATCAAGCCTTCAGCAGCCTGAGCGGCAACCAAACCGC
>Ga0187858_10001981_pt1 | contig 21676 bp, 18 predicted proteins | sample June2016WEW_8_15_FD_133015 | JGI IMG/M metagenome (GOLD analysis project Ga0187858, IMG submission 133015) | Peatland microbial communities from SPRUCE experiment site at the Marcell Experimental Forest, Minnesota, USA - June2016WEW_8_150 | ecosystem: Environmental > Terrestrial > Soil >...
CAATCTCGGTCGAAAAACGCGGCGCCAGCCGCGCATGCAGATGCATGTAGGAGCCGTAGAACAGCGGGTCGCCCTCGCAGATCACGGCGACGACGCGGCCGGCATCGAGGTGGGCGGCGATGTCCGCAGCCGCTGCGTCATAGAAATCGCGGAGCGCGTCGCGGTACCCATCGCTGCATGTCGGCAGCTCGGTCGTGACCGGGTAGAGAAGCGGCAGTTCGGTCACGCCCGCGCGCAAGTGCTGCGCCACGATCGCGCGCGAATGGCTCGCGTTGCCGGCCTTGGCGAAATGCGCGATCACGTCGGCCTCGGCAAGCGCGCGCATTGCCTTGAGCGTCATCAGCTCGGGATCGCCCGGCCCGACGCCGACGCCCAAAAGTCTTCCTCCACTCACAGTCCCGCCCTCGCCAATGCGTTGACCGCGGCGGCGGTCATCGCGCTGCCGCCCATGCGCCCGCGCACGATGAGAAACGGCACGCCGCGCGGATCGGCGGCGAGCGCCTCCTTCGATTCCGCGGCACCGACAAAGCCTACCGGAATGCCGAGGATCGCGGCCGGCTTCGGCGCGCCCGCGTCGATGAGATCGAGCAAACGGAACAAGGCCGTCGGGGCATTGCCGATGGCGACAACCGCGCCGCCAAGGCGGTCGCCCCATAAGTCGAGCGCCGCGGCCGATCGCGTGTTGCCAAGCTTCGCCGCGAGGGACGCAACGCGCGGATCGCGCAGCGTACAGATCACCTCATTGCCGGCAGGCAGCCGCGCGCGCGTAATCCCCTGTGCCACCATTTCCGCGTCACAGAGAATCGGCGCGCCGGCCGCGAGCGCGCCTCGTGCCGCGCCGACGAGATTTGGCCCGAAAACGATATCCCGCGCCGCCTCGACGACGCCGCAGGCGTGTATCATCCGCACCACGACTTCAGCCTCTTCTGTGGAGAATCGCGAGAGGTTGGTCTCGGCGCGGATGATGGCGAACGAGCGCTCGTAGATCGCCATGCCGTCGCGCAGATAAGCCGTCCGCTCAGACATGACCGTCCTTACGACTTACCTCGCGCGCGTATCTCGTAACCGCCGCGGCGAGCTCATCTGTTGCGGCGATCCTTAGCGGAACGCCGCGCGATGACCCGTTAGCGACGAGCGCGCATCCGTCTGCTGTGCCGACAATGGTGAGCGCGGCGGGCGCGGGATGCGCGCAGCCCTTGGCGCAACCGGACAAATGGATGGTGAAGGCGCCGTCAAGAAATGGCGCCGCGGTCGCCGCGATATCCGGCGCCATGGCGCGCGCTGCGATGTGCGCGGACGCACAGATCGGCGCTCCGGCGCAGGCGATCACGCGCCGACGCCGATCGCCGGCGCGAACGATGAAACCGAGACGCTCAACCGCCGCGGCGAACGAAGACGCCGCTTCTTGGCGCAGTCCGATGATCAAGAGCGCTCTGCCCGGCGCCGCACGCATTCCGCCCGCGCCGGCAGATTTGGCGGCATCAGCCAGATTTCCGAGCGCGGGCGCATCGGCATGCCCAAAGGCAAGACCAACGCCGCAGGCCAGCGACCCGTCGCCCAGCCGGTGGGTGCCGACCGCGTCGCAAGACCCGCGTACGATGCGCTGCGGCACATCGCTCATCAGTAGATCGGCCAGTGCCGCGCGGAACATTTCGGGGCCTTCCGCCGCGAGAATATCGCGCGCGCGCGCATTGCGGCCGTGTTGGCTAATGACGTTAAGCATCCGCGTGGCAGCCTCGACGCCGTCGGCAAGTGCAACGACGGCGAGTTGCACTGAATTCGCGCCGTCACCGCCAATGCCGACACGTAGCGCGATCTGACCATTAATTTGCTCAGCACGCAGGCGCACATCAGCAGAAAGCTCGTCGAGATGGAGCGCACCGCCGCCGTCGATAACAACGGAAACTTTGGGCGCCAGACTCGCGGTCAGCGCCGCATGCGCCACTGCGCGCCGCAAATCCACGGCAAGCGCGGAGGCATCAAGAATCTCGTTCGTCTCAAGGCCAGCGAGCGCATTGGTCAGAACGGGAACGCCGTCCACCGCCGCGATCCCTAGTGCGGCAACGGCTTCAGCAAAGCGTGGCGCCGAAGCGGCATTTAATCCACGAATTTGAATACTGCCACGCGCCGTGACCTCAATAATGCCGTTGCCGTATGTCCGCGCCGCCGCACACAATTGTGCGAACGCATCGAGCGGCATGGTGCCGATGGGAAGGAGTCGCACCAGCAATCCGTCGCCGGTCGACATTGGGGCCGACAGTCCGGGACAAGCGCCGCGGCGAAACGGAGCATTCATGACGCTGCCTCCGCACGTAGAGCCGCGAGGCCGGCGTCGACATCGTTACGCCGCGGATGCCAAAAGCCGCGCTGCCGCGCGGCGTCAAGCCGCTCGGCGATCGCAGCGGCGGCTTGCGGATTTTCACGCAGCAGAAAGCCGCGCACCGCGGGATCGGTGACGTAGGCTTCGTGCAAAAGATCAAACAACTCGCCGGCGACCGCGTCGGTCGTTTCCGCGAAGTCGGCGAGACGGTCGACGGTTTCCGAAAGTTCCGCTGCGCCGCGCGGACCGTGACGCATCTGGCCGGCGATGAAGCGCGGATTGACGGCGCGCGCCCGCACGATCCGCGCCAGCGTCGCCGCCAATGAACGCGCCCGCGGCCGCTGCGGGTCGGTCACGTCGAGCATGACTAGGTCGACCGCGCGGCCAAGCATTTTCGCTGCTGCGGCAAACCCGCCGACGAAAGCGACATCCTCGGCGCCTTCAAGGAGATCGCGGCCGGGATCGTCGCTAGAATGGACAAGGATATCCGTGTTCACGACGCGCAGGGCGAAGGCGCCGGGCGCCTCACTGCCGTCTCCTGCCGCTCCACCGTAGCGATGCGAGGCCGCAGCAAGATAAGCCGCACCGATGGTTTCGGTATCGGCTTTGCGGCCGAGCAGGTCCTCGACGCCGGACCCGTAAGCGCCCGGCGCCGTGCCGAAGATACGGTCAAGGCGAATTGCGCCGTTGGCGGCGCGCCGCGCATTTGCCAGCGGATTTTCGTCGTCGGCTTCGTCGCGCGCCGCTACCGCCTGCACCGCCGCATCGATCAGCGCGATTTGCGCGGGAAAGAGATCGCGAAACAGTCCGGAGATACGCCAGGTGACATCGACGCGCGCGCGCCCGACCGCGGCCGTCGGCAACACTTCGACGCCGGTGATGCGCCCGCTGGCATGCTCCCAGATCGGCCGGCAGCCCATCAGGGCAAATCCTTGCGCGATCTCCTCGCCGCCGGTGCGTAACGTGGCGCTGCCCCACAGATCGATGACGACCGCTCGCGGCAACTCGCCATGCGTTTGCAGATGCGCGCGCACGATTTCGTCGGCCGCGAGCCCGCCGAGGTCCATCGCGGTCGGCGTCGGTAGCGTGCGCGGATCGGCGGTGAAGAGATTGCGGCCGGTCGGCAGCACGTCGCGCCGCCCGCGCGTCGGCGCGCCCGCCGGACCCGGCGCAACCCGACGGCCATCGAGCGCGGCGATCAGCGCCGCGCGTTCGGCTTCGGCGCTTGCGTGCCACAGCGGATCGTCGATGCCTGGAGGGGCGCGGCCGTAGATGTGCAGGCCGTCCTTGATGGCGAGGTCCTTGAGATCGCACAGCCAGGCATCGATGCGGCGTAGCGCGTCGTCCGGCTTATCGGCACCGCCGATGCCGACTTCGCGCGCCAACCCAGTGCGCTGCGCCGTCTCGACGATCAGCTTGGCGAGGCGCTCGCGGCGGCGCCGGTCGAGGCCATCGGCCTGCGCATATTCGTCAACAAGACGTTCCAGCTCGCGCGCGTCACCTGAAAGCCCGCCGGAAACAAGCGGCGACGGCAAATGACCGATCGTTATTCCGGCGATCCGGCGTTTCGCCTGTGCTGCCTCGCCCGGATTGCTGACGATGAAGGGATAGATCACCGGCAGCGCGCCGGTAACGATTTCAGGAAAACATTCCGCGGTGAGCGCGACCGCCTTCCCGGGCAGCCATTCCAGCGTGCCGTGGGCGCCCATGTGGACCAGCGCGTCGACCTTCGCCACGTGTTGCAGCCACAAGCCGAAAGCGACCAGCGCGTGCCGTGGCGGCAACGACGGATCGTGATAGTCGGTGCGCCGCTCCGCCGAGCGCCCGCGATCGGGCGGTAGCGCGACCACGACATTGCCGAATTTCTTCGCGCGGAAACGGAACGCGCCGGCGCGGAAATTTGGATCGTCCGCCGGTCGGCCCCAGGCTTCGCGCAGCCGCGCGACAGCGGCCGGAGGCACCCGCGCCAGCAAACTCTTGTACTGCGCCAATGTCAGCGTTGCGTCATCCGCGCTGGCGGCAAGCGCAGCAAGGAGCGCGCGCGGATCTTCATGCGCGTTAGCGACGGCGTAACCGACCGCCGTGAGGTCGCCGAGGAGTGCAATCACACTAGCCGGCACGTCGAGGCCGACCGCATAGCCGGTGCGGCCCGGCGCGCCTGGATAATCGGGCATCACTACAGCAACACGGCGCTCGCGGCGCGGCACCTCGCGTAAACGGACGAGCGCCGCGATTCGGTCGGCGACTATCTCGATTCGATCCGGCTCGGGCCGGCTTGCGAGCGCGGTGAAAGCCAGTCCGTCCTGCGCCGGCAGCGGATCCTTGAAAGCGATGGCGCCCGCAAGAATGCGGCCATCAAGCTCGGGCAGGACAACGTGCATCGCGAGATCGGCCGCACCGAGGCCGCGCGGGCTGTCGCGCCACGCCGCGCGCATCGTCGTGGCGCTGATGACTTGCAGCACCGGCACGTTTGCTGCGTCGAGCGGTGTTGGTTCGCCGATATTGGCGCCGGCCGCGAACGCGGTCGTGGTGACGATGACAGTCGGATCGAGCCGCGCGAACGCGTCGCGTAGGAAAGCGGCGGCGTCTTTGTCCTTCAGGCTGGTGACCACGAGTGGCGCCGGCGCGAGACCACGGGCGACGAGCGCCGCGCAAAGCACGTCAATCGGTGCGGTGTCCGCCGCGAGCAACAGCGCACGGTAGAAAATAACCGGTACGACTGCCTGATCGGGATCGACGGAAGCGACAAGCCGGTCGAGATGCACTGCACCTTCGCCCGGCAAATAACCCGCGAGACGTGGCAGCGGCTTTGGCTCGGTCGCTTCGAGATTAAATCCGCCATGACCGGCGAGCCTGCGCAACAGCGCGCGCAAGTTTTCCCGGCCGCCTTCGCGGAAGTAGCGCAGCAGCGTGTCGAGTTCCTCAGGTGGCAATGTCGAGGCCGCGGCGAGCCGGGCATCATCGCGATCCTCGCCGGGCAAAACGGCGAACGCGATGCCACGTTCGCGCGCCAGCGCCGAAAGCCGCTCGATACCGTACTTCCACCAATCGAGGCCGCCGAGCAGGCGAACCACGATTACTTTGGCGTGCGAGCCGACACGATCGATCCATAGATCGACCGACATCGGATGGCGCAGATCGCGCAGATGCGCGAGCCGAACGCTCGGCAGTGTCGCGCGTTCCGCCTCCCAGGCGGCGGCAAGGCCGGCAAGGTCGGTGTCGGCGAACGACAGCGCGGCGATGTCGCCCGGCGGTTGGCTAAGGTCGACCGCTTCGACGATCTCGTCGAGGTTGGTTGCGGTCGTCGTGAGTAGGTGCATCCGCTTATCCCACGAGTGCCTGCGTGACTGCGGTGCGATCGAGTCCTTTCAGCCCGATCACCACCAGCCGTCCTTCACGTGCTTCGGCGGCACGCCACGGCCGATCGTATTGATGCGTCACGCGTGGCCCGACGGCCTGGACCAACAGGCGCAGCGGCTTGTCGGCGACCGCCGCGAAACCTTTGACCCGCAGCACGTCGAATTTCTCCGCGAGCGCGGTGACGCGCGCGGCGAGCGCGGCCGGATCGGCGACTTCGCCAAGGTGTACGACGAAAGAATCGAAATCGTCGTGGTCGTGGTCCTCCTCGGCGTCGTGATGCGTGCGGCGGTTGGCGATATCGTCCTCGGTGCCGACGCCGAGCCCGAGCAAGAGCGCCTGATCGACCTTGCCGTCGGCGACGGCGATCACCTTCACGCTGCGTGGCAGCGCGTCGGCAATCGCCGCCCGCGCCCTCTTCATGCCCGCCGCGTCGATGAGGTCGCGCTTGTTGAGCACGACGAGATCGGCGCAGGCGATCTGATCCTCGAAAACTTCTTCGATCGGGTCGTCGTGCGCGAGCGCGGCGTCGGTAACACGCTGCTGCGCAAGCGCATTGAGATCATGCGCCACGCGGCCGTCGGCGAGGGCTGCGCCATCGACGACAACGACGACACCATCGACGGTCACCCGGCTTTTGATCGCCGGCCAATGAAATGCCTGCACTAATGGCTTCGGCAGGGCGAGTCCGGAAGTTTCGATGACGATGTGTTCCACTCCCTCACGGGCGAGAATGGCGTCGAGCGCCGGCACGAATTCATCGGCGACGGTGCAGCACAGGCAGCCATTGGCCAGCTCGACGATATTCTCTTCAGGGCAGGCCTCGTTGCCGCAGCCTTTGAGGATTTCGCCGTCGATGCCGACGTCGCCGAATTCATTGACGATGACCGCCAGCCGGCGGCCTTGTGCATTGGCGATCACGTGACGAATGAGCGTCGTCTTGCCGGCGCCAAGAAAGCCGGTGACGATGGTGCAGGGAATGCGCGCGAGCGTACCGTTCATCCGTCAATCTCTTCGAAGTTGGTAGGTGGAACGCGCGCGATCAAGCCGCGTTTGAGCGGCGCAGGCCGTCCGCGCCATGGAAGAATGCCGTCGGCGGCGCGTGCGAGCATCCGCGCCCCTTCGACCAGCGCTTCCGCGCAGGTCACGTCGAGGCCGCCGAAAACGTAAGTCCACGAGCCATTGCTGCGCATGGCGGCGCTGGGGCCGCGCGAGCAGTTCGCCAGACAACGCATGGGGCGGACCTGAACTTCGGTGCCGGCGGCAGCCTGGGCGGTCGCCGCGGCGAGGATCGCGCCCGGCCGCATGGCGCTGTCGGGCTCGCCGACAGGCCTGCAGGTGACGCACACATAGATGATTGGAGCGTCGGCTAAGGCAGCGCTTTTGGTGACCGCTGAATCGGGGGAAGTCGTCATCGGAGCAGCCATCCTTAGGCGCGCTCGGCGAACGGTTGGTCAAGCCGCTGCCAGCGGTAGAGGAGGTACGAGACGGCCCAGCTCGCGAGAAAGATTCCGACGACGAGATAGCCGAAATTAGCGACGCCGGCATTGAGATTGCCGATCATGTTCCAGAAGGCGCCTTCCAGGCCGAGCTTGTCGGCGATAAGGCCGAGCGCCTCGATCCCGCCAATCAGCAGAGCAACAGCGACTGAAACGGCGGTGATGGTGAGATTGTACCAGATCTTGCGGATCGGATTGAGAAACGCCCAGCCGTAGGCGCCGACCATGAGCACGCTGTCGGTCGTGTCGAGGAGCGTCATCCCGGCGGTGAACAATGCCGGGAAGATCATGATCGTACCGAAGGTCATATCACTGGACGCCTGGCTCGCGGCGACAGTGAAGAGGCTGATCTCGGTCGCGGTGTCGAAGCCGAGACCGAACAGGAAACCAATGGGAAACATCTGCCAGCTCCGCGACACCATGCGGAACAGCGGTCGGAAGATGCGAGCGAGGAAACCGCGGCCGGACAGGAGAAGGTTCAGTTCCTGCTCTGCCACGGGCTCGCCGCGCCGTGCGCGACGAAAACTGCGCCACACGCCGCGCAGGATGACGAGATTGATGCCGGCGATGGCGAGCAGGAAGAACGCCGAGGCTCCGGTGCCGATGACGCTACCGATCGATTTGAATTGCAGGAAGCGTCCCTCCAGCGCAAATGCTGCCGCCGCGATCGCCGCGACGGCGAGTGCAATGGCCAGCGAATGGCCGAGGGAAAAAAACAGGCCGACGGAGAATGGCCGCTTGCCCTCCTGCATCAGCTTGCGCACGACGTTGTCGATCGAGGCGATGTGGTCGGCGTCGACCGCGTGCCGCAGGCCGAGCACGTAAGCGAGCAATGCGGTGCCGAGCAGCGCTGGTCTGCCCGCCAAGGCGATCAGTGCCCAGGCCCAGATCAGAGCATTGGCCGCCAGCAGAAGAATGTAGATCGCGCCGACCTTGGCGCGCTGATCGGCCGATGCGTCATCGACCGTCGCTTTCAGGAAAAAAAGCACGACGTGTCCTCGCGTGACCTACCGTCGGCGCGAGCGAGGACCAAAAGACTCGCGTCTTTTGGATCATCCACCGGTACACCCCGACCAGTGTTTGTCGCGTCGACACGGTCGACGGCAGGTCTCCTGGCTCGCGGATCGGCGCCTCATCCTGCCTTCCCGGCGGCCTTGCAGCCTCCAGTGGCGTATTCGGACAAGACTTCCCGCTTACAGTTGCGGGGGCAGCTGCGGATTGGGAACTATTATTCCGCACCGCATTCCCTGTTCGCTCTCAAACGAGAGACCGTCGATGTCCGCACTTAACGGTCGCTCCCGAGCCTTTGTCAATGCCGCCACCGTCTCGCTATAGTCGTCCCGGATTTTGGTTCCCGCTCCGCGCAGGGCGCCTAAGGCGCCGCCCGCAGGGACGCTTCGCATGACCGCAAGAAGGCCGCCGTGGGCGTCCTGCTAACACTCGTGCTCGGCGGCGCCCGCTCGGGCAAGAGCCGCTACGGCGAGAGCGTGATCGCCGCGTGGCCTCCGCCTTGGACTTACGTGGCGACCGCGGAGGCAGCGGATGATGAAATGGCCGTCCGCATAAAAGGCCATCGGGCGCGCCGCGGCGCGGATTGGCGGACGATCGAGGCGCCGCGCGACCTTCATACGGCGCTTGCGGCATGCGGCGCGACGCCGGTGCTGGTCGATTGTTTGACGCTCTGGCTCTCGAACCTCATGCTCGCGGAGGTGGATATCGAGAAAGAGATCGAGAGGCTGGAAAAAACTCTGGCAGCAGCGGTTGCTCCGGTCGTCTTGGTCGCGAACGAGGTGGGATCCGGGATCGTGCCGAGTTTCCCGCTCGGCCGCCGGTTTCGGGATATGCAGGGCATCCTCAACCAGCGCGTCGCCGCGCGCGCCGACCGCGTTGTCCTCATGGTTGCGGGCTTGCCGCTGGCAGTGAAAGGGACGCTATGAGCGAACCGCTCCAGACTGAAGCTGAACGCCATCGCGCCAAGATGGCAAAGCGCAAAGCCGTGCAAGATGCCGAAGTCGCGCAGAAGACGATCGAGAAGGGGCTGCTCATCGTGCATACCGGTACTGGCAAGGGAAAGTCGACGGCGGCGTTCGGCCTCGCGTTGCGCATGCTGGGCCGCGGACATCGCGTCGGCGTCGTGCAATTCATCAAAGGCGCATGGCGCACCGCGGAGCGCGACGCGCTCGCCAAATTCGGCGATCAAATCGTCTGGCACACCATGGGCGAAGGGTTCACGTGGGAAACGCAAGACCGCGCCCGCGACGTCGCCGCGGCCGAGCGCGCATGGGCCAAGGCGCGCGAGCTCATGGACGATCCAAGCTTCGGACTCATTATTCTCGACGAGCTCAACATCGCTCTGCGCTATGACTATCTCGATCTTCATGCCGTGGTCGCCGCGCTTGCCGCACGCCGGCCCGGCCTGCATGTCGTCGTCACCGGCCGCAACGCCAAGCCGGAACTTCTTGCTGCCGCCGATCTCGTTACCGAAATGACGCTGGTGAAACATCATTTCGCCGCCGGAGTGAAAGCGCAGCCGGGCATCGAGTTCTAAACCATGGCGGCGCGGGCGCTCATGTTTCAGGGCACGGGCTCGGACGTGGGTAAATCTTTGATCGTGGCCGGGCTTGCCCGCGCCTTCGCCAAGCGCGGTCTGGCTGTCAGGCCTTTCAAGCCGCAGAACATGTCGAACAACGCGGCGGTGACGGAAGACGGTGGCGAGATCGGGCGTGCACAGGCCTTGCAGGCGCGCGCGTCGCGCGTCGCGGCGAGCGTTCACATGAATCCGGTTCTGCTGAAACCGCAAAGCGAGATCGGTGCGCAGATCGTGGTGCAGGGCCGCGTTTACGGAAGCGCAAAAGCCGCCGCTTACCAGCACATGAAGCGTGATCTGCTGCCGTATGTGCTCGATAGCTACGCACGGCTGCGGGGTGAGGCCGACATCATGCTTGTTGAAGGCGCGGGCAGCGCCGCGGAAGTCAATCTGCGCGAAAACGACATCGCCAATATGGGATTTGCCCGCGCCGTCGACGTGCCGGTCGTGCTGATCGGCGACATCGACCGCGGCGGTGTGATCGCGAGCCTCGTCGGCACCAAATCGGTGCTGGCGCCTGAAGATGCGGCGCTCGTTCGCGGGTTCATCGTCAACAAATTTCGCGGCGACGCGGCGCTCTTTGCCGCCGGCATGGAGCGCATCGCGCAGGCCACCGGATGGGAGGCGCTCGGTTTGGTTCCGCACTTTGCCGATGCCCGCCTGCTGCCGGCCGAGGATGCGCTCGCGCTCGAGAAAAGCCGGCCGGAAAAGCCGCAAGCACGCGTTCGCATCGCCATTCCCATCCTGCCGCATATCGCCAACTTCGACGATCTCGATCCACTCGACGCCGAGCCCGACGTCGATCTCGTGCGTGTACGACCGGGCGCGGCGCTTCCCGGCGATACCGATCTCGTCATTCTGCCCGGCTCGAAGGGCACCGTCGCCGATCTGACGGCCCTGCGCGCCGCTGGATTCGACATCGACATCGCCGCGCATCTGCGCCGGGGCGGATCAGTTCTCGGGCTCTGCGGCGGCTTTCAGATGCTCGGGCGCGCTATTGCCGATCCCGGTGGCATCGAAGGCCCATCCGCCACGGTCGAAGGTCTTGGCCTCCTCGACGTCGCGACGACGCTTGCAAGGCAGAAGCGCCTCGAACCGGTGCGCGGTACGACAAGCGACGGCGCGCCGTTCGCGGGCTACGAGATGCATATGGGCGTGACGGAGGGGCCCGATTGCGCGCGGCCTTTCGCGCGGCTCACCGACGGCTCGCCGGAAGGTGCGGTTTCGCCGGACGGCCGAGTGGTTGGGACTTATGTGCACGGCCTGTTCGCCGACGACCGGCAGCGCGCAGCGTGGCTCGCGCGATTCAACGGCACGGCAAACATCGCCCACGAGGCCTTGGTCGAGCGGACGCTCGATGCACTCGCCGCGCATCTGGAAGTGCATCTTGATCTCGATCGGCTCTTTACAATGGCGCGATGAGAAGGACATCCGCGGCGGCGAGGAGCGCGATCAGTATCGCGTCGGCCGTACGGTAGAGCGCCAGCGCGCGGCGGATGTCGGCGGCGTTCGCGTTGCGGCGGCCATCGCCCATCATGGCGTCTTCGACGCGCACGCCGGCATAGGCGCGAGGACCGGCAAGCGAGAGGCCGAGCGCTCCCGCCATCGCTGCTTCGGGATAGCCGGCATTAGGCGAGCGGTGGTGTGGGGCGTCGCGGCGCACGGCACGCCAGGCGGCGCCGGCCGCGGCGCCATTGCTTAACGCCGCCGCCGCGACGAGAAGGAGCGCCGAAAGACGCGACGCCGGCAAATTGACCAGATCGTCAAGCCGCGCGGCAGCCCAGCCGAAGGCCGCGTGGCGTGGCGTGCGGTGGCCGATCATACTGTCGGCCGTGTTGATGGCCTTGTAGAGTACCGCCCCAGGGAGCCCGCCGATGACCATCCAGATGACCGGCGCTACGATTGCATCGGAGAAATTTTCCGCGAGGCTCTCGATGGCCGCGCGCGCGATGCCGGCGGCATCGAGCCCTTCGGTATCGCGGCCGACAATGTGCGATACGGCATTACGGCCGGATGCGATGCCGTCCTTCTCCAGCGCGCCGGCGACGTCCGCCACGTGCCGGTGTAGGCTCCTTTGTGCGATGAGCGCTCTGGCAAGCAGGCCGACAACAAGAACCCCGAAGCGAAGGTGCAATAGCTCGTGCTGCACGACAAACGCGATCGCTCCAACGACGCCAAAGAGCATCAGGACCGCGACAACGCCAGCGGTGCGCCGCCCGTTCGGTCCGATGGTCTCGCGATTGAGCCAGCGGTCGAGCAGGCCGATTAGGTGGCCGATCCACATTACGGGATGGCCGATCGCGCGTAACAAGCGCTCCGGGTAACCGAGACAGAGCTCGATCAGCATGGCGATGACGGCAAGCGCGACAGACATGATCCTCTTGAGCGGCGAAGACGAGCCCCTGCTGCACGGCGGCGATCTCGGCTCCGCCCGGCGCCTGTTCCCAGACGCACCCGAACCTTTCATCGACCTGTCGACTGGGATCAATCCCCAACCCTATCCGGTCCCGCGCTTTTCGGCCGAATTGTTTGCCCGTTTGCCGGATCCTTCCGCAGCCGGCGCACTCGCGGCGGCGGCCGCGCGCGCCTACGGCGCTCCATCGGCAGGGCATGTCGTGTCCGCGCCGGGGACACAAATTTTGCTTCCCCTTGTCGCCGGTCTGGTCCGTGCCGGGCGCGCCGCCATTCTTGCCCCGGGCTATTCGGAGCATGCTCGCGCCGCGGCGTTGGTCGGACACCGAGTCAAAGCGGTGCGTGGCGTTGACGCGTGCGGCGACGCCACGCTCGTCATCGTCGCGAATCCCAACAATCCCGATGGCAGGCTTTTCGCTCGGACCGATCTGCTCGCGCTTGCCAAGGACCTTCGCCGCCGCGGCGGCGTGCTCGTCGCCGACGAGGCTTTCATGGATGTAGGGCCAACCGGCGCGAGCCTCGCGGGCGACGTGGCGTGCGGCAATGTCGTCGTGCTCCGCTCGTTCGGCAAGTTCTTCGGTTTAGCCGGTCTGAGACTTGGGTTTGCGCTCGCGCCGCAGGCGATGGCTACCCGAATTTGCGCGGCGCTTGGCCCATGGGCGGTATCCGGGCCTGCGCTTGCCGTCGGCGCGAGAGCAATTGCGGACACGGCGTGGATCGAACGCACGCGCAGACGCCTGGAGAAGGCGGCACGAAGGCTCGACAAGATCCTTTCCAAATCCGGTCTCGACATCATCGGCGGCACGGCGTTGTTTCGGCTGGCGCAAACCCCCGCGGCGAGCGCGCTGTTCCAGCATCTAGGGCGCGCCGGCATTTTGGTGCGCGCCTTCCCGGACAATGCAAGCTGGTTGCGCTTCGGTCTGCCTGGCTCCAAACGAGACTGGCAGCGGGTGGACGACGCCATGGATTCCTTCCGGGAAAGCGGAAAGGCTTTTTGTTTGTAGTCCGCTGCCCAGGCCGATGCGCGGAGAGTCGCAGTGGAGACAAGGCCATCGATGTCCTTCGACGAGGCTTTCCGCGCGCGCCTGCGCGATCTTCTTTTCTGGCGCCGGGATGTCCGGCGCTTCCGTCATGATCCGTTGCCGAGCGGCACGCTGGAGGCCCTTATCGAGCTCGCGTGCCTCGCCCCTTCGGTTGGGCTGAGCCAGCCCTGGCGCTTCGTTATCGTCGACGACCAAACCACCCGCGCCGCCATCCGGCAGAATTTTGCGACCTGTAACGCCGACGCGCTCGACGCGCAAAGCCGCGAGCGGGCGAGACGCTACGCGCGACTCAAGCTCGCCGGATTGGAAGAGGCGCCATGCCACTTGGCGGTCTTTGCCGATCGCTCGACCGCCCAGGGTCACGGACTCGGACGCCACACGATGCCAGAGATGATCGAGTATTCGGCGGTCACAGCGGTGCATACGATCTGGCTCGCCGCGCGCGCCCAGGGGATTGGGATGGGCTGGGTCTCGATCCTCGATCCAAAAGCGGTCGCCGCGCTCCTCAATGTTCCCGTGGAGTGGAAATTCATCGGTTATTTCTGTCTCGGGTATCCGCAGCTCGAGGAAACGGTACCCGAGCTGGAGCAGATGGGATGGGAAAACCGGCGGCTCCCGTCATCAGTCATCATTAAGCGCTGAGAGAATTTAAGCGTTAAGGCGATGCGTGGAAATTTACCACCCGTCGCGGCCGAGCGATTGCTTGCTCCGCGACCGATCCCTCACTGTGCCAAAACGGTGCGGATACGCTGGCATCTGCCTTGCTCATTTCTGATCGACGCGTGGCGCATGTGCCGTTAGCGGGAAAACCGCTGCCGAAAACCATGCACGGCGTCAAAACGAGAGTGGAGCCCGATTGAATCCAATCGGCACACGCTCGCAGGGAGAGAGCGGTGTTAACCAATCGTGCTGCCGAAAAGGCATCGGCGTCTTGGTCAGTCGCGCGTGTCGGCGCCGCGATCATTCTGTCGGTTATCGCCTTGACGCCGGCCTATGCCGGCGGCGTCGCCGACCTGAGCTGCGTCCGCGGGGCGAAGACCTTCAATTGCGTGGCGCGATGGGCCACCGCGGGCGATCCATATGTCAGAACTGTACCGGAGGCTCTCGGCGAGGCGGAAAAGGCTCAAGCCAGCGCGCGCGATCACAAGTGGCTCACGCGATGCCGGCCGGTTGTCGAACGCGATAATTACGGCGTTGCCCGTTACCAATATTCCGAGCCGGGTTGCGAATACGGGCTCGGCGCGGATTAACGTGCACGCGGCTCGTATCCGCGGCGCATATTCTAATGGACTTGGTTGGCCGGTCGTCCGTTGCTCTGCGGGTGGCGCATCGCGGATGTTGTCGTAACCTGCCCCGGGAGGTACCTGGCGATGATAACGGGATCGAGATCCTTCATCGCTTCGTCGGGCAGGCGATACCAAGTCTCGTTTCGCCCGAGAAACTCGAAGCCGAGATAGCCGCGAACCGTCAGGGTCTGACCGTCGGGGCTCATCGTCATCATCGCGCTGTAGATATTGCCGTCGCGCGGGTCGAGAATATTGCCGTTTTCGTATTTCAATCCGGTTCGCTTCATATCCTTGATGATCGGCAGTCCGAGTAGGGGGGCGCCTCTGCGCTCGTCCTTGCAGCTCGTGCATATAGGCGGGGTTGGCGGGTCGCTGGGCATCGGAAACAGTTTCGCCGCCACGCCCTGGTAGCTTCCACCGTTCTCAACGAACAGGAACCATATGACAGACTTTCCAGTCGTGGCATCGACCTTCTGCCACAGACCCGCTACCGACTGGTCGGCCGCGGCGAGGGGTTGAACGGCCGCGAAAAGCGCCACGAGCCCCGCCATAACCGATGTTTTCAATCGTATTGCCAATTGGCTTCTCCATTCGTTCACGACTACGAGAATCAACGAATCGCCATGGATGGCGCGAAACTATTCTTTCCACAATGCGGTGATTTGAGGACGCCAAGTGCTGCCGCTTCGCCTAAAAAGCGCGTGTCGGCCTCATTTTCTCGCTTGCCATGGCCCCTGCGGATTCCGATGATTGTGCCAGCCCTTGGATCAAAATCGGTTGGTCGAGTATTTAAGGCTGTTGGTTCGGATCTGACGTTCATGCCACGCCCTCCCGCGATGTCACCCTCCAGTTTGGCCCTCGCCAATTTGCGGGCCGTTGTCATCCTGGTCGTGCTGGCCTTCCATTCGGTGCTGGCCTACGTCCAATTCATCCCATTGAAATCAGGCGGTTTTAACGACCCCCCCTACGCATGGCGCGCCTTTCCGATCGTGGATAGCCACCACTGGTTTGGCTTCGACCTCTTTTGCGCCTGGCAGGACGTCTATTTGATGTCGCTGATGTTTTTGCTCTCCGGCCTGTTCGTATGGCCAAGCCTCGGGCGCAAGCGAAACTGGGGATTCGTCCGCGATCGCCTTCGCCGGCTCGGGGTTCCCTTTGTGTTCGGCGTTCTCGTCCTTATTCCCGTGGCGGTCTATCCGGCCTACCTCGCGAGCGGCGGTGACCCGAGCCTGACCGCGTATTGGCAGCATTATGTCGCGCTCCCTTTCCTGCCCAATGGCCAGCTTTGGTTCTTGTGGCAGCTTCTCGCCCTGAATTTCGTGGCAATAGGTCTCAACTGGATCGCGCCAAACGCTCTTAGAACCTTGGGCAAGTGGTCGGGCGAAGCTGGACAGCGCCCCAGCGTGTACTTCGCCGTCCTCGTCGGCGCCTCCGCTATCGCCTATGTCCCATCGGCGCTTGCGTTCACGCCTTGGGATTGGTCGGATTCCGGACTGCTCTCCATCCAATGGTCCCGGCCGCTGCTTTACGGCGTCTACTTCTTCGCGGGAGTGGGGATCGGCACAGCGGGCATCGATGTCGGTCTGGTGGCGATTGACGGTTCGCTCGCGCGGCACTGGAAGCTTTGGCTTGCGGCGGCGATTGTTTCGTTGTTCGCCTGGATGGGCGTGACCTCTTTGACGATGAACGGTCCGGCGCCCCTCGTCATCGAAATCGCGGCTGATTTTTGTTTTGTTGTGGCCTGCGCGGCCGGATGTGTCTTCGTCATCGCTTCGAGCTTGCGCTTCGGCACGACACGGTCGCCGATTCTCGATAGCCTTTCGGTGAACGCCTATAGCCTTTACCTCGTGCATTACGACTTCGTCATTTGGCTCCAATACGCGCTCCTTGGCTTCACGCTCTTTGCTCTGATCAAGGGCGCCATCGTTTTCGCCGGCACGGCGATCCTGAGCTGGATCACGATACTGGCCTTCGAGCGCATTCCGTTCGGCCTTAAACTCGCCGCCGCGCCGCCGCGGACTGCTGCGACTCCGCAGTCTGCGTCGCGGCCTCCAGCGGGACTTTATGAGCGGCTCCGACAGATCGTTTCGTCGTAACGGCCTTACGGACTTCGCATCATTCCAGCGCGAAGCGGGCCGCTTCCGCGATGGCGGCAATTCCCTCATCCACGTCGCGGACCGTGTGCGCGCGCAATACGCGCCGGCCGCGCTCGGCCAGGACACGAAAGTCGCCCCGTGCCTGTGCCGCCTCGATCACGCCGAAGCTTGCCGTACGTCCCGGTATCGCCAAGTCGTGCGCCGGCTGCGCCGTGATCTGAAGAAATACGCCGGAGTTCGGCCCGCCTTTGTAGGCCTGTCCGGTCGAGTGCAGGAAACGCGGACCGAATTGCAGACAGGTCGCGACGCGCTTTCGATCGCGCACGCTCGTGCGCAGATTTTGCAGCGCCCGCAGCCGCGCTTCGGCGGCGTCGACATAAGCGAGGAGTGCGAAATAGTCGCCGTCCCGGAGCCGGGAAAAATGTGCCTTGAGCCAGCTTTCAAGCGTGACTGCCGCTCCGAGCTTTCGTAGGGCCTCGGCGTTGAGCGCGTCGGTGTAGAGCGCGATGCCATTTGCTTCGAACACCGGCGGTTCCGAAGGGAGTGAGCCGGTCTTTTCGAACGCGTCCGTCATCTCCCGCGTCGCGACCTTGCTCGCCTCGACGTCAGGCTGGTCGAACGGATTGATCCCGATGACCGCGCCGGCGACGGCGGTCGCCATCTCGAAGCGGAAGAATTCCTGCGCGAGATGCGCGGGCGAAGCGAGGCCGATGCGCACAACTGGGTGTCCGGCACGTTCGAGCGCCTCGACGGCTTGGTCCTGCGCCGGATTTGGGTGCCCGTTGTCGCGCAGGTACACGAACAGCCGATGCGCGTCGTAGCCGATAGCGTCTCCGAGCGGCTCGTCGGCGATGGGGATCACACCGCGTCCATTTTTGCCGGTTGATTCTGCTACCAGTTGCTCCACCCAGGCGCCGAAAGGGGCGATCGACGGCGAGGCGATGACGGTCAGCTTGTCTCGCTCGTGAGCGGCAAGAACACCGACTGCCAAGCCGAGTGCGACGCCGGGATTTTCGGTTGGCTGTATCTCGGGGTCGCAAGCCCGCGCCATGATGCCGGCCGCTTCGAGAAAGGCGCGCACGTCGTGACCGGTCGTCGCGAGCGGCACAAGGCCGAACTTGGAGAGGACGGAATAGCGTCCGCCGATGCTGGGGACGCCAAAAAACACGCGACGAAAACCTTTCTCCTCGGCGGTCTTTTGCAGCCGCGAGCCCGGATCGGTAATGGCAACGAAGCGCAGACCGGCGGCGCCGCCCGCAGCTGCGGACGCGCCGGCAAAAAAATAATCCATCAGAACGTTCGGTTCGAGCGTCGTGCCCGACTTGCTGGACACAATGAACAGGGTGCGCGCGATATCGATGCCGCGCTCGAAACGTCGCACCTGCTCCGGATCGGTGGAATCGAGCACGTGCAATTTCGGGTAACCCGGTGCGGATCCCAGGCTCTTTGCGAGCACCTCGGGGCCGAGGCTCGATCCCCCCATGCCGAGGAGCAGCACATCGGTGAAGTTCTCGGCGCGCAGCTCCCGGCCGAAATCTTGCACAGAAGCGACGTCGTGCAGCTCGCTGTCGATGATGTCGAGCCAGCCCAGCCAATCGCATTCGTCCTGGCCGGTCCACAGCGTGGCATCTTTGCTCCACAGACGCCGGGTATTTTCCTTCGAACGCCACGCCCCTTGCGCCTTGGCGACCGCCTTCAGGAGCGCTTGCGGCAGCGCGATCGTTTGTTGGTTCAGCTTCTCGTCCAATGTACGCCTCGGCAAGTGATCGGCAAAGTTATGCGTCCTTAGCCGTGCCGCCGCAACCGATCTCGAGCTGTTCCGAGAGGTGTAAGAGCATGTCCCGGCTTGGGTGCGCGCGGCCGGTTTCGACGAAGCTCAAATGCCGTGTCGAAATCCCGGCGTCGCAGGCAAGATCGAGCTGGCTCAGGCGCCGGCGCCATTCGCGTAACAGTCCACCGACCGGTTGTGTGCGATTGAGCATCTTTCAAGCCTAGCCCCGACCGGCGCGGCGTTCAAATTACCTCGCAGGTAATGGGCGTAATAATGTTTGAACAACGCCGCGCGGATGTTATGTGATCGCGTCAAGCTCGCGGCCGCTGATGGGGATCGAGGCCGCGAATTTCATGACGACCGCGTGACAATATCTCAAATGGATCCGGCATCACCGACATGCGGCTGAACGTGCCAATTTCCGTCGCCGGGTGGGGCCGTTTCTTCACCCGTTGGGACGTTGTCGCGGTCCTTCTGGTCCTCGGGCTTCTGGTGTTTCTGGCCGAGGCGAGCCGGCACCTCCTTCAGCCGTTGGCGGAGTTGCAGCGCGAGCCGGTGTCGCTCGATCCCGCGAATCTCCCGGAATATGCGGCGCGCACCACGCTCCGCATGCTCATCGCGATGGCGTTGTCGCTTCTCTTTACCTTTACCTACGCGACGCTCGCGGCCAAGAACAAGCAGGCCGAACGGCTGCTCGTTCCGCTCCTCGACATCCTGCAGTCCGTTCCGATCCTCGGATTCATATCCATCACCGTCGTCTTTTTCATGGCGCTCGCGCCGGGGCGCGTTCTCGGCGCTGAATTCGCCGCCATTTTCGCGATTTTCACCAGCCAAGCCTGGAACATGGCATTCAGTTTCTACCAATCGCTGCGCACGGTGCCGACCGAGCTGGTCGAGGCCTCGCGCAACTTCAGGCTGAGTCCGTGGATGAGCTTCTGGCGTGTCGACGTTCCGTTCGCGATGCCGCAACTCATCTGGAACATGATGATGTCGATGTCGGGAAGCTGGTTCTTCGTTGTCGCCTCCGAAGCAATCAGTGTCGGCAACACAACCATCACGCTACCGGGCGTCGGCTCCTACATTGCGCTCGCCATCGAGCACCAGGATCTGACGGCGGTCGGCTATGCAATCGCCACCATGCTCATCGTGATCCTGATCTACGACCAGCTTTTGTTCCGGCCGCTGGTGGCATGGGCGGATCGCTTTCGCTTCGAACAAGAACCCGGCATGCAGCCGCCGCATTCCTGGGTGCTCGACGTTTTGCGCCGTTCTCGGCTCGTCGATCGGCTCACGCGGCCGTTCGCTTCGTTTTGGCGGCGGTTGCTCATCGCGCGCTGGTCCAAGGGCGCCGAGCCGGTGAAACGAAAAGCCCCGACGCAGCACGGCTGGATCACCTTCCAATGGGCCGCGATTGTCACCGCTGTTGTCGCGGTCGCGCTCTGGCAGGTTGCGCGTTTCGTCATTCAAGACATAACGCTGTCTGACGCCGCCACGGTGTTGCTCCTTGGGCTCGCGACCTTGAGCCGCATCGTCGTGCTCATTGCGCTTGCCAGCGTCATCTGGGTGCCGATCGGCGTATGGGTAGGCACCCGGCCGCGGGTTGCCAATTTGGTTCAGCCGATCGCGCAGTTCCTCGCCGCCTTTCCGGCGAATCTGCTGTTCCCGATCGCGGTTTCGGCGATCGTCGTGCTCAAGCTCAATCCGAATATCTGGCTGAGCCCGCTGATGATCCTCGGCACGCAATGGTACATCCTCTTCAATGTCGTTGCCGGGGCGGGGGCGATTCCGGCCGAGCTGCGCGCGGTCGGCGCCAACTTCCGTGTCCGCGGCTGGCTGTGGTGGCGGCGGATCGCGCTTCCCGCGGTGCTGCCGTATTATGTGACCGGCGCCATCACCGCTTCCGGGGGCTCCTGGAATGCGAGCATTGTCGCCGAGGTCGCGAGCTGGGGCAACGAGCACCTCGAAGCGCAGGGGCTCGGCGCCTATATTGCGCGGCAAACGGAGGCGGGCGATTTCCACCGCATCGTGCTCGGTATCGCCGCGATGAGTTTGTTTGTCGTTCTCATCAATCGCACGTTCTGGCGTCCACTTTATCTTTATGCGGAACGTAAGTTCCGGCTTGGTTGAGGCCTTCCATGAGTACTGCCCTCCTCGACATTCATGCGCTGCGTCAGACCTTTCCAAAGGCCGACGGCGGCGAGCTTCTGGTGCTGGACGGAGTCGAGCTTGAGCTTAATCAGGGGCAGATCGTCGGCTTGCTCGGCCGTACCGGGTCCGGAAAATCAACATTACTGCGCTTGATTGCCGGCCTGGCCCGACCATCGGATGGAACCATCACTTATCTCGGCCAGCCGGTCGTTGCGCCGGCGCCCGGCATTGCCATGGTGTTCCAGGGCTTCGCGCTGTTCCCATGGCTGACGGTGCTGGAGAATGTGCAGCTCGGCCTCGAGGCGCTCGGGCTTCCCGAGGCGGAAATCAGGAAGCGTGCGCTGGCGGGAATCGATCTCATCGGGCTGGACGGCTACGAATCCGCCTATCCGCGCGAATTGTCCGGTGGCATGCGCCAGCGCGTCGGTTTTGCGCGGGCGCTCGTCGTCCATCCGAACATTCTTCTGATGGATGAGCCGTTCTCCGCGCTTGACGTGCTCACGGCGGAAACCTTGCGAACGGACTTCCTTGAGCTGTGGGGCGATGGCAGGCTGCCGATCAAGGGCGTCATTCTGGTGACCCACAACATCGAGGAAGCGGTGCTGATGTGCGACCGCATCCTTTTGTTCTCATCCAATCCCGGCAGGATCATTCGCGAGATCGCCGTCGACCTCAAGCAGCCGCGCAACCGCCTCGATCCGCAATTCCACGAACTGGTCGAAAACATCTATGCGGCGATGACCGCGCGCACCCCGACGCCGCCGCGGATCGGCACAACAGCGGGAACGGTGGCGACAAGCATCGACACGATCCTGCCGCGCGTCTCCGCCAATCTCCTATCCGGCCTCCTCGAAGCGCTGGCCGCACAGCCCTACAACGGCAAGGCCGACCTTCCGGTCATCGCCGACGAGCTGCACATGGAAGGCGACGAACTCTTTCCGGTTTCGGACGCGCTGCAGATTCTGCATCTCGTGGAAATTGAAGGCGGCGACATCAAGCTCACCGAGACCGGCAAACAATTCGTGGAGGCGGCCACCGACGATCGTAAGAAAATCTTCCAGCGCCAGCTTCTGTCCTATGTCCCGCTCGCCGCCCATATCCGTCGCGTGCTGCAGGAGCGTGCCAAGCACGTGGCACCGAGAAGCCGCTTTTTCGAC
>Ga0187858_10001996_pt1 | contig 21597 bp, 18 predicted proteins | sample June2016WEW_8_15_FD_133015 | JGI IMG/M metagenome (GOLD analysis project Ga0187858, IMG submission 133015) | Peatland microbial communities from SPRUCE experiment site at the Marcell Experimental Forest, Minnesota, USA - June2016WEW_8_150 | ecosystem: Environmental > Terrestrial > Soil >...
GCCGGTGACAACCTCCTCGCGGGAGCGGTTGGCGATGTCGAGGAGGACCTTGGCGGTATCGGCGACGCGCTGAATGGAGGTGACCATCTGATCGATGGAAGCGGAAGTTTCGGCGACGCTGGAAGCCTGCACTTGGGTGTTCTTGACGACGTTCTGCACGTTGATGCTCATCTCGTGCATGGTGCTGGTGACTTCCTCGATGGCGGAAGAGGCCTGGACGCTGACCTTGGCGGATTCGTCGGCGGCTCCGGCAACCTGATTGGAGCCGGCGGAGACTTGGGAAGCGCCGTCGCGGGTGGTGCGCACGATTTCCTGCAAGCCGTGGGACATCCGGAGGAACGCATTGCCAAGGGTATCGCGCTTGGAGCGCGGAGCCACTTCGACGGTGAGATCGCCTTCGGCGACGGACATGGAGACGCTGGCCATTTCCTTCAGGTAAGCGACCATATTATTGAAGGTGGTGGCGAGAGCGCCAATTTCGTCGTTGCGATGGATATCAATATTCTGGTCGAGATCGCCGGAGTCGCCGATTTCCTGGGCGACGGTGATGAGGTGTTGCAAAGGCTCGGTGATGGAGGCCGCGGTGCGGAAGGCCGTCCAAAGCCCAAAAACGATGGCGAAAATCGTACCGAGGATAACGAGGATGAAGCCGATGGTGCTGGCAGTCTTGGCCGTCCTCTGGGTATCGTCGAGGGAGCGGCTGACGTCCGAATTGGCCTGGTCGAGGACGGCGGAGGATTTCGCAAGCCAGGAGGCCGGGTCTTTCTGCAGGTAGAAGATCTGGAGGTCGGAAACAGTGGCGTCGCCGGCATCCACCTGATGGCGCTTGGCAAGGAGGGGCTTGGCAAAATTGTCGGCCCAACTGGCCTCGGTGCTCTCGACCTGGATGAGAGCGGTGCGAAGAAAATCGTTGGAGGTGCTGGACTGGCCGCGCTTGATGACGTCGCCCAGAGCGGAAAGGCCGTGGTTGACCTTGTCTTCATCGCGGGGATCGCCGCTGAGGAGAAAGTTATTGAGGTTTAGACGGTTCCGCATGATCTGGTCACGAACAGCCTCGGCGGCGCGGACGCTCTCCAAGGTGGCGGTGACCTCAGCGTTGGCGGAGCGGGCTTTGAGAATCGCGCCGATGTCCACGACGAGAAGTCCGACGAGCGTCAGCAGGATGGCCCCAAAACTTTTGTATAACTGCTTTTCAATGGTCATTGCGTCACTTCCTCCACTCCCCAAGACGGAAACGAACACTCCACTGGATGACCGACCAAGAGCCGCGCGGAACCAAGCGGATCGCTACTATTGCCCCTTAAATTCAAACTCGACAATTTGCGTGGTCTCTTCACCGGCCGGTTCGTACTTCCAATCTTTAACGGCGTCCAGACAGCTCTGCACAAGAACGGGATGGCCACCGATGGCCCGAGCGCTGCGCACGCGGCCGTCTGGAGCGATAACGAGTTCGATCCTGACCTTGCCGCTGATGTTCATGCGGCGAGCGAGTTCAGGGTAAGTGACTCCGGACCTAGTCTTGAGCTTACGCTTGCCTTCGTCGTTCAGCGTCTGCGCACCGGCTAGCGACAGAGCGAGCAAGCCAGCCGCAGCGGTGGCAAGAATCTTTCGCCTCCAATTGAATTGGATGTGCACCACAACCTCCCTAGGCGGAAAACTACCCCACGCAAGAGAAGGCAAGTGCAATGCCAGGGCAGCAGGAGCAAAACAAAATGTGCAGGTTTTGTGTTTGTGGCGAACAAGGGCTTTCGTTCGAGCAAGATAGAGGAGGGTGAGAGTGTGCGTGCAGTTTGCTGGGGACGCGGGAGCGTCTCACGGGGGCTGCAGTTCGCGTGCGGGGGTCTCACGCTGAGACGGGGAAAACGGAGGAAGGCGGGGACAGGTAACGCATGCGCACCATTGCAACTAACAGGATTTGACTCAGAATGAGATGACTGAGTAGCGTAGGAGTGCGTGGCTTCTTAATTTGAGACACACGCAGAGCCCCTAAGCCCCCCATGCGTGAACGAAAGAATCTTCGTGTCCGCCGGCCCGCTGCTGCCCGCGGCCGGGAGATTTCCGCTCAATCCCAGCGCAATTATTCCCAGGAATTGATGGATTTGGTTGTGGAAGCGGCGAAGTCGCGTGACTTGCCCGTGTTTCTGGCGGGCTTTGCGGCGCGGGCCACGGAAATGTTGAAAGCGGAATGGGGAGGAGTCGGGGAGATCCTGGGAAGCAAGGTCGAGATGTACTCGCAAGGAAGGGAGTTTCCCGGAGGCAGTGGGGAGCGGGAGTGGGTGGCGCAGAACGTCACGCGAAAGCGGCTGGGGTTGGAGGTGCTGCCGCTGGGGGAAACGGAGAAGTATTGCGCGTTCTATCCAATTTATGCGAGCGACGGGGAGTTGATGGGCACGCTATGCCTGGTGCGACGCAAGGCGGAGTTTACGGCGGCCGAGGACGAGCTGGTGGCGGTCCTGGGAAGCCATGCGGCGCTCTCCATGGAAAAGGTGCGGCGGTTTGCGCAGCTGGAGCGATCGAAGAAGCAGTGGGTGGAAGATATCGATGCGATTAGCGATTACATCGCGGTGCACGACCAGCGGGGGAGGATTGTAAGGACAAATCGCTCGCTGGCGACGCATCTGGGGAGATCGCCGGTAGCGCTGGTGGGCGAGCCCATGATCAGCCTGCGGCACATCGCGGAGACGGGGAGCGCCCTGCCCTGCCCGTTCTGCCGGAACACCAGGGAATTGAGGGAGGAGTACATTGCGACGTCGGAAGGCCGGACGTTCCTGGTCTCAACGTCGCGGAAGCACGGAGTGACGGACGAAGAGACGCGAACGATTCACGTCCTGAAAGACATTACGGACCGAAGAGAGGCGGAGCGGCGGTACCGCGAGCTGTTCGACAGCATTCAGGAAGGATTGTTTTTTGCGACGCCGGAAGGGCAGTTCCTGGATGTGAATGACGCGATGGTGAGGATGCTGGGGTATGAGTCGCGCGAGGAGCTGCTGCAGGCGGATGTGAGCACGCATTTGTACCCAACGGCGGCGGCGAAGGAACGACTGGTGCGGGCGATCGCGGAGCGCGGGGCGCTGCGGAATTACGAGGAAACGCTGCGGCGGAAAGACGGAAGCCTGCTGCACACGCTGCAGAACATCAGCGCGGTGCGGGACAAGCAAGGCCGCGTGGCGCAGATCCGCGGCCTGATGCTGGACGTGACGGAACAGCGCATGTTCCAGTCGCAATTGCAGCGGGAACGCGACTTCAACCAGAAGATCCTGAACACCACGCAGAGCATGATTCTGGTGCTGGATACCGCGGGGCTGATCAGCTACGCGAACCGCCGGTGCTATGAAATGGGGTATCTGGAAGAGGAAATGATTGGGCACCGGCTGGTGGACTGGGTGGCAGCGTCGCACCGGAAGGATTTTGAAGCCGCGTTGCAGACCACGGCGAACGGGCAACAGGTGGAGAATTTGGAAATGCGGGTGAGGCGGAGCGACGCTTCGATGGGCCACTTCTCCATCAGCTTGAGCCCGATGCGGGATGAATCCAAGCAGGTGAACAACGTGGTGGTGGTGATGACGGACATCACGGACGCGGCGCTGCTGCAGGCCAAACTGGCGCATTCGGAGAAAATGGCGACGATCGGGCGGCTGGTGTCCGGAGTGGCGCACGAAGTGAACAACCCGCTGGCGGCGATTCTGGGATTCACGGATTTGCTGCTGGAAAACCCGGAGATGCCGGCATCGGCGCGGGAAGATCTGCAAATCATCCTGCAGGAAACGCAGCGGACGAAGGAGATTGTGCAGGACCTGCTGCGATTTGCGCGACAGCGTCCGACGCAGCGCGAGCCGGTGCAGGTAAACACAGTGCTGCGGCAGACGATCAAATTGCGCGGATACGATTTTGCGAGCCACGGGGTAGAGGTGGTGGAGGAGTTCGACGAGGGGATTGGGGAGACGCTGGGAGACGCGCAGCAACTCCAGCAAGTGTTCCTGAATATCTTGAACAATGCGTACGATGCGATACAGGAATCCGGGAATCACGGAAAAATCCGCATCGGGACGAAGCGCGCGGGCGACGCGATTGAGGTAACGTTTGTGGATAACGGGACGGGCGTGAGCGACCCCGAGCGGATTTTTGATCCGTTTTTTACGACCAAGCAGGCCGGAAGAGGGACGGGGCTGGGGCTGAGCATCTGCTACGGAATTGTGCGGGCGCATGGAGGCGAGATCCTCTGCTGGAAGAATGCGGGGGAAAGCGGGAGCACCTTCCTGGTGCGATTGCCGCGGGCGACGGAGACGGCGCTGGCCGCGGCCGCGAATGAGGCGGGGCGATGAGTTCACCGACGACGGTGCGGGCATTCTCGCCGATCCTCCTAATAGAGGATGAAACTTCGGTCAGCGCCTTCGTGCGGGCGGCACTGGAGAGGCGCGGGTACACGGTGGTGCAAGCGGCGAATGGGGATGAGGGCTTGCGGCATCTGGCGAAGGGAACGTATGCGGGTGTGATTACGGACATTCGGATGCCGGGGAAGATCAACGGCGCTGACGTGCACCAGTGGATACGGGAGAACCGGCCGGAACTGAGCGGGAGAATCATCCTGATCAGCGGGGATACGGCCAACAGCGAGACCCAGGAGTTATTGACGAAGAGCGCGACGCCTTGCATTGAGAAGCCATTTCGGGTCCGGGAACTTATATCCATAGTGGAGACGACTTTCGGAAAACCATGAGCGACGATCTAAGAATTAAACTTTTGGTAGTGGACGACGAGCAAAGCATCCGCCGGCTATGCATGACGATTGGCAGCTCGCTGGCCTACAACTGCAACGAGGCGGAGAGCGCGGAAACAGCGATTCAGCGGCTGGAAACGGACCCGCCGGACCTGGTGTTGACGGACTTGAAGCTGCCGAACCAGTCGGGCGTGGAATTGCTGAAGCAGATCAAGGCGGTGCTGCCGCGCACGGAAGTGGCCATCATGACGGGGCACGGGTCGATCGAATCGGCCGTGGACGCAATGAAGTTGGGAGCGTACGACTATATCGAGAAGCCCTTCCGGGTGGAGAAGATGCGGCTTCTGCTGCAACGCATGGCCGAGAAAGTGCGACTGGTGAATGAGAATGCGTTCCTGCGGGAACGCGTGACCACGGAAGAAAACCTGGACGGGATCATCGGCACGTCGTCCGGCATGCAAGATGTGTTGCGGATGATTTCGCGGCTTAAGGATACGCGCACGCCGGTGCTGATTTCCGGGGAAAGCGGGACGGGGAAAGAACTGGTGGCGCGGGCCATCCATTTTCGCGGAATGATGGCACAAACACCGTTCGTGGCAGTGGACTGCGGCGCGCTGGTGCCGACGCTGATGGAAAGCGAAATGTTCGGGTACGAGAAGGGCGCGTTTACCGGCGCGATGAAATCGAAGACCGGGCTCTTCCAGGCGGCCAACGGCGGAAGCATCTTCCTGGACGAAATTGGTGAATTACCCCTGGAGATGCAGGCGAAACTCCTGCGCGTGCTGCAGGAAAAGGAAGTGCGGCCGGTGGGGAGCAACGACCGGCACACGGTGGACGTGCGGGTGATCGCGGCAACGAACCGCGACCTGGAGTCGGCGTATCGCACGGGGACTTTCCGCAAGGATCTGTATTTCCGGTTAAACGTGGTGACCGTGCACATACCGCCGCTGCGGGAGCGCCGGGCGGACATTCCGATGCTGGTGCACCATTTCCTGAACCATTACACGCCTACGAAGCCGTTGCAAGTGACTGCGGCGGCGATGAAGAGCCTTTTGCAGTACGACTGGCCCGGCAACGTGCGCGAGCTGGAGAATTGCATTGCCCGAGCGGTGACGCTGGGCGACCAGCAAACGATTGACGTACAGGACCTGCCACCGGCGATTCGCAGCGAGCAGCCGGCGACCAGCGAGATGACCCCGCAGGATGCCGCTTCCCTTTCGACGACAGCACTGGCGGAGATGGAGCGAATGACGATACTGCGCGTGTTCGAGCAGGCCCACGGCGACAAGGCACTGGCTGGGAAGATGCTGGGGATCAGCCGCGCGACGCTTTACCGGAAACTAAAGCGCTACAACATAGCGCTGCGCAGGAATCCGGAGCAGGGCGAAAAGGAGGCCGCGGCGCACGTGGCGGCGCGGTAGTACGTCTCAATGTGGCGGGCAGTTCTCTCAGAGAAGAGTGAGACGAAAACGTTTCAGGCTGAGACACTCGGGCAAAGGCGTGCTGCGCGGAAAAACCTAAGTCACGGCATTTCTGCAGGTTCCAAAGTTCGTATCCCCTTATAAATTTTGGTGGTCGGCGTGCATTTCCCTACTTGGGACACTGTGTCCCGGTCCGCGTCGGGTGTGTTCTTGCTCGCCACGAGGCCAAAGCTCGCAAGATTCGCAGGTTAGTGGCAACGGGGCAGAAGCACGAGATGACACTCATTGCGGATGAACGGGGATGTGCGGAACAGCTTGCCCGGTTCTTTCCAGCACTTCCCGCAGTACGCTTTGCGGTGCGCGTGACGCCGCTAAGGCCCGCGCAGGGGAAATTGCAGGAACGCACGGTGCTGGAGTATGGCACGGCCGAATGTGCGATTTTCCTGTCGAGCCTGCCGCTGGAATTTGCGGATCGCGTGCGGGTCGAACGAGATGGAGGAGGACGTCCCGCGGAGGCGGCGGTGATTGCTTTGCAGTATCAAGAAGGGCGCAAAGCGGTGGCCGTACGGTTTCTGGAAGGCCCCTGCGATTGGATGAGGCAGCCGTGAACAAAATGATCACCACGTTGAACTTACCCGCTCCGCCGAAGCCGGATGGCGCAAGGCAAGCGCAGTGGGAAGAGATTCGCTCCGTCTTTCCCATCTATTTAGCGCTGGCCAAACATCTGCAACTCGAGATTCCCTTCCCGCCGAACAAGCGCGTCTTGCCGGAGAAGGCGGATGTCGACCTGTTCAGCCGCGCCCTGGCATGGCTGGATTCCATGGACCAGCGAGTGCTGGTGCACCAGTTGCGGCACCTGCTCCAAATGACCACGCTGAATGCCAGCGAAAGCGGGCTGCGCGCGCTGATCATGCGACACCTGCGGAAGCCGGCGAAGTCCCCCATGGACCGCGACAAAATCGACTTTCTGATGGTGCAGTATTTTGCGCTGTGCGTGCCCACCAAAATTTATCACAAACAGATTGAACTGAATGACGTGGCGCAAGTGATGAAGCCGGTGCTGGGAGAGATGGACACAGCGCCGCTGCCGTGGTGCGAACCGCTGGAGAAGATGATCGTGGCCTTGAGGTCGTTCAAGAGCGTGCGGGACATCTTGAAGACGGACTTCATCGAGCAGGGGCGGCGGGTGAAGGAGAAAGCTGGAGGGATGTTCTACGACCCCTCGGCGATGCTGGCGTTTGTGCGCTTCAATTTCCTGCTGAGGCGGACGCTGATCGAGTTAATGCACGCGGATCTGATTTTCATACGCACCGGGATCAACCGCCTGGATCAAGCCGGGGCAAGAACGGTGGATTGCCAGACTTTTGGACTGACGTCCGCGGAGCCGATCGCGCGAGTGCGGGCGCTGGCGGACGACTGGAAGCAGCCGTTCCAGAAGGAATACACGGAGCGCTCCGTGAGCCAGGCATTCGAGAAGTTGCTGGCACTTCGCGCAGACGTGGATCGCACGGCGGTGCGCGTGCTAGGCAAATCGCTGGACGCAGTTGCCACCAAGCCCATGGCAGAGAAGGCTGTGGGGGGCAACGGAGCGGTGGCGACACCGGGTGCAGCGCGTACGAGCGAGAAGGCCGAAGCCGCGGCGAATCGCAAGGCAGAGGAAGCGAAGCCCGAACTCGATTTCGAGTCGTGCATGGAACAGGTCTGGGAGCAACTGATATCGGCGCCACCTGCGCGAGGCCGTTCGATGACGACGGTGCGAGTAGGCGGAGCGCGGCTGCTGATGTCGTCGTGGGAAGTGGCGGCGTTCGTGACCGAAGACGGGCCGGCCGCGGAAGATTTGCGGCGCGCGGTGGTGGCGCGGGCCCTGGTGACAGCAGCGGTGGAAAAGGCCAAGGAATCGGGGAACGCCACGGGACTAGATCGCGTGCTGCCGATCGCGCGCGTGGAGGTTTCGCGGCTGCAGGAACGCGTGGAACAGGCAAAACAGGCGAAAGATACGGAAGCAGCGGTGAATCTGGGAATCAGCACGAAGCGGCTGCTTTCCGCGCTGGACGAAGCCGAGAAATTGTAATTCCCTGCTGGGAGCGATGGCAGGCAAGGAACACAGTCAGGGAGCGGATCTCTCTTGCAAAACACGAGCGTATTGATACTCACGGACGACGCGGAGTTTGCGCGATTGCTGAGCGCGTGCTGGCAAGTGGAACGCCAGCTTCCCGGCCTTTCCGTAGTGACAAGCGACCTATGGCAGAACGGCGGCGGAGTTTACGCCGATCTGGTGGTGATCGGGCCGTTGCAGGAAGGAAAGCTGGCGGAAGCGCTGCGCGCGATGGAGCCGAATGTGGCGGTGATTTTGTGCGCGCCGGCTGAGGCGACGGAGTTGGGGCTTTTGCGGAAACGCTACCCGCGGCTGTTGCACGTACCGTTGAGAGAAGATTGGACGCAGATGGTGCTGCTGCTGGCCGGTGAGTCCTTGCGGCGAACGCAAGCGGTGCAACAGTTAAAGCGGGCGGAACAGCGCGCGGCGGAGAATGCCAGCCAGGCGATGCTGGGACGGTACATGACGGACATGAAGCACAGCGTGAATAATGCGCTGACATCGCTGCTGGGAAACGCCGAATTGCTTTTGCTGGAGCCGGGGCAGCTTTCGGCGCAGTCCATCGCGCAAATCAAGACGATCCACACGATGGCTATGCGAATCAACGAAATCATGCAGAGATTCTCATCGCTCGCCAGCGAAGTGCGGGAGGGTGAGACGCCTTCTCAAGGTGAGACGGAAGAGGCCACGGCGGCGCCTTATCCGCGGCGTTAGGCGCCCTTCGCACGCGCACAACTCCTGTCTTTGCAGCTAGATAAAGAAAATAGACACGCCACGGTAAGGAACCCCCAAGCTGGCCGCTGACGTGCAATTTTCTGACGTGGAGAACTATGCGGGGTAGAAGCTCGTGCAGAAAAAAGTGCTGATCGTCGATGATTCGCCGTCGCAAGTGCGGCTGATCCAGGGTCTGCTGGAGCCGGAGGGCTATTGGCCCGTGGGGTTGAATGACCCGAAGCGCGTGGAAGAGGCCATTGTCGTGGAGCGGCCAAGCGTGATTCTGCTGGACGTGATAATGCCGGAGCGAAACGGATTTCAGATTTGCCGGGAGTTGAAGGGCAGCTCGGAGTTCAATTCGATCCCGGTGATTCTGGTGACCTCGAAGGACAGCGCGAGTGACAAGTACTGGGGCGAGCAACAGGGTGCCGATGGGTATGTGACGAAGCCCTTTACGCGGGAAGAATTGCTGCGGGCCGTTCGGCGGTTCGCATGATGGAACGGAGAAAGAGCGAAGCATGAGCGACGATTTCCAACTGGCGCCCCTCCCCGCGGATGCGGAAGTCGGGGAGATGCTCGAAGCGCTGGGCAACGTGGCCGAGCGCCCGCCGGAATCGCAGTACTGCGTGTTCCGGAGCGGACGCGAACGGTTCTGTTTGCCGGTGCTGGACGTCGAAGAGGTACTGGAGTGGCCGCTGGTGACGAAGCTGCCGCTGGCCCCGGCGTATGTGCTGGGGATCTTCAATTTGCGCGGCGCCATTGTGCCGCTGATTGATATTGCCTTGACGGAAGGCAGGCGTCCGGGGCTGCTGCCGAAGCACGTGGTAGTGGCATCGCTGAGGAGCGACAGCCATCACGACGATCTGCGGCTGGGGATTGCGGCGGATGAAGTAGTGGGGACCTATTCGGTGAACGATGCGGAAGACTTGCTGGAGCAAGCTCCGGAAAACGTGCCGCACTGCGTGGGCATGCTGCGACACGACGACCGCCTGGCTCTGGTGATTGATTTACGCCGGCTTCTGGAAGTTTACCCAGGACCGAGCATCTGACGAGATTCGGAAGGTTTGGGAGGCGGGAATGAAATCGCGACTGAGTAGCACAATCTGGACGCTGGTAATCCTGAACGGGATGGCGTTAGCCGCCGTGCTATGGCTGGCGTACAGCGCGGGACGCCAGTCAAGCGGGGGCGCATTCGAGCCCAGCGGACTGATCATTCCGGGAATCATCGCCCTGGGAATCAGCATCGTGCTGGCGTGGCGGCTGGGGAGCGCGATCCTCACGCCGGTGAACGAACTCTCGGAATTTTCCGAGCGGCTTGCGGCGGGCGACGCCAAAGTGCGCGCGGACGTGTCCTCGAACGACGAGTTCGGGTACATCGCCGAGAACTTGAACCGCGCGGTGGCCAAGGTGTCGAAGGCGTCGAGCAACCAGGAAGCCAATGAAGCGCTGCAGCGGAGCATCACGGACCTGCTGGCGGTGATCAACCAGGTGGCGCGCGGCGACTTGACGTTGCGCGGGAAGGTAACCAACGACGCGCTGGGCAACGTGTCGGACTCCATCAACTACATGCTCGACAACTTCACCAAGGTGCTGGAACGCGTGCGCAAGGCGGCCATGGAAGTGACCGCGTGCTCGAACAACATTCTTGTGGCGGCGGACGAGATGCAGGCGGGCGCAACGCAACAGGACCAGGAAATCACGAACACGTCGAGCGCCGTGGAAGAGCTCACGGTTTCGATGAAGCAGGTGTCCAACAACGCGGAAGCCAGCGCGGAAGCGGCACGCCGCGCGCTGGATGCCGCGGAACAAGGCAACCGCGCCGTGCGCGATACGCTGGACGGGATGCAGCGCATCCGGTCTTCGGTGCAGGCGACGGCGAAGAAGATCAAGTCGCTGGGCGACCGTTCACTGGAAATTTCGGAAATCATCAACGTGATCAACGACATCACGGAACAGACCAACTTGCTGGCGTTGAACGCCGCCATTGAGGCGGCACGCGCGGGCGAGGCGGGACGCGGGTTCGCGGTTGTCGCCGACGAAGTCCGCAAGCTGGCGGAACACTCCCGGAGCGCGACGAAAGACATCGCCGCTTTGATCAAGGCCATCCAGGCGGAGACGAACGAAGCCGTGGTGGTCATGGAAGAAGGCACGAAGGAAGTGGAGTCCGGGGCAACGCTGGCCGATCAGGCGGGGCGCGCACTGGACGCGATTTCCAGCGTGGTGCGGCAGTCGGCGGAACTGGTGCAGGAAATTTCCCTGGCGTCGAAACAGCAGGTGCGCGGCACGGAAGGCGTGGCGCACGCCATGCAGATCATCTCCAACATCACGCGGCAGACCTCGCAAGGAACACGCGGCACGGTGGCAACGGTAAGCCAACTGGTGAAGTTGTCCGACCAGTTGAACGAAGCGCTGGCGCAATTCCGCGCGCAGTCGAAGGCGGCGACTCGTGCGGCTGAAGAGTCGGACCGGCAGGTCCCGGCGGGCGCGGCTCGTTAGCGGTGAAACCACGCCCGGGCGCCAGGCCGGGGCAAAAGCGTGACCAAGATGAGCGAACGCCACGGGGCGGGACACGGTTTGAGCGAACACGAGCTGAGCGAGATCCGCATGCTGATCGAAGAGCGGACAGGCATCCATTTCGACCAGTCGCGGGAGAGGTTCTTCTCCACGCGAGTCCGTGAACATCTGCACGATCGAGGTTTCACGCGCGGCAACGAACTGCTGCGGGCTGTTCGCAAAACGAATCTGGAGTATGAAGCGCTGTTGGAACGGCTGCTGACGCAAGAAACATCGTTTTTCCGGTATCCAGCGGTGTTCGACGCGTTCGAGAAGCGCGTGCTGCCGGAACTGCACACCATAAAATTCTGGAAGAATCCCCGGACGCTGCGGGTTTGGAGCGCGGGGTGTTCGACGGGAGAAGAACCCTATTCGATCGCGATCACCATCCTGGACTCGCTTTCCTTCGCGGACGCCTGGAAGGTGGAGATTCTGGCGACGGATTTGGGCCGGCTGGCGTTGAAGCAAGCAGAGCGGGCGACCTACTCTGGGCGCAGCATCGCCAGCGTGACTGAGCAGCAACTGGCGGCCCATTTCACGGCGGTGAACGGCGGCTACCAGGTGAAACCCCGGCTGCGGAGGCTGGTGACATTCGCGCAGATGAACCTGGCTTCGCCGGTGTATGTGGGCCGCATGGACCTGATTTTCTGCATGAATGTGCTGATTTATTTCACGGAAGAGCGGCGGCAAGCCCTGGTGCAGAAGTTTTATGAGTCGCTGGAGCCGGGCGGATACCTGTTTCTGGGGCACTCCGAGTCGATCTCGAAGATGCCGGTGAAATTTCAGGCCATCGTGCTGGGCGATTGCATATTGTACCGCAAGCCGACGGCGGAAGAGTTGCAGAAGCCGGAATTGGTGGGGGAGGGACGCGCGTGAGCATGCCGGACCGCGAATCCGTCGAGATGTTCCTCCAGGAGGCCTCGGAGCACCTGCAGTATCTGCGGGAGTACGTGGGTGTGCTGCAGGAGGTTTCACCGCGCCGCGAGGACATGGAGCGGCTGTACATTGCTGCGCACACGTTGGGCGGCACTTCGGCGAGTTACGGCTTCCCAAGATTTTCAGAGGTAGCGGCGAAGCTGGCGCACGTCTTCCAGTACGCGCTGAATGCGCCGCTGGGAGACGATCTGCACGGCCCGCTGACAGAGTTTCTTTCCGACGGCATCTCCGTGCTGGAGACCTGCCTGCTGGAAATGAGCGACACCGGGCAGGAGAACGTGGAAGATATGGCCGCGTTCAAGGAAAGGTACCGGTTTGCCTTTCCGCCGGAGCCGCCGCCGTTGAATTTGTCCCAGCCCGGGGACGATGCGCGGGCAGAGGCAGAAGCACGGGCACAAGCCGAGTCGCAAGCTGCTGCAAGAGAGGCAGAGGCCGCGCCGGTGGGGTTGACGGGTTCGTATTTCGATGCGCTGCCCACCGATGATGAAGTGCCGGACGAGATTCTGGAATTCTTCCAGCCCGAGGCGGAAGAACATTTGCAAGTGGTGAGCGACTGCCTGCTCTCGCTGGAAGGCAACAACAATCCGGAAGAGATCAACCGGCTGTTCCGCGCGATTCACACGGTGAAGGGATCGGCGGCACAAGTCGGATTGCGGCGGCTGGGCGCGATTGCGCACCGCGTGGAAGACCTGATAGGCCGCATGCGCGACGGCGAAATCCAGCCGTCACCCGCGGTCGTGGATTTATGCCTCGAGTCCGTGGATGTGTTGAAAAAGACGCTGCATCGCGCCTGGGAAGATGAAGCGGATATGCGGGCGGGCGTGGATTCGCTGCTGGGACGCGTCGCGGAGTTCGCGCCGCAGGAAGTGGAAGAAGAAGCGCCGGTGGCGGCGGTGGAATCAGAAGCAGCGGGCGAGGAAACCGGCAAGCCGCCAACCGAACGCGCGGTGGCGAAGCAAGGCGCACGGGGCAGTCAGAAACAGGCATCGGTATCGAAGTCCGTGCGCATCGCGCTGGCACGGCTCGACCGCATGATGAACACGGTCGGCGAGCTGGTAATCAACCGTACGAAGATGCTGGGGCGCGTGGCGGAACTTGAAAAGCTGATCGACACGCTGAGCTTTTCGAAGGAACGCCTGCAGAACAAGGTCAACGAGTTTCAGGAGAAATACGAGTTCAACCGGCTGAGGACGTTGCAGCCCGAGACGCCGTGGGCAGCTTCCCAAACGCAGAAGATTTTGACGAGCGCGGCGGCGGGCGAGGCGTCGTACCTGGCAGAGTTCAGCGAACTGGAGATGGACCGCTACGACGACTTCAACATATTGTCGCGGTCGATGACGGAGATATCGGCGGACGTGAACGAAGTGCTGTCCCAGCTCGAGGGATTCGTCGGGCGAGTGGAAGGCGACATCGACGAATTCAGCAAGCTGGCGCACCACCTGCAGGATGAAATCACGGCCGCGCGCATGGTGCCCATCGGAACGCTCTATTCCCTGCTCTCGCGGACGGTGCGGGACGCCGCGAAATCGGCGAAAAAACAGGTAGAGCTGGAGTTTTCCGGGAGCGAGACGGAACTCGACAACAACATCATCCAGCAAATTTCGGACCCGCTGGTGCACCTGGTGCGGAACTCCGTGGCGCATGGCATTGAGGGTCCGGCGGATCGCGCTGCTGCCGGCAAGCAGGAACAGGGCACGGTATTTTTGCGCGCGTATCACCGCGGCAATCACATTTACATCGAGGTGGAAGACAACGGGCGTGGGATCGATTACCAGCGCGTGAAACAGAGCGCGATCGATTGCGGGCTGGTGTCCGGGGAAACGGCGGACCGCCTGACCGAGCGCGACCTGCGCGAGATACTGTTCCACCCGGGCTTTTCGACGGCGGTGGTGAAGACGGAATTGGCGGGGCGCGGCGTGGGGCTCGATGTGGTGCGGTCCAACCTTAACGCGTTGAATGGCGAAATCGAAGTGCAGAGCACGGCGGGCCTGGGAACGAAGTTCACATTGAAGGTGCCGTTGACGCTGATTATTTCGCCGGCGCTCTTCGTGCGTTGCGGCGCGACGCATTTTGCGCTGCCGCTGGCGGTGGTGGAAGAGATTCGGCGGTTGCGCGCGGATGAAATCGAGGATGTGGGCGGCAAGCTGCTCACCAAGGTGCGCGACGTCGTCACGGAAGTGGTGCGGCTTGATTCCTATCTGGGGCTGCCGCCGCTGGAACCAATCAACGGGTATTTCCGCATGGTGGTGGCAAATGCGGGGAGCCGGCAGATCGGCCTGGTCGTCGAGGAAGTGCTGGGCAAAGACGAAATCGTGATCAAGAACCTGGGCGAATACCTGCGGCGCGTAAAGCTCTTCCCTGGGACTACGATTGCGCCGGATGGCAGCCTGATTCTGCTGATCGACCTGAACCGTATGGTGGCGAACGAGCCAAGCGAGCGGCACGCGGTGCAGGCCAGCGCGAGCGCGGCACGCGTGTTCGCACCGGGGTCTGCGGCCGTAGCGCGCGGAACGATTCCAAGCGAGGCCATTGACCGCGTGGAGCAGGAGCGCGTGATCGTGATTGCGGACGACTCGATCAGCGTGCGCAAGTTTGTGGGACGCATGCTGGAGAAGAACGGCTATCGCGTGAAACTGGCCGCGGATGGGCTGGAAGCGGCGGAAATGGTGTCACAGTATGGCTGCCACCTGGTGATCACAGACCTGGAAATGCCGCGCATGACGGGTTACGAGCTGATGACGCAATTGCGGCAAAGCCCAGCGACACGGCGCATCCCGGTGATGGTGGTGACTTCGCGCGCCGGCGCAAAGCATCGCGACCGCGCCTTAAAGGAAGGGGCTTCGGCATTCTTGACCAAGCCGGTGCAGGAAGATCAGTTGCTAGCCGCAGTGGAGCAACTGATGGGCAAGGAGGCGGCACGTCCAGTTGTGCCGGTCGGGTAAGCGAGTATGGTAAGCACCCAGCCCAAGAAGTTTCGCGTGCTCGTCGTGGAAGACTCCACGTTCATGCGGCGTGTGCTGGAGTCGATTTTCAATTCGGATGACCAACTGCAGGTTGTGGGGCATGCCACCGACGGGCGGGAAGCGATTGCGCTGGCGGAGACGCTAAAGCCAGACGTGATCACAATGGACTTGAACATGCCGCACATGGATGGGTTGCAAGCCACGGCCCATATCATGACGACAAATCCGCGGCCAATCGTAGTGGTGAGTTCGGAGACGCGGGAAGGCGCGGCCAAAACACTGAAGGCGCTGGAATTGGGTGCGATTGAGTTTGTGACCAAACCATCGGCCGGTGTCGATCTGGACTTGCAGAGCGCGAAGGAAGAGTTGATTCGCAAGGTGCGGATGGCGGCGAAGGTGAGAGTGGTGCGCACGGCGTCGCGGATGGTGACAGCGGTACAGGGAGGGGGAACTGGCCCCGCGGCACCCGTGCAGAGAGCGCGATTGGCGCAGTCCATTCCCATCGTCCCTGCAGAGTTGCGCTTTCCGGTGGTCGTGTTGGCGGCATCTACCGGTGGGCCGGCAACGGTAATGCGGATGGCGCCGGGGTTCACAAAAGATTTTCCGGCAGCGGTGTTCCTGGTGCAGCACATGCCCGCGGCTTTCACCACGCAATATGCATTACAGCTCGCGGAGTTTACGGGCGTGCGCGTGAAGGAAGCGGAAGCGGGCGAACCGGTGCAGCCGGGAACGCTGTACATCTGCCCCGGCGGACAGCATCTGCGGGTGACGCCGACGGGGCGCATTCAGTTGGACGGCACGACCGGACGGATAGAGGGGTACCTGCCGAACATCGATGTGACCATGGAGTCGATCGCGGCGTACGCGGGGGCAATGAGCATTGCCGTGGTGTTGACGGGCATGGGCAGCGACGGAGCGCGCGGGGCGCGGGCCATCAAGTCGGCGGGCGGTCTGGTGCTGGCGCAGGATGAAGCGACATGCGTGATTTTTGGAATGCCGGCGGAAGCCATCAAAGCGGGGGTCGTGGACCAAGTGCTGGGGATTGACGATATTTATCCAGCGATCGAGAAACGCGTGCTGGGGCTGAGCCGCCTGGCGCCCGCAGGAGTACGCTGATGCGCTTTGAGCCTGTGCACAAAACGCCGGCGGTGCGCACGGAGCAGATCATTCTGTTCCGAAGCAGCAACCAGATTTTCGCGATTTCTTCCGCTTCGGTGCAGGAAGTGCGCAGCGTGGACAGCCTGGCGGGAGCGTCGATGGAGATCGACGAAGCGAGCGTGCCCAAGGTGCGGCACCTGCTGAAGCGAGGCGAGCGTGGCGTTTACGTCGTGAATGCGGCGCTGCACTTTGGATTGCGGCCATCGCCGGCGGCCCTGATTTTTCTTTTGCGCAAGACGCGTGTAGGGTTGCTGATCGACGGCATCGAGAAGATGACGACGATGACGCGGCTGCAGGCGTTGTCGCCGGCGTTTTGCCACGAGGAACGCGTGTGGTACCGCGGCTTGACCGTGCTGGATCAAAACGTGATTCCAGTGGTGAACCCGCAAGGTTTCCTGACCGAGCAGGAATTGTTGCAATTAGATGCAGCGGCCGGAGCGTTGCTGGATGCTCAAGCGGTGAGCGCACCGGAAGTGGGATCGACACCATGAGCTGGGCGGAACAACTCGATGCACGTTCCTGCGTGCTGCTGCGGCTGGGCGACCGGCGGTTCGCACTGGCGGCGGACCAAGTGTCCGAACTGGTGGCGCCGAGCCGGATGTTTCGCTTTGCTCACCGGACACCGGGGATCGACGGGGTGATACTGCGGCGGGGGAGAGTGGTGCCGGTGTGCGACGTCGCGGAGAAACTGACCGGAAAGCGTTTGACGTCGCGGCGATATTACCTGATTTCAAAACGGCGCCAGGAAGGGACGACAGACTGGGTCGCGCTGCCCGTGAGCGGCGATTGTGAACTGATCCAGGCGGATTTGACGCCGGCGGGGCCATCGGATTCACCGCACGTGGCGGCGTGGCTTTCCCATGCTGGGGAAGTGATCGAGGTGCTGAACCTGGGCGCGCTGACGCCTGGAATGGAACCGGTGGAAAGCGAAGCCGGCGGAGCGCCGTTGCCGGAGGCGCACGCATGATGCTGCCGGGCAAACCAGCGAAGATCCTGCTGATCGACAGCAATGTGCTGTTTGCGAAAAGGCTCGGCGACACGCTGAAGCGGGAGGGATTTGAAGTGACGGCGACGACGCAAGCGGCCTTTGCGCTGACCACGCTGGAATACGACAAGCCCACGGCGATTGTGTGCGCCACGAATATGCGCGAGATGGGGGCGCTGGAAATCGCGAAGATTATTCACGCGGATGCCTCGAACGCTTCCCTGCCGATCATTGCGCTGGGCGACGGCAGCCAGCGGGCGTTGATGGAAGCGTTTCAGGCGGGCTGCGACGATTATATTGACCGGCAACTTCCACCGGCGACGATTGCGAACCATGTGAAGAACATCATCGTGAGCAAGCTGGAAGGGTTCCAGCCGACGCAAATGCTGGGGCAGGCGGACACCAGCTTGAGCGGGAATTTGACGCATCACGATCTGACCGGGGTGATGCAGATGTTGGGGCACGCGCGGCAGACGGGCGCGCTGACCATCAACGCGGGCGAAACGGACGCGGTAATGTTTTTCGACGCAGGGGAGATTACCCACGCGGAATGCGGCTCGCTGTTTGGCGACGAGGCGGTGCTGCACATATTGAAGAGTTGCGTGGATTGCGGCTCCGGCGTGTACAAGTTTGTGTACGGAGCGGCGTCGGCACAGCGCACGGTGCTGCGTTCCGCGACGGAGCTGATGCTCGACGCCATGCGGGAGTTTGACGAAACGGCACACGACACCGCCGACCAGCTTGCGGACAAGGAGGCTCAATGAGCGACACGATCGCCATGCCGCCGATCAGCGAGACCGAGGTGAAACATACGCCCACGGTCTATTTCATCGACGACAGCGCGACAATGCGCGAAGTCATCAAGATCGCCTTCCGCCGCGAGAACATTCACGTGATTACCTGCGCGGACGCGACCTCGGCGCTGGCGCAGTTCGAGGAGCACCCGCCGGACGTGGTGATCACGGACGTGATCATGCCGGATCAGGATGGGTATTCCGTCTGCAGCCAGATCAAGCAAAACCCGCAGTATGAGAAGACGCCGGTGATATTGATGTCGGGCGTGGTGAACAAGAGCGTCGCGGACCGGGCGGTAGCGGTACAGGCGGATGATCTGGTGCGCAAGCCATTTCAGCCGCAGGAACTGATTGGACGGGTAAAGCATCTGCTGGCGCCGGCCATGCCTCAGCCAGCAACCCCGCCTGCCGACCGGCCGGTGGCTGTGCCATCGCTGAGCAGTCTCTTTGCGCCGCCGGTTGCACCGGCAGCGCGCGTTACGCCAATTCCTACGGGGCCGGTGAGCGTGCCGCTGTCGGCAGAGTCGCGACAGGGAGAACCGGTTTGGCCGCGTGCCGTGGCGGAAGCATTCATGGGACAGAATCCGGCGCCCAACGCGCCGCAAACTCCCGCGCAGACGGCGCTTCCAGCCGCGCGCGCGGGCGGGCCATCGGTAGAGCTTAGGCTGCGCGCGGAAATCGCACACCTGGAACTGCTGGTCAAGAAACTGCAGACCGAATTGCAAATCGAGCGCCAGTACAACCAGGCGCTGGAACTTCACGTCCGCACATTGACGCGCACGGAGTAATCCACTTTCGCGACCGCACCCCCGCGCGATGCTGCGGGGGCGCAGCGCGGTAGAGTGGCTTGGAACTACTTGTGGGTCATGGTGTCAACAAAGGCCAGAGTGTCGCGATGGCCCTCGTAATTCAGCAAGGAACCGAATCCGGCCATGCCCGCGGGATTCTTCTTTTCGCTTTCCTCGATGGCCGCGTCGAACTTGTCAATGCCTTCCGCCCCATTTGCAATGATGGCCACGAAAAAGCCGTCGGGGTCGCTGGAGTGGACCGATTCCTCATCGACCTGGTAGGCATGAAGCGCACCATCCGCGAAGAGTTTTTCGAGCATCGCGACCATGGTGGCCTTCAAGATCTTGTCGTCTGGATCGCTCGCCCCAGCCTTGTATCTCCAGTGCCCCACCCGGAGGTAGCCGTTTTTGAAGGTGCCGGAGTGACCGTTATAGTTGCGGCTATCGAGGATGTAGTCCCAGTGTTTTGAGGCGCTGTAGACGGGACCGGTCGCGTCAGGACTCGAGCGAAGCCCCTGCAGAACCTTCATCAGATTGGCCATGGAATGCGCGGAGAACCAACTGCCGTGCGTTGGCTGGCCTTCCTGATGGTTCAGGACAGAATAATTGCCGAAGGCAACCAGGGTGCCATCAGCCACGAGTTTATTCATGGCGTCGTTCCCAGAAGCTTCGATCTTCTGATAATCGGCCCACATGGCGCGGGGGACGGTCCACTCTGAAACATAAGTGTAGAGAACGGGCTTTTCCGCCGGCGCGGATTGCGTCCATGCCGTCGCGGCCCCGAGCATAACGATTGCAAGCGTACAGACTACGAACAGAAAACCAGTCAATGACCAGCGCATACGATTCCTCCTTAGATTTACTCCGCTGAAAGCGGGTCGAACTTGGCCTGTGATGGGAAAACAGCTAGGGCAAAACCTTGCGGACAGTATGCGTTGCAAGCGTGAAAGTCAATCTAATAATCCAAGTCACTGAGGATAACGCGCTCGAGGCCATTATTTTCCGTCGGGCAACGTGCTAACCTCGCTCCTGTGTGGGAATAGGATGCACGCTGCCAGGGAGAAGGGGCTGGCCGAGACAAATTGGGGAACGATTTGCCTCGTCCTCGATTTGGTCAGCGTTTGGACCGATGCGTTTATTCTGCTGCTCAAGAAAAAACGAGCCGGACATTGCTCCATGGCAAAAGGAGTGCGTACATGAAGATCATCCGCAATGTTCTGATTGTCATCGTTTTGGCCGTTGTGGTTTGCTTCGGACTCATCTTTTATTCTTTCTCGCGAACAATTCCCCTTAGAGACCGTCAACAGCTTTCCGGCCGAGCGGTGCAAGTGAAAGACGGCATTGTTTCCGTTGGAATCATTCCTTCCGCGGCCGGCCAGGTGATTTTGGTTGACTGTGGAAATGATCGCGAGGCGAAAGCAATTCTGAATGCGCTGAAGCAAATGGGTCTGGGCCACGAAGCCGTAAGAACCATCCTGCTGACACACGGACACCCCGATCACATCGCAGGCTGCGCTGTTTTTCCGGATGCCGAAGTCTTCGCCATGGCTGCAGAGCAATTTCTTTTGGAAGGCCGAACGGCAGCGAGATCTCCGATTGGATTCTTAATGGGGAAGAAAAGCTCCGGCATCCACGTCGCCCGATACTTGCAGGACGGCGACTCATTTCAACGGGGCAATGTCCTGGTGACTGCGTACCTGATCCCAGGGCATACCGACGGCAGCGCGGCTTACCTGGCCGCGGGAACGCTCTACCTCGGAGACAGCGCCGACTCCGCTAAGGACGGAAGCTTGCTCCCGGCAAAAAGGCTCTTCAGCAACGACATTGCACAGAACCATGCGTCCCTGAAAAGGCTGGCGGAAAAGTTAAGACCGCAGGCTTCCCAAATTGAGTTTATGGAGTTTGCACACTCCGGACCTTTGCGTGGAATGGCACCACTTCTCAATTTTGCCAACAGCACGGCCGCCAAACCTCCAGCCCCCTAACGACTGGAGCGTCAGGTTCTGGGTCGAGCCGCTCCTCATGACACGTTCAATTTTCAGGCTGTATCAGCGCTTTTTCTTGTTTTTCTTCTCGGCGAGGCGCGCCTTCACCAGCTTTTTCACCAATGCGGCCGGCAGAGGCCTGTCCAGGGGGAAGCGGATCGTGCCCTTAGAAGAGGTGGGGAAACGCTTGAGTTCGTTCTTGAAAGCCGCCATCACTGCCAGACTCATGGGGAACAGGCTGCAATGGTCCGAGAACGCAGCATAGGCCACCAGAGCTCCTTTATACCGGAACGTGGGAATTCCGTAGCCGATGGCCTCTGTGGCCTCGGGTGGAACAGCCGAGCGAATCGCCGCACGGACTTTGATTACTGAGTATTGCATAATATAGTGACATTCGTAGATTCTTGTGCTATGTTCAGAGCATGGGAAACCCAAAAGGTGTTCGGCGGGACTTCGAGAAACTGGAAGAGCGGCGCTTGCTCGCCGCA
>Ga0187858_10002020_pt1 | contig 21475 bp, 17 predicted proteins | sample June2016WEW_8_15_FD_133015 | JGI IMG/M metagenome (GOLD analysis project Ga0187858, IMG submission 133015) | Peatland microbial communities from SPRUCE experiment site at the Marcell Experimental Forest, Minnesota, USA - June2016WEW_8_150 | ecosystem: Environmental > Terrestrial > Soil >...
CTTTCTCTTCAGGCCCTTCTTCCCGGCCCGGGCCAGGACCGTCGCCGGCCCCGAGAGGGCGTTCAGGCCGGTGAGAAAGAGGAGGGCGACCCGCGGATAAAAGATGAGGCCCGCGAAAGACACTGCCGCGAATAGAGCGGTCAGGATGTCGATCCGACGGCCCTGCAGGACTTTCGTATAATTGCGGTAGGGGAACGTGCTGACCATGCAGAGGGCCACGAGAAACGTCAGGACGACCAGCCCGATGGCCAGCTCCCGTGTCTCGAGCGGCGCCGGATGAAAGATGACCAGCGAGCCCATGAAGATGGCCGCCGAGGGAACGGTCAGCCCCTGGTAGTGCTTGCGGTCAGGGAGAGACTTGGTCCGGATGTTGTAGCGGGCCAGCCGGAGGACCCCCGCCGTGAGAAAGATGAAGCTGAAGAAAATGGCCGGCGGCCCGGCGAGCTTCATCCCCCAGAAATAGAGGAGGACGGAGGTCGCGAGGCCGAACGAGACCGCGTCGGACAGCGAGTCGAGCTCGATCCCGAAATCCGACGGGGCCTTCATGGCCCGGGCCACGAGCCCGTCCATCCCATCCATCAGGGCCGCCGCGACGATCCAGAGGGCGGCCATCCTGTATCTTCCGTGATAGGTCAGGAGGATGCTCATGAACCCGAAGAACAGGTTGGCGAGGGTCAGGAGGCTCGGGACGAAGAAAATCCCCTTTTGAAGTTTTTTTGTCTTCATGGCTGGACCTCGGCGATGACGGATCGGCCGGCCTTCACTTTCTGGTTGAGGCCGACCTTGAGAGAGATGTCCCGGGGCAGGGTGATCTCGACCCGCGACCCGAAGTACATAAGGCCGATCTTCTCCCCGCGGGCCACGGCCTGCCCTTCCTTGACGAAGCACTTGATCCGGCGGGCGGCGACGCCGACGATCTCCTTCATGACGAGGCTCGTCCTCCCGCCCTTGAGGACGAGCGTGTTCGACTCGTTGGCCGTGCCGGCCTCGGGCTTGTAGGCCGGCAGGAACTTGCCTGCGTGGTATTCCACTTTCCCGACGGTCGCCGCGAGGGGGGACCGGACGAGATGGACGTCGAGGAGCGAGAGGAAGATCGTGATCCGGTTGACCGGCCCGGCGAGCTCCGGGTGGGACGGCAATGCGTCGATCGCCAGGACCAGGCCGTCGGCGGGGGAAACGAGAAGATGCTCGCCGGCCGGCGGGGTCCGCCGCGGGTCACGGAAAAAGAACAGGAAGGCGAGGGCGAGGACGAGGAAAAAAACCGCCGCCGGCCACCAGCCGAGCGCCCAGGAGACGGCGGCCAGGGCCGCGGCGATGAGGATGAATCTCAGACCCTCTTTAGCGATCGACATCACTTCTCCCTAGCGGTTCGCCCAGAGATAGGAAGCCAGGAACGACACCTTCGCGGCTTCGGCCATGATCTCGGGATTGATCCGGAAGATCGTGTCCCCGGTCTGGTGATAAGCGATATGCGGCCCGTTCGACCCGAAATTGGCCGACGGGATCCCCTTCTGGAAGAACGGGGCGAAGTCCGAGCCGCGGACTCCGACGCTCCTGATCACGCCGAGGCCGCGGATGATCCCGACGGACTTGTCGGCCTCGTCGATGGCCTTCTTGAACTCGGCGGGCTCGGCGGACACGGCTCCCCAGAGCCCGTCGCCCTCGCCCGTCATGTCGTAGTTGAACATGCCAGCGACCTTTCCCAGGGCCGCGGGCACGTGGCTGACGAAGTAGGTCGAGCCCTGGAGCCCCAGCTCCTCGCCGCCGAACAGCACGAACGCGACGGAGCGCTTGGGCTTCCGGGCGAGAGAGGCGTAGGCCCTCGCGATCTCCATGACCGTGGCGCTGCCGCTGGCGTTGTCGTCCGCGCCGGCGAAGAGGAGCCCCATGTGCCGTCCGCAGTGGTCGAGATGGCCGCCGATGACGACGCACTCTTTCCGGAGCTCGGGGTCGGAGCCCTCGACATAGCCGATGACGTTGGCGCCGACGGCGTTGGGGAAGTGCCGCGAGGCAACCATCAGCCTGATCTTCGTCTGGAGGGGGAACGAGATGGGCCGCTTGTAGGTCGTCAGGGACTTCTTGAGGTCCGCCGAGCTCGAGCCGACCTCCTTGAGGACCGTGTCCATGACCTTTTCGCTGATCATGGCCGGGGTGAATCCCTCGAGCCAGTCCCCGTTGGGATTGGAGGCGATCTCGGAATAGATGTAGACGATCCCGAGCGCGCCCTTGTCCCGGGCCGTTTTCATCCGGGTCCGGTGCTCGTCATAATACTGGTATTTTTTGTCGCCGTCCGGGGTGCCCCGGAAGCAGAGGACGAACTTCCCCTTGACGTCGATCCCGGCGTAGTCGTCGTAATTGAGCTCCGGCGCCGAGATGCCCCATCCGGCGAAAACCGTCTCGGCCGTCCGGTCGCCGCTGTCCGAGTAGAGGAGCGGCAGGAAGTCTTTCTCGGGGGCGAGCTTCATCTCCTTGTAGGATGGGGCCTTCCCGGGATCCGGCGTTCCTTCGGGGAGGAGGAGCGTCAACTCGGCCTTGTCCACGATCGTGCAAGGGGACGGGAAGGGCTGGAGATAGCCATCTCGGGCATTCAGGGGCCGGAGCCCCCACGCTTTGAACCTGCCGGCGGCCCACTTGGCGGCGGCGGTGAATCCGGCGTCGCCCGTCAGGCGGCCGCCGAATGCCGGGGAAGCGAGGGTCCGGACAGCCTCATAGGCTTCTGAGGCGCTGATGGACCTGATGGCCGTCTCCAGGTCCTTGTCGAGAGACTGTGACCGGGCGGGGAGGCACAGGGCCGGCAACAGGAGCGCGGTAGCCAGGCCGCAGCGCACGATTTTCGGTATCTGGGTCTTATTCATGCACAAATCTCCCACCTGAATGATAGACTCTTTGGACGAAAAAGTAAATCGGCGCTCTCAGCCCTTTTTCCTGAGGCCCCGCCGGCGAGTGATCTCCTTGACGACGGCAGGATGGAGGACAAAGTAGTAATAGGCCGTCAGGAGAACGATGATCAGGGCGAAACGGAGAACGTTCCCCCGGGCCAGGGAGTAAACGGCGTAGCCGAGGGCAGCCAGGAGGCCGCCCAGATGAAGGAAAGCGAACACCCAGTCAAACATGGGCCGCCGCCCGATCTCCGCCGGCGTCGAAGCCCTGAGCGGGCTCCTTATTTTCCGCCGATGACCTCGACGGACAGGATGGTGACGGTCTCCAAGGGGACGTCCCCCATGCCGCGCTTCGTCCCGGTCTTGACCTTGGCGATGGCGTCGACGACGTCCATCCCGGCCACGACCTTGCCGAAGACGCAGTAGCCGAAGCCGTCCGGCGTGTCGCTCTTGTGGTCCAAGAAGCTGTTGTCCTTGAGGTTGATGAAGAACTGGCAGGTCGCGCTGTCCACGACGCCGGTCCGGGCCATGGCGATCGTCCCCCGGTAGTTCTTGAATCCGTTCGCCGCCTCGTTCTTGATCGGGGCCTTCGCATCCTTCTCGTGCAGCTCGGCGGTCATGCCTCCGCCCTGGATCATGAAGTTGGGGATGACCCGGTGGAAGACCGTGCCATCGTAGAATTTATCCTTGACGTAGGACAAGAAGTTCTTGACCGTGCCCGGCGCCTTGGCCGCGTTGAGCTCGATCGTGATGTCGCCCTTGCTCGTCTTCATGAGGACCTTGGTGGCCGCCGCCGGCGTCTGGGCGATCGCCAGGCCGGCCAGGAAGGAACCAGCCACGAATAACGTCAGAAGAATCTGTCTGATCATCGGGACCTCCTTGATTTCGGACTCCGGAGACATGTCAAGATAGCAGAATCAGACGCCCAAATCAACCTGATCCAGGCCGGGATCCCGCCCGGCCGGCTGGGTCCCACCCTGGCGCGCCCTTTTTTGGGTGTTGGGATCGGCAGAACGGCCTACCGCCCCGACTAAAATATGATGTATGATGTCCGTCAGGGAGGAAAAACATGAAAAAGACCGCCCGTCCGATACTTCTCGTAAGCCTTTTGTCCCTTCTTCTGGTCATGGCCCCGTCGCTCCGGGCCCAGGGGCACTTCGAGTTCAGCGCCCATTACGGCCAGTGGAGCCTGAACCTGCTCGGCGGCCTGGCCAGGGACCTCATCAGCGACGCGACGAAGTCGGAGATCAGGGACAGGATCCTTTCGAACATCCAGGGCAGCTATCCGGGCCTGAACGAAACGAGCTACAACCAGACGGTCCGGTTCGATTCCAGCGGCCACGATTTCGGCTTCGGCGTCCGCTTCTATCCCTCGCGGAACGGCTCGTTCAGCCTGGGCGTCTCGGTCGAGCAGAGCACTTTCAAGGTCCTTCCTTCCGTGACGTCCCAGATGGGACTCCAGGACTCGGGCACGTCCCAAACGGCGACCTTCGACGGGACGGCCGCCGCCAGCGCGGTGATCAAGGCGACGGCCTTTCTGCTGACCTTCCGCTGGGACATTTTCCCGCGCGCGGTGGTCCACCCCTACATCACGTTCGGGGGCGGCATCACGACGGCCAAGGCCCTGGACGATTCGACGTTGTCGTACAGCTATTCCGGCCAGCTCGCCGGAGGCGCGGTCACGCCCCAGACGATCAGTGGATCGGATTCAAAGACCCTCCGGCAGCTCAAGGACCAAAGCGACACGAAATTCCCGAACTTCCTCCCGTTCCTCCAGCTGAACTTCGGCCTGAAGGCGATGGTGACGAAGAACATCCATCTCCTCGTCGACGCCGGCGTCTTCGACGGGTTCATGATCAGCGGCGGCCTGGCCGTGCGCCTTTAGAGGTCACGGACTCGGAGGGAGTCCCTTCGAAAAGCGTGGGATTCCCCAGCGAGGAATCCCACTCTGTGATCGCTCCGCACCCCTCGCCCAAGGGGCGAGGGACCCTGCCCGCGTCGCGCTCAATGTTTTCTCCGGGACATCCCCCCTGCGTCCGCTAATTTCTCCAAAAGCGCTTCGGAAAGAACAAGCGGCGCATGATATTCCGGCCATTCCCCTCAGTTCTTTTTGCGCGCCGGGCCACCCGTCCGAATAATTCAATTAAGCCTCGTTGCCCGCCCGGCTTGCCTTTGCTCTCTTCATTTGATTAAGATAGCTCCTGCGCTTTTTTCGAAAGGAGGACGGCATGAAAAAGTTCCGCTATTTCGCGGCCCTGGCCGCGCTTCTGGCCTTCTCCGGCTTTCTCTCCCTATCGGCTCAGGAAATTCAAAAGCCGGCGGACGACCAATCGAAGATCGTCGAGGCCATGCACCTCGTCTCGAGCAACGTGCTCTACGATTACGTCAAGGAGCTCGTTTCCGAGAAGTACGGCGGCCGGCTGACCGGGACCAGGGAGTTCGAGGACTGCGCGGCCTGGGTCGAATCCCTTCTCCGGAAATGGGGCGTTCAGCCCGCGGGCGAAAACGGGACCTACCGCCAGAATTTCCCCAATCCCTACACCAGGGTCTTCCCGGGCGGCGAATGTGTCATGCTGATCCCGGAGAAGAAAGACGTCATCAAGAAGTCTTACCGCTACGAGGACGAGTTCATCCCCGGCGGGACGTCGGGGTCGGGCGAACTGACCGCCGATGTCGTCTTTGTAGGATATGGCATCACCGCACCCGAGCTTGGCTACGACGATTACAAGGGCGTGGACGTCAAGGGCAAGATCGTCCTCATGGATTCCGAGGTGCCGGTCAGCCCGGGCGAGAAGACGCTGGACCTGTTCATGAAATGGCGGCCCTATTCCTTCCACCAGTACAAGCTCAAGAACGCCGTTGCCCACGGCGCGAAGGGCATGCTCTACAACTATGGGCCCATCGGCAACCCCAACAACGCCTACGTGGAAGGGTTCATTTACCATCACGTCGGGCAGGCCGTCGTCAACGACGTCTTCGCCGGGACGGACAAAACCTACAGGGACACCGTGGGCAGGATCCGCAAGGAGCTCAAGCCCCAGTCCTTCGACACGGGCAAGACCTTCATGATCAAGAATGTGACCGAGCATCACCCCGACGGGATCGGCTTCAACGTCCTCGGAGCGATCCCCGGGACGGACCCGGTCCTCAAGGACGAGGTCATCCTGATCGCCGGACACCTCGACCACCTCGGCCGGATGTGGGAGGTCATGCCGGGGGCCAACGACAACGCGACGGCGGTCGCCGTCGGGCTGGGGATCGCCGAGGCCATGGCCAGGTGCGCCGTCAAGCCGAAGCGGACCGTCGTCTTCGCTTTCTTCGGCAGCGAGGAACAGAGCGAGGTCCAGGGCGTGACCGGGTCAAGATACTACACGGAGCACCCCCTCTTCCCGCTCGACAAGACCGTTGTGATGATCAACATGGAAGGCCCCGGCAGCGGCGACAAGATCTCGGCCTCGGGAGGCAAGACCTATCCCGCCTTCTGGAGCTACATCGAAAAAGCCAACAACACTTACATTCACCGGACTCTCTCGACGGGGCCGGCGGCATTTCCCGGCCGGCCCAGGGAGGACGCGGCTTGGTTTTTCTGGAAAGGCGTGCCCGCGCTGACCTTCGGTTCCTACGGCTTCAACCCGGGCCGGCCGACCTATCATACGCCCCACGACAACATCAATGTCGTGACGCCTGAGATCATGGAGGACATCGCCCAGCTCCTGTTCATGGCCGTCATGGACATGAGCGGCCAGCCCGCGCTCAATTTCCGCTGAGTGCAAAGTCCGGACGGATTCTCTCCCGGCGCGTCTACGGGATGAGCCGAGGGAATGGCCTCCACTCCAGAGCGCGGTTTTTCACGCCTTTCCCTCAGAGTTCTTTCTCGGCGTCTGCGGAACTCGCTCTGCGATCTGAGAACAAGCGGCCTATTGAAAAAACGGGACTTAATGCTCCCGTTTTTTTCTTATCCAACCTCCTTTGCCAGATCTTGCTCAGACATCCTCGCCGCCCTCAAGAGAGGGTACCCTCTCTTGAGGGTGCCCTCGAAAAACTTTTCGGGAAGGCTAAACCGCGCATGACGTTCCGGCCATTTCCCTCGGCTCTTTATTTATGCACCGTGCTAGCCCGCGCTCAAATATAATTAAGCCAGTCGATGGGGACGTTCTCGGAGGAGGGCGTGTGGAGGGCTGAGCGGGCACGGATCCCCGACCGAAGGTAGGGGAGAGCGAAGCCCGGAACCGAAGCGGGGTTGGCTCGCCGGGACAAACCCGCGACCCGACGGAGAGAATGCCCCCGGAGGACTGGTTCCTATAAGTGGAGTTCGACGATATCCTCGTCGGCGAGGACGTGGTCGCGCGTGACGCGGAGCCCTTCGATCCCGCCTCCATGGCTCCAGACGCGGGCGAAGGCGAGCTTTTCCGCAAAGTCCTTGTGGACGGCCCTGGCCATTTCGAGGACCGTGATCCCTTTGCGCAAGGTGAAAGGAGAGGCCCTTTCCGGCTTTTTCCCCGGGACCTTGCTGTAGACACGGATGATGTGGAGGAGGCGGAAGATCGTCCTTCGCAGCTCCTCGAGCCCCCGGCCGGAGGCCGCAGACACGGGGATCTTTTCGGCCGGCGTTTCGAGAAGGGCACCGAGCTCTTCGAAGCGGGCCGCCGCGCCCTCGGCGTCGATCTTGTTGGCCGCGATGGCCGCCCGCTTGAGGAAAGGGAACCGCTCGGGCGGGATGGCGGTGTCCGCCGGGACAAACTCCACCTTCCGCTCCCTGAGCCGCTTGATGATGCCGTCGAGGACATCGGCGGCCGCCGGATCGGAGAGGTCGGCCACGAGAAGGACCGCGTCAGCCATCTTGACCATCTCGGGGAACCAGGTCTCCATGAAGTCAGGCATCACGGGCGGCGTGTCGATGAGCTGGGCCTGGATATTCTCGAAAGGCATCATGTAGGGCGCCGGGCGAAGTGTCGTGAAGGGGTAAGCGGCGACCTCCGGTTCCGCGCCCGTGAGGACCTTGACGAGAAGGGACTTGCCGGCGTTCGGCGGGCCCACGAGGACGACCTGCCCGGCCCCGGACTTCTCGATCTTGTGCGTGGCGCCGTGCTTGGCGGTCGACGGCCGGCGCTCGATCTCCTCCTTGGCCTTGGCGATCTTCTGCCGGTACATGGCGATGAGCTTGTCCGTGCCCTTGTGATGCGGAATGACCGCGATCAGCCGCTCGTAGATGTCGATCTTCTCCCGCGGATCGCGGGCCGTCCGGAGCTCGCTTTCGATCTTATGATATTCGGGCGGCAGGTTGGCCGGCATGGCGTCCTCGCTGTGGGGAATTATATCGAAAACGATTGCCCAGGGACAGCCCCCAAGGAGCGGGCTGTCCATCTTTTTTCGGCCGCCGAGGGGCCCCGGGCCGCTGCTAACTGTGAGAAAAAAGGCCCCCCTCGGACGTCCTTTTTCGTGTCGCCGGAAAGGGGCGCGCAGCAGGAGGGCTGGGATGATCTTAAATTCCAGATAATAAATTAATTAAAATTAAAGAAAATGAGAAAAAAGGCTTTACTTTTGGGCCCTTTTTTTGCTATAATAAAGTCTTGAAAAATGCCCACCGGGTGCCCTGACGTCCCCGCGCCGGAGACCCGCATTTCTTCACAACGTGGACGGACATGAAGGAACAAAAATATACCGCTGAAAGCATCAAGGTCCTGAAAGGACTCGAGGCCGTCCGGAAGCGGCCGGCCATGTACATCGGCAGCACGGGTCCCGAGGGCCTCCATCACCTCGTTTACGAGGTCGTGGACAACAGCGTCGACGAGGCCCTGGCCGGCTATTGCACCCAGGTCGACGTCATCATCCACGTCGACAACTCGATCACGGTCATCGACGACGGCCGCGGCATCCCGGTCGAGCAGCACAAGAAGGAGAAGAAGTCGGCCGCCGAGGTCGTCATGACCATGCTCCACGCCGGGGGCAAGTTCGACCAGAAAAGCTACAAGGTCTCGGGCGGCCTCCACGGCGTCGGCGTGTCGGTCGTCAACGCCCTGTCGAAGAGGCTCGACCTCGAGGTCAAGCGGGACGGCGGGATCTTCACCCAGAGCTACGAGCGGGGGATCCCCGTCAGCAAGCTGAAACAGATCGGCAAGACCAAGAAGACCGGAACGAAAGTCACCTTCTGGCCCGACGAGGACATCTTCGAGGCGGTCGAGTACAACTTCGAGATCCTGGCCCAGAGGCTGCGGGAGCTGTCCTTCCTCAACAAGGGCCTTAGGATCACGATCGCCGACGAGAGGACCAGCAAGTCCCACGACTTCCAGTACAAGGGCGGCATCCGCGAGTTCGTCGAGTACCTCAACCAGAGCAAGCAGACGATCAATCCCAAGCCCATCCTGTTCGAGGGGGAGCGGGAGAGCGTCTTCGTCGACCTCGCCCTCCAGTACAACATGTCGTACGCCGAAACGATCTACTCCTTCGTCAATAACATCAATACGACCGAGGGCGGGACCCACCTCATCGGCTTCAAGGCGGCCCTGACCCGGTCCCTTAACACGTATGCCAGCTCCCATAACCTCCTCAAGGACCTCAGCGAGAACATCACCGGCGACGATTGCCGCGAAGGCCTGACGGCCGTCCTCTCCATCAAGCTTCACGACCCCCAGTTCGAGGGCCAGACGAAGACGAAGCTCGGCAACTCCGAGGTCAAGGGCATCGTCGAGTCCATCGTCAACGAGCAGCTGTCGGCCTACCTCGAGGAGAACCCGACGGTCGCCAAGAAGATCGTCATGAAGATCATCGACGCGGCCCGGGCCCGGGAAGCCGCCCGCAAGGCCCGCGAGCTCGCCCGGCGCAAGGGCGTCCTCGAGTCGACCTCGCTCCCCGGGAAGCTAGCCGACTGCCAGGACCGCGACCCGGCCACCTCCGAGATCTTCATCGTCGAGGGCGATTCCGCGGGCGGCTCGGCCAAGCAGGGCCGCGACCGTCGCTTCCAGGCCATCCTGCCGCTCAAGGGTAAGATCCTCAACGTCGAGAAGGCCCGGTTCGACAAGATCATCAAGAACGAGGAGATCGGGACGATGTTCGCCGCCCTGGGCATCGGCGTCGAAGAGAGCGAGGAACGGATGGACAAGCTCCGCTACCACAAGGTCATCATGATGACCGACGCCGACGTCGACGGCTCCCACATCCGGACCCTCCTCATGACCTTCTTCTACCGGCAGATGGCCCAGCTCATCGAACGCGGCCACCTCTACATCGCCCAGGCGCCCCTCTACAAGGTCACCCGGGGCCGGGACGTCCAGTATCTCAAGGACGAGCGCGAGTATGAGAAATTCATGGTCCGCAAGATCTCCGAGGAGTTCAAGGTCCGGGCCGGTAACCACAAGGAAGTCCTCGAGGGCGACAAGTTCCGCAAATTCTTCCGTAACCTCATGGCCAAGAAGAGCTACGCCCAGTTCTTCGAGCGCAAGAACTACCCGCTCTTCCTCATCGACCTCCTCATCCGCAACGGCGTCGACGGCCAGGAGTTCCTGAGCTCCAAGAAGAACGTCGAGAGGGTCATGAAGCTCATCGCCGAGAAGGGCTTCACGACGAAGCTCGGCCGCGACGAGGAGTACGGCGTCTTCGAGATCGAGTTCGGCTACCAGCTCAACGGCCTGTCCGTCAGCGGCAAGATCGGCATGGACCTCGTGACCTCCGCCGACTACAAGAACCTCTACCGGATCTCTCAGGAGCTCGAGGGCATCAAGGGCCCCTACGCCGTTTTGACCAACGGCGACGGCGCGGAGAAAGAGATCCTGGAGAACGAGAACAAGCTCCTCGACTACCTCTTCGAGAGGGGCAAGAAGGGCATCAACATCCAGCGCTATAAAGGCTTGGGCGAGATGACCCCGACCCAGCTCTGGGAGACGACGATGGACCCGGAGCGTCGCTCCCTCCTCAAGGTCTCCGTCGTCGACGCCGCCGAGGCCGACCGCATCTTTAGCATCCTCATGGGCGACGAGGTCGACGAGCGCAAGAAATTCATCGAAACGAACGCCCTGGAGGCCCTGAACCTTGACGTCTGAGCCCCCCGCCGGCCGGCGGAGCCGAGAAGGAGTTCCCATGGACAGCGAACAGAAAGAGCACCACCCGGTCGTCGGCCTCGAAGAGGAAATGCGCCGGTCGTATCTCGACTACGCCATGAGCGTCATCATCGGCCGGGCCATCCCCGACATCAAGGACGGCCTCAAGCCGGTCCACCGCCGCGTCCTCTACGCCATGTACGAGAGCGGGACCTATTACAACAAGCCCTACAAGAAATCGGCGCGTATCGTCGGCGACGTCATCGGGAAATACCACCCCCACGGCGACCAGGCCGCCTACGATACGCTCGTCCGCATGGCCCAGGACTTCAGCCTGCGCTACATCCTCGTCGACGGGCAGGGGAACTTCGGCTCGATCGATGGCGACCCGCCGGCGGCCATGCGCTACACCGAGGTCCGGCTCAAGAAGCTGGCCCACGAGCTCATGGCCGACATCGACAAGGAAACGGTCAACTTCATTCCGAACTACGACGAGAGCCTGACCATGCCGGAGGTCCTGCCGTCGAAGTTCCCGAACCTCCTCGTCAACGGCGGCAACGGCATCGCCGTCGGCATGGCCACGAACATCCCGCCCCACAACCTCACCGAGGTCTGCGACAGCGTCATCCACCTCATCGAGCACCCCAACGCCTCGCTGAGAGACATCCTGAAGTTCGTCCAGGGCCCGGACTTCCCGACGGGCGGCATCATCTACGGCCGCCAGGGCTTCCTCGACGCCTACAAGGACGGCAAGGGCATCCTCCACCTCCGGGCCAAGACCGTCATCGAGCGGGGGGCCAAGGGCGAGAAGGACAAGATCGTCGTCACCGAGATCCCCTACCAGGTCAATAAATCGCGCCTGCTCGAGTCGATCGCCGAGCTCGTCAACGAGAAGCGGATCGAGGGGGTCGCTGACATCCGGGACGAGTCCGACCGCGAGGGCATGCGCATCGTCATCGAGGTCAAGCGCGGGGAGCTCCCGGAGATCATCCTCAACAACCTCTACAAGCACACCCAGCTCCAGGTCTCCTTCGGCATCATCATGCTGGCCATCGTCGACAAGCAGCCGAAGACGCTCAGCCTCATCGACATGATGAAGTACTTCATCGCCCACCGCAAGGAGGTCATCCTGCGGCGGACGCGCTTCGAGCTGCGCAAGGCCGAGGAACGGGCCCACATTTTGGAAGGCCTGGTCATCTGCCTCGACAACCTCGATGCCGTCATCAAGCTCATCCGCGCCTCGAAGACGGTCGACGAGGCCCGGCGCGGCCTCATGGAGAAGTTCGGCCTGACCCAGCTCCAGGCCCAGGCCGTCCTCGAGCTCCAGCTCCAGCGCCTGAGCCAGCTCGAGCGGCTCAAGATCCAGGAGGAGTACGCCGCCCTGAAGAAGAGAATCACGGAGCTCCGGCGCATCCTCAAGGACGAGCGGCTCGTCTATGCCATCATCGTCCAGGAGCTCAAGGAGATCAAGGAGGAATACGGCGACGAGCGGCGGACCGAGATCCGCGACGAGGCCGTCTCGGAGCTCCGGCCCGAGGACCTGGTCAAGGAAGAAGATGTCGCCGTCGTCTACACCTCGAGCGGCTACATCAAGCGGACTTCGCTCACCTCGTACAAGTTCCAGGCGCGGGGCGGCAAGGGGCGCCGGGGCATCGAGATGAAGGCCGAGGACATCGTCGAGGACCTCTACGTCTGCTCGACCCACAGCTACCTCCTCGTCTTCACCAACCAGGGCCGGCTCTACTGGCTCAAGGCCCTCGATGTGCCCGACGTCGGCGTTTCGGGCCGGGGCAAGCCCATCGCCAACCTGGTCGAGTTCCAGCCCAATGAGAAACCGGCGAGCGTCGTGGCCGTCAAGGAGTTCAGCGAGAACCAGTTCGTGGTCATGCTGACCTCGGATGGCATCATCAAGAAGACGCGCTTGTCGGATTTCAAGAACGTCAGGCGCGGCGGCATCCTGGCCGTGAACCTGCGCCCGAAGAGCGAGCTTTTCTCGGCCCAGCTTTCGACGGGCAAGAACAACATCGTCATCGGGACGAAGCTCGGCCGGGCCCTGAGCTTCAAAGAGTCGGACGTCCGGCCGATGGGCCGCACGGCCTCGGGTGTGCGGGGCATCCGGCTCAAACCCAAGGACCGGGTCATCGGCATGATCATCGTCGGCCCGGACGACAAGTTCATCTTCACGGCGAGCGAGCGCGGCTACGGCAAGAAGACGGCCGCGGACATGTACCCGCTCAAGCATCGCGGCGGGCAGGGTGTCCTCAATTTGCGCATCACGCCCAAGATCGGCCACGCCTTGGGCATGGTCGGCATCAACGAGGAGGACCTCCTCGTCATCACCGTCGAGGGCAAGGTCATCGGCATCCCGACGACCCAGGTGCGCTCCTCCGGCCGGGCGACCCAGGGCGTGCGCATCATCAACCTCGACGGCAAGGACCGCGTCTGCTCCATCGCCAAGGTCCGGGAAAGCTGAGCGGGACGCCCGGCCGTCATCATCAGCGCACGGTCCTCCACCGGGTGCTGTTCCATCATTTCGACCGGGTTCAGATCCACGGCCCAGTCCCTTATCCTGACGCCTCTGCCCGGGCTTGACAAATCTTTTCTTGTTTTATAGGATTTCCTTTGGATCATTGGCGCAGGAAACCCCATGGCTACGGTTCTGATCATCGATGATGATAAGCTGATCCGCGACTGGATCGCGAACGTCGTCACCCGATTAGGGCATCACCCCGTTTCGACGCACCTCCTCCGGGAGGGGCTCAAGAAAGTCGAATCCGAGCCATTCGATATCGTTTTTATCGACGTGAGCTTGCCCGACGGAAGCGGCCTGGACATCATTCCGAAGTTTAAGGCCGCCCTATCTTCCCCGGAAATCATCGTGATCACCGGGCTGGGCGATCCCGATGAGGCCGAACGCGCCATCCGCTCCGGGGCCTGGGATTATTTGGAAAAGCCGGCCTCGTTCGAAGCCATCAAACTGCCCATTCTCCGGGCTCTGGAATATCGGGCGGAAAGAGCACCGGGGAAGCCGTCGATCGCTTTGAGGAGGAGCGGCATTATCGGAGATTCGCCAAAGATCACGTCTTGTCTGGAACTCGTGACCCAGGCCGCCGGCAGCAACGTGAATGTTCTCATCACCGGCGAGACCGGAACCGGGAAAGAGCTTTTTGCGAAGGCTATCCATTACAACAGCTCTCGGGCTAGAAGAAATTTTGTGGTCGTCGATTGCACGGCGCTTCCCGAGACGCTTGTTGAAAGCGTCCTTTTCGGGCACGCGCGGGGAGCTTTCACCGGGGCTGAAACGAGTGAGGAAGGGCTGATCATGCAGGCCGCGGGAGGGACTCTTTTCTTGGATGAGATCGGGGAACTGCCTTTATTGATCCAAAAAAAATTCCTCCGGGTCATTCAAGAGCACCGCTTCCGTCCTGTCGGGGGGCGCAAAGAAATCGAGAGCGATTTCAGGCTTGTGGCGGCGACAAACAGGAATCTGGAAACCATGGTCGGGGAGGGACGATTCCGGGAAGATCTCCTCTTCCGCCTCCGGACTCTTATGATCGAATCACCTGCGCTGAGAGAAATTCCCGAAGACATCAAAAAATTGACGGTCTTTTATATGAAGGACCTATGCGAGCGGTTCGAAATGGTCCCCAAAGGGGCTTCTCCTGAATTCTGGGATATCGTGACCGAATATCAATGGCCCGGCAACGTGCGAGAACTCATCCAGGCTCTGGAGAAAGCTCTGCTTTCGGCAAAAGAAGAACCCATGCTGTTCCCCAAACACCTTCCGACCTATATTCGTATTCAGGTGGCCCGGAACTCTTTCTCGGAGATGCCGAAAAATTCGGGTAAGCCGGAGATACGCTCGAGCGTTCCCAAAGTGCCGCCCAAATTGAAAGAGATCCGGAAAGCCGCAGTTTCTGAAGCCGAGCGTCAGTATTTGAGGGACCTGATCTCTTTTGTAGGCGGAGATAACAACAAAGCTTGCCGGATGTCCGGCTTGTCTCGCTCGAGATTCTATACTCTGCTAAAAAAATACCGGCAAACGGTTGTGCGTTAGCCGGTCTGACGCCGGTCACGGCCTTTAAAATAACAGGGAATGGGTCCTTATTTACAGGAATGAGTACTCGTTAAGCGAACATCTTGCTGCCGGTTCCGAGGGAAAGCGGCTCATCCAATCTCCTCACCCCATAAAAAACGGATCGTCTGGTTTAATGAATTTGGCATGTTTCTTGATAAGGATTCAGTCGGCAGAAAGAGAAATGGCGCAGATTCGTTTTTGAAGGGGAAGGTTAAATCCCATGAAACTGTTTTTTTATTCAACTGGGGATGATCAAAATAGAATGAGACTTGAGGCGGCCGTCCATAAGGTGATCCCAGAAAGTAAAATAGAACTCTTCCAAAGACTGGATGACTTCAGGGAGAGACTTCGGAGGCCGATAGAACCGGATTCTATCGCTGTTCTCTCAGTGTCGGACCGGAAAGAGCTTCAGCAGATGCAGCGACTCCGTGGACTCCTCACGGAGATCTATGTCGTCCTTGTGATCCCGGATCGAAAGAAGAGCACCATCGAACTCGCCCATCTCTTGTTGCCGCGATTCTTAAGCCAAAAAAATGATGATTTCCTAGATCTCAGCAAAGTCCTCGACAAAATGTATCGGACGTCTCACTGATCCTGTGAGATGGAGCCCGGCCGTCTTCGCGGCAATCCCCCCCCCGCCGCTTTTATTAAAGACACGGCCCTTCCTCCTTCATCACCGGTGGGACGGCTTCTCAGCCTCCCCCATCAGTTCTTTTTAGCTCTTTTCTCGACGTAGAGTCTCAGTTCGGTGAAATAGCTGCAGGATTCATTGATCTGCATCTTGCCAACTTCTCTTTTCAAGACATTGATGTTGAAGGCCGTTAAAACCTCGGCCGCATTTCCGCGGCTCCATTCCAGCGCATAGCTGAGTCCATGGAGATCAAAACCGTTCAGAGAAGCTGAATGATGCACATCTTTGAATTTGAGCCAATGATTCTCAAAACTTAACTCGCCGAATGTTCTGACATCTTGTAGCGCACCCGTTTGTCTCTCTTTTTGATTTCTTTTGCCTGCTATTGAGCTCAGGATCTTTTCGGGAAGAGTCATTTTCAGCTCTTTCTCTATGAGCGGTCTCGCGTTTTCCAGCATGGTGAGGATCACGACTTCCTGCACTTTTTTGTTTCCTTCCATGTACCATATGGCCAGGGCATATCTCTGCCAAAAAATAAGCGAGCCGATGACGACCCCGCCCACCACCAGGGCTATGACGACTTTTCCCCAAACTCTCTTTCTGACACTTGATCCGGCTCTAGCCATGATCGATCCTCGCTCCTGCGAAAGTTAATTGCCTTCCCTCATTCGTTCATGGGGAGTGGGCTCCGCGAAGATTCTATGATGTCTTTCTGCGGTCCAAGACGATCATCACGATCCCCGCCACCAGCGCGACTCCTCCGACAATGGGAGGTAGCGGGATCGTCCTTTTTGTATCGGCCGTGACCTTGAGGGAACCGATATCGAGGATTTTCTCCCTGGTCGTATACTGGATACCCTGATAGACCAGAGCCAAGACTCCCAGAACGATGAGAATAATTCCCATAAGCTTCATGGGTCTAGCCCTCCATGCGGATGATATCGCCCGTGGAGAAACAGCCTCCCCCGGCGTCGAACGCCGTGATCACGTCTTCCGCACGGGTTTCCTGCTGATGGATCCTCCCTGCCGGCTGGGCCAGCGGCTTCTCCTTCTGGCGTTCTCTCCGCTAAAGAACTCTCCGGCCCTGTAACAGTCGTACGACCACGACGATCAAGGCGATGACCAGAAGAATGTGGATCAGGCCGCCGGCGTGGAACGCGAAAAGCCCCAGGAGCCATAAAACAAACAGGATGAGCACGATTGTCCAAAGCATAGAAACCTCCTTTTTTCTTTTGCCCCTCGCCGTCCTGCACCCTTCCGTTCTCAGATGGCGCGATGGATTCGGGAGAGACCGTGCCTTTTTAGAGCAATTATCATGCCAAGTTCTTCGAGGATTCTCAACAGGTTGAGAATCACCATTTTTAGACCACGGGGCAGCCCGGCAGTACGAATTGAGCCGGCTTCCTTCTCAGCAAATGTCCTTAAAAACCGCACATTTCCTGGAAAAAAGCATATTGCCTGCCAAGCTATCCCGAAATGATTGTTAGGACCGGGCCGTCCTTTTCACCGCGTGTATCAGGGCTATTAGGGCGTTAAACGCAATTCGCATTCATGAGAACGGAGAGGGAATAACGAATATTGATTGGCACGCATTTCGCATTACTTATTTATTGAAGGAGGACGAATATGAAGAAATTCCTCTGGATCATTCCTGTGATCCTTGCGGTCACGGCGGGCTACGCTGGGTATTTTTCTTCGCCCAAGATCGGCTATTCCCCTAGCGGGGGAAGTCCCATTGTCTCCGGTCTTCAACAAGAAGATACGTCCTACTTTTATGATCGTTTGTCCCCCTATGGAAGCTGGGTCAGCCTCAATCCCTACGGCAACGTTTGGACCCCCAGGCATATGGGCTACCGCTGGCGGCCTTATAGCGATGGACATTGGGTCTGGACCGACGACGGCTGGACCTGGATCGCGAACGAGGAATGGGGAGATATTCCCTTCCATTATGGCCGCTGGGACTGGGATAACGACATCGGCTGGTTCTGGGTTCCCGGCACGGTCTGGGGCCCCGCCTGGGTGACCTGGAGGTCGAATGACCAATACATGGGCTGGGCGCCTCTTCCGCCTGGCATCGAGTTCAGCGCCGGAATGAATTTCAATTCGCTCTCGATCAACATTCCCCTCAATTTCTGGGTCTTCATCCAAGGCCCGCATTTTCAGGACCAGAATCTCAATCCCTATGTCCTTCCGTTCGAACGCAACCAGACGATCGTCAACAGCACATCGATGCACAACAACATCTACACCCGCAACAACAGGATCATCAACGAAGGAATCGGGCAAGATGAGATCCGCCGAATCACCGGGCGGGCCATCCCCACATACGCGATGCAGGATGCCCGGCAGCCGGGACGCACGAAGGTCGTGGGCCAGGAGGTCCAGATGTTCCGGCCGGCCATCCGGGAAAACGAAACCGCAAAGCCAAAGGTCGTTTTGAACAGGGACCAAGCCAAACAAGAGCTGGCTACGGCCAAGGTCTTCGAGCCTCGAGCACAACAGCCCATCAACGCGGAAGCCGCGGCCGTTACGAAGCGGCAAGCCGAGGAAAAGGCCCTCCTCGAGAAAACCCAGGCGCAAGAGCTGAAGAACATGCAGAGCAAGAGCGCCGCGGCACAAGCGCAGATCCGCGACACGGCTGCAAAAGCGAAGGTCCAGAAGGACTACCAGGCCAAAACCGCCCAATTGCAGAAACAGCATCAGGCTGAGAAGCAGCAGTTGACCACACGGCATATCCAGGATACCGCGCAGGTCAAACGGGTCGTCCAGCCGCCCAAGCAGGCCACGCCGCCCAAGCAGGCCCCGCCGCCCAAAAAGAAAGAGATCAAGCAGGAGTAGGGCTGGGGTGAGTCGAGCGTTTATCGAGCACTTCCCGCCGGCCCCGAGAAGCATCTTCTCGGGGCCGGCGATGAAGATAAGGCGGCCCATGAATCGCAGATGCGCGATCCTTGTGCCGGTTTTTTTGGCCGGGGTTGCAGCAACCTTCGACATCAACCTAGAAAAGTAACCACAATGTCTCTGTCAGGGAGGATGCCGTGACGGAACACGAAAGGCAGCGTTTCTGCGGGTGTCAATGGAAATCCGCGCTGATGGCTCTGGCCTTTTTCGCGGCCTTCATCAGTGGCGGATCACACGCATACGGGGGCCTATTATCCGGGAGCAACGATCCTCCGCGGCCGGGATCGCATCAGCCCCCGCAAGCCTATGGTGCGAATTTTTGTTTATCTTCGTTTCGAACAAACACCGACAGCGTGAATGGAGGCGGCTCTGGGCCCATCGCATTTTCCCTCCAACAACAGCCGTTTACCGAGGCGCCCGTTCGGCTGCGGAATGACGACCCGGAGTATAACAAGAGATCCCCCGTGTGGGAGGTCGCTCTCAGGGTGATCTCAGCGGATGCTTTTATTTGGGCGGTTGATCGGTTTGTTTTTAATTATTCCTGGTCGCACATAGGACCGGCAAGCTGGAAATATAACTTAAAAACGGGCTGGGAATGGGATACAGACCGGCTGGGCATGAATTTTTTCTTTCATCCCTATTCCGGGGGCATGTATTTTGATGCTGCTCGGGCGAACGGATACAGTTACTGGGAATCCATGCCTTTTGCCTTTATGGGAAGTTTGATATGGGAGTATTTCGGGGAAACGACGCGGCCGTCGTATAATGATATTATCAACACGACTCTCAGCGGCGCCTTGTTTGGAGAAGTCCTTTACAGATTAGGTTCGAATATCCTGGATGATCGAACGACCGGATGGGAGAGATTTTTCCGGGAATTTGCGGCTGCGATTATGAGTCCCGGGAGAGCTCTCGAAAGACTTTTGCACGGAAAGATGACGCGAGTCACTCCGAAAGAGGTCTATCAGAAAGAACCTCTCAATATCACGTTGTACGCCGGGACGCATTTCTTCAATGAGGGGACGAACTTCGGGACGGGGAGCCTATGCGGAAGTTTAGGGATTCATCTGGATTATGGGGATCCGTTTGAGATCCGGCCCCGGAAGCCTTTTGATTTCTTCAAGCTCCGGATAGATCTCAGCTATGGAAAAAATGTGGATAAGAAATATCTGGACAATCTCACCGGGTATGGTCTTTTGTTCGGCAAGACCGTTCATTCCGGGAATTGGGACATCCTGATCGGGGCATTTCAACATTATAACTACTGGGACAGCAGGATCTTCGAACTCGCCACTCTGGGCTTCGGTGGAGGAATCATCGCGAAGTGGCAGTTGTCCAAGAATACGAATTTTCAATCCGCATTCCATCTCGGGGTCGTCCCTCTCGGCGCCAGCGATTCGTCTTATATTGATATTGTGGAGGGCGGGATCCCTGGCCGGAATTATGATTATTCCGGCGGAGGCGAAGCCAAGTATGAGGGCACTCTGAATATTGCGGACAGGGGACAAGTGACGGCGATCTATTACCTGTACTGGCTTCACACGTATATCGGGCCGGCCGGGAACAATGTCATCGGCATCTTCAAACCCAGAATTGCCGTCAAACTTGTCAGCAATCTCAGCCTCGGATTTGAATACTTGTATTACCACAAGGACAACTACCTTCGCGATTATCCGAATGTTCACAAAAGGAACAGCGAGCAGAAAGTCTATCTGATGATGTATTTCTAAATTCACGCCTTTGTTCAGATAGATCATGAGGAAATGCTGTCGGCAAGGGAGGCCCGAAAAAAATGAATAATTTATTCGTGCAAGAAACAACGAGTTTGAGACCGCTGAATGGGATCCTGCATAAGATCCTCACATTCATTTATTTCCTGGCCCATCAGATCGGTTCAGGGATCATCAGGGTCATTCAGCCGTTATTCCCACGTAATATTTTCCCGGACAATATTGTCGATCCCCTCGGATTCTTGATCATTTTGACCGTATTCATGTTTCTTGTTGGTGTCGCCAAGAAGATCGCCTGGATTATTATTTGCGTGGCCTGGATTCTGTTATTCATCAGAATTCTTATCATCATTTTTAAACTCGGATAAGCGGTCCCAAAAAACAGGATCCAACGTTCTACCCTCCTGGGCAGATGGGGGAAACCCGATTTCTAGGGGAGAATGTTCTGTTTTCCTTTACGGACCAGGAGTCAGAATGAGGCGAGGAATGTCCTTTTTCCCCCCGCTCCCGAACCCGGGCCTCAAGGCCCGGGCGGGCATGGACTTCTGACCCGCTTCCCCCGTCCCCCCGTCAACCCATCATTGCCGCAAGGATCTTGAGCGACGGGACGTTGCTGAAGATGATTTTGAGGACGGCCAGGATGGGAACGGCCAGGATCATGCCCGGGATCCCCCAGAGCCAGGCCCCGAAGAACAGGGAGAAAAAGACGAGGAGCGGGCTCAGGCCCAGACCCTTTCCCATAAGGCGGGGCTCGACGATGTTCCCCAGGACGAAGTTGATGGCCATCAGAAGGACCAGGATCCCCAGGACTGGGCCGAGATCGCTGAAGAAGAACGTGGCCAGCAGGACCGGCAGGGCTGTAGCGATGATGGACCCAAGCGCCGGGATGTAGTTGAGGAGAAAGGCGAGGACGCCGAAGACAATGGCGAAAGGAAGATGGAACAGGGCGAGGATGACGGTCGTCAGGGTTCCCACGATGATGCACATGAGGGTCTTGACGGCCAGGTACCTCTGGACATGGTGGTCGATCCTGCGCACGGCCTGGGCCACCGTCGAGGCCTGGTCCGGCGAAAAGGCCTGGGCGATCTTCTTTTCCATCCGGCCGCGCCCGCCGAGGATGAAAATCATGAAGACGAAGACGAGCAGGAGCTCGGACATGAAGGAGAGGAACGGGCCGAGCGCGGACAGGATGAAGCCCCCGACCTTCTCCCCGGTCAGGTTGTTGA
>Ga0187858_10002032_pt1 | contig 21408 bp, 20 predicted proteins | sample June2016WEW_8_15_FD_133015 | JGI IMG/M metagenome (GOLD analysis project Ga0187858, IMG submission 133015) | Peatland microbial communities from SPRUCE experiment site at the Marcell Experimental Forest, Minnesota, USA - June2016WEW_8_150 | ecosystem: Environmental > Terrestrial > Soil >...
GGCGCGCGAGGCGCGGCCGGGCGACACGGTGCTGCTGTCGCCGGCGTGCTCGAGCTTCGATCAGTTCAAGGACTATGCGGAACGCGGCAACGTATATAAAGAGCTGGTTCGGGCGCTTTGACGGGGTAACCTATCGGCGTCCCGACCCGTGGCTGTGGCTGCCGGCGGCGGTGCTGTTGTTGCTCGGGCTGCTGATGGTGCTGAACACGACCTACTTTCTCGGCATCGAGAAAAAAGGCGACGCGTTCCATTTCTTCAAGCTTCACCTGGCGCACATCGTGGCCGGCTTCGTCATTTTGATCCTGCTGTCGCAATTCTCGCTGGCGGGTCTGCGTCGAATCGTGATGCCGTTGTTCATCGTGTCGGTCGTGATGCTGGTGCTGCTCTACGTTCCAGGGCTCGGGCTGATGAAGGGCGGCGCGCGGCGATGGCTCAAGCTGGGACCGGTGGTTGCGGAACCGTCGGAACTGGTGAAATTCGCGCTGGTGTTTTTCCTCGCCGGGTTCCTGAGCAAGCGCCAGGAGCGGATCCGCAAGTTCACGCATGGACCGCTGGCGGTCTTTCTGATCGTCGGGCCAATCACGCTGATGATTCTGAAGCAGCCGGACTTCGGCAGTACCGTGATGATCGCGCTGATCCTGTTCGCGATGCTGTGGGCGGCGGGCGCGCGCTGGCAGCATCTTGCGGCCGCGGGCAGCGGGGCCCTGGGCCTGTTGGTGTTCCAGGCGGTAGCGAAATCGTACCGCATGAAGCGGCTGACGACGTTCCTCGATCCGTGGTCGGTCGCGCGCGGCGCCGGCTTCCAATTGGTGCAATCTTTCATCGCGCTCGGCGAAGGCGGTAAGTGGGGCGTAGGTCTCGGCGCGGGCCGTCAGAAGATGTTCTATCTGCCGGAGGCGCACACCGATTTTGTTTTCGCGGTGGTTGGCGAGGAGTTCGGCCTTGTCGGGGCGGCCGTTGTGGTCGCGCTGTTCCTGCTGATTCTGTTTCGGGGGATGCGAATCGCGCATGACGAGCCCGATCCGTTCGCGAGCTTGCTCGCGGTGGGACTGACCGCGCTGCTCTCGATTCAGGCGCTGATCAACATGTCGGTGGTGATCGGACTGATCCCGACCAAGGGGCTGCCGCTGCCGTTCCTGAGTTACGGCGGCACTTCGATCATCATCGCGATGGCGGCGTTGGGCGCGCTACTCGCGCTCGGGCGCCGGCCAGCGGTGCGATGAAGGTGATAATCGCAGGCGGCGGCACGGGAGGACATCTTTTTCCGGCCGTTGCGCTGGGCGAGGAACTGATTCGCGAGCGTCCCGGTATCGAGGTGCTGTTTGTCGGCACGAGCGCGGGTCTTGAGGCGAAGTGGCTGCCGAGAAGCGGGCATAGTTACGAATTATTCGAGATGCATGGAATTCGCGGGCATAGCGTGATCGAGAGGGCGCGCGCGTCGGCGGAATTCATTCGCGCGATTGGGCTCGGGGTGTCGCTGGTCAGGCGCTTTCGTCCGAGCATTGTGGTGAGCGCGGGTGGATATGCGTCGGCGTCGATGGGTGCGGCGGCGATCATGACGCGGACACCGTTGGTGTTGATGGAACAGAACACGCGGCCGGGTCTGGCGAATCGGATGTTGTCGAGATTCGCGGACAAAATCTGCGTCGGCTTCAGTGACAGTGCGGCTTATTTCAGTTCTTCCAAAGTCGCGGTCACGGGCAATCCGACCCGGTTTCAATACCATCCTGACCGATCGCGCCAGGAGGGTGGGCAATTACAAATCCTTGTTTTAGGCGGTTCATCGGGAGCGCATCGCCTGAATATTGGCGTTGTAGGGGCTTTCAAAATCTGCGGAAAAAGTGTTATAAATTTGAGCATTGTTCACCAGACTGGGGAGGCGGATGAGGAGTTGGTGAGGAGTGCATACCGCGAAATGGGCGTCGCGGCAGAGGTGGCGCCGTTTATCGACGACGTCGCCGACGCGCTGCATCGCGCCGATCTGGTTATCGCGCGCTCAGGCGCGATGACGGTCACGGACATTGCTCTTGGCGCGCGCGCGGCCATTTTTGTGCCTTATCCGTTCCATAAGGATTTGCAACAACTGCACAACGCGTGCGTGATTGAAAAGCGCGGCGGAGCGATAATAGTCCGCGACGACGAGCAGCTTGCGTCCAATCTCGCGCGCGAACTTGACGCGCTGATCCGGAATCCGGCGCGGCTGGACGAGATGGGTCTGCGGGCGCATCAGGCGGCGCATCCGGACGCCGCTCGCCACGTAGCCAGAATATGTTTTGAAGTTGCGGAGAAAGCAGCAGCGTGAGTGAACTGCACGCAAATGGTCTTTTGACGCGTCAGCGGCGGCTGCATTTCATCGGAATCGGCGGCGCGGGCATGAGCGGAATCGCCGAGCTGTGCCTGAAGCTCGGGATGCGGGTCAGCGGATGCGATGTGAAACCTTCGGCGACGATCGCGCGGCTGGCGTCGCTGGGTGCCGAAATCAGCCAGGGGCATCATCCGGCGCACGTGAAGGATGAGGCTGGTATCGACGCGGTGGTAATCTCGTCGGCGATAAAATTTTCCAATCCTGAAGTCGCGCGAGCGCGCGAGATGAAAATTCCGGTAATCGCGCGCGCCGAGATGCTTGGCGAGCTGCTGCGGATGGCCAAGCTCGGCGTGGCGGTCGCGGGCACTCATGGCAAGACGACCACGACCGGTCTGATCGCGCTGATCATGGAAGAGGCAAATCTCGATCCCACGGTCGCGGTGGGCGGAAATATTCGCAATACGGGCACCAACGTCCGGCTGGGACGCGGCGATTTCATGGTTGCCGAGGCCGACGAGAGCGACGCGTCGTTTCTGCTGCTGATCCCGACGATCGCAGTGGTGACGAATATCGATCCGGAGCATCTCGATCATTACGGCACGATGGATCGAGTGCGGCAGGCGTTTGCGGACTTTATCAACCGGGTGCCGTTCTACGGCGTTGCCGTACTCGGAATCGACAGTGTGAACGTGCGCGGCCTGATGGCGTCGATTCGCAAGCCGGTGGTGACCTACGGCGTCGCGCAGGACGCGGATCTGCGCGCCGAGAAAATCGTGATAGACGGCCTTTCGACTCGCTTCGAGGTGATCCGCAACGGCGAGCATCTTGGCCGAGTGACTATACCGACGCCGGGCGTGCATGTTGCGATGAACTCGCTCGCGGCGATCGCAGTCGCGATGGAAATTGGAATCAGCTTCGAGCGCGCGGCGGCGGCGCTGGCCAAGTTCGGCGGAATCAGCCGGCGATTCGAGATCAAGGGCGAAGCGGCGGGACGAATCGTGCTCGACGACTATGCGCATCACCCGGCGGAGGTGCGCGCGACGCTGGCCGCGGTGCGGGCATCGTTCAAGCGCCGGGTGGTAGCAGTCTTTCAGCCGCATCGGTACACGCGGCTGCGCGATTTGTTCGACGATTTCCTGTCGGCATTCGACGATGCCGACGTGCTCTACTTGCTTGATGTGTATCCGGCCGGCGAGGAGCCGATTGCCGACGTCTGCGCGCGGCGTCTGTACGAGGCGCTGTGCGCACGGGGGCATCTCGAAGTGCATTACCTCGGCGCCGAGGAAGATCCCGCGGCGCGCATCGCGTCAGGCTCGCGCGCGGGTGACGTGATCGCGACTTTAGGCGCGGGCGATATCTACAAGATGGGCGGCGAAATACTGGATGCGCTCAACGCCGAGGTCAAAATCCATGAAGGCGCTTGAACGCGAGCTGCGCGAGAGATTTGGCGCGCGAATCCGCGCCGCGATGCCGCTGGCGGAGCTGACCTCATTTCGGATCGGAGGACCCGCTGACTTGTTCGTTGCCGTCGAGGACGAAACCGAGCTGATGCATGCGAAGGCGGCGGCGTATCGCGCCGGCGTGCCATGCTTCTGCCTCGGCGCAGGGACCAATCTGCTGGTGAGCGATCGCGGGATGCGCGGGCTGGTAGTGAGGCTCGGCGATGGCTTCGGGAAAATAAAAATTGACGACACGAAAGTCGTTGCGGGCGCTGGCGCCGCGTTCGGTACCTGGTCCAGGCGGTGGTCGATCGGGGTCTTGAGGGGCTCGAATTCGGCGAGGGTATTCCCGGCACGGTCGGGGGCGGATTGGTGATGAATGCGGGCGCGTTCGGCGGCGAAATCGCCAAGGTGGTCACTCTGGTGCACGGCGTCACCGGGGCTGGCGAGGCGATTGCGCTGAGCAGGGACGAAGTCAAGTTTTCGTACCGGCGCACCGAGTTGCCGGCGCACTTCGTAATCACGCGAGTCGATTTCGAGCTAGCTCGCGGCGATCGCGCGCAGTTGATGGCGCGAGTAGCGGAGATGAAGGCCAGGCGTGCGTCGCGCCAGCCGCGTGGCGTGCCCAATGCGGGTTCGATCTTCAAGAACCCGCCGGGAAATTTCGCGGGCAAGCTGTTGGAAGGCGCGGGTCTGAAGGGGACGCGGCTGGGCGGCGCGGCTTTTTCGGATCAGCATGCAAATTTTATCGTGAATCTTGGCGGCGCTCAGGCCGCGGAAGTGCGCGCGCTGATCGACATGGCGCGCAACAAGGTCAAGGAGCAGAGCGGCGTCTGGCTCGAACCGGAGGTTAGGCTGGTCGGCGATTGGTGACGCGGGATTGAGGTGGCGGGGTGGCGGTTCGCAGAGGCGGAAATAGGGCGGTGGCAGGATGGAGCCCGCGGTTGGGCGGGCTGGTCGTGTGCGCCTTTTTTGCGCTGGGCGTGATGACGGGATTCAGCACGACCGGCCGCGCAATCACGCTCAGAGCTTGCGCGACTCTCAGCTCATATCGGAATCAAATAATGGACTCGCTCGCGCCCGCGCGCACGGCTGCCGCGAGCTACTCTGCCGTGCTGACCGAATGGGCCGGGCGCGCTGGAATTTACCATCGCGCCAGCCTCGGGCCGGGCGTCACGGCGCTGTCGGCGGGGGACATGCGTGAAGGCGCGATCGCGATCGTCGAGCGGCGCGACGGCTTCTACGAGCTATTCAGCGGCGGCGAACTTCGCGGGCCGGTCTCGCCCGGCAAGCAGGGCGATCTGCCGGTGCTGAGCGGCGCGGTGCTCGACAACGCGCGCGGACCGCAGATGGTCGATTATGCGGCGGTGCTGGTGCGCTCGGAAGCGCAGTTGTCCGAAATTGTCTCGGAAATGCGAGTTAATGATGACGCGACCGCGTCGCTCTTTCTGGAACGCGAGCGTACCGAGGTGGTGATCGACCTCGATCGCGCGACGACGGAAATTCAGCGCGCGATCGAGGTGCGACAGCAATGGCAGGGGCGCGAGAACCTGATCGCCGCACTCGATTTGACTACGCCGGGGCTGGTGGTCGTGCGCCTGCATGCAGGCGAGGGTAACCATTCGAAACACAAGGGCGGGATTCGAAAGGTTTCGCTCCAGCCGAACGGGGAGTCCGTGACGCGATGAGAAATCTGCTCACCGGATTGGACGTCGGCACCAGCAAAGTGTGCGCAATCGTCGGCGAGTCGCTGCCCGACGGCCAATTAGCGACGCTTGGCTTCGGAATCGCGCCATGCACCGGGTTGCGCAAGGGCGTGGTGGTCAATATCGAGGCGACGGTCGATGCGATCCGATCGGCGGTCCAGGAAGCGGAGAAAAGTTCCGGCGTGCGGGTGGGTTCGGCGGTGGTTGGGGTTGCGGGGCCGCATATAAAGGGCCTCAACAGCCACGGGATCGTCGCGGTGCGGGGCGGTGAAGTCGGTTCGCGCGATGTGGATCGAGTGATCGACGCAGCGCGCGCGGTCGCAATCCCGCTCGATCGGCAAGTGCTGCATATCCTGCCGCAGCAGTTTGCGGTCGATGAGCAGGAGGGCGTGCGCGAGCCGCATGGGATGGCGGGAGTGCGCCTCGAGGCGCGCATTCATATCGTGACCGCGGCGCAGAGCTACGGCCAGAATCTTACCAAGTGCTGCGAGCGCGCGGGCGTGACGCCGTCGGAGATGGTTTTCCAGCCGCTGGCGTCGGCGGACGCGGCGCTGTTTCCGGAGGAACGCGAGCTCGGAGTCGCGCTGATCGATGTTGGCGGCGGCACCACGGACATCATCGTGTTTCATGGCGGCGCGGTGATGCATACCGCCGTGCTGCCCATCGGCGGAAACCATCTTACCAGCGATATCGCGGCGGGACTGCGCACGCCGATTTCCGAAGCGGAGCGGCTCAAGACTACGTTCGGCGTGGCGACCAACCAGGTCGTGCGCCGCGACGAGATGGTGGAGGTGCCGGGAGTCGGCGGACGCGAGCCGCGGGTGATCGCGCGCCGCTTGCTCGGAGAAATAATCGAGCCGCGGATGGAAGAGATTTTCGCGATGGTGCAGCGCGAGCTGCTGCGCTCGGGGGTTTCGGACGGGCTTGCCTCGGGCGTGGTGCTGGTGGGAGGGACGTCGCTGCTGGAGGGCACGCAGGAACTGGCCGAGCGCGTCTTCGGCGTGCCGGTGCGGCGCGGACTTCCGATCAACCTGAAAGGGCTGCCCGAAGAACTGATGAAGCCGATGTACACGGCGGCGGCGGGATTGCTGCTGTACCAGAGCGCGGCGGGTGGAATTGGCAACGGCGTGGGAAGAACGGGCCGGCTGTGGCGGCTGCGTTCGCGACTTAGCGATTGGATGAGGGACTTCTTTTGAGAAGTCGCCGGAACAAAAAATTAATCGGGCAACAAACTTTGCCGGTAGGTGGTGGAGGAGGATCTGTAATGATTGAGTTGGTGAGTAATCCCGACCCGGGCGCGAGGATCAAGGTAATCGGCGCTGGTGGATGCGGCGGCAATGCGATCAACCACATGATCAATGTGGGGCTGCGCAACGTCGATTTCATAGCCGTGAATACCGACATCCAGGCGCTGCAGAATAATCATGCGGCGCTGCGCGTTCAGATCGGCGACCAGATCACGCGCGGACGCGGCACCGGCGGCAATCCTGAAATCGGACGCAAGGCCGCGATGGAAGACGAAGAACGGATCCGCGAAATCCTGTCGGAAGCGGAGATGGTGTTCGTGACCGCCGGGATGGGCGGCGGCACCGGAACCGGCTCCGCACCGGTGATTGCGCGGGTCGCGCGCGAGCTCGGCGCGCTGACCGTCGGCGTCGTGACCAAGCCGTTCCAGTTCGAAGGACGCCGCCGCATGGCGCAGGCGGAAGACGGACTGCGCGAGCTCAAGAACGCGGTCGATACGCTCATCACGATTCCCAATCAACGCCTGCTCTCGGTCGCGAGCAAAAATACGTCGTTGAAGGAATCGTTTCAGAAGGCCGACGACGTGCTGCTGCAGGCGGTGCGCGGAATTTCCGAACTGGTCACCGTCCATGGCTTGATCAACCTGGATTTTGCCGACGTGCGATCGATCATGGCCGAGATGGGCATGGCGATGATGGGCGCGGCGACGGCGTCGGGCGAAAATCGCGCAGTCGAGGCTGCGCAGCGTGCGATCTCGAGCCCGCTGCTCGAAGACGTCTCGATCAAGGGCGCGCGCGGCCTGCTGATCAACGTGACCGGCGGCTCGGACATGGCGCTCTACGAAGTCAACGAGGCGGCGAGTTTGATCCAGGAAGAGGCGCACGAGGACGCGAACATCATTTTCGGCGCCGTGATCGACGACGCGATGACGGACGAGATTCGCGTCACGGTTATCGCTACGGGATTCGGCGATCTCGACCGAGGTTCGCCACGCTATTCGCCGTCGGGCGCTCCCGTCACCACCCCGATCGCGGCGGCCTCGACCCGGGCCGTCGATCCCATGGAGGTCAAGCCGGCGCCGGCCCAGGCAGGGCAGGTGAGGATGTTCCCGGGCAACAAGCCGGTGCGCAGGATGGGAATGGTCGTGGACGACAGTTCGCTGGACATTCCGACTTTCAGGCGGCGCGGCGAGGATGCGGGCCTGGCGGATGGAGAGAAGCTGGAGCCGACTTCGCTGCTCGACGGCGATGACAAGCTCGACATCCCGACCTTCCTGCGCAAGCATCTCGACTAGCGCGGGCGATCGCACAAACAGTTGCGGTGGCGGGGTCTTACGAGTCGCGGCGCGTACTTTTTGGCCTTGTTTAACGGCTCTGGGGGGTCACTGAAATTTGACTCGACGGTCTAGTCTGACTAGACTGATGCTCATGAGATGGCAGATTCAAGAAGCCAAGGCGCGCTTCAGCGAAATGGTCGAGCGTACTCTGAGAGAAGGGCCGCAAACGGTAACCCGTCACGGCAAACCGGTGGCCGTCCTGGTCAGGGCCGACCAATATCGGCGTTTGCGCGCCGGGGGCAAGACCTTCAAGGCATTGCTCGCGTCGGCGCCGCTGGAAGGCGTAGAGATACGACGGTCGCGTGACACAGCGCGAATCATTCAACTTTGAATGTACCTGATTGATACGAACATCATATCGGAAGTTGGCAAAGGCCGGCGTTGCGATCGCCACGTGGCCGCCTGGTATCGCGATATCCGCGACGACGAACTTTTCCTGAGCGTTCTGGTCGTCGGGGAGATAAGACAGGGAATCGAACGGCTGCGTCCGCGAAATAGGCAGCGAGCTAACGCGCTGGAACATTGGCTGGAAGAGATTTTGGCTTCGTTCGGAGAACGAGTACTGCCCGTCGATGAGCGAGTCGCGCAGATCTGGGGTCGTATAAACGCACGCGAGCCTTTGCCTGTGGTTGATTCGATCCTAGCCGCGACGGCCGAGGCTCATGGCCTGACTCTGGTAACGCGCAACCTCAAAGACATTGAGCGTAGCGGCGTTCGATGCTTGAACCCGTTCGAACCTGCGGTATCGGGCGAATAGACGAGGACCTCGACATCCCGACCTTCCTGCGCAAGCATCTCGACTAGCGCCGTCGATCGCACAAACAGTTGCGGTGCCGGAGTCTGAGGGCTTACGGCGCCGCTCGCGTGCCCGATGGTCGGGTTAATCGTGGTGATCAGACACGGGGCTTCTCTGGCTCGCGCAGAGCCGGTGAAGCCTTGCGCCCGTGCGGTTTCGTGTCGTGGTCGATATGTCAGGGAAACATGCGCGACGGTAGAAGGGGCGCCTTGGGACTCATTTGCTGTGCAGGGCAGATAAAATCCCGATTAGTACTCCACCGGCTCCAGTGAATGCGGCTATAACTGCTAACATACTGTCTCTTCTGTACTTTTGTTCTTCACGGATCAAACTGCGCACCGCAAATATTCCGGTCTCAGTGAGATACCAATACTTGTGGCCGTCTTCGCGGTCTTCGATGCATTTCCAGTTACTGTCTTCCTCGCTGCCACGTTCGGGAATCGGGACATGGTAACGGCGGGCTTTCCGTCGCCAATAGTTGGTATCCATTTCATACAACCGGCCATAATAGCCGTCGGAGTAAAGGAAAAACTCCGATGCCAGTTCTTGCTCTTTGTTCCAGTCGCCCCGCCGTCTTGCTTGCTCGATTTCGCCATCGTACTGACGGTTCAGCTTCCGCAGGCTGTGGCGGATACGTATCTTCTCAGGAACGCACTTCCAAAACAGCCGACTCGCTTGCTGCTTCCAGCTTGGCATTGACACCTCTCTCGTTGGGCCGCCTTTCAGCAGAACTGTCCGCCGGTCTATTCTGAATTGAGGTGCGGGTCGTCGGTCGCGCCACCGAACAAGACCTTACGCCTTTTGAAATACACGTAGTTGGGAAGGAACCAAAAAAAAGACCAAAGGGCCACTGCCGTGAAAACGAGCGCTGCGTTGAAGCCGCGCGGGATGCCAGCCTGTGAAGCAGGGACGTGCGGTATACAGTCGAACGCCAGCGCTACCCAGTTCCAGCGCCAAGCGACTAGTTTTCTTCGCCACAGACCGTGCGCCACGAAAGCGGAAATCGGCGCGATGGCGGCGCCTTCAAAAGCCGAGACCATGAGCCACGGCATTGCGCGATGCCTCATGACAGCTAGCGCAAGTAGGGCCGCTGTCCCCGCTACAGCGACTTTCACCCAGAGCAAGATGATGTAGAATCTGAGCCATCGCGTAGGCAGTTCGCCGTGGCTCGAACGCGACTCCTGCTCGGCTATCCAGTCGGAAAGAGCTTTCGAGAACACTCCCAACAGAACGCACGCGATTGAAGCAACATAGACGTGAAGATAATGCCAAGGCAGATGGCCTTCGATAAGGTAGAACAGGGCAGGGAAGATTAGGACGCCGGGAGAAGTGAAAAGCCCGACCGCTCCCCCGACCCAAAGAGACAGGAAAGTGCTGATGTGCGGTTGGAACCAGTCCTCAATCGCTCCTACATAGAGAAGCCACAGCCAGAATCCCCCCAAAACAGCGAGAACCATCGCCACGACGAACAAAATGACGAAGGGGATTCTCAAGAGTGCTCTGGCGCTTTCGGTCTCCATAAAAGTGAGATTCAGATTACCAAACACAGTGAGTTAGCAGACTGTCGTGCGACCGACAAATGGCGGACAGGCCCGCGTCAAGACACCGATCAGACATGGCGGCAGCGTGTGCCCGCGATCAGATTCAAATCCCTGTACGGGTGCGGTTTCGCGTCGGCGCGATGGTGGCTGCAAACAGCGGCGGCTACTTTTCTTTGAGGCGCGGATCGTCGGTCGAGATGCCCGTAGCGCGAAGTCATATACGCGCTCGAATGTCCGAGCAGTTCGCCGACCTGCCGTATCGCGGCAAATATATCAGCGGTCGGCGGCGGCCTGCTGCACGGATGCGTGGCTGTTGAGTGATTTGAGGATCGCTTGACGGCGTTCCTTCAATTCCTCCGGCATCGTCGGCCCGATCTTTTCGAAGAATTCGCCGGCGGATTCGAGTTCCGTTTTCCATTCCGCGGGATTTATGGCAAGCGCGTCTCGCACAGCACTCTCGGGCAGATCGATGCCCTTGAGATCGAGGTCTGCCTCATTGGGAACGATTCCAACCGGCGTATTGCGGCCACCGGCGCGTCCGTGGATTCGATCGAGCATCCATTTGACCACGCGCAGGTTTTCGCCGTAGCCGGGCCAGATAAAGTTGCCGGCGGCGTCCTTGCGAAACCAGTTGACCATGAATACGCGCGGCGGCTTCTTGATCGCGCTGCGCATCTTGAGCCAGTGAGCGAAATAATCGCCCATGTTGTAGCCGCAGAACGGCAGCATCGCCATCGGATCGCGCCGCAACACGCCGACCGCTCCTGTAGCCGCAGCCGTCGTTTCGGAACCCATCGTGGCGCCCATGAAGACGCCGTGCGTCCAGTCCATCGATTCGAGCACGAGCGGCACCGTCGTGGCGCGCCGTCCGCCGAAAATGATCGCGGAGATCGGCACACCGCGCGGATCGTCCGCCAGCGGCGACCAGACGGGATTGTTGCGCATCGGAGTCGTGAAGCGGCTGTTGGGATGCGCGGCCTTGTCCGGCGAGCCTTTTTTCCACGGGCGTCCCTGCCAGTCGAGCAGACCGTCGGGCGCCGGCACGTCCATCCCTTCCCACCACACGCCGCCGTCGGGAGTCATCGCGACGTTGGTGAAAATCGAATCATGCTGTAGCATCCTCATCGCGTTCAGGTTCGATTTTTCGCTGTTTCCGGGCGCGACGGCGAAGTAGCCGTTCTCGGGATTAACCGCCCACAGGCCGCCGTCCGGACCGACCCGCAGCCACGCGATATCGTCGCCAATCGTGGACACCTTCCAGCCCTTGAACTCGGCCGGCGGCGTCAGCATCGCGAGATTGGTCTTGCCGCATAGGCTGGGAAACGCGGCGGCGACATAAGTGGTCTCGCCGTCGGGACTTTGCAGGCCGAGGATCAGCATGTGCTCGGCCAACCATCCTTCGTCACGGCCGAGCCAACTTGCGATCCGAAGCGCGAAACATTTCTTGCTGAGGAGTGCGTTGCCGCCGTACCCGCTGCCGACCGAGATGATGGTGTTGTCCTGGGGGAAGTGGAAAATCAGGCGGCGCTCGGGATTCAAGTCGAGCAGGCAATGAATTCCGCGATTGAAATTGTCCGACTCGCCAAGCTGAGCGAGCGCCACCGCGCCCATCCGCGTCATGATTCGCATGTTCAGCACGACGTAGATGCTGTCGGTGAGCTCGACGCCGACCTTCGAGAACGGCGACCCGATCGGGCCCAGCAGGTACGGCACCACGTACATCGTGCGCCCGCGCATCGACCCTTGGAGCCATCCGCGCAACTTGGCGTATGTCGCTGCGGGCTCCGACCAATTATTGGTAGGCCCGGCGTCTATTTCCTTCGGAGTGCAGACGAAGGTCAGTTGTTCGGTGCGCGCAACGTCGTTGGGATTCGAGCGATGCAGATAGCAGCCGGGCCGTTTGGCCTGATTGAGCTCGATCAGTATTCCCACCGCGACGGCCTGTTTGGTCAGGCGATTTTTCTCCGCTTCGGAACCGTCGCACCACACAATCGCATAGGGCCGGGTGAGCTGGGCGACTTCGTTGACCCAATCGCGCAACGCGCGGCTGCTGGTCGGTGAACTAATTGCGTCGGGGTTGGGTGTCACTTCATCGCTCCACGTCGAAATTTGTGAGACGTAACTCCTATTCCAACGGAGGTGCGAAATGCAATCCAGCCAACGTGGGATCGTAATCGCGGACTTCCATTTTACCTGTAAACTACTAAATTGATATTAGGCTTGCTTGTGAACTATCAAGTTTACTATTAGGCTGGCGGAATGACAGGTATACCGCACGGTTTGGCGCTTCTGCGTGATCCGCAACTGAATAAATCGACCGCGTTCACTGAGTCTGAGCGCGAGGCGCTGGGCCTGCTCGGCCTCTTGCCGGAAGGGATCGATACCGAGGCAGCTCAGATCCAGCGGGTGCACCTTCAGCTGTCGCAAAAGCCGAACGATCTGGAAAAGTACATCTACTTGTCGCAACTGCAGGATAACGACGAAACGCTCTTTTACTGCGTGCTCATGTCGGACCCGGTGCGATTCCTGCCGCTCGTCTACACCCCGACGGTGGGCGAGGCCTGCCTCCAGTTTGGCCACATCATGCGCCGGCCCAAGGGCCTTTACCTGTCGATCAAACGCAAGGGCCGCGTCCGCGAAATTCTCCGCAATTGGCCGCAGCGCGACGTGCGCTTTATCGTGGTCAGCAGCGGGCAGCGGATTCTGGGGCTTGGCGATCTCGGCGCAAACGGCATGGGAATCCCGATCGGCAAGCTGGCGCTCTACACCGCGTGCGCCGGCGTGCCGCCGCAATACTCTCTCCCGATCCTCATCGACTGCGGCACTAACAATGAGACGTTGCTGCGCGACCCGCTCTACCTGGGCTTGCGGCAGACGCGCCCGCCAGTGGCGCAGTTGGATGAGTTTGTCGAAGAATTCATAACCGCGGTCCAGGAAGAGTTCCCTAATTGCTGCGTCCAGTTCGAGGATTGGGCGGGCGCCGACGCCATCCGGCTGCTTGCCCGCTACCGCGACCGGATTTGCTGCTTCAACGATGACATCCAGGGCACCGCGGCGGTCGCGCTTGCGGGAATTCTTGGAGCGCTTCGCATAATCGGCGGAAAACTCTCCGAGCAGACCTTCCTGTTCCTCGGCGCCGGTTCCGCCGCTATCGGAATCTCAGGCCTGTTGACCGAAAGGATGATGCTCGAGGGGATTTCAGCCGAGGATGCCCGCGCTCGACTGTGGTTGTTCGACGTAAACGGACTGCTGGAAACAACCCGCAATGACCTGGCTGATTTCCACAAGCCTTACGCGCATCGCCACTCGCCGACCAAAGATTTTGTCGATGCGATCGAGTCGATCAAGCCGACCGCGATCATCGGCGTCAGCACGGTTGCCAAGACCTTCAACCAGCGCGTGATCGAAACGATGGCGCGAATCAATCGGCGCCCGATTATCTTCGCCTGCTCGAATCCGACCTCGCACTCCGAGTGCTCGGCGGAAGAGGCTTACCGCTGGTCGGAGGGCCGTGCCATCTTCGCCAGCGGAAGCCCGTTTCCTCCGGTGCTCCTTAACGGCAGGACCTTTGTGCCCGGACAGGGGAACAACATTTACATCTTTCCCGCGATAGGTCTGGCGGTCTATGCCACCCGCGCAAGGCGCGTGACGAATGAGATGTTCATAGTTGCCGCTCGCGCGGTGGCGGAGCAGGTGAGTGCGGCCGAGCTCGATGCCGGGCTCATCTATCCTCCCGTGTCAACGATACTCAACACCGAGTTATATGCTGCCGAGCGCGTGGCGGAGGTGATTTTCGCGCGCGGCTTTGCGCGCGTCCCGGTGCCTCAAGATATCGCGCAATTCGTCCGATCGCAGACCTACAAACCCGAATACCATCTTCTGAGATAAAATCACCCGCCGCGGTATTCCGGTGGATATTGCGCCGGCGCGCATCTGCGGCGGTTTCGAGCGCGCGCGTCCTTGAGATATGCTCGCTATATACCCGTCGCCGCGGGAGGCCCCTGCATCGTGCCCGAGACTTTTCAGAAGGAAAGCGCACTCGCTCGATTCTTGAACCGCCTGATGGGCCGCGCCGTCAAGCTCGGAATCGCGCCGCGATACATGCGCCTGCTCGAGGTCCGCGGCAGAAAATCGGGGATGACCTTCACCACCCCCGTCAACCTCCTCGAATTCCAGGGTCGCCGATGGCTGGTTGCTGCTCGCGGCGAGACTGCATGGGCCCGCAATGCGCGCGCCGCCGGTCGCGTCGTCCTGCGGCGCGGCGCCGGTTCCGAATCGTTGACGGTTCGCGAGCTTGCCGATGCCGACAAGCCCGAGATTATCAAAGCGTTCCTCGATCGCTTCGCCTCCCAGGTTCAGCGTTTCTTCGACGTGCGCCGGCTCGCCCGCCGACGCGTTTCGCACCGTCGCGTCGCGCACGCCGGTCTTTGAGCTGGTCGGCGACGGCTGAGAGTCCTCGAATTCTTTTGTGAACGATCCCGCGCCGCCGACGGCCCCGGCCCCCAATCACGAGCAGCTCGATGCCGCCGCTGATTCCGCCGGGCGCGAGCGGGTGACCGTTATCGCGCTGGTCGCGATGCTCTTCTACCAGGGCTTCGCGGCCTCAATTGTCTCGGTCGCGGCGCCGTGGATCGGAACGAGCTTCCACCTCGACGGCGCCGGAATCGCCCGCCTGTTCGCGTGGATCTCGCTCTCCGCCCTGGGCGCGCTCGCGCTTTCACGGATGATCGACAGGCACGGACGTCGCCGCATGATCCTGTGGTGCGTCGCCGCGATTCCCGTTTGCAGCATCGGGACCGCGCTCTCGACCAATTTTGTCGCGTTCACCTCATTTCAGATCGCGCTCTATGCGGTCCTCGGCGCCGCCGGCGCCGGCTGTATCGTGATGCTTTCCGAGGAGCTGCCGATCGCACGTCGCGCACGCGGCCAAAGCTTCGGCGGTCTGGCGGCCTCGGTGGGAGCCGGACTCTGCGTATTCCTCATGCCGATCTTTGTCGCGTACGGATGGTCGTGGCGATGGATGTTCGTGATTTCGGCGGCGGGAGTCGCCATGCTGCCCGCGATGGCGCGGCTGTTGCCCGAGAGCGATCGATGGGAACTCTCAGAAAGTGCGGGAATCATCGCCAGGTCGCACTTTTACGACGTCTTTCAGCCGCTCTATCGCAAACGCTCGATCACGATGATCGTATGCGCGCTGGCCGTCGCAATCTCGACCACCGCCGCTAACGCCTTTGGCTACTACCACGCGGTTTCCGTTGTCGGCCTGTCGGCCGCCGCCGCCAGCACGATGACCATCGTCGCCGGCGGATTAGGATTGGTTGGTTTTCCAATCGGCGCGTGGGCGTCGGAGCGCTTCGGCCGCGTGCCGACGGTGGTCGGCTTCGGCATTTTCATCACCGCCGGCCATTTGTGGTTTTTTTGGGGACCGCCGGCGCATTTCGCGTGGCCGCTGATGTGGCTGTCGGGCGGCTTCTTCTGGTTCAACGTATGCGACAACGGGGGCTCCGTCGCGACCAACGCGGCCGCGACCGAACTGTTTCCCACCCCGCTGCGCGGCACCATGATCGGTTGGTTCGCGCTGGTCGGCGCCATCGGCGCCGTCATTTGCAATGCCGCGGTCGCGATGCTGGCGAACGCGATGGGCGGGCTGTCGATCGTCGTCGGCGCGCTGTCGATTGTTGGAATCCCGGCTGCGATCCTGTTCGGTCTGATGATCGACGAAACTCGCGGGATGTCGCTCGAGATGTCCGGCAAGGAATCCGAATTCACCGCCTCCGAGAACTAACCCCGGCGACTTCGCAGATACAAGGGTTCTGCGAGCGCATCGCAAAAGCCCGCCTGCTCACTTTTTTGTGTCATCCTGAGCGCAGCGAAGGAACCCGGATCTTTGCCTCGCCCTGACAGGGCGAGGCCGACGCGGAGCGTCGGGTGCGGTTCCAAATTCCAAATTCCTCCCCCATCCCGTCTTAATCCGTCATCCCGAGCGATGTCGCGCCCCCGGCGTCATCCCGAACGATGGCGCTCCTCTCCGTCATCCCGAGCGAAGTCGAGGGACCCCGGATCTTTTTCTTTGCCTCTCCCTTACAGACCTTTGCGTAACCTGATCGGGTCATTATTTTCCGCGCCCGCCAGCGGCGGGCGGCCCTAATACTGGGTGCAGGGGTCACCCCTGCCCGGTGAATTTCAGCTCCCGGCGCTGGTGTACATTACAGCGTAAATGTACAATTGACTCAGTTTCAGCGAACGGGAGCACATTTGCCGATGCCAGCCAGGAAGAAATCCAGCAGTGAAGCGATCACTACAGTTGCGGCGCGTCAGCACTTCTCTGACCTTATCAACCGCGTTGCTTACGGCAAGGACCGGATTCTGCTAACCCGCCGCAGCCGTCCGCTGGCGGCTGTGGTGCCGATCGAGGATGTCGCGCTGCTTGAAGCGATGGAGGACCGCGACGACTTGAAGGCCGCCCGCGCGGCGATCCGCGAGGCCAAACGCAAGGGGACGACTCCGTGGACGCGGCTGAAAAAGGAACTGGGTCTGATCTGACAACGCGATGGCCTACGCGGTCGAGTTCTGCGCGGGGTATTTCAGAATTGTGGCTGCGATGCGTCCCGCCCGGCAGAGGCTATTTTTTGAGGCCATTTTTATCCGAGCCGTGCCGCCGGACGATTTGCGCGCGATCAAACAGGTCTGCGGGCGCAGAAGAACCTACGCCGTGGATACGCTGCGCGGCTTTTTTTCTGGAGCATCCCGGATAATCCCCTCTCTTTTCCCAAGGTATCGCTTTACCGAGATCCCGCGCTCCGCTTTGCGCGCCTGAGCCAGATCGAAAGCAAGCTGCATCCGCATCAGGTGCTCCATCTTCGGCCCAAACGCCTTCTCGATCCGGAGGCCCATCTCACTCGTAAGAGCCGCTTTCCCGTTCAGCAGGCTGGAAAGCGCCTGCCGCCCGACCCCGAGGACTTTCGCCGCCTCGGTCACTGTCAGTCCGAGAGGCTCGATCACTTCGCGGCGGATTAAACCGCCGACATGCGGCGGATTCTTCATCGGCATAATTCCCAACGCCTCGGCTTGCGCCCCTTTTTCAATTTTCACAGATTATCACTCCTCGAACGAGTGGAACTTGGGCGCCTGTTCGTATCTTCGCTTTCGCACCAGCGCCGCGTCGATAACGCCGGGGAGTCCCACGCCTCTCTTTTTCCGGACATTCGTGTTTCGTTCTCCTGAACTAAAAAATGTTTCACGTGAAACATTTTCCTAATAACCCCAGCACTTCAGCACCCTTTCCGACCACTTTTGAAAAAAGTGACTGCCAGTGCGCCTTCCTACTTAACATTGGGTGCAGGGGTCACCCCTGCATTCGACGGTCAGCTTCGTCTCGGCGAATTCCTTCCTTTCGGAATCCCAGGCGAACGCCGCTGCGCGCGCGAATTTTCCGGCGCGAATCGAGATCACGATGTAAACGACGCCGGGATAGTCGGGCTCCGGCGGATCGAATGAGCACGCCTGCGCGCGATCGGTCGGGGAAAAATACGCGTCGCGATTGGGATGCGAATGGTAAACGGCGCGGATCGCGAGTTTGCGGCGATCGGCCTCGATCATCGCCGCCAGGTGCTCCTTCGGCTCCATCAGGAAAGCCGTGCGCGCGTCGCGCGGGAACGCCGCCGCGTCTTCGGCGTGCATGCGGTTCTGGATGTTGGCGACCGGGCGGACTTCCTCGACCGAGTTTTCGTTGTCGCCGATGATCAAGCCGCAGCATTCGAAGGGGAACTCGCGCTCAGCCTGCGCGACGATCGCATCCATGCTCGCGCGGCGTATCGATGCCGCCTTCATCGTTCTCCCTGAGTTTTCATTGCTCGGCGCCGAGCCCGCTCGGCGGCCCTGATCAGCCGCGTCAGCATCCGATTCGTCTCCGCGCCGATTCCCAGGCGATCGGCAAGCTCGACGATCTTGCCGTTCAGCGCGCCGATCTCGGTGCGCCCGCGGACATGAAGATCGCGGATCATCGTCGGCCGATGAACGGACGTCGGCGGGATCATCTGCTCATAAAAAACTTTTAGATACTCTGCCGCACTCGAAAAGGGGAGGGCGACGCCGAGCGCGCGCGCGACCGCGAACGCCTCCTCGATCGCGCGATCCATGATCGGCTTCACGTCCGGATCGCCGGCGAGCGCTCCATAGTGCTGCTGCAAAATTGCGCCGAGCGGATTCAGCGCCACGTTGTACAGAACCTTGGTCCACAGGACGGGCATGATGTCGTCAACACCGACCGCGGGAACGCCGGCGGCGTCGATCATTGCGGCGATCGCGCGGGCGCGCGCCGCGAGTGCCGGCGAGTCCTCGCGATGAATCGCGGGTGCGGGTCCGATTGCGACCGGCTGCGCGAAAACCGTCACGTGCGCACTGCCCGGCGAGGGTATTTCCGCGCCGAAGATCACGCGCGCGCCCAACACCCGTTGCCGTCCGAAGCTCTCGATCAACGACTCGATATTGCCCAGGCCATTTTGCATCGAGACCACCGCGCCGTCGTCGGTCAAACGGTCGGCCAGCCGAGCCGCGATCGACTCGGTGTCATAACTCTTGACCGTGCACACGATTAATCCGAACCGCCTGCCGAGCCGCGCGGGATCGTCGGCCAGCGTCATGCCGGTGACGGTTCGATCGCCAAGCAGTCCCGAAATTCTTAAGCCCCCGCGTGCAATCGCCTCGAGATGCGCTCGCCGGCCAAGCAGCGTGACGTCGTGCCCCGCATCATGCAGCATCCCGCCGAGAATCGAGCCAATCGCGCCGGCGCCGGCGACCAAGATGACAGAATTGGACATCATGTCGAAATTATCGGTCGCCGCTTCGCCAAACAACGCCGCCGCTTTGTTCGCTTCACGGGATGAGTCTTCGGGCCGTTGGACCGCTGGCCGCGATGACTTGCTCCCCTTCTTGCGGCTCTGATACTTTCGACTGTCTGGCGCGCGCATAGCGCGCGTTCGTATTTTCGGGCTTCGATCCTAACGTCCCCGTCGTCTAGCTCGGCCTAGGACACCGGCCTTTCACGTCGGTAACACGGGTTCAAATCCCGTCGGGGACGCCAAGGTTTTTTGATTCTTCAGGGCGTTTGACAGCCACAGTTGACAGCCACGGGATCACAGAAACAGAAAATGAGGCCGTGGACGGTCGCAGTTGCGCGACGCTCGACGCTCGCGCGTCGGCGGCCGGCCAGACTTCCGTTCCCGCCGAAATAAAGCGCAAGAAAATCCCCCTCCTGCGATCTTAGTTTCAGGAGACGCCAACGCTCGGGCCGGCTGATGGCGCCGATCGAACCGCGCGGACGGGATTGAGATTGGCCTGACGCAGGCTCAGCATAGCGGATGACCGGCGCGAGGGTCGTGGACGCAGCGGTCGGGAAATCATGGCGGCGATGTCGCTAGAACAATTCCTCGAAAACTACCGCGACACGATTGATCGATTGTATTCCGCGAGCAATGCGGCGGAGTGGCGAGTATCACGCTCGTCCTTCGCCAGTGCGTTGTGGCGGAGCTTGGAACGCCGATTCGGCCCGGTTACCGGTTCTGCCGACCACGCAGAAGTCACACGCTTTCTCGACTCGCTGCATGCCGCCGACCTTGCGCTCGCCATCGGATGCCGTGACGGCGACGCCGAGGCCTGGCGTCATCTCGTATCGACGTATCGCGCTCCGGTCGACGCCTTCGCGCGGGCAGTACTCGGCAACTCCTCGCGCGCAAGCGAAGTCGCTGATTCACTATGGGCGGATCTTTATGGTTTGCGATCCTACGACAGCGAGCGCCGCTCGCCACTTGAGCATTACGGGGGGCGCAGCTCGCTGATGTCGTGGCTCCGAGTAGTAGTCACCAGGCTCGAAGCTGATCGATGGCGCGCGACGCGGCGCATGGAAGTGCTGGACGAAGAGCGCGACGGCAATTCCAGCGTCCTTATCGATGCGACCGATTCGCCCGATCCCGATCGGGCAAGGCTGATCGCGGCCCTCGAGCAATCGCTGCGCGGAGCGCTGAACGCGCTATCCCCGGACGATCGACTCAGGCTTTCGTATTATTGCGTCCAGAATCTTACGCTTGCACAGACCGCGGCTTTGATCGGCGAGCACGAGTCGAGCGCGTCGCGCAATCTCGCGCGCGCAAGGACTGCGATCCGCGATCGCGTCACGCGCACGCTGCGCCGCGAGTACCATTTCAGTGACGATCAGATCAGCCAATGCTTCGAGTATGCGACCGGCGATTGGCCCATCGACCTCGGTCGTATGCTCGCGCTGGGAAAATGATGGGAGACGAAAAGGCCTCAGATAACCGCCTTGACGCGATGATTCGCACGAGTCTCGCATCGGGCCTCGACGCGTCAGGGGCGGGATGTCCCGATCCGGATCTGCTCGCGGCATTTGCGGAAAACATACTCGCGCCGGATGAGCGCGCCAAATGGAATGCTCACGTCGCTGTATGCGCGATTTGTCAGCGCCAGCTCGCGGTGCTCGCGCGAGCGGGTGCGATCGGGGCGCCTGCAGCAGCGGTCGCGTCGCAGCCAGAAATCGAAACTGTCGATGCCGACGAAGCTCGCGAGGAAGCGGGCGGATTCTGGCCAACGATCCGCAGCGCGGTACGATTCATGATCGGCCCGTTCCCGCTCTCAGTCGCGCTTCATGTGGTGCTGCTGTTCTTCCTGATCATCACGGTGCACGAGCAGCGTGGGCGCGAGTTGATCATGGTGAACCTGGAGGCGGGCGGCGGCGGCGGTGGCGGCAACGAGATGCAGGATCTCGACATGCCCGAAGTGCCGATGCCCGACACGGCGCCGCAGCAGATGGAGCAGCCGACCGCGGTGGACACCTCGCAGGCGGTTGGGCTGGCCAATGACTACGTGCGCGCAGCCGGCGGCGGCGGCATCGGCATCGGTCGCGGCGGCGGCATGGGCTCGGGCTACGGTCACGGCATCGGCTCGGGCTTCGGCGGGTTCATCGGTGAGCTTAGGCGCAAGGGACTGGACGTGGTGCTGGTCATTGACGGGACCGGCTCGATGAAA
>Ga0187858_10002034_pt1 | contig 21390 bp, 18 predicted proteins | sample June2016WEW_8_15_FD_133015 | JGI IMG/M metagenome (GOLD analysis project Ga0187858, IMG submission 133015) | Peatland microbial communities from SPRUCE experiment site at the Marcell Experimental Forest, Minnesota, USA - June2016WEW_8_150 | ecosystem: Environmental > Terrestrial > Soil >...
GCGGCGGCAAAAAAAACAATCCCGACCACGTTGCGCACATACGAAAATATTCTGCCAGGTCCGGGTACGGTATCAATCCAAGCCAGGTAGATGCCGCCCAGAAGCATAATCAGCGCCAGTGTCAGATTGTAAGCCAGCAGACTCGGGAAGAGGGATTTCAAGAAATACACAGCCATCATCAACAGGATGAAACCGAAAATTTTCCGAACCCAAACCATCCACGCGCCGGAGCGTGGCAAGCGGTGAATGCTTCCCGAAAAGATTCCCAGGAGAAGAAACGGGATTCCAAGCCCGATGGCGAGCACGAAAAACAGAGCAAAACCCAGAATTGCATTCCCCCGGTTCCCGACATAGGTCAAAAGCCCAAGGACGAAAGGCCCGACACACGGCGCAGCCACGATTCCCACCGTGAGCCCCATCAGGAAAGTACCGAAGAGACCTTTCTGAGAACTCCCGGCAAGACGGTTCAACCACTGCGGGACTCTCAACTCGTACACATCAAACATGCTCAAAGCCAGAATTACCATGACAAGCGCGATACCAAGCAGCACCGGTGGATATTGATTTGCCGCGCCAAAAAGTCCGCCCGTCAAAGCTGCGACCACGCCAAGAACCGAATAAGTCACGGCCATGCCTGTGACATATAGGCTGGAATGCGCAATGAGGCTCCCCTTTTTCCCCTGCGCCTGTCCGCCGAAATAGGAGATGGTGATCGGAATCATCGGATAAACGCAAGGGGTCAGGTTCAGCGCCAGTCCTCCAAAAAAAACCAGGACAAAGGTAATCAGAAGGCTCTTATCGCCGAAGCTTTGCGTTTCTGAATTTTGTTTTTCGGCTGCAGGCAAGGGCTCAGAGGAACGTGGCTGTTGGGGGGCACCGATCGCGCTTGCAGCCGGAGCAACGTTTTGCGAGCCTGCAGAAACTGAAACCGGCAGCATTATGCTGAAGTCCTGCCATACTGGAGGAAGGCAAGAACGGTCATTGCATGCTTGGTAGCGAATCTTCCCCTCTGCCTTAACTTCCCTCGAAATAAAATCTGCGCTGGGGGTTACCTCCACACCAATTCTCACAACCCCCTCATACACCGCCATCGGGGAGTCCGACACGGGCAAGTTCTTTATGGGAGCAGGCGGAAACACGTTCTTCCCAAACACGATACCCGGCTGGGGCTCAAATTCCAGAGTGGTTGGAATAAGATAATCCTGCAGCGGTCGATTGGAATTGATGTGGTATGGACTGGAAATATCCAGTTCGACGGCAAAAATGGAAGTATGTCCCCGCTCTAACGCCTGGGCTGGCGGAATTGTTCGAATGGAAACAACCGGCGCCGCACCGTGGAGGCTTAGGGTTAATAAGAGACAAGCCCCAATCACCGACAGGAGGGTTTTCATCCGACCAATTATAGCCAGTTATCCGCCTCCTGCGCAAACGGGGACGCCACCCTTTTCGCCAGTTTAGCTTTTCCTAGGACCGCTGTTGCTCTGGCGAAAAGGGTGGCGTCCCCAGTTTAACTCAGCAGGAATACAGCGATCATGATTAGAACCGTGATGGTTTGGCCCAATTTTGTATAACCGGGATAACCTTTTTTCAAAGCGTGCCAGTATTTGGCCAGACAAAGCATCAACAATATGATCGCGGAACTCAAAAAAAGGCAACCCAAGTAACCTGTTTCCAGGCCGAGAATCCGACCTACGTGCTTTCCCCGCAATAGGGCGAAAATGAACCAGAGGTGAACGCCGTAAACGAGCAGTGATTCCTGTCCTGCCAGCTGAATCGGCCTGGGAACCCACTGCATGCCGGCTTCCAGGTGATATAAGAGAGCCGTGATCAGCAGAATGCATCCGATCCGGATCACTACATAAAGAGGACTGGTCGTGTAGAAATTTGAATGTCCCGGAAGCGTGTACGGCGCACTGCGTAGCAGGACTCCTGCGATGATCATCAAAGCGCCCAGAATTGCAATGCCTCGTATGAACTCAGGGATTCTGCGCAACTCGACCGATTTGAGGAAAAAGCAGGCTGCGCAACTTCCGGCCAGAACGAAGCAAAGCCAGGGGAAAATGGGGAACAGCGAAACACCGTGAGGATTCAAAAACAGAGCCATCGAAAGAGGAAGACTCCTGCTGAAGTCTCGAGACCACATCCAGGGAGTAACGAATGCCACGCATCCGGTAAGCAGGCATGAGGCCCACGCAAGAAGGTTTTTCCTGCGTAGCACGAATAGGAGCAGGTGAACAAAAAGAAGTGAGACCACGATGCACTGCAATATGTCCACCTGCAGCGTTTTGGTCCACATGGCGCGGTCACCCCAGTCTCGCAGATACCGGCTCAATTTGAAACCTTCAAGATGGCTGTAATAAGCAACGAGAGTGATAAACCCCAGCCGGCGCATCTGCTTCCAGAAAGGGAGGCGAAAGTGAAGCCAATTATCCCATTGGGAATTGCCCTGCAACACGATAGAGAACCCGGCGGCAAACAGGAATCCCGGCGCCACCAGTCCGTTGACAAAACTGAGCCAGAAAAAGAATTCAGAACCTTTTCGAAGAGCAACCGGGAGATAAGCATTGACGACGTGAGTTTCGACCATCATCACCAGCGCAAAACCTCGCAGCAGATCTATAAACCCGTATCTCGTCGCCTTGGTTGCGGCCCCTGCATGCACCTTTACTTTTTGCTCGGGTTGGGGAAGAGAACGGGAGGGAGCTAGAATCGCTGCGATCCGCCAAATCCGCTCTTTGCTATTCGGGGATGACATAGTTGTTTTGCAAAGGCCATGAGGATACAAAAAAAGGCAGGGCATGACAAGAATGCATTTCCACAACAAATGAAATCGCGCAGACTGTTGGTTAAAGTATTCGTCCTGAGTCGCTCGTGTGCTATTTTCTTGTCGGGACGGGATTTCCCCGATTCCCTTGATTCCCTTATGAGCAGACCCGTTTCAAAGCTGTCCGTCGAAGAAAACGTTCCGCTGGCGCCTTTGACGACTCTGCGAGTCGGCGGCCCCGCCCGCTTTTTTATCCGGGTACAGACCGAAGAGCAGATTGGCGAGGGCCTCGATTTTGCGCGGAAGCGCAGCTGTCCTGTTTTCATTTTGGGAAGAGGCAGCAATCTCGTCGTAGCCGATTCCGGCTTCCCCGGCGTAGTGCTCAAGATCGAACTGTCGGGCATTGAGTCCCACAGTTCGGAGGCCGAGGAGAGAGTCTCGGCTGCGGCCGGCCAGGAATGGGATCGCTTCGTTCAATATTGCGTTGACCGAAACCTTGCCGGGATCGAGTGCCTGAGCGGAATTCCGGGAACTGTCGGCGCCACTCCGGTGCAGAACGTGGGGGCGTACGGCGAAGAAGCAAGTGAAGTAATCCTTCGGATTCGAGTCCTGGACCGCAGCAGTTATTCCATTTTGGACTTAAGCAATGCCGATTGCCGGTTCTCATACCGCACCAGCGTTTTTAACACGATTTATAAAGACCGCTACATCGTGCTGAAAGTGGATTTTGTCCTGCGCCCGGACGGGAAGCCGTGTCTGCGTTACGAGGATTTGCGTCGCCATTTCGCGGGAAGGTCAGAGTCCCCATCCATCCGGGAGGTCCGGGAGGCCGTTCTGCAGATCCGGAAGGGCAAAGGAATGCTCCTGGACGAACCGGGTTCTGATTCCAATAGCGTCGGGTCTTTTTTCAAAAATCCTATTTGGGATCCGGAAAAAACAGCAGCCCTGGAGAAGAAGGCGCGCGCTTGCGGAATTCTTGAATCCAAGGGAAATATCCCTCGCTTTCAAGCACCCTCGGGACAAGAGAAGCTGGCGGCAGCCTGGCTTGTCGAGCGCGCCGGCTTCTGCAAGGGATATAGATTCGGAAATGCCGGGATCTCGGACAAACACAGCCTTGCCCTGATTAATTATGGCGGCGCCAGGGCACAGGAGATTGTGGACTTGATGCACGTGATTCAGACGCGCGTCCGGACACTGTTTGGCATCGAGTTGCAGCCGGAGCCTACCTTTGTAGGTTTCGACCGGATTTAAAAAGGCAAGCGCCGAGAGCCAGTCGCGAGAATTTCTGGCTTCTATATTTGGAACCTTCTGATCGCACATTGCGTAATCATTCCAAGATTGGGATAATGGGAGATTCTTAAGTCCGGGAGGAAGCATGAATAAAGGTCAGATCATAGGGTTGGGCTGTCTGGCTGTCATCGTCATCGTCGTTGTTATTATTGGCGCTTCAGCCTTTGCAGCTTACAACAATCTGGTTAAGCAGCAGCAGAGTGTCGAGTCCGCGTGGGCTCAAGTGGAAAATGTCTATCAAAGGCGCGCCGATCTGATTCCGAATCTTGTCGCAACCGTAAAGGGATATGCGGCCCACGAAAGCCAGACGCTGGAGGCAGTAACAGCTTCGAGAGCGCAAGTTGGTTCTATTCGGGTTACGCCGGATATGTTGAACAATCCCGCTGAATTTCAGAAATATCAGCAGGCACAGGCCGGACTGACCAGCGCTCTCTCCCGATTGATGGTTGTGGTGGAGCGCTACCCGGATCTGAAGGCCAATCAGAACTTCCTTGAACTGCAGAGCCAGTTGGAAGGAACGGAAAACCGAATTGCGGTCGAGCGTAAACGCTTCAATGATGTGGCGCAGGAATACAATACCAGCGTTATGCAATTCCCGGGAAACATCTTCGCCCGCATGTTCGGTTTCCAGAAAAAAGCATATTTCCAGGCAGCGCCGGGGAGTGAAAAAGCACCGGTCGTTGACTTCACAAAATAGGGCCCAAATGTCGCGACTTGCTCTGACTTTAGCGCTGTTCATTTTTCAATGTTTCAGCGCACTTGCCATCGATGTCCCGAAACTCCAGAACCGGGTAACCGATCTGGCCGGCGTATTAACTGCCGACCAGGTCTCCAGCTTGGATTTGAAACTGCAGTCCTTTGAAGCCAGCGATTCCACGCAGATCGCGGTTGTCATCATTTCCAGCCTTGAAGGGGAATACATCGCGGACTACTCGATGCGGGTCGCAGAAGCCTGGAAAATCGGGCAAAAGGGGCGGGACAATGGTGCGATTCTGCTCGTGTCAATAAAGGACCGAGCTGTCCGGATCGAAGTCGGGTATGGACTTGAGGAAAAGCTGACCGATGCCGGGAGCAATCAGATAATCAGGAATGAGATTGTCCCAAGATTTCGCCAGGGAGATTATTACGGAGGGATTGATGCGGGCATCAACGCAATCATCGGAACCGTTCGAGGCCTCTACCAGGGCAATCCCAGAGCGGAAACCCCGTATTCCCATCGCTCCTCCGGCCGGCTCTTCAATCTGCTGATCGTCATGCTTTTCCCGCTCTTCTGGATACTGAGCGCTACCGGAAAGTGGGGCGGCGGCATTCTCGGAGCCATAGCTGGAATATTGTTGCCGCTTACACTGATCGGCCACGGCTTGATTTCCCTGCTGATCGGAGGGGTTATTGGAAGCGTTTTGGGAATCTTTCTGGGAGCGCTGGTACACGCCGGCGCCAAGTCCGGCCGTGGCCCGGGTTCTTTTATCGGACCGTTTTTCTGGGGCGGAGGCGGAGGCGGTTTCGGTGGTGGTGGTTTCAGCGGCGGCGGTTTTGGCGGAGGTGGGTTTTCGGGGGGCGGAGGCGGTTTTGGTGGTGGCGGGAGTTCCGGCAGTTGGTAGTGAACGGCATTGACGATTAAGGGAAATCCTAATCAATGAAACGATTAAGTAATCAGGACAGCAGGACCATCGAAGAAGCGATCAAGAAGGCGGAGGCGACCACCTCCGGGCAGATAGTCTTTGTGACTGCGGAGGCATCGGCTCACTACCATCACGCGACCCTGCAAGGGGCACTGATCGCAATGGCCCTCGTTACAGCCGCATTTCTTCTCTTTTCTTTTGCCCATACTCCGACGGCCGTTCTGTGGACTGAGTTCATCTCCTTTGCGGTTTTTTATTCAATTCTTCCCCATGTGCCGTGGCGGCGCTGGATAATCTCCAACCACGAAATGGATGCGCGGGTTCACGAAGCAGCATTCATGCAGTTCTATTCCAGCGGTCTCTATAGCACCCGGGAATCGAATGGAGTGGAAATTTATCTGTCTTTCTTTGAGAGGCGGGTCGTAGTCATAGGAGACCGCGCCATTCATTCCAAAATGGGGGACGAGCACTGGCAGGTGGTTAGGGACTTGATCATCCGAGGCATGAGGGAAGCAAACGTCTGCGGTGGAATTTGCGCAGCAATTGAAAGTTGCGGCAAAGCTTTAGCCGAACATTTCCCTCCCAGGCCGGATGACATGAACGAATTGCCCGACCAAGTCATTGATCGCCGCTTGGACCCGGATGCCCCGTAAAGGCAGTCGGCAGTAAGAACTCTGCTATTATTATTTTGAGAAAATACAGGCTTAATATGGATGAAGAATTTCGACTGCCCGCCATTACTGATTTGCGCTCCCATCTGTGCTAACATTATTGAATCAAGGAATACCAAGAGGTAGGTATGCCCATATTCGAATACAAATGTCTCAAATGCGAATCCGAATTTGAAAAGCTGGTCTTCGGGGTTTCGTCGGAAAACGGCATTCATTGCCCTGAATGCCAATCGAAGGATGTGGAAAGGCTCTTTTCCAGCTTTAACGGAGTGTCCCGCTCCAGCGATGGCACGACCCGGTCAATGTCCTCTGGTTGCTCATCGTGCCAGGCTTCGAGTTGCGCCAGCTGTAAAACCGCTTAGCAGTTCTTCAGGGATCGGAACCTGCGATTTCACGAAAGCTTCTCTGGGATACCGGAATCAACGCGATGGCGGCTTTGACGGCATTCCTGTTTGAAACAAAGCAGCTGCTTCCAGATATGGAGATTCCTGGCTCGCCGAAGATAATTTCTCCGCCTTGTTCTCTTAAGCTACCTACCAATATTCCGCCATTGATTCCCTGCCCCGAACCTTGAGCAGCCAAATTACCCGCACCCAAAACAAGCACCAAACCGCTGTAGGTGTAAGGACCGGAGCACAGAAGGCTTCCCGTGACAATGAGCAACCCACCCCCGGAAAAGCCGCCGGTCACAGAAAGGTCCCCGTCGACTACCGTGATTTTGAGATCCTGCCCCGGAGCATTCCATGGCTTCGATGCATCATATGATCCCGCATACGGAGCGTTCCTGTCTGACCAGTTTTGGTCGCCACTAAAGAAGCTGTCGGCGAATTTTGGGGCCTGAACATGAACGAAGTTCCACAAATAGCGTGGATTTAGCAGCAGAGCCCAGTCGGGATTAGAGCCAATCTGACCCGAAATATCCTGGATCGAGGGATTAGGCTGCGCCCCGCCGGTAATGCTTCCCTGGGTTCCGGCAGCCGCACGAATTATCTGGTCCGGCCGATTGGCGTCCCCAGTGTCGGTATCAATTGTGCCGATGCCGGGAGATTGATTCCCGGCAATCAGGAATGTTCCATCAAAGGAAGCGTTGACTTTGCTCCCAAGCACAACCAGCGCAGGTCCAAGATCAAATGTGGACAGACGTTTAAAGCGCGCCTCGAAAATGGCGATTGAGTTAAGCCTGGGAATCGATCCTACGGATTCGGAAAATGTTTTCGAAACCCCGATGGAACGCACGATCACAAGGCCGTCTCCGTCAACAAAGGGATTGTCGGCCGGATCGCCGGAAATCTCTGAGGCTTCACCGTTGTTATCGGTGATCTTTACAAAATAGCGCGAGATCACAATCTCTCCCGGCCCATAGGGATTTTTTGAGGCCAGCCCTACCCCGGCCATCGGGATCAGCACAGTCCCGGCTGAGCCGCCGTAATATCCGGTGCTGATGAGCCCGTCATCGGATATTGAGGAAGAATCAAATGCCGGATGGAAGATATTCAACGACTGAACAATTGACAAAGGCAACGGATTGCGGAAATCAAATTTTTTGGCTTTGGTAAGATAGGCCGCATTGTGGCTGTAAACCCCATCCGGGCCTTTGAGCAGATCGTCAAACGCCAGTCCACGGACCAGCGCCCGCGCATGATTCAGTCCTGCCAAGGCTGCATAGGTTGCCTGGACCTGAGTCTCATAGTTATCGCTGATCTGCAGCTCGGTGTTCGCATTGAGAGTAAGATAGAGTCCAAGGAGTAACAAAAGAGAGAGCGCCAGAAGGGTTATTAAGAGTGCAGTCCCCTCTTGCCGCGTGGAATCTTTCCTGTTCAACACCGGCATTTGAACCTCCAGAATCGAATGTTTCGCCCAGGCAGAAAATATTTCACGGAATCGGCGCCGCCATCTCCCTTTGGACACCGGTTTGGGAAAGAATGCCCTCAATAGATTGGAAGCCCTTGTTGAGGAGTGTTTGCGTGTTTTGAAGAGTTGTGATAAGGATACTCCGTCAAAACAAGGGATCCTGTAGGTTTTGACAGGATTTCTTTTCTCATTTGGATAGGGCTTCTGCTGCTATCTGGAACCGGGATTCAGAACGGATAATGCACAAATGCACAATTATTTAAGGCGTCCATATAATTGCCGGAGAACGGTCGCTTTGCGTCCTGGAATACTGCTTTCAGCCTCGCTGATGCTTCTTCTGCTCCTTCAGCCGGCATGTTTTTTTTCCAAAAAGAGCAAAATTGAGGCCGTTTCCACCCCGTCATCTGTACGGATCGCTCTGCTGCCGTTTAATGTTTCCGCTGAGAACAAGGATCTTCGTTGGGCAGCCTTGGCAGCGCCAATCCTCATGGCAAAAACAGCCGAGCAAGCCAAGAATCTTGAGATAATACCGATTTGGGAAACGATGCCGATCGCGATAAACAATGCGGGCGCCACACGCACCTTCACTGCAGAATCAGCAGCAAATATTGCAAATTGGCTTTCGGCAAAATGGTCTGTGATGGGCGAACTGATCTCTGGGAAAAACGAGGTTACCATAATTATCGACTTCATACCCGCCAAAAGCAGTTTGATTCCGTTTCGATACTTAAAGACCGGCAAATTAGATTCTTTCGGATCCGGATTTTGTGACGCATACAACCAGTTTCTTCGATACCTGGTGGCCAGTCCGTTCCAACCCAACCGTAGTAATGTGGCAACCATGGCCTCCGTGAAAAGCATCGCGGAAGCGCTAGATCGTGAATATGGCTGGTTTGTCGAAGCCCAACCCGGTAAGGCGCAAGAGGTTATCAACGATCTTCTGCATTCCGACGGGCCTTTGGCGCGATCGCTTTTCAGCTCGGCTGTGTACCCTGCACTTGCTCCCACCAAATGAATTTGCGATCTACAACTTTCGACCGGCGATTTGGTATTGAACCTGCCTTCCAATCGTCAATCGCAAATCGTCAATTGAAGGGGAGAATGGTAGAATTAAGACCTATCAAAGGGGCGAGCGAATGAAGTTAGGCGTGATTGACTACATTGATTGTGCCCACTACTTGCCCGGTCACGACAAGTGCGGGAGTCTGCACGGCCACACGTACAAAATAGAGGTCGTCATCGAGGGGGAGAAGAGATCGGGAATGATTATAGACTTCTCAGAACTGAGAAAGTCGGTAAAAGCAGCCTTGAGCTTTTTCGATCACAAAACGCTGAACGACATCATCGCGTATCCCTCCGTCGAAAACATCTGCGAGTCCATCAAAGGCAAGCTCGGTGAAAATATCCCATTTCCGTTCACTCTTCGTGTTTGGGAGGGACATGGGAAATGGGTCGAGATGTAATTACGAATTACGATTGACGAATTACGAATTTCCCACTGGCGACTGGCGACAGAAGACTGGCGACCGGCATTGACAGAGTGAATGGGCTTTGTTACATTCCCAGTTTGGCTGCGGACTCGCCCTAACTTATGCCTCTCCGGCTGCAGTTATCAACAGATACCCGGAAATACGAAGCCCAGGTTGGACAACTGCGAAAGTGGCGGAATTGGCAGACGCGCTGGACTTAGGATCCAGTCCCGCAAGGGGTGGGGGTTCAACTCCCCCCTTTCGCACCATAATGGTTTAGGGATCTGTTATGTGATAATAGATCCACTTTGGATTTTGGATTGCGGGTTGTGGACCAAACCCGAAATCCCCAATAGAGATGGCAGGTACCAAGTTGACAGTAGAAATCGTTGAGGTTAGCAGCTGCAAAAAGAATCTTGCGGTCGAGGTGCCCTCGCAAGAAGTGGATCAAGAAGTCGCAAACCTGGCCAAAGAGTATGCCCGGAATGCAAAAGTGCCCGGTTTCAGGCCCGGCAAAGTGCCGATGAACGTCATCCGACAGCGTTATGGAACCGATTTGCTGAAGGAGGCCACGCAGAAAATAATCGAGCGCTGCTGGAAGAGTGCTCTTTCAGAACACAACTTGCGCCCGTTGGCGCCGCCGGTTGTGAAAGACGTGGAAAACAAGCCCGGGAGTCCATTGAAGTTTACGGTAACGTTCGAGGTTCTTCCCCAATTGGAAGTCAAAGACTATAAGGGGCTTCCGGCGACACTCTCTTCTGTTGAGGTAACGGAAGAGAACGTAAACCAGGCCCTCGAGAATTTGCGTGAGCGGCAAGCTCAATTCGTTCCGGTTGATGGGGGGGAAGCGCGGGATGGTTATTATGTAACCCTGACCGTCGATGGGCAGTTTGAGGGTGAAGGCAAGCCGATGCACGAGGAGGACGTTACCTTAATCATAGGACATCCTCAAACAAATATTGAGTTTTCGAACAATCTGCGCGGCGCCAGGGCCGGGGAAACGCGGAATTTCGAAGTCAGCTACCCGGCGGACTACCAAAGAAAGCGATTTGCGGGCCGGACAGTCCGGTACAACGTACTTGTAAAGGATATAAAGGAGAAGCTGCTGGCAGAATTAAATGACGAGTTCGCCAAAGACATAGGGTCTGAAAACCTGGAGGCGCTCCATACTAAGATTCTAGACGAACTGGTAACGCAGGCGAAGGAAAGTGCCGAAAAGAAAACGAGAGAGGCGCTGTTGGATTCGATCGTTCAGCGCCAAACTCTTGAAGCCCCGGAGTGTATGGTTGAGGAAGAGCTGGAGGCGCACGCCCGCCGAGTTGCCAGCAATCTGGCTTACCAGGGAATCGACATCAATCAAACTGCGATTGACTGGAAAAAGGTTTTCGACGAGGAGCGACCCCGGGCGGAACAGTCGGTCCGTCGAACAATTGTCCTTGATGCGATTGTCCGTCAGGAGGGCATCGAAGTGACAAAGGACGAGGTCGACTCGGAATTGCAAAAGCTTGCCGAAGGAACCAGCAAATCGGCTGCCGCCTTGAAAGCCCAGCTCGAAAAGGAAGAACGGATTCAGAGTTTTGAAGAGCACTTGCGCCAGAACAAGGCGCTTGATTTCATCTATCGCAATGCTAATATAAGCGTGGGGTGACGAGCATTGGCACTAATACCCATGGTGGTCGAACAGACCAATAGAGGCGAAAGGGCTTATGACATTTATTCGCGTCTCCTGAAGGATAATATTATCTTTTTGGGGACTCCGATTGATGACAATGTGGCAAATGTTGTCACAGCCCAACTCCTCTTTTTGGAAGCCGAGGATCCGGAAAGAGATATCCACCTTTACATAAACTCCCCCGGCGGTGCCATTTCGGCAGGCATGGCTATCTATGACACGATGCAGTATATTCGGCCGAATGTGTCGACGATCTGTATCGGCCAGGCAGCCAGCATGGGGGCGCTATTGTTGGCAGCAGGCACTCCGGGGAAGCGATTTGCCTTACCAAACTCCAGAATTTTAATCCACCAGCCATCAATGAGCGGTCTGGCGGGCCAGGCGACGGATATTGATATCCACGCGAAGGAAATACTCCGGCTTCGCGAAGCAATGAACGCGATCCTTGCCAAGCATACCGGGCAAAACTTCGAGCGAATCGAAAAAGATGTCGAGCGTGATTACATAATGACCGCCGGCCAAGCCAAGGATTATGGCATAGTGGATCAGGTTATCTCGAAAAAAGAGTAGGGTAGCTCATCTGTACCCTGGAGGACTCCTTTGAGAAAAGACGACGAGAGAGATGATGTCTTAAGATGTTCATTCTGCTCCAAAAGCCAGAACGACGTCAAAAAGCTCATTGCCGGACCCACGGTATACATTTGCGATGAATGCGTCGATGTCTGCAACGAAATCATTGCGGATGACGTCGTAACCTCCCCCATCGGGGAGAAACTTCCCAAGCCTCAGGAAATAAAGGAATTTCTCGACCTTTATGTGATTGGTCAGGAGACAACCAAAAAGAAGCTGGCTGTCGCCGTTTACAATCACTACAAGCGGCTCGAAATTTCCAAAAAACGGGGTGATCTGGAGCTGCAGAAAAGCAATGTGCTGCTGATGGGTCCCACCGGTACTGGGAAGACTCTGCTGGCGCAGACACTGGCCAAAATGCTTTCGGTGCCATTTGCCATTGTCGACGCCACGACCCTCACGGAAGCGGGATACGTCGGTGAAGATGTCGAGAATATCATTCTCAAACTGCTGCAGAACGCGGGTGGCGATAAGGAAAAATGCCAGCAGGGGATCGTCTATATTGACGAGATTGACAAGATTGCACGAAAAGACGAAAACCCGTCCATCACCCGCGATGTTTCGGGCGAGGGCGTGCAGCAGGCGCTGCTCAAGATTTTGGAAGGAACGGTCGCCAATGTTCCGCCGCAGGGCGGACGGAAACACCCGCACCAGGAATTCATCCAGATCGACACTACGAACATTCTCTTCCTTTGTGGAGGCGCATTCGTCGGACTGGAAAAAATCATCGAGCGCCGGGTAGGGAAGAAAAGCATGGGATTCATGATCGGTGACAAGGCATCCAAAGTGCTGAAGAGCCCCAAAAAGGATCTGCCGGCAAATATCCTCGAGGTTTGCGAACCCAGGGATTTGATCAAGTACGGTCTGATACCGGAATTTGTCGGAAGGTTGCCGGTTATCGGTTCCCTTTCGGAGTTGGACCATGCTGCTTTGGTCGATATCCTGACCAAACCCAAGAACGCCCTGATCCGGCAATATCAGAAACTTTTTGAATTCGAAAACGTCAAACTTAAATTCACCGATGATGCAGTGGGCGCCGTGGCCACTCTCGCCCTGGAACGCAAAATGGGAGCCCGCGGGTTGAAGATCATACTGGAAGATCTTATGTTAGACGTGATGTATCAACTGCCTTCACAGAAGAAGGTGAAAGAATTTATGATAACGCGCGAGATGGTTGAAAATAAGGACATTGTCTTCGCGTTGTTGGAAAAGGCCGGTTAACGTTAGAGAATGGCAAACGAACTACCTTCTAAAAAAACTGAACGTCTACCCATGATCCCGATCCGGGATGTGGTGGTTTTCCCGCACATGATGATCCCCTTTGTGATCGGGCGACCCACTTCAGTACGTGCTCTCGAGTTTGCGCTCGAGGGATCGAAGCGGGTTTTCCTCGCAACACAAATGGATGCCTCGGTGGACGAACCGAAGGCTTCGGATATCTACGCAGTGGGAACTGTCGCCAACATTGTTCAAAGCGTCAAACTGTCTGACGGAAACATTAAGGTGCTCGTCGAAGGAATTCTGCGGGTCCGGGCAATTCGCTACTCCAACGATCCCGGGTTTTTTGTTGCCGACGTGGAACTGCTCGAAGAAACTTCGACATCGAGCGCGCGCACTAACCTGTTGATCAAACGGCTTCAGACTGTTTTCGAGCAGTTTTCCAAGCTCAGCCACCATGTAAATTACGATGCGATTCTGAACGCGATGAAGACGCTGGAGCCCACCAAGCTCGCAGACAACATCTGCGCGAACCTGCCGATCAGCATCGAGGAAAAACAGCAACTGCTGGAAATGGTGGATCTGGCGGAGCGGATCGAGAAGATCAACGAAATCATCGAAGTGGAGATGGAGAAGATCAAGGTGGACCGCAACATCCAGGGGCGCGTAAAACGTCAGATGGAGCGGGCTCAGAAAGAGTACTACCTGAACGAAAAGATGAAGGCGATCCAGAAGGAGCTGGGTCGGAAGGATGAAAAAAGCGAACTCGACGACCTGAAAAAACAGGTAGAAGCGGCAAAAATGCCGAAGGACGCAAATGACAAGGCCGTGAAAGAGATTCAGCGCCTCGAAATGATGCCGCCCATGTCGGCCGAGTCGACGGTTTCCCGCACCTATCTCGACTGGCTGATCGCGATGCCGTGGAATAAAAAATCGCGCGAGATCCGGGATATCAACTGGTCCAAGAAGGTGCTCGAGGAAGACCATTACGGGCTGGAGAAAATCAAAGACCGCATCCTGGAATTCCTCGCCGTTCGCAGCCTGGTCAAGAAGCCCCAGGGGAGCATCCTTTGCTTTGTCGGACCGCCGGGAGTGGGGAAAACCTCCCTGGGCAAGTCCATCGCGAGAGCGACCGGACGAAAATTCGTGCGGCTTTCGTTGGGCGGGGTTCGGGACGAAGCGGAAATTCGCGGACATCGCCGGACCTATATCGGCGCGCTGCCGGGCCAGATTATCCAATACATGAAAAAGGCCGGAACCAGAAATCCGGTCTTCATGCTCGACGAAGTGGATAAAATGAGCATGGATTTCCGCGGTGATCCTTCCGCAGCTCTGCTCGAGGTGTTGGATCCGGAGCAGAACCATATGTTTGTGGACCATTACCTTGATACCGAATTCGACCTTTCGATGGTAATGTTTATCGCCACTGCAAATATTCTTCACACGGTCCCGCGTGCTTTGCAGGACCGCATGGAAGTAATCCAGCTGTCCGGTTACACGGAAAACGAGAAGCTGGAAATCGCAAAGCGCTTCCTGGTTCGCAAACAGGTGGAAGCAAACGGACTCAAGCCGGAGCAGATACAATTCGCCGATGAAGCGCTACATGAAATCATTCGGAAATATACTCGCGAATCCGGGGTGCGAAACCTGGAACGGGAGATAGGAAGTGTTTGCAGGAAGACCGCCAAAAGGATCGTGACTGACGAAGTCCAAACCAACGCGATCACGCCGGAAGAGGTGGAGAAGCTGCTGGGACGTCCCAAGTTCAGGATGCAAGGAATCAGTGAAAAAAATCAGGTCGGTCTGACGACGGGTCTGGCCTGGACTGAAGTGGGCGGCGAGGTTTTGCAGACGGAAGCAACCCTCATGGAAGGAAAAGGTCAGCTGACCCTGACAGGGAAGTTGGGCGAAGTAATGCAGGAATCTGCCAGGGCCGCTATGTCGTTCGTCCGTAGCCGCGCAGCCGCATACGGCATCGGCCGCGAATTCCATCGCAAGATGGACATGCACATTCACATTCCTGAGGGTGCGATTCCTAAAGACGGGCCTTCGGCCGGAATTACGATGGCGACCACTATCGTATCGGCCCTGACCAAAATACCGGTGCGCAACGATGTGGCTATGACCGGAGAAATCACCCTTCGAGGAAAGGTTCTTCCGATCGGTGGGGTAAAGGAAAAGCTGCTTGCCGCGCACCGTGCCGGAATCAGGAATGTCATTCTCCCGAAAGAGAATGAGAAGGATCTCCAGGATCTCCCAAAGGATATTCTGGAAGTCCTGAGTGTTGATTTGGTGGAAACAATGGATGAAGTCCTGCTGATAGCCCTGGAACGATCGCCTATCCCGAGGCAGGTTTCCCAGATACCGGATATCGAAGGTACTCGTCCGAACGAGAATGTTGCACATTGAAACAGCCCCGCATGATCTCCAGTGATCCAAGCCGAATTTGTCATTAGCGCCGTCTCGGAAAGTGGTTTCCCGCAAGAGGGAATTCCCGAGGTAGTTTTTGCGGGCCGATCGAATGTCGGGAAGTCCAGCCTGATTAACCGGCTCGCCGGCAACGAGAAACTGGCACGAACCAGCTCGACGCCAGGCAAAACTCAGAGCATTAATTTTTACCGGCTCAACGGGTCTTTCTTTTTTGTCGATCTGCCCGGCTATGGATATGCGAAGGCAGCCAAGACTGCAGTGCAGCAATGGAAGAGGCTCATTGAGCGTTATTTTCAAAGCCGTTCGGCTATAGTTTTGGCAATTCAGATTGTCGATTCAAGAATGCCTCCGACAGAATCGGACCTCCAGTTATCGGAATGGCTGGAGAGACTGAAAATACCGTACATGCTGGTGGCGACCAAAGCTGATAAGCTTTCAAGTAATCAACAACACGCGCAAGGGCGCGTAATTTCTAATTCGTTTGGGGGTCAATCCGTGGTTATGTCTTCGGCGAAAACCGGGACAGGTTACAAGGAAATATGGAAGCGGGTGCTGCAGGCAACCGCAGTTGAGTCCTCAAGAAATAACCATTAACCGACCTGCCGTATTCTCCCCCTGGAGGGAGCCCATGCCTGAAACGACGCAACGTCGAAACGCAAACACGAACGCGAACGGCCGAGAAAACGGCCGCGAAAATGGTCGCGAAAACGGCCATCTGAATATTCGCGAACTGAAAGAAATGAATATCTCTTCGTTAACTGAGGTCGCCAAGGATATGAATGTCCCCGGCTACACTGGGATGCGAAAACAGGAACTGATATTTCAGATCCTGAAAGCCCAGACTGAAGCCAGCGGTCTGATTTTCTCGGAAGGAGTTCTGGAATGCCTGCCCGAGGGATTTGGATTTCTGCGCGCCCCGGACTATAACTATTTGCCCGGGCCGGACGACATCTATGTCTCTCCGTCACAGATCCGCAAGTTCGATCTCAGGACAGGCGACACAATCTCCGGACAAATTCGCCCTCCCAAAGATGGAGAGCGCTACTTTGCGCTGATTAAAGTCGAGGCGGTGAATTTCGAACACCCGGATGTGGCAAAAGACAAGATCTTTTTCGATAACCTGACGCCGCTCTATCCGCACGAGCATTTGAAGCTGGAAACGTCTTCGGATAACCTCTCCGGCAGAGTGATGGACATGCTCGCTCCGATCGGCAAAGGGCAGCGGGGACTAATCGTGTCGCCTCCAAGAACCGGCAAAACGATGCTCCTGCAATCCATAGCGAATTCCATCTCCCAGAACCATCCTGAGGTAGTCCTGATCGTGCTTCTCATCGACGAGCGCCCGGAAGAGGTCACGGATATGCAGCGCTCCGTCAAAGGGGAGGTCATCAGCTCCACTTTTGATGAGCCGGCTTCGCGCCACGTGCAGGTGGCCGAAATGGTGCTCGAAAAATCGAAGAGATTCGTGGAGCACAAGCGGGATGTGGTGATTTTGCTGGACAGCATCACGCGGCTGGCCCGCGCATACAACACAATCGTCCCGCCGAGTGGAAAGGTTCTCTCCGGCGGCGTCGACAGCAACGCGCTGCAGCGGCCGAAGCGCTTTTTCGGAGCGGCGCGAAATATCGAAGAGGGTGGAAGCTTAACGATTATCGCTACCGCATTGATCGATACCGGCAGCCGCATGGACGACGTGATCTTTGAGGAATTCAAAGGGACCGGCAATATGGAGCTGCATCTCGATCGCAAGCTGGTTGACAGGCGCGTCTTCCCCGCCATCGATATCAATAAATCCGGAACGCGGAAAGAAGAACTGCTGGTGCCCCAGAGCGATCTCAACCGGATTTGGGTTCTGCGCAAGGTACTGAGCCCTCTTTCAGTAACCGAAAGCATGGAACTTCTGCTGGAAAAGCTCTCGAAGGCCAAGACGAACGGCGATTTCCTGGGTTCGCTCTCCGGCGGATAGAAAAACATTTACAAATGACGATTGACGATTGAAAACACGATCTTTAATCGCCATTTGTTGTTCGTCCTTTCACAAGCCGCAACATCCTCTGCAAACGATTCCGGTCCGACCTGCTAGATCTCGACACGATAAAGGGACTTGAAGAAATTTCGTGTCTTTCGAGTATTTCGTGGTTAAGCTTATCTTCAGACACGCTGCTGTAAGAGCTAACGGGGTGAAAAATGGATCACTTTGAAAAATCGACGATCAATGAAACGGCTAAGCGCATGGTGGAAGCGAGTCAAAAGCTTTCATTTCATCCGTATAGTCCAAAGCACTGCAAAATAGAACTTCCGTCGCGAACCGAATGCATTGATATCGTGCAGCGGCTTCGATCTCTTTTTTTCCCGGGCTTTTTCCGATTCTCCGAATTCAGTGCGGATGGAATGATTTTTCATGTCGGCGCCGCCCTCGACGGCATCGCAATCAATCTCAAAGAGCAAATCCGGCGGGGATTCTGTTTCAGCTGCAGCGGAAAAGGCACCCTCCAGCAGTGCAACAGAAGGGCAGAGAATTTCACCGGCATTTTCATCAGCAGGTTGCCCGATGTCATGCATTTGCTGATTGAGGATGTGCAAGCGGCGTTTCAGGGGGACCCTGCAGCCCAGAGTCCGAGCGAAACAATTTTCTGTTATCCGGGCATCTATGCAATCACCAATCATCGAATCGCGCACGAGCTTTACAAGCTGGGAGTGCCGGTGATACCCAGGATTGTCAGCGAGAACGCTCACACCATTACAGGGATCGATATCCACCCCGGAGCAAAAATCGGCAGAAGTTTTTTTATCGATCACGGGACCGGAGTCGTGATAGGAGAAACCGCGATCATTGGGGATCGCGTGCGCATTTATCAGGGGGTCACGCTGGGAGCCAAGAGTTTCCCTCTCGATGAAAAGGGCAATCCCGTCAAAGGCGTCGACCGACACCCCATCATAGAGGATGACGTTGTGATTTATGCGGGAGCGACAATCCTCGGCAGGATAACCGTCGGAGCGCGCTCCGTCATCGGAGGCAACGTCTGGCTGACCCAAAGCGTGCCGCCGGACAGCTCACTGTCCCAGGGCAGAGATGTCAAACCTGGAAATGCATAACCAGCCGACATGTGAAGTGCTACCGATCTGAAAATCCTCCTAGTCAAGGTGGAAAGTCTCGGCAAATACTTCTCGGCTCCTGCCCTTGGTCAGTGATTGTGGAATAGCCTGCGCCAGTTCATCGGTCGTCCAGGCTCCTTCTTTTTTGAGCGCATTCTGCACCGGCGGCGGTTCTATATAAATCCCCACATGTCCGCGCCATACTTCAAAAACACAGCCATTGATATGGTCGGCCTGCTCGCTGGCCAGATAGACAACCAGGCTGGCAACATCTTCCGGGCGATTGACGGCCACTTGCGGAATATCCTCTTTCGTCCCCCTCCATGCGGCAATCGGGCGGATGACGTTGCAGGTTACGCCGAATTCCGCCATATCGCGGGCCACCGTTCGGGTGAATCCGACAATGCCTTCTTTGGCGGCGCTGTAAGCCGCAAAACCTTTCCACCCCAGCCCCACGTGGGAAGCAGTGTTGACGATTCTGCCATAGCTTTGCTTTTTCATGAAAGCGGCGGCACGCCGCGTGCAGTAAAAGGTACCGAAGAGATGGGTTCTCAAAAGAATTTCCCAATCTTCGAGGGCAAACTCGTCAATGCCCTGCGGCTCGCGCACCAGTCCGGCGTTATTGACCAGCACATCGATGCGCCCGAAATTATCCATAGCAGTCCGGATGATGTTCTCCGCCCCTTCTTCTGTTGCTACGCTGTCGTAACTGGCAACGGCATGGTTGCCGGCACTTTTTATTTCCTTCACTACAGCGTCTGCCGGCGCATGGGAAGTGCCCTGGCCGTCATAAGAAGTCCCGATGTCGTTCACCACTACCTTTGCCCCTTGCTTGGCCAGTTCGATAGCTTCCGCTCTCCCGATGCCATTGCCCGCCCCCGTCACAACGGCCACTCGTCCTTCCAGTAATTTATGCATGGTTATCTAATTTCCTTTGTTTTTGTTTCAGCATCGCCTGACAAGAGGCGGCATGTCAATAGCGAACCAGCCCTCCATATCGAGATTTAATCCGGCGTATTGCCTACCCGCTTGTATTCACCGGCGACGGCGATATCTATAAAAAGCATAGGCTTGTTGATTACCTTGAAATTCAGCGGGCCGTGATAGACACCGGCCGGGATATAAAGTGCCGTTGGCCGGGTGATGATATGCTTTTCCCCATGAATCTCGTCCTCCCCCAGGGTTATTTCAATCTCTGCATCAAATACCCTTTGGTCATCCGAGCTAGCTGAAAAGAAATGCAGGTACTGCGGGAACTCGTGCTGATGGGGCTGGCTGACCATCATAAACGGCCGCGTGATAAAAATACAGTCAACGGAAAGATGGCCTCCGCCGAAGCCCACCAGATGTCGCGTCGATGATATGTCCCACAACCCCGGGAATTTGGGACTTTCTTTAAGCAGATCCGTGGTGAAATATTTTCCAAATTTGGTCCTGGGCACCGGCTCCTCCGTGCATGATTTGAGAGTTTCTGACATTGAGTATTGGAATGGCTGATGGAGTTTTTACAAAATTGCGCAATATTCTACTGGTCCGCCCTCTTTGCCCAAACATTTTGTACTTCTACCAAGCCGGGTTGCCGGGCTTCGAGGCCCATTTTTCCACCCCCTCATTGTAGATTCTCCGTTTCGTGAACAACCACTGTCCATTCACTTTGACCATTTCATCTTCATAGTGTCCATAGCCATCCAGCACTGCCGTCCGCTGGGGATTATTGTTGCTGTAGTGAAACCAATAAGCTCTTCCCAATGCCTTGTTGCCTTCGACTTTGATGACAATATTCGTGATGTTGTGCCGCCCGGATGCAGGACGCAGTTTCGGAGCATCCTTGGATGGCGTGGCTTTGGGCATGGCGCCGATGATTTTCCGGATCGCTTCATGGCCTCGGATCTCGCCATCCCCGATATCCAGCACGCCGTCGGGCGTAAATGTCGCCAGGTACTTGTCGATATCTCCAAAATCCAGCGCAAACAGGTAGCGAGCTTGAAGGTCCTCGATCAAAGCCCTGTCTTCGGCATAACTGCCGGCTTCAGCCGCGGCAGATCTATAGGAAACAGCAACTACCAAGAACAAGGCAACGGCGCATAAAACGACACCTGTCAGTTTTCGCATTTGAGTTCTCCCGTTTTTAACAGTGGTCTAAAGATTGAAAAATAATTCAGCCGGGCCGTATCTTACCACCGCTAGCCCGGCCCATTTTGCTTTTGCAAAGGCGCGAAGGGACAGTAACGTCTCTTTTGCCCCTTTGCGTTCTTTGCGTCTTTGTGATCAACAATGGACTATTTGCCGGGGGAGGCGCAGGTGAAATTGACGGCGTCATTGATGTCGCCGCTTCCTTTATATTGGGCCACTTTTGGATAGGCGCAGACAGGCCGGGTTCTATAGACTTTTCCTCCTCTGCCTCCCCCCTCCCGATGAGAGTACGTGATTTGGTCCGGAGCTTTGCCTTTTTCGACCCACTCCTGCATTGCTTCAAAAGCCTTGAAGTCCGGACCAACAACGCAGCCGCCCGCTCCCGGTATTGAGAACAACCGGGCAAAATCCTGCGTTTGCGCAGGCCCGCCCATTACCTTCTCGACGCTTTTGTAATATTCGGCGACCTGCCGCGGCGGAAGGGCTAAGCTGTTCCAGGAAGAAACAATAATGAGCTTGCCGCCTGCCTTCTTGAAAGGCCTCA
>Ga0187858_10002043_pt1 | contig 21310 bp, 21 predicted proteins | sample June2016WEW_8_15_FD_133015 | JGI IMG/M metagenome (GOLD analysis project Ga0187858, IMG submission 133015) | Peatland microbial communities from SPRUCE experiment site at the Marcell Experimental Forest, Minnesota, USA - June2016WEW_8_150 | ecosystem: Environmental > Terrestrial > Soil >...
AAACAGTGAAGGGAACTGCAAGTTTCGCCAAAACTCGACGAAGGGATAAGGCGAGTCTGACATAACGAGAGGTTACGTCAAGTTCAAAACGTACTCGCGTTTCCACCCAAGGCACTGGCTTCCGGACCGATCCAAGCCGCTGTGAGCAGCCACACACCGAGCCCGGCGGAAATGGCCGACCGGCTTGCCATTCGTATCACTGACCAGCCCGAGGTTTTGTACCACGGCGAGTGATCGGCCCGACTGGATTTGATCGGACCGGCTTTTTTATACCAACTCTAGGGTGAGTTTTCGGCTGTTTGTAGCCCAAGGAAATCGCGGCTAGCCGCGATTTCCTTGGCGAATTCGTGGGGCGTCTTCTCCCCGAGAGCCCTGTGAGGGCGACTCTCATTGTATTCAGCACGCCAAGTCTCCACGATCTGTTGGGCCTCCGTCAATGACGTGAACCAATGTGCGTTCAGACATTCTGCCCGAAACGTTCCGTTGAACGATTCCACAAAGGCATTATCGGTTGGTTTTCCTGGCCGGGAAAACGCCATTCGCACTCCGTTCTGATAGGCCCACAGATCCATCGCCTGACTGGAAAACTCGCTCCCATTGTCACAGTAAAGAAACTTCGGAACTCCGCGTTGGATTCGAATTCGGTTCAGCGCCAACACCACATCTTCGCCTCTCAACCTCTGTTCTGACTCGATCGCCAAGCATTCCCGAGTATAGATATCCACGACGGTGAGCGAACGGAACCTTCTTCCGTCCGCTAGTTGATCTGCCACAAAGTCCATCGACCACACCTGATTCGGCCCCGTTGGATGAAAGCGTTCACGGCGATGCTCAGCCACTCGACGCCGGCGTTTCCGCCGCTGGTGCAGCGTTAATCCCTCTTCCCGATAGAGGCGTTCTACCAAGTATTTGCCCACTTTCCAGCCCTCGCGGTTCAGTAGCACGCGGATCTTCCGATATCCGTATCGCACTCGCGTTTGCGCGATCTCCCGGATGCGCATCCGAAGAGCGGCCCGTGGATCTTTGTGACCCCGATATCGGAATGTCCCGCGATTCAACCGGGCTACCCTGCATGCTCGCCGCTCGCTCACCCGGTAGCTGCCATGCAGGTAGTCGACTACCTGACGGCGCCGCGAGGGCTCTAGAATTTTTTTGATAGAACATCCTGCAACATGGCCTTGTCCAGCGTCAGGTCGGCCACCAATTGCTTCAACCGGGTGTTCTCCTCCTGAAGTTGCTTGAGCTGACGAACCTGGTCGACCTCCAATCCAACGTATTGTTTCTTCCATCGATAGAAGGTCTGTTCGGAAATCCCAACTCGCCGGATCAACTCCGCGAGCGGCACTCCCGCTTCGGCCTGCTTTAACACCGCCACAATCTGTTCGACGTTGAATCGCTTCTGCTTCACGGCAAATCTCCCTTCCTGAGGTACTAGATTTTGCCGGAAACTAACCTTCAGACTGGATCAAAAATACCGGGGCCGCTCAACCAGTTGTTGCCGTAGGCGAGATTCTGGAGCAGGAGGCTTCGGCGCGCGGGCAGGAGGCGAATTAGCGTCCCGAGACACAACCTGATCACTCAAAACATGGTCAGGAGTTGTAACAGAACGCTGGTGAGACGGTGGCATGTATGTTATTGATCTCACAGCCAGCCACAGTCTTGGCGAACGACAAGACCAGAAAAACGCAAACAGGCGCACGTTCGGGGTCTGGGACTCTTGGAAGCCCTAGGACTGGCGTCCCGCAGGCAACTGGAAGCACCGGCAGCGAAAAGTCGGAGGGAGCGTTGTTTGTGGAGGTCCGTCCGAGTATAGTACCGGTCGACCGGGAAATCAAAACGGAAATCCCGGCTTAAACACCCCTGACGAATTCGCCAACCCGGCGCCTAATGTGGCATTGCAACAAGAACGTATGTCAACCGCGATTTCGATTCGCAATGTAACGAAACTGATGGGAAGGCGGCTGGCGCTGCCAGTCCTCGCGCTCGCCGGCTTCCTGATGATTTGCATGGCAGGCTACGTTTGGCTTGAGGGGGTGCGCTGGGTGGATGCGCTGTTCTGGACCGTCCATCCGTATGCATTACCGTCCGATCGGATTCGCGACGCGACGAAGATATACAGCATCGCAGTCTTTGCCGGAGTTTTCTCGTTTGAAGTCTGGATCGCCGAGCGCGTGCTGGTCTCCCTCTTTCATCCGGAGGGCAGAACGGCGTGGAGGACGATGATGACTGATCTCGCAATTCAAAGCGCGCGCGACCACTTTATCCTGTGCGGCTATGGACAGGTGGGCCGCACGGTGGTTGAGCAAATCCGCCGCGCCAATATTCCATTCGTGCTAATCGAGTCGAGCGACGGCCTCTATCGCCAATTGCTGAGCGAAGGAATGCTCGTGATCCACGGCGACGCGAAGCGTCACAGCGTTCTCGAAGCGGCGGGGATTAAGCGCGCACGGGGAGTCTGCGCGTTGATCGACAATGACGCCGACAATCTCTACATCACGATTACGGCCAAGTCGCTAAATGCCAACCTCCACGTGATCACCAGGGCAGGTCACGAGAGATACGCGCAAGCGATGCGCAGGTCGGGCGCGGATGATGTCGTGATTCCTGAGTACGAAGGCGGAGTTGTCGTCGGGCGAATTATCAAAGAGGCAGCGGAGACCAAGTCGCAGACCGCTTAAAAAGGGGCGACGCGAGCGATCAAGAAACGCGGCACAAATTGCGTCGGTGAAAGAGAAACGAACAGTTTCCCACGAAAAGGCCGAGGGGTGGAAACAACAGCACGAGAATGCCGTGGCAGAGCGCTTCGCGAGTTTGCGGTGCCGCAGCAGAGGCGCTGTGGTTCGCCAAAATTCTCACCGACCGCAGAATCAGTAACTTACTGCAGTGTCCTGCCACGTTTCTGGTATAACTCCGGGTCATATTCAATCAGCTTTTTCTCTGGTTCGGAGCGCTCGTTTGCGTGTTTCGTAGGCGTTGGCGTCCCGTCCTGGAGAACCTCGCGCTCCGACAGCAGCTCACTGCGCTGAAGCGTCGCCACCCGAGAACAATGCTTGGCCGCTTTGACAAACTCTTTTGGATCATTGCCCATCGGTTCTGGTCTGCGTGGAAAGAAGCTTTGATCGTGGTCACGCCGGAGACAGTGATTCGATCGCATCGGACAGGCTTCCGTTTCTATTGGTGCTTCATCTCCCGGGTCCGAAAGCCAGCAGGGAGGAGAAGACTGGCGAAGGAAGCGCGAGATTTGATCTTCCGGATGATCGCCGGAAACCCAACCTGGGGCGCCCCTCGTATCCATGGCGAGTTCCTCGTACTGGGTTTTGATGTCTCTGAGCGAACGATCTCCCGTTGGATGAAACGAGCTCCGACGAATCCCGAGTCAGCCAAACGTTGGCTCGCCTTCCTTCGAAATCATCGGGAAGCGATTCCCGCTGGATTTCTTCACGGTCCCAACGATCACCTTTGGCGTGCTCTCTTGCTTTTTCATCGTCAGCCATGATCGGCGGCGGATCCTGCACTTCAACCTCTCCAGGCATCCAACCAGCCTATGGATCGTTCAGCAGCTGCGGGAGGCGTTTCCATTCGAGTCGGCACCAGGTTTCTGATCTTCGACCGCGATGCAAAATATGGACTGGAGATTCCCATAGCCGTTCGTGCTCTGAAGGTAAATCCTGCCCGAACTTCATTAGAAAGCCCCTGGCAATATGGCGCCGCCGAGCGTTGGGTCGAAAGCTGCCGGCGCGATCTGCCGGATCACATGATCGCGGTCGATGAACGCCAGCTGAGGCGATTGCCTCTGAATACGTCCGCTACTACCACGACGACCGCGCGCATCTCGGACTGGGGAAGCGAACGCCAAACTGTAGAATTCCTTCCGGAGCCCCTGGTCGCGTCCTGTCTCATGAGCGACTGGGCGGGTTGCGTCATCGTTACGATAGGGCTGCCTGACGCCAAGCGTGTGGATCTGAAACCGCACGCCCGAACTCCATCCTTTGTTATATGCGGGACCCGGTCACGGGTTGCTGCCAAAGAGTATGTTGGCATCGGCAGAGCATTCCTGGTTCAATTCGGGGTTCGTATTCAAACGTTCGCGACAGGGAGTAGTGCCATTTTCGCCGCTGATCACATTTTGGCGAACTACCCGGTAGCACTCCGACTGCGTTTGCAAAATCTGGGGCCGAGGGAGGAAGGTCGGAGCAGAATCCGAGAAATCGATTACGCGGTAGCAAACGGACCTCGTCAGACGGGCAAAAACGAGCCGTCGCCCCCCGCTGATCTTGTTGGGGCTTGCCCTGGTGGCAAATTCGTTGTGTCGAGGGCAGGAGAAGCGTACGACGCACGAACCAGACGTCCAAATCGGAAATTCCGGTTGACATTCCTTTTGACTGCCGCCCTGTCAGGAACGCGATGATTTACTACGCTTCCGGCGAGGTCTTGGTCGGGATCGCGTGCAACATATACCGATAAGACACTGTGCCTTGGAAAGATGGCGGCGCGACATTCGCGCGAGGGTAACCTTCTACTACTGAGTCCTGCTGGGTGACTGTTTGGGAACAGGAAAATAGTTCGGGTCACCTGGATGGCGAGTCTCATCGCCTGACAATTTGAGGTTCGGACTTCGACTCGCCGGGCACAGTTCCGTGCGAAAGCGTCGGCACGTGTGGAATTGGGGGGTAGCCTGAATGCGCTGGATGAGATTTTCGAATCTCGCAGCACTAGCCGTCGTATTGAGCGTAGTTTTCGTTCCCGCTGTATGGTGTGCGCCACAAAGCACGATCGGAAACCTGACCGGCGATCTGAAACGGGGGAAGGACCTCTATCGCCGCTATTGCATCGGCTGTCACGGACCCAACGGCGATGGCCAGGGTGAAAACGCGCAATGGGTGGAACCCAAACCGCGTGATTTCACGATGGGATTGTTCAAGTGCCGCTCAACCGTCTCCGGCAGCCTTCCATTGGATAGCGACCTGTTCGCCACCATCGGAAGAGGGATCGACACAACCGCCATGCCTCCATGGAATCCTCTGACAAATCAGCAACGCGCGGATCTGGTGGCCTATGTAAAGACGTTTTCGCCGCGCTTTAAGGAAGAAAAACCGGATGCGCCTATCGAAATTCCCGTCGAAAGCGCAGCGACGCCAGACAGCATTCAGCGCGGCGAGGAACTCTATAAGAAACTGGACTGTGGCGAGTGCCATGGAACCGAAGGCCGCGGAGACGGGCCGTCGGCGCCCACTCTGCGCGATAGCAAAGGCAATCCGAACGTGCCGTATGACTTCACAACGGGAACACGATTCAAATGCGGAGATTCTGATCGGGATCTGTACCGCATTTTTATGACCGGGCTGGACGGCACGCCCATGCCTTCGTTTGGGTATTGGCTGAAGCCGGAACAGGCTTGGGACCTGGTGCATTTCCTGCGCACGCTTCAGGTGCATTACAAACCGAAATCTTCGAGAGCCAAGGGAATGTGATGAGTGGAGCTTTGGAGGAAGTTATGAAACATCTCGCGAAGTACGGCCGCGTTCTTGCCGGGCTCATATTCGTCGTTGCGGTTGGCGCATCTGCCGGCCGTGTTGCTGCCCAAACGGCTTATAAGACCATTCAAGTAGGTGATCCGGCAACCATCAGGGGAGTCGTGAAGTGGACCGGTCCGATACCCAAGATCCTGAAACTGCCAATCACGAAGAACACTGATGTATGCGATCCGGATTCAACCAAGACGCGCGACCTGGAGCGCCTGTTGATTGATTCCGACGGCGGCGTGGCCAACACAGTTGTCTATCTGCGGGACATCACGCAGGGCAAGGCGATGGACCTGCCGACGGCGCTGCAGCATCTGGATCAGAAGAGCTGCCGCTACGTCCCGCACATTCTTTTGGTTCCGGAGGGTGCGCCGCTTCAAATCAGAAGCAGCGACCCGATCCTGCATACGGTCCACATGGCGGGAGCCGCGAGCAACAATATTCCGTTTCCGTTTCAAAACCAGGATATAGGGATCCCAATGAGGCGCAGCGGCGTAGTAGATTTGAAGTGCAACGCAGGCCACGTCTGGATGAATGCGGAAGTCCTGGTGGTGAAACATCCGTACTATGCGGTTACGGACGAACACGGCTTCTATAGGTTGACGGATGTTCCGCCCGGAGAGTACGAGGTTGAAGCCTGGCACGAAGGCTGGGGGGTTGTCCGCGAGGAATCAGTGCTGGACGTTGCCACGCAGAAAGAGGTACGCCGTCCGATTTACAGCGAGCCGAAGACATGGGCCAAGAAGGTGAGCGTTCACAACAATCAAACGAGCCAAGTCGATTTTTCTATTTCGGAGCAGTAAGTTCAGACTTGTCACGCATATATTCGATGTCTGCGTTTGAGAATCCCTGTCGAGACGGTATTCAATGGTCGAAAATCTGCACTAAATGGGAAATTCCGGTCTATACTTTCACGCTTGCGGTCAGAGACGATTTGAGGTGGGTTGGTGATCCGCGCCGCATCAGACGTCGAAGTGCCTCATGGGTGTCCCTCGACCAGTGCCGCTGATTTTGATACCGCTTGCCGTTGCTGTCGGCGTCGTTGTCCTAATGCGAAGCATGCACCGGATGAGGCCGCGCGCGCAATTCCTGGTTCTGCTGGTGCTTGGCGTGATCATTGGGTTCACTTTTCTGGTGATGGTGCAGTTGCCGCAATTCCCACCGTGGCTGGGAGTTTCATTGATGGTGGTGGTCGTTACGGCTTCGCCGTTTGCGATCCGGACATTTATGCGCAGCTTGACGCAAGAAGACGAGCAGACGAACGAAACGCAAGACAATACGAAATAGGGAATCAAGCTTGAATTGTCACGGTAGATCGCTACAGCCTTGAGCCCCAGTCCCCAGGACTCGATGTAGGCTTTCACCATGTCTTCAACGCTGGCTTCCTCCTGCATGTTGATGATCTTGCTGATCGCGCTCTGAACGACTTTACCCTCTCGTTCGCTGCTATTTACAGCGTCTCAGTAACGGAGATAGGGGCCAATAGCTCTACGCAGGCTCACCGAGGGATACGTGTGCGTCTTCGATGAGGAGTCGCTGGACCCAACCGTGCTCCAGGCCGCGTACCAGATTGTGCGGCTGGACGCTATTCGAACGGTGCAGCGCGCCGCGATTCAGGTTGACACTGCCCGAGTTCAACATCACCGACGAGATCAACCCACCGGTCACATACTCGAAATGACCATAGCAGTTCGAACCCCTCGTCAAGATGCAGTTACCGGACGCTTACCAACCGGAAAGGCCACCCGCGAAATCGACTAACCAGCTAACTCCGCGTGGATACCGTGAGCAAGTAAACTGGTACTTGAACAGGGCAGCTCAATCCATGAGCGGGTTGGCTGGCGATAATGGGTCCGGTGAGTCGATGTAATGGTTCCGTCTGCGATAGGCCATGTAAGCAATCATGGCGCCGAAGACAAACGGGGCAGGGAGAAGGATCAAGATGCCGGAGCGCAGAGCGTGGATGAACCGTCCTCCAGCGGAAGCAGCGGCCTGGTAGCACATCGGGCATTGTGCATACATCGCGGCCGGACTTAAGAGAAGGGCCAGGGCGCCGAAACCGCTCTTCAGGAGTCTTGTGATTCCTGACTTGCTCATGATTGCTCACTCCCCATTTATTTTACTCTCCTACAAGCATCGAATCGACTGAATGATTGAACCGGATTTCAGGAGTTAGAATGGCCATACCCGAAGTCGTGTCAGCCGGAGCGCGTCCGCCCAGAAGTGATCCATCAACAAGAGTACAAAGATCGTCACAGGGATCAAGCTCCAGAAAAGCGTCGATCGTTCGTACTTCAGGTGCATAAAGTACATCAGTGCGATTCCGGCTTCGCAAACCGCGAGAATCAGCAGGACCGCCAGAAGCGTGCCGGTTGAGAAACCCTGGTACGTCAGTAGCACTTCAACTCCCGCGATGATCAAGAGGCCGATCCACACGCCGACGTAGAACTTCATGCCCGGCTCTCGGTTCGATTCCATTACGGTCATCTCTTCCTCCTCGCTCCGGACGCCCTAGCGGGCGGCGTTCATCAGGTACATCAGGGGGAATACGAACATCCAAACGAGGTCAACGAAGTGCCAGTAGAGGCCTGTCGTCTCGACGTGGCCTTCCGTCAGCCGCCCCCGATTGAATCCGGTCGCCACCACGATGATCGCAATCACGCCGCACGTCACGTGGAGGAGGTGCAGCCCGGTGATGCTGAAAAACGCAGCACCGAATTCCACTGAGCCGCCAGTCGGGTTCTGAAACAGCCGCCAACCCTCCGCTATCATGTGGGACCACTCGCGAAGATGGAGAGCGGCGAAAATCGCGCCCAGGAGCGCCGTCAGGCCCATCCATTTTACACTCGACGATTTGCGGCCTGCTTTGGCCGCCAGGACCGCACCCAGCATCGTCAAGCTACTCGTCAGTAGAACGAACGTCATGATCATGCCGTTCAAGATAGAAGAAAACTTGAACGGCGTGCCCCAGTTCGTGCTCCCAACCCGAAGATATCCGTACACGAACAGTACAGTCCCGAATGAAACGGCGTCCGATATGATGAACAACCATATCGTCAATTTCTTGGGCGGTACGGCATACGCCGGTTCTTCCATCACGGCTGCGTGGCCCGCCCCACCCAGCGCAACTTCTGACTCGCTCACGTTTTCGCCCCCCCCCTCAAATTTCGTTTGGACCTAAACCCTCACGGCTAAGATCACAAGCAGGTAAAGCCACAAAAGATCCACGAAATGGCTGTACACCAGCGCCGCCCCGGGGCAAGCTCTCACCGGCTACAAGTCTCTGCTCCGGACTAACTTGTTCCGCTCGGGAGCCAGCAGGCATGTAGAACGTCGACGACATGGGCGCTCATCTTCTCAATTTCTCAATGCGCCCCGACTTGTTCAGGCGACGTTTGCATGACGTAGTCTGCCGTGCCGCCCTCCACGAACTCGTAGGGGCCCCGGTGAACGACAGGATGCTTCCCGCCAAAATTATCGAACGGAGGCGGCGAGCTTGGCGTCGACCACTCGAGTGTTGTGGACTCCCAGGGATTGTCGGGAGCCTTCTTTCCCCAGAACCGTGTGTGGAACAGGTTGTAAAGGAAGATGAACTGCACGGCGCCCGTAAACAGAGCAGCAATAGTTATGAACTTGTGAACGGGCGTCAACGGAATCATGTAATCATCGCTGAACAGGGCATAGCGTCGAACGTTCCCGGCAAGTCCGAGATAGTGCATCGGCATGAAAATGCAATACACGCCGATGAAGGTCAGCCAGAAGTGCAATTTGGCAAGTGTCTCGTTCATCATGCGTCCGAACATCTTCGGGGCCCAGAAATAGGTTCCCGCGAAGATGCCGAACATCGCCGCCACTCCCATGACGAAATGGAAGTGCGCAACCACGAAGTAGGTTGCGTGCAGGTAGATGTCGGTCGACGGCTGCGCAAGGAAAAAGCCACTGATTCCACCGGTGATGAAAACGGAAATGAAACCCAGGCAGAACAGCGCCGGCGAGTCAAACCGTATCTTTGCCCCATAGATGGACCCAAGCCACACGAGCGTGATGATCGCCGCCGGAATCGTGATGATCAGCGTCGGTACCGAGAACAGGATCGCTGAGAACGGGTTCATACCACTGAGGAACATATGGTGTCCCCAGACCATGTAGCTGAGGAATCCGAACGCAATCAGCGAACCAACCATAGTCCGGGTACCTCCGAGAATGTTCTTTCGAAGGAATGACGGCAGGATATGGGACACAATGCCAATGGACGGCAGGATCGCGATGTACACTTCGGGATGGCCGAAAAACCAGAACAGGTGCTGCCACAGCAGTGGCGAACCGCCCGAGTGTGGCTGCAACTTGTCGCTCACTACCAGACCAGCTGGCAAGAAGAAGCTGGTTCCGGCCACGCGGTCCAGAATCAACAGCACACATGCAGGAAGCAAAACTGCGAACGCCAACAAGCCCATCACGGCGGTGACGAACCATGCCCACGTCGAGAATGGCATCCGCGCCAGCGACATTCCTTTCGTCCGCAGATCGAGCGTTGTGGCGATAATGTTCAGAGACCCCAGCAACTGCCCGATACAGAAGATGGCAATGGAAATCGCCCAGAGATTCTGGCCTAGGGCCTGACCCGGGCCCGCATCCTTGCCGACGGCGCTGAGCGGTGCATACGCCGTCCAGCCGGAAATTGGCGGGCCATCGCTGACAAAAAAGGCTGCGATCAGGACTAGGAACGCCACGAACGTTACCCAGAAGGACATCATGTTGATTCGTGGGAACGCCATGTCTTCCGCGCCAACTTGAATCGGAAGGAAATAGTTTCCGAACGCGGCCAGCGGAGCATTTGTCAGCACAAAGAAAACCATGATCGTGCCGTGCATCGTCATAAGAGACAGATAATATTCGGGCGTCATCACTCCTCCCGGGGCTCCGTTCGCCGATAGCTTGCCGAGTCCGGGAATCGCCAGTGTCGACCAGCCAAGGTGAATGCGCATCAGCCAGGATAAAATCATCCCGATGAACACGGCCACCAACGCCAGGCCGTAATATTGCAACCCGATCACTTTGTGATCGAGACTGAACACATTCTTCCGGATAAAGCCCTGCGGCGGAGCGTGATGATGGACCGCCGGTTGCGCCGAAGCTTCATGCATGTTCCTGACCTCTCAAGAAACCGTGGGCTGCCGCTCCTAGGTAAGCAGGCAAAGTCAACGGTGAATTGTTAATCTCCAGACTGGGTCTTCAACCACTGATCGAAATCACTCTGGGAGACGACTTGAAGATATGCCCGCATGCTGTAATGTCCCAGACCACAGAGTTGCGTGCAGACGATTTCGTATTTGCCTTCCTTTGTCGCCGTGAAATGCAGGGGGATCGTTAATCCGGGGACGATGTCCTGCTGGATGCGCAGCTCGGGGACGTAGAATGAGTGGATCATATCTTTCGCGTGCATTGTCAGCAGGATCGGACGATTGACAGGAACGGTCAATTCTCCAACCACAATATCGTCCCGCGCGTCCACGTCGTTCGCCGGATCCAGTCCGAAATAGTTGCCATTGCTATCACTCAACATTTCCGGATGGACGACGCCGAATTTTCCGTCCGGACCCGGATAACGAAAGTAAAAGGCAAACTGCTCAGCCGAAACGTCGATTTGCATAGAATCAGCCGGAGGCGGAGCGATGTAAATACTCGCCCAAACCTTGGAACCAACAAATGTGAGCACCAGGATCTCAATTCCCACGAGGATGATGGCGAACGTCACCATCACCCCTCCGCCGCCGGGAAAGAACTTGATTTTTCGGCCATCCTTGTTATCACCGTACATCCACACAAAGACCGCCAAGACGAGTTGGGCAGCAACAAACAGGAGCCCTGTTCCGATCATAGTTTCGTTTAGCTGGTGATCAACACCGTGCCCAAGCACCGATATGTCTTGAGGCAGCCACCAGGTGTGCATGATGAAGAAAGCGGTCGAAACCACGGTGATGATGGCCACCAGTAACCCAAACAATTTGCCCGTCATTTGTTTCGCCTCTGCACTTCTAGAGTCTGGAACTGGGCCCACGACAACCGCCCGCGATTCTCAAACGGTTGCCGCCCCGGCGGAGCCTAAAACGCGTAAGGAAGGACTTTGAACACAAAATTCAGCGTCTTCGTTTCACTGCCGCTGATGGTCACATCCTGGCTCTGCGTCCCATACTGCTCCTGCCACGCGGTAACCGTGTACTTGCCGGGCGCGAGCCCTTTGAGGCTGAACGAGCCGTCCTCACCGGTAATCGCGTAGTGGGAAGTGTTTAGAACTACGAAGTAGCCGTGCATCCACGGATGAATATTGCATTTCACCGGGATGAACTCCGGTTTCTCCCATTTCGTCTGGATCGGTGGCGTGTTCGGCGGTTGCGACTTGTTCCATTCCGGGTTCGCCTTCGGCATGGGGTGAATGTTGTGCGCCACTGGATCGTCGGTGTAGATCTCGAGCGGCTGGTTCACTTGCATCACCGCAACATGCGGTGTATACACGCAACCCTTCTGATCGTACCGTGCGGCCTGAGTGGGTGTTGGACCAGGTTGGTCACCGGCCGAGATGTACACCACAACGTACTCAAGAGCATCCGGCGGATGGGTCACTACGTTTTCGGTTGTCTCCGGCGGGTTGTGTTCCTTCGCACAGACAGGCTCTTTGGACATATCAATGGGCTTCATCTTCGGCGGCGTGCCTGTATAGGTCACTTTGCCTGCGACGGTAGCGGATCCTGCCGGCGGAGCAGGCGCCGCGAGCATGAAAAGAGCTGAAGACAATGCTGCCGTCCCTACTACCAGCGCTAGTATTACGATGTATTTTCTTTGCATGCGGGACTCCTTGGAATTAGTAATTACAGACAAACTTCGTTCAGGGTTAGTCCCCGGTTCCCGGGTTTTGCCCGAGTGGCTTCAATTGTCCGGGATGCGCTGCCTCCCATTGCTTGAACAGCGCCAGTTCCGGCGTTTTCAGCGAGACCTGCAGAGTCCGCAGAAAGTGCACCAGATCCCACGCCTCGTCGGGCTTGAGCAAATCCGCAAACGATGGCATTGGCGTGCTATCCAGTCCTGTCATAAAGATACGATACAGGTCCTGGTTGGTGGCACCGCACTTAAAGCGAGTCCCGACTGCGAAATTGTAGGGCGGGATTGGTTCCCCTTTGTCGTTGGTGAGGGTTGAAGCCGACGGACCATCGCCGTGGCCTTCCGGACCATGGCATTTCCAGCACTGCAGTTTATCAAAGATTTCCCGTCCCCTGAGGACGCTGTCGACGGTGAGTGTTGGCTCGGGTGGAATCGTGATCGGCGTCCCCGCCTTTTCATTCTGCCATCGGGGCGAGAACGACTTGACCATCGCGATCAGATCTGCTCGTTGCTGAGTCGTCAGCGCACTCCAGGATGGCATCCTCGTCGTTACAAAGCCGCGGGTGATTGAGTTAAAGAGGTCCTCGTCGGTTGGCAACGTGCCGGTCGGCGTCGAACGGCACTCGAAGGTTGCGACAGTGAAATCGCGGGGTTTTGGATCGATCCACTGAGCGTTTTCTCCCTGGCCATTTCCCGCGGGGCCGTGGCAGCCCACGCAGTAGCGCCGGAACAGTTGCGCGCCGACGTCAGGCCGGAGCTGCCCGTCATCGTAAGCCCGGCCAGTCTTTCCCTCGACGTTGCTTGTCATGGTCTTGGTGGCGCTGACGATGTTGTGATCGATCTGGGCCAAGCATGTGGTTGCGGTGGCCAACAGGAGAACGAGCGGGCCCGAAAAGAACGACAGCGCAATGAATTTGATTTTCATGTACGGGCCTCTTTTCTCTTAAAAGTCGAAGTCAAAGCCGGCCATCACACTGCTGCTCCACACCGGAGTGGTATTTGTAGCCGGCAAATATCCACTACCATCCAGGCTGAGCGGCACAATTCCGATGCTCTTTGTAATTGAATACTCGGTGTGCCACGCAAGTCCCGCGCGGCTGAACATGATCGGATACCAGCGGTAACCGAACGAGTAGGCATCGATATTTCCAGTCGTGCCCGCGTTCAATGGGTTTCCCTGTTGCCCCATCCGGACTAGCTCATACCGCCCCACGAACACCAACTGCGGGTTCCAGTAGTAGTGGCTTTCGATGAACCCGCCGTTCCAGATCGCATTCTGCATTCCCGGTGAAAGTGGCGTGTTTGACGCAAGCGAGTTCGCCAGATAGGCGTTGTCCTCCGAGTGCTGGAAGAAAGGCAGAAATTCGAACTTGCCAAGAAAAAAATCACTTTGGACGCCGACTCTATAGAAGGGCTTGTTCCCCGTTCCCGTGCCGGCGATCGGCGCTCCTCCGACCATTTGATTGAAAACCGTCGGCCGCTGCCCATAGTAGAAGAACGGTTCGATTCGCTGCAGGCCCAGACTGCCCGTTTGGAAACCTTGCGTGAACGAGAAGAACCAGTCGTAGGTCCGGCCGGTGTAGTTATTCACCGATGCAGGCGCTGTGACACTACTCGTGAGGCCAACACCGCCCTCGGTGCTGCTCAGAAATGCGACCGTGTAACGCGTATAGCTGTTCGCGGAATGACCCTGGACTTCTACGCCGCTTTGGTTGTCACCAATTCCGAAGTTGTTCGAGTCGCCGGCGGGAACAAAGTGATAGTTCTGGTAAAGCCCGCCATTGGCGGACAAGAAGAGAAACCGCTTTTCGGAGATTAGGTTATCGAGTTCGAAGTGTCCGAACTTCACGTTGAGCCATTCGCTGCCGGCAAGGTTATCGAACCGGACAAACGCATTTTCGAAATGCCAGGTGGCCGTTGAGTCCGTAGTCGGCAGTATGGAGAAAGAAATGTTCTTAAAGAGCGTCCCTGTCAACCACAGGTCCATACCGGAAAGATCAAATCCGGACTGGGTGACCGCCGTTCCTGGCGCTTCCGTAACTTCATCGGTCAATTGATGACTAGTGTTCTCCCAGTGCCAGTTTGGCGTGATTCGGGCCGTCACCGGCCAATACGATGGATCCTGCCAGATGGGAGAGTCGCGATCATTTCCGAGCTGATAGCCGCGGTCGCGAAACGCCATTCCGAAGTAATTCAACTCTGGCCAAGCGGTATGACAGGCCGAGCATGGCAAGCCATACTTTCGAGCAAACGCGGGTATTGGCGCCACCTTCTGTATGGGCGGCAGCGTATATGCCGGCTGAGCGGCGCCAAGAAGAACTACGATAATCGAGGCCGCGCACGTCAGAAAAGAACCAAGCAATGACCACCTTGCGCCCTTACATTTCAGAAGCGACCTGGTCACCATACCGCCTCCTGTGGATCACTTATCTCTCGCTTGAAGCAGACATGCGCATCCCTTGCCCCGGCTTACGTCGACATATTGCGTGGCCTCTGATCTTGTCGCCAGATCAGAACACGCGGCGTGGATTCTAATGCGGGCCTTCGGTTAGCCATACCTCCCCGCCTTGGTTTGAGAGGTCTTGGTTCCTACAACGAACCTCCGTAGACGGGAGGAACGTACGCCTGAAAATGAAGCAATGCAAGAAATTTTTTGCGCCTTTTATTCGCTGTTCAGATTCGGTCGCTTGCAAGGCAGCGAAACCTTCGCAGGCAGTTTCAGATTGACAAACTCAGGTACGCGGGATTAGTAACGTTTTATCTCTTTCGGAGCGTTGTGCCGGTTTCTGCAGAAGGGAAGGCTCGTTTGCAAGCGCAGGTCAAGAGGGGATGTCGAGATCGAGCGGTCGGCCATCATAACCATACGTGGACGCTCCTGCTCCTTTCGTTCCTAGCCGTGAACGCTTTCACGATGGCAGTTGCCCTTCACGCTGACAATAAGGATGAGTCTCCGGGCTACGTCTTCGATCTGGCCGCTACCGAGTCCGAGGTCACCAGTATCGTTAAAGATCTTGCGAGCGATTCAGTTTTGCGCGGTACCTACGTTTACGAGAAAGAAAAAACACTTACGGGGGCCCTGCCGGCTGACTCCTCTTCGGCCTTCGCACCATGGCAAGGTCCGGGCCGTGTATTTTACAAGATTCGAACCGCTGCCCTGTCGCCGCGCCATTTCAGAGACAGCGATGACATTGGCACGATCACGGTGAGGTATGTCGTAATACCGGAGAGCGCAACGCACACCCGTCTGCGGATCGATGCCGTCTTCGTTGAAGACAGCCGGCGCAAAGCTCATGTTTCCGACGGCAGCGTCGAGACAGCCGAGTTCGGTGCAATTCAGGCTGAGGTAGAGAAGTATCGGAGAGATCAGCAGGAAGCTGCGGATGCTGAGAAAGAACGCCAGGATGAAGTGACAAAAGGCATTCTGGAGCGCCAGCGCCAGCAGGAAGCGGCAAACCTCGAAGCAGCCGAAGACTCGGTGCGAAATCTCGGAATGCGTTTGCACGATCTTCAGCACGATTTGGAGCTGCAGGTAAAAGCAGGCGGCGCCGACCTCAAATCAGCGCCCTTCCATGGCGCTGCAAACCTGAAATCTCTTCCCGCCGGCACCCAGGTTCTCATTGAGATTATCACTCCTTACTGGTATGGCGTGGAGACACCTGAGGGGCAGCACGGGTGGATGCGACACGACACAGTGGAGCCGCTGCCGTGAGAAAAATATTCGTCAAGCTCCCCTCCGCGACAGCCATTTTGATCTTGACGTTCTTCGTTACTCAGCGAACGTCCGCGCAGAGCCAGCCGTACGAGCGCGTTTATCAACATCCCAAATCAGAAGTAGACAGAGTCCTCCAGCAGATCCATTCATCTCTCGGCGGACGCCTCCCAGTTCTCGACGGCTTTGTGGACACGATCGAGGAGCTCAATAGCTACTCGCGCGGCTATTATCAATGTTCCGTCCAGGCGACGTCCGCGAGTTCCGGCGTTACCTTGGTTCGAGTCACTGCAAAAATCACTGCGTGGTACGCGGGCTCGGGATCGGCTCAGGGTGGCTATCGAGTCTTGCCTTCGAATGGACGGCTCGAGGCCGATCTCCTTGATCGCATGGAAGAGGCACTCGGCGGCAGCGCTTCAATGAGAAACCCGGCGCCGCAGCGCCTGCCGGCCGGTGAGCCGGAAAGTCCGAGCTCTGCGTCTGTAACTCCGACCGCTAATCCGGCGCCCACTTCGTCCGCGTCCGTCGCCCCGGTTCCGCAGAACGCGAACCAGCCAAACATTAGCAAGTCGGCCATCCTTCGCAGCGTGCCACCGGTTGGCGTTTCGGGAGTGCCAACAGCTCCACCAGCGAACTCTGCGACATCCGCGGCAACGAACGAGGACTTGGCCTCGCTGCGAGGCAGGCGGGAAAAAGTCGAGCAGCGCGAACAGGATCTTCGCATCGACGTACAGAACATGGAAGAGATCCAACGCAACCAGACACGTCCTACTGACTTGGTTGTTGTCAAACGGTCGGGAACCCCTGTACTGGCGCGACCTGAATCGAATTCCCCGGTGTTATTTCACGCTGATGCGGAAGACGAGTTTGAGATTGTCGACAAGCAGGCGAATTGGATCCATGTGCAAATTTCCGGTGCATCACGTGGCTGGATACGCCGAGCCGAAGTGGATTTTCCGGATGCGCTCGCCCAACCGCCAAGTGTGACCACAACCGAAGGCACGAAGAAGGAGCCCACCTTCCGCGTCGCTCGCGAGGAGACGAATCCTTTCCCCGGCAATTGGGAACCGCTCCACGGCAAAACGGTCAGGATCATCTGGGTCGAGCCCGCTTCAACATCCTCGACATCCACTGCGGCAGCAAAGCGGAGTTTCGCGAAGTCTCTGTTTCTGAAAGCCTATCAGGAGATTGCATCAGCGAGTCAGCCCGTCGCCGGGGTCGTGATCGTTTTCGACTCCGCCGATGGTGGGCAGATCTCCGCTACGCTGGCGACTCTAAGAGAGTGGCAAGCGGGAAATCTCCCGGACGCGTCGTTTTGGAAGCAGTGCGCTCTCGATCCCCCGGAACTCCTGCAGGACTCGTCCAAGACGGCTGGCGGTAATTTCTAATCTCGATCTCTCAAGCTTGGGTCTTGAGGATACGTAATTCTGATCGCAGAAAATTCTGAAACCTCCAGGCAACGTGTACGAACGTTCCTTGCCCCTAGTTGAAATCTGAAAAGAATATGCAATCTTTTCGACCCGATATACGCCACGGGTACCGGTTCCAAGTCATTCACTCCATCGCTGTTGCATGCAGGGGACACTCCAGCGGGGGCGCCTTCCGCACAATCTCTCCGAATTTCAGTCCCAATGATGCTCGCCTTGATCGGGAAAGGGTTGTTCCTCTTGAACGCCGACCCCGGCTGAAGTTGCAAGGTGATCATTCGCCGCTTCTCTGACGCGCGATGTTTGCCGATCGTTCCTTGCGCGCCTTAACCTCTTTGCAGGCGTAAGGCAATTAATTTCCCTCTGGTTCAGAAAAACATCTTGAGTATGCCTACCGAGCATTGAGGCGGTATAGACAGGTAATCAGGTTTCCGTTCAGAAGACGAGCCGTCGGAACTCCGCGATCCCGCTGTGACCCACCCTCTGATGGCAAATTCGTTGTGTCGAGTACAGGGGAAGCGTACGATATGCGCCCCGGAGGTCCAAATCGGAAATTCCGGGCAAACTGGTGCGGGAGGTGTTTCAGCGCATGCCGAGCACAATTGCTACCGATGAAGTCGCACTGACAACCGATTCTGGCGGGACTGGACCGGGTCACGGCGGCGATACCGCTGGGGACGGCGGAGATGATGGCTCGGGGAGGGGCGAGAGTCACTACATTCCTGAGCGGACTTACGTCACAGGCGTAACTATCGCATTGTCGGCGATCCTCATGTCCTTTATGGCGCTCGTCAGCGCCTTCATTGTGCGTAAAGGTTCTTCGAACGACTGGACACCCCTGATTGTTCCTAGAATTCTTTGGCTCAACACGGCCATTTTGATTGCCAGCAGCGCGACGTTAGTGCGTTCTCGAAAAGACTTGACTTCCAACGACCTCGACGGGTTTCGCCATTGGTGGGTTGTGACAACGATTCTAGGCCTTCTGTTTCTTATCGGTCAGCTCGTGGCATGGCGGCAATTGGTGGCCGAGGGCGTTTATCTTGCCACGAATCCCAGCAGCAGTTTCTTCTACGTTTTTACCGCGGCCCACGGACTGCACTTGCTCGGTGGAGTGATCGGGCTGCTCTATGTTGCGGTTCGGCCCGTAAAGCGACGGAGGCAGTTGGCAATCACGGAAGCTGGAGCGCTGTATTGGCATTTTATGGATGGGCTCTGGGTGTTCATCTTCCTCGTGCTTTATCTGGGTCGGTGAGGGCAGCGCGGCCGAAGCAGGCGCGCTCGCCAAGGCGGCGAATTTGTTCGCGCTTCAAAGAGTTGCTTTTCAACTTTTTCCATTTGGGTTAACTGGAAACGCCCGTTAACTTTCTCGCGCAGACCATATCACTGACGCCGAAGGCGACCGTATCGGGTGCTACGCCCGGCTCGCAACATCGAGACCGACACCCGCACCGATTGCAAGCAAAAGGATGCGGTGGAAGGGGGCGAGCACAGAACCCGCGAGCACCTGAGGGAGGGAGCAATAACCGGCCAAGACGCAGTGTTTGCGGAACCATTCCCCTTGACAAATTACACCGATAGGAGCAAATTTCCGCCACTTCAGCGGGCCAGCGAGCGTTCGCGTTCGTTGGTGGGCGGACACCGCCACAGGCCCCAGCGGTTGGGAGATCTCACCGAGTTGCCGCCGAAGACAGCCGCGGGCTCAAGAGGAGGTCCAGATGGAAACTGCAATTGGTGTATTCGATTCGCGCGATCGAGCCGAAGAGGCGTTGAAAGAGCTGTTGAAGCGGAATGTGCCCCTGGAATCGATCGTCTTCCTGACAACTTCTGAAACTGAGGCCGCGAGCCTCGCGAAAGAATTCGGCGCGTGGGCCGGAGGATTCGCGGGCGGAGCGGCGGGGATGACGGGGGCAGTCGCGGTGGCGACGCTAATGGTGATCCCGGGCCTCGGGCAGGCGCTGGCGTTGGGTATCGGCGCGACAGCGTTGCTCGGGCTGGCCGGCGTGGGCGCTGGGTCTGCGGCAGGTAAAGCCGCGGCAGCAGACCGCAGCGTTCCGCAACCGATCCCCGACAACGAAGATGCAGCGCTATTCCGGAAAGTTCTGAAGGACGGGCGCTCGCTAATCATCGTGAGGACGGATTGGCATGAAGTGGCGAGCGTGGCGTGCAGCATCCTCGATCGGACGGGGATCAGCATTCAAGAGCGCACCAATCTCAGAATGCAGGCGTCAACGCGAGAGGTTGGCGAAGTCACGGTTGTGGATATCAGAGGAAGAATCACGCTGGGTGAAGGAAACGTGATGCTCCGCGACATCGTTCAGGAGCTGGTAGAGAAGGGAAAGACGAAGATCGCATTGAACCTGGCCGGTGTCGACCACATCGACAGTGCGGGCATCGGAGAGCTCGTGCGGAGCCATACGGCGGTGCGCAGAGCCGGCGGCCAATTGAAGATCGTGAACCCGGGCAAGAAAGTGCAAGACGTGCTGAAGATGACGAGTCTCAATGCGGTGTTCGATATTCAGCAGGACGAAGCGAGCGCGATTAAGTCCTTCGGCCAGTCATCTGGAGCGAAGGCGTAGTCGGCAGAACCAGAACAGCTGTGCTCCGCAAAAATTCCGTTAGTTCATTGAAGCCTGTCGTTCGCCAAAACTCTAGCCGTGTGCCTCGCCAAAACTCTGACCGACCGCAGAATCAATAGCTTGCAGAGATCTCCCGCCACTAATTTGGTATAACTCCGGGCCATGTTCAACCTGCCCCTCTTGTGGTTTGGCGCGCTTGTCCGCCTGTTTCGCAGCCGTGGCAATCTTGTCTTCGAGAACTTCGTGCTCCGCCAACAACTCGCCGTGCTCAAGCGGCGACGCCCTCGGCCAGGCCTCAACATCTTCGACAAGCTCTTTTGGGTTGCTGTCCGTCGGCTCTGGTCGGGATGGAAACAGGCTCTCATCATCGTCACGCCCGAGACTGTAGTCCGTTGGCACCGAGCCGGTTTCCTCTTGTACTGGCGGCTGATTTCCAGAGTCCGGGCACAGGTTGGGAGAACGCAGACGCCGAAGGAGGTTCGGGAGTTGATCTTCCGGATGGTTGTTGAGAATCCGACTTGGGGAGCGCCGCGCATCCATGGTGAACTCCTCATGCTTGGCTTTGATGTCTCTGAGAGAACCATCTCCCGCTGGATGCGCCGGGCGCCTCGAGATCCGGAGCCGGCCAAACGTTGGCTCGCCTTCCTTCGAAACCACAGGGAAGCCATCGCCGCGATGGATTTCTTCACGGTCCCAACGATCACCTTCGGCGTGCTCTACTGTTTCTTCGTTATCAGCCACGGCCGTCGACGCATCCTGCACTTCAACGTCACAAAGCATCCGACAAGTTTGTGGATTGTCCAGCAGTTGCGGGAGGCGTTTCCATTCGAGTCGGCACCAGGTTTCTGATCTTTGACAGGGATGGTAAGTATGGACTCGAAGTTCCCGCAGCAGTGCGATCCCTGAAAATAAGGCCGGTCCAAACCTCTTTCGAGAGTCCTTGGCAGGACGGTGTGGCAGAACGCTGGGTAGAGAGAGCTGCCGGCGAGATCTGCTGGATCACATCATTGCAGCGAATGTGAAGCTCTCGATGAACGCATTTTGCACCGGCTTACCAGGATCGATAAAATGCAACGTCACGCCATTTGCGTAGGCCCATTGGTCCACAACTCGACTGATGAACTCTGGTCCGTTGTCCACCTGAATCGCTTCCGGCAAGCCACGCTCCTGTGCCACTTTCTCCAGCACCCGCACCACGCG
>Ga0187858_10002046_pt1 | contig 21284 bp, 34 predicted proteins | sample June2016WEW_8_15_FD_133015 | JGI IMG/M metagenome (GOLD analysis project Ga0187858, IMG submission 133015) | Peatland microbial communities from SPRUCE experiment site at the Marcell Experimental Forest, Minnesota, USA - June2016WEW_8_150 | ecosystem: Environmental > Terrestrial > Soil >...
GGAAGAGATAACCTTAATCGAACCGAAGGTCAGAACTTCTCTGGTCAGCGGGTTCGCGGTGAGGTCATTGTTCACCGAAATGGTGCGCAGGCTGTCCGGAGTCAGGCTGCAACCGCAACATTCTAATAGCTCCTGGTTTGGATCGAGCACATAGATCATCGCGCAGATGTTGCCGCCCGAAGTCCCCGGATTGGTCAGATACACCGTTCCATCGGGCACTCCGGCTGTGTTGGCATTGGAAAAGTAGTTTACCTTAAACGTATCGGCCGGAGGCGGCGTTGCCGCCCAGATAATACTGGACGAGAGCACCACTCCGAGGACAGCTAAGGCTAGAGTCAGCAGTCGTGAAATTCGCGTTCGATTCATAGATCATCCTCCTAGGAAATAACCATTGGCGGCCGACATAACTAGCGACCGGTCACCTGCTGGAATATTATACAGACTTGCTCTGTCAAGCAAGAGGCGATTTCTGCTATTTTGTTTACCACCCTCGCTCGTGCCGCCTGGAGATGTCTTACGTCCGTAAGACACGAAGCGATCAATCGACCACATTTCAATTTGCGTGGCTTAGTGGGCGGACAGAATACGCCGGTGGACTCAATTCGCGCAGGGCACCCTCAATAACAATTTGGGATTTCAGTCGTCAACAGACAAATTCGGCAGAGGAGTTTCGTCGGCTTCGCGCGGTCGTCAAAAGAGCATGAGAAAAACGCCACTCGTTGCGTGGTCAGACTATACTATTTGTCGGAGGAAGAAAGATGCCTTACCTGAAAGTCCAGTCCAGGATGAGATTAACGCTGGTCCTTGCCGCGCTGCTGCTTGCGGCCGTGGCAGCCGCCTGTGCCCAAAACTCGCCGGCTATTACGGTGAATGTCGTCGTGCCCGGAAACACTCTGGGAAACTTCGGCAACCCATCGTGTTGCAGCGAACCCTACATACCGGCCCTCGCGGCTCCTGGGCCGGGGACCATCACCGTATCGTATATCAGTGGAACCGTGACTGATTCCGACGGGATAGACACCGGACCTAACGGTGTATATTGGAACGTCACTGGCAACCAGTTTCCGCTGCAAGAAGCCATGGGGTTCGCGGGGGGACCGGTAAACAATCTCGATGCCCTGATCGGTGTGTTTGTTCCGCAATCGCGGATTTCCCTCCCGGGATTCACTGCCACGGATGGCGCCAAAAACAATACCCCGGTTGGCATTCCGCCTTGCGGCCTTGTTTTTATCGGTACGGGACATACGTTTAAGGTAAGGGAGGCCGGGACGCTCTTCTTGGGCATCAACGACGACAATGGACAGAGCAACGGAGGGGCCTTTACCGTCAGCGTTACCTTCCGCGCATCCTCGGCACAACCCGGTATGTGAATTCTTGTTGCGCGCGGTAAATCATAGCGCGCCACCCGGCCCCCCGTGACGTTCCGGTCGCCAGCAGCTCGATGCTGGTCCGAGGGGCAATTCTGAGTATTGTGAGGATTCTGAGAAGTCCGCCGAATTTGTCCAAACAGCGGTAATCTTAGGCATGCTAGAATTCCTCCACCTGGAGGTGAATCGTGGAGCAGACAGAACCGTTGTTCCGTTACACAACAGTGAATCGATGGGTGGGCTGCCTGTGGATGGCGTGCGCGCTGGCGGTCCCGAGCGTGACTCGGGCTCAGGGGAGTGAGATTGTACTGTACAGCTTCACCGGGGGAGTAGACGGGGGTAATCCCCAAAGCCCTTTAATCCGCGACTCAGCGGGTAATCTTTACGGCACAACGCGCGTCGGCGGTGCGAGCAATCAAGGCGTCGTATACAAGCTGGATGCCACCGGGCATGAGATGGTCCTGTACAGCTTCACGGGCGGCGCCGATGGAGCGCACCCCTACGCCGGGCTGATCCTCGATTCGGCAGGTAACCTCTATGGCACCACCTATCGCGGCGGCCCAGCCAATGCGGGCGTGGTCTACAAGGTGGATGTGGCCGGCTTTGAGACCGTGCTGTATGCCTTCACCGGCAGTGCCGATGGCGGCAATCCGTATGCGGGTGTGATCCGCGACTCGGATGGCAATCTCTACGGCACAACTCTGTACGGCGGCGCAGCAAACGCGGGCGTGGTGTACGAGCTGGATGCGACCGGCCATGAAACGGTGCTCTACCCCTTCACCGGCGGTGCCGATGGCGGCAATCCGTATGCGGGTGTGATCCGCGACTCGGCCGGTAACCTCTATGGCACAGCTCACAACGGCGGCATAAACCCCTTCGGCACGGGCGGTTTGGGGGTGGTGTACAAGGTGGATGCGACCGGCCATGAGACGGTTCTCTACTCCTGCCCGGGCGGGGCCGATGATGGCTGCCGCTATCCGGTTGCTGGTGTGATCCATGACTCCCACGGCAACCTCTATGGCACTACCGCTGAAGGTGGCCCTGGCTGCCTATACGGTTGTGGAGTGGTGTTCAAGCTGAACTTAACTACCTGTCAAGCGTTAGCTAGTCAAACTTGTTGATAACGCTCTACCTTGTTGATTCAACGATACATCTAGCTCTAACCCTAACTTCGATCAAATTTTGTGAAACGATGTGAATTTAGCCGTTTGGTCTAGTTTTGTCTAGGCAGGTGTATGCTGGCCACATGAGCTTAACCATCTATCGGAATCACGACGGCAACAAAGAATGTAAGGCGAACTTGGAAACGCTTTTTTCCAACCTAAAACCCTCTGCACGCAAAAAAGCAATGCGCAAGTATCGGGCCTGCGATTGCCCTATTTGGATGTACGGTTCGACCGATACCACCAGCTACCCTCGCAAGAGTACGGGCCTGAAAGATTGGACGGCGGCTGAATCCTTAATGGGCAGCATGGACTCCAAAGCAACCGAGACGAAGAACGAAGGTCCTGCACTGAAAGACGCAATAATCCTGTACCTGGATTCCCGAACCGACGTTGCGCCCGGTACGCATGAACAGTATGAAGCCCTGCTAGGCGTAACCCGAGACGAAGACGGCAAGTATAAAACGGCAACCACGGGCCTGCTACCATACGCACAAGCTAACAACATCGAGCTTGCACGAGAGCTAACGGTTGATTTCGTCGAAAAATTCAAGGTGTACGGCATGGGCGATATCAAGAACAGCACGAAGAAAATGCGTTTCGCCAAGATTCTGCACTTTTTGAAAGCGGCTAAACGTCGGGGTTGGATTCTGGTAAACCTGATAGACGATCTCGAACGGATACACGTTAGCGCCAAAGGTTCGCAACCCTTTAACGTTGTACCCGGTATGACCGAATGGAACGAAAACGAAGTTAACAAGGTCCTGGAAATGGCCGGTACGCTCGTTAGCCGTTCCGGTTACGGCTCGAACCCGGCAACGTTCCGGCTGCAATGCGAACTCATGAACGAAACGGGTATGCGGGTATCCGATACGATCAGTTTCAACCCTCGGTTATGCCTTCGGTACAACGGTCTTTGGAAGTACCTTTACTACCCCAAAAAGCAACGCCATTCAAAGCAACCGAGACAGGTAGCCGTGTACCTCACCGACCGTCTCAAGTCCGCTATCGAGTCGTGCGTTTGGATGTCGCCTGAGTTGCCGTTTGCCTATTGCGGGCCGATTTACCGCTACCCCGCAAAACCGGCAACAGGCGAAGACGACCTAACCGAAAAGCTGGCATTGGAAGTTTACAAGCGGCTGCATTCTACCATCGGGCCGAAAGCGGGCGTTTTGAATTGTCGTCCGCATCGGTTCCGTGACACGTTCGCCGTTCGTTTGATTATGGCGGGCATGTCCTTAACGAATGTTTCCAAAGCCTTGAACCACTCCAATAGCAAGATCACCGAAGAGTACTACTTGTGTTGGTTTGAGGCCCGGACGAAAGATTTTGTTAGCGAGTTTCACGGGATCATTTCAACACTGCACCCGGCTGTACTCGAAAAAGCCGCCTAGTTTCGATCCAGGACGCAGAAACGCCCCAAGGTCTTTAGCGGACTCTGGGGCGTTCGTGTTTTTGCACGATGGTATCGGGCGGCTAAACCGTCGCCGGTTGCAGGGCGGGCGTTGTAGCGCTACCGTTGGGTGTTTTACGGCTCGTCTTTGGTCTCCGTTTGGCCTTCGCCGGTTCTTCCGGTTGGTTCATTCGGTTAATAACCCGGTTGAATGCCGACTCTGATACCGTGGTCGTCACGTATGCCCGCTTACCCGAGTATTGGCCGGGTCCTTTCAGCTTGAGCACACCCGGTTCGTTTCTGAAAAGCCTGCGGACGGTGAAATCTGAAAAGCCCGTAGCTTCCGCTATTTCCTTGATCGTATAATGCCGTTCTATCATTGCTACCTTGTATGACAAAAGAAAGTCTGTTACCCATTCGATTCTCCTGGATTGGATTGAAGTACTCTTTCAGTGTGGCACGACCCGCAGAAATGTCAACCCGACCACACACAACTAGGTACGACTATGTTGGTACGTCTATTTTGTGAGCCATGATCGCATCTCAAAGTAGCTGAGATGCCATCTCACAGTAGATGAGATGATTAGATACAACGCCCAACCTTGACGTAAGGCCCGCTATGTGATAACCTGTTGACGACCGTAAAGAAAGGGAACTTATGACGAACATACACGTACTCGGGAAAGGAACCAAACCCATGACCAGGTTCGAGGTAACAGTAGCAGCGAACGCACCCGTATACAAAACGTTTCAGGTCGCTGCCGAGGATTTAGGCGAAGCGCAGGCAACCATGATGCGCTACCTAGCAGGCGACGAAGGTATCACTATCATCGGTTGCGTAGTGGACGGCGAAGAACTTTCGATGGAAGAGCAATTTGATAGCGCTACGCTCGCAATGAAAGCAGACGGCTGGTCGGTTGCAGCGATACCAAGCCCGGAGTTTCGGCTAGTCAAGAAACTGGATACAGGCGAAGTCGTACCGCTCGGCAAGTAATGACGCTGCATTGACTAGCTGGTCGTGCGGAGCTTGCGGGGCGAAATTGAAAAAGGCGGGCGAGTGAGGAATTCTGCAAGGACCGGGCGGCGGCTTCTTCAGCGGGTTGGTTTCACAAGGAATAATGCTCGTCGGGCAGATACCTGATACCGGGTGTTACGTGTTTACCGTTGATGACGCAATTCAATTCGGCAAGAGACTTGGCTGACGAACCGAACAGAACGACGCCAAAGTATTTCTGTCGAAGTTCCGTAGTCTCAATGATCTCTCCAGCACGACCAATTCCCCAACTGTGGTTCCACCATATGCGGTCGTAGAGACCATATCCGGTTCCGATTGCCAGCACTTCCTGTCGATAGAAAAGCAAACTTGCATTCTGGTGGCAATGTTGATCCTGCATCATTGTGAGCTTACTGGGGCCGTGGTGCAGGTAGCCAGCTTCGATTACCATCTCGATCAGCGTCTCATCTGCTCGTGATACGCTTGGGGGAATCATTACACTATCCCCGGCGATACTCAACAGGACATTGCGGAGAGTTTCGGCTTGCTCTGACTGCATAGCCTGCGCAAATGATCTCGGCGCCTTACGTTTTACTCTCGTTTGACTCATCTCTCAATCACGCTCTCGGTTCATGCGGGATGCGGCTCCGGGTTGGGATTCCGAAGCCGCTCCAGCTATCACGCAACCTCTTCCGTTTCGGTTGGTTCAACGGATGTAACTTCTGTGTGGTGTAATCGAAAGCTAGTTACTTCGCCTACAACGTCGCCTACGTCTTCGATTTCGCCGCCCAACCAGTGACCCAAACTGTCTACGTCTACATCTGCTCGCCAAGCCTCAACGGCATCGTGAAAATGCCTGTCTACGTGATTGTCATTGCAAACGACTAGACACTCTACGTCTATTACGATTTGCGCTTCTACTTCATACTGCTGAGTTGGTAGTTTCATATTATAAGTCGGATCTCCTTTGATCCACTTCTTCAGTCTTGCACGGCTTTGAAACTTGTCAACTTCGCTCGATCACGCTCTGGGCTGTCAGCGGGGCGGGCCTGGGGCGGCGTCCGGTAACGATGACAAATAATCGAACAGCCGGTCTACTTCCGTTGGCTTGGTCAACCACCGTTCAAACTCGGCCAAGTTCCGCTCGATTTCTTCTTCGATGGCCGAAACCAAGATCATCTCGCCGGATACCAAGCGCTCGATGTGCCGGTTCACGACTCCCAAGCGCCGCCAGCACGTTTGAGCTACTTCTTCGGAGATGTCTTCTCCGACCAACTGGACTTGCTTGCGTTTTTGAATGAGGTCGTCGATTGTTTGGGTGTTCATATTTTGATGGGCCGGGGTCTTGCCTACGTCTGCATGTTGTCCCGGCCTCATGCTTCAGAATTGCACGGCTTGTCAGAACGTCAACGACGCATCTTGATCGCCAGGGCCTCTTCTACTATCGAGTCGCAGATTTCGCACTCGCATTGGTCCCATCCTTGTGCCTGGAGCACGTTTTGGAACCAATGGATCAAATCCCGCAGTTGTCCTCTGTGGAGCGTGGCTAGGGTCGCACTGATTTTCTCCTTATCATCCCAGAACACTTGCAGTACGGGTACGAGTTCGGCTGGCGCTTCCAATCGGAATAATAGCGGGCAGTGTACTGCTACGTCTTCGTCTTCATCTATGTCATCTATCAACTGTTCCTCTATGAGCGTTTCATCTATGAGCGTGTGGATCATCTTCTTCTCTCCTTAATGTGATTATCCGATAGAACCATCGGCTAACCCTAGCTTACGACGAATCGGAAAACTGTCAAGCGGGCAGTCTCATAGACAGGATTGATACGTCTTTGTGTGGCCAAAACGGCACAGTTGCCCATTTTCAAAAGGGCGCTACAATGAGTGGTGTCTACGAAGAATAAAAGCAATATCCTTAGACCCCTAAGAAACGCTCTGGAGGATTGCACGACGAGATCCGATACGGTCGAACCGGTTTTGGTTCGACCAACAACCAATCGAGATTATCTACGGTCCACCTCGAAATGATCGCCATGACCGACTTCATCCACGTCGGCGTCTATTGGTTGGCCGATCCCCCAACACATGCGGGCTACGAAGGGAACGTCCAATTCGACGCAAGGTCTTTCCCTAGCTGGATCTATTGCATGATCCAAGCGCTTTCATGGACCGCCTGGAAACTCTTGTCCATGTAAACCATCGTTTCACTGGTTGTGCAGACCTTCCCGCACGCCTCGCATATTACCTGGAACCCTTCGGTGATGTTGTTAGCTAATCTCATCGTGCCGCCATCCCACGCTGCCGAATTATCGGCCCGATTCAAGGCACGCAAATGAACGAACCGCCTAAATAGTCGCAAGCGACTATCAGGAAACAGTCGCAGCCACACTTCCATACAGACCGTTCCACACCAGCCAACCATTCCAGTTCCAACGCATTGCCGTACCGTTTACTGCACGCCTTCGATGCAAAGAGTAATGGACCCGCACTTTCTCCGAACGCCACTAACCAAAGAAGGATCGATGCGACCCGTGCGTCACTGAAATTGCGCTTCGAAGCCGAGTGGACCATGTTTTCAGACGGCAATGCGCAGATCAAACATCATGGATCGGCGGCGCAGGTTCCTGTATTGAAACCGGGAGAAGTTTGCCAGCACTGCGGTCAGGAGACGCCGAAGGAGGCGAAAATATGAGACGACGCTTGGTTGACTGGTTTTGCGGTAGAACGTTTTGGCCTTGCACTGGCGTAGCAATACTAGGTGCCGTCGCCTTTCCCGTTTGCTTTGTGATTATTGTATACGGTGTAGTAAAACTTATCTTTGGGACATGAACATGAACGAACCGACACCCATAACGTATCGCATGTTGCACGATCACGCTGCCGGTATGGGGTTGTCTGCCGAGTTCTTTGGAATTGACCCTGACGCTCCGGTTGTCTGTAATTGCAACTGGGACGAAGGCCACGAACCAAGCTGTGATATTGTTGCGGCCAATCGGTTACTCATGGGAAAGTTATGAACAATGATCCGTGGGACAGAAAATTAGATCGGCCTTACGTCGTGCTGTCGTTCTTGACCGGCTATATGGTCGAAACTGCCGATGAGTACTTGGGTATCGATTACTTCGTGCCCAGATCGAAGCAACATGTCTGGGAGCTTACGCCGGAGCTTGTCGAAAGCTGGAAACAGGAAGCGATTCAGATGGGCGTACCGGCAGTGGTTTTGGAGCCGCCACCAAGAATAGTGGAATTGGCGAACAGCGACAAGTTTTATCAGATGGCGGTTCGTGCGCAGGCAGAACGGGACCGGCAGATTTTGGCCGAAATGAAAGCCGAAGAGAATTGAGGTCGTCGTGGAGATCAAAGCGATCCTGATAAAAGGGAAGTTCGACGAGCGGGACTGGCGGGAACTACGTTGCGACTATTTGGGGATACAATGGTTTTTGACTCCACGAAGTGGCTTTACCTGACCGAATGACCCTCGATGCTCCTTTATGATAAGCTCCATCTCAAAAGCGGGGATCGTGATGAGATTACCGTGCGGGAGCGCTGGTGAGACATCGGTGTTGTGGTTTGTTCCAGCCGGTCGAAGTGTAGCGTGCGGAAGAGGCGCTGAGTTAAAATATCTGGGCACGGAGATCGGGTGGGATGAGCATACACACCCGGTTGCTTAGGACGGTCGAGAAAGTTCTGGGGACCACAAGATTGAAGACCGACAAACATCGAAGTCCATTACAGGTCAAGCAGGCAGTGAATTCAGTGAAGGCGTTTCTGGCTAGGCGAGACCGCTACGAGGAATGCGGTCTGATCTACAAACGTGGCGTATTGCTTTGGGGTCCCGAGGGGTCTGACAAAGGCGTCATCATTGCTGCGCTCGTGGAAGAAGTTGTTGCGAAGCACGATGGCATCCACCTGTCCTTTGGTAGAGGCCCAGAACTCATGGAAATGGAACTTCGGCAGGCCCGCCAAAAGGAACCAGATCGTCCCATTATCGTGATCCTAGAAGACATCGATGAGATTATTGCCAAGTTTGGTGAGGCCATATTAGGCATGTTGGACGGTGAGAACAGGATCGCCAATGTGGTCTACGTTGCTACCACAAATCACCCGGAACGCCTCGGTGCAAGAATCGTGAACCGGCCTTCGAGATTCGACGAGCGAATCTTGGTCGCCTAGCCGATTTCAACGGGCGTGAATTGGGACGAGGGACGTGGCGACCTCCTGCTCATCTTCTTCGAGCCACGACAGGACTTCTCTAATGCACGAAGGCGACAGGCACTCGGTCTTGCCCACGAACCGCCATTGCTTTGGAAACACCTGAAAGGTTTTGAAACGGCTCAAGAGTTTTTGTTCAAGCAGAAATGCGTGATACAAGGGTAACGACCTCGATGCCAGCGGCCACCACGAGTACTTTCGGTACCCGCTTTTGAACCTAGATTTGGTGCTGGTGCGGGTTATGCCGATCTTCAGGAATATTTCTTCCGTCCTGCGAAACTCGATTATGTAGAGTGTCGCCGAGTGGTTCTTCATGTCAGGATGGAGGACGAAGAACTCGTTACTGTAGCCGCCCTTGGCAAGCAATCGTTTCCGGTCGTTTGCGCATTGAGGACAGCCATGCCCACGCAGATGTGAGGCAGGCGACTGTAGAAATCCTCCGTGAACAGGGCAGACGATCAACATTTTCTTTGCAGCCGCTCTGTATCTGCCGTAAGCGTACTTCGTTCCGTGGATCGCCCTGGCCCGCCTGACGAAATGTCGTTTGGCCTGATGTTGATAGTGGTTGGTGCATCGTGGACATCCGGCTCCTCGGAGATGCGGATAAAACGAAACCAAGAACGGGCCATGAATCTTGCAGGTCGCCTTGATGCGGGCCTTCGTGTCGGTCAGGCTGGCAGGGTCGTATGTATAGTTGTCGCCGTGGACCGCCTGTAAGCGACGAATGGTCTCTTCAACTGGACGCCGCTGGTTCCCGGCACAGTGCTTGCAGTTTCTACCCGACAGATGGTTGTACGGGATCTGCTCGAATGGTCCGTGTACAGCGCAGATGATGACGACCGGTGTGGAACTGTCCTTATATTCGGTCTGAGCGTAGCCGTAGCGATGGCCGTGAACCTGACGTGCTCTCGCAGTAAACTCTTCCGTGCTCAACCTTCTCACGGAAATATTTATTTTTAGTGGTGGTTTGGCGGTTCACAAAAACTGACTCCAGGCAGTGATAGGGAGATCAAAGCGCAAAGGAAGAGAAAAGGGTACCGTTTCACAATTGGGGGAAGCGCCCGAACGAGCCGCCCACGGTTAAGCTAGGCTGTGGCTCCGTCGCAGGAAGTCCCTTAACCATTCGAGCGGCATCTGCCATTCTGAAATCAAAGCACCATCGTCGGCGCTCACAGTCTTCCGGTCTTCTATGTAATCGTAGAGCGAGTCTACATCAAATGGAGAGGGTAGCTGTTCATAAAACCGCAACTGGTTCTGAACATAAACCGTTTCATCGGAGAGATAACAGGGCCACCAGACAAAATGCAAAGCGTGGCTTGGTGGAACGAACGAGGTCACGAATGCCGACTTTGCTTCGCCGTCAATGAGCCTTTGAGCGGCTTCACGCCACTGCTGCAAATATTGGGATTGGCACCAGTGGGAGAGCGAAGCAACAAAGGTTTCCTGGAACTCGCCGATCTGGAGCCTTCCGTAAACAGCAGACACGCCATCATCTGGGCCAGCCGGGGCGTCACTCGAAAGCCGGATATCGAACATCACTCCAGAGTAACCCGAGTTCGTTCTGCTCATTTGTCCTGGAATGTCGATGGCAATCTTTGCACAATGGCAGTTTTCGTGATCCATCGTGCGAGACCCGCCGCCGTTCGAGTTTCCTGCGGCTCCGTTAGCGTTTTTCCTACGGGGTCGTTGGTGGCTGCTGGCCGGTGGCGCTCGACAGCCGCAGGCCAAGGCGGTCGCACGGCGCATCGATCAAATCCTGCTGGACCCCGACGTAACGCTGACTCGTCACCAAGCTGGCATGTCCTAATGAGAACTGAATCTGCTCGATGGGTGCTTTTCCTTTGTGAGCGAGGCGGGCGAAGGTTCTTCTCAAGTCGTGCGGCGTGATCGTCGTCCGCAACTGGCCAGCGTACCGTTTGACTGCCACGAAGACACTCTGGGCGCTCATGCCTTTGCCGGATAGGCGATCTGCCTTGTTCACCGGGAGGAAGATCCGGCCCGTCTGCACACCAGCCGCCACGGTCCAATCGTCGAGTGCTTCTTTCGCCCACGAAGGAACCGGCACCGACCGGATTCGCCGTCCTTTGCCACGAAGATCGACAATCACCGAGCGACCTTCACGTTCCTGTACGTCCTCCAGGGTAAGCGAGGCGGCTTCCTGACGGCGCAGTCCACAACCGATCAGAATTGCCAGCAGCGCTCGGTCCCGCTTTCCCTTTAGCGTATTCAGATTCGGCGAGTTGATGAAGGATTCGGATTCCGGTGCGGTTAACCAGTTCCCGATTCGGACACCCTCTCGCTTCATGCCCTTGACCCTGCCGATTGCCGCCGCCACTTCCGCCGATAGTGCTCCGTTGTCGGCAGCTTCGATGGCCAGCCGTCGTATTGCCGTCAGGTATAGATTGATGGAAGACGACGATAGGCCCGATGCGATCAGGTGCGACCGAAACGCCTGCACAGTTGCCTTGGTGAATCCGGTAGACGGGCGCTCGGATTGGACCCACGTCACGAACCGATCAATTCCACGCCCGTAGATTCGCTTACTTTCCATGCTGGTAACCGAATCGAGCACGACCGGCCTGATCCGCCTTATGACTTCTATTTGATCGGTGGCGGTGGGTTCCATGACTCCATTATACATTGCGGTAGTTCTTCTTACCATAACCAAGTCGTAAGAAGAGTACTACGCTAACAGCGGGGAACGGTCAACGAATGGTGGAGTGTCATCTATTTCTGAGATGCGATCTCCAGCTAGTCTGAGATGGCATCTATGACAATCACAGGTGCCATGTTGAAGTAGGTCAGATGCATTCAAGCCGTGTTTTATCATATCTTCGATTCTATTGCACATTAGCATTCCGCCAGGGCCGTTACCATCACTCCAAGCCCATGAGACGCACCACGAGAGTGTATTGGCCAGGAATGGGCATCGTGCAATGTGCCCGGTCGCTACTTCGATCATTTCTTAAATCAAGAAGTGGGTTCTTCGCAAAGCTCTAAATACCACCGGACGAGAGGGCTGCACTTCTCGCCAGGGACAACAAGATGAACCAACCACCCAACACAATACAACAGCGCCTTCGGGACAAACTACTTGATGCCGTCGCTTTCCGAATCGGTCAGGAAGTGGAAGATACGATGCCAGCCGACATTTCACCGGACACTCGCAAGGCAATTCTCGCCGAGATCACTCCACACACCCGCTTCACAATGTCACGGTTAACCACCGACGAGTTGCAGAACGACCGTTGCATAGAGCATGAGATCCAGAGCACCCTGCGTATCGCTAACGGCTTCGTGGACCGGATCAGAGCGCAGCGTAGGCGGTCGCAATGACAACGGAGACGAGCACGGAAGAGTTGGTCACCACGGCTACCGTTCAGATTTGCTCGGCCTGCGAGGGATCTGGAGCTTGGGACCTGTGGGATATTGTGCCTTGTGAAAACTGTAACGGGACCGGCCTGATTCGAGGGGATTCGGCCAGGGCGTTACCAGAATCGTTGGCACCGGGCGAATTTCAAGCGGACGACAGAGGAATGTGGCCTTTCGGTGCGGCCAGACCGTACAATCCACGTCTGATCTTGACGACCTGACCATCCCCACACAGCCGCTTTAGGCGTTGCTTGACTGTCTGGACATCCCGATCAGCCTCGATGGCAATCGCTGTAGGTGTGGCACCGGCAGGGCCGAACTTCTTGAGCGCCCATAGAATTCTGTTGGCGGTTTTGGTCCAGTACTTTTTGTTCTTCTCTTCGGCCTGACGCATACGAATCTGTGCCGTGTACTTCATCGCCTGTGCAAATGTGGTAACCCTGTAGACCGCCATTGCCATGAAGTCGTATTCTGCTCGATTGTGTTCACCCCACGCCTTGATGACCGCTTCTGTTTCAGCCTGAGTAAAGCCGCCAGCCAGACAGCGAACCGTGATCGCCAGTTCGTCATTCCGTTTCCGTTGCGGTCGATTCGAGTAAATTGTCGGCGTCTTCTTCGTCCAAAGCGCCGGGAACGGGCCGCTGTTTCCGTCCGAGCAAAACCAGAGCCACCGCAACTTCTTGGCGTGGAAGCTGTGACCCCTTTTGGTGCGGTGTCCGTGGTACTTGCGGCAACCGGCCATGAACAACTTGTACGGATCGAACAGTTCGGCGTCGGAACGGTTGTCAACGGCGAGAATGCGCTCCCGAAGTTTACTGGACGGCCCAGGTGAGTTGGCGTTGACCGAACCGGTATCTGGCTCTGTAGTTGACGGCTCGAAGAAGCTCGGATTGAAGCTCGGCAATGATGGCGTCGAGATGGTCGATGTGTTCGGCATAGCGTTCATCGTCGTCGGTCGTCATCGGCTGTGGTGGCGGAAGGGTTGGCTCGTTCCAGGGCTTCTTCAGCCGCTCGAATGAGGAATAGGGTTCTTGATGGAAGGGCTTCTTCATGGACGTGATGGTCTATTCTATCTAGCAGTTGCCACGGCACGTTGAAGGAAATCATGCGGACGGGAGTGTTATGGGTGCGTTTCATACATCTATATAGACCGGGCCGACTTGAAATGTTTTGGTGTGGCAGGGACTACTTCTTTACGGTACCAGCGATCTCGGATTCGTCAAGTAGTGACGATTTGGGTGGTAAAGAACTTACAGTTAGTATAGGTTCTATAGAGAATATTATATTCTTCTACCCAAAACGTCACTTTGATGGTGGTCTTGAGATTGCGGCTTCAGGTCGGCTTCGCCGCCCGTCGCCGCCGTGCCGGATCTCGTGAAACCATCAACTCCAATATCGGTACACCATACTGGCATCAGGTCTTCAAGGAGAACGGATAGCCGACCGTAAGAACCACTGGTAGATCTAAATCCACACTGGATACAAAGGTGACGCCCTCGCCTTCGGGGTGAAACCACTGGAACCGACGAAGATCCAAATCCACACTGGAGAGAAGGTGACCCCTCGCCTTCTGCGTGAAACCACTGGAACCGACAAAGGTCCAAATTTACACTGGAAGGAAGGTGACGCCCTCGCCTTCGGCGTATCATTCACATGGACCAGAAATAGACCTTTACACGCAAGGAGACGAGTCTCGTCGCCTTAAGGCTCCGAGACCGCCAACGGCGAGTCCATTATATTCTTGGCACATCGTCGAATACACACGAGAACGGCATAATCAACGTTCGCCTGAATTGGGCCTAGCTAGATTACAATTATCGGCCTTCCGTGACAGCTTCTCCACTGCCTCCACGTTGCCCTCTGATGGCCATACAATGACCGTGGTGCGGTCGGCGACGGTTCCGGCAGTCTTGGGGCCTCGAATACTGACAGCGGCGCTACGGGGCTGCAAAAAGAATCGGACTGGCTCCTGTTGATCGAGGCTTGTGATCGGATGGACCGGGCAAAACGCATCTCGCCGAGCGTTGGTCCCTACTATTTCTTTCTCTTCTTCTTTTTTTCTTCTTACGAAGGATCTTGCCATTCCGCCCGACCTGCACAGTCTCGACGCTGTGTGACAATGGGCCAGCCGCTACGAAGGCTGACCTCGGCTTCGGCTTCAGCGCTTCAATCATGATGGGCGGCATGGAGAACACCAGTTGTCGAAGGAGCCAACCCACCAGCGCCGGATACCGACTCGACCGGCGTTTCTCATGTAGACTAAGAGAAGAACCATGCCAACGTCGAAGACGAAATCGCACCTGAACGAGCGCCAATGACCGAAGACAACAAGGAAAAAGCCACGGCGGTTGCGGTCGCAGGTGTTGGTGCGGGAGTTGGCGGTGCTGGCGGGGCCACTGTTGGCGTTCTGGAACTTGCCGCTCAAGGCGCTGCGACCGGCCTAGCGGCGAGTCTCGTCATTGGATTGGGAGCCGCCGCTGGTGCCGGAATTGCTTACGGGATCTATCGGTTTTTCAAGAAACGCAAGTCGTGAAGAAGCGGGATTGGAGGTTTATGAGTATGGCGTTAGCAGGGCTACTCTGGCTGGTCTTCTTGGCCTGTATCGTATTTTGGATCTGGATGATTGTAGATTGCGCCACCAAAGAGCCGAGCATCGGAAATGACAAACTCGTATGGATTATTGTCATCGTGTTCACCCAGATCATTGGTGCGACGATCTATTACTTCGTCAGGCATTGTCCAAGAGTCTTCGCAGAGGAGGAAAGAGCTTCGGTTGTTCCGCAGCCCAACAATATTGGGCAGTAGCGTCCGCTCCATCGCACGGGTCGGGTTGAGCGATTGTGGAAATGCGCCCGAACGATCTCCTGTACTCGTGGAAGATCGGCCACCGTGGTTCCTTGCGGCAGATCGATGATTTTCATCCCGCCACTGATGCCATCAAGACCGACCTCGGCATTCTCTTGCTCGTCGTGATGAAGACGTAAGGCTCGAATGTCGGCGTGCGAAGCCCAAGGAATTCCGGCGAGATCGACGGCATTATTTTTGAACATGTGTGAGCCTGGATTCCGGCAAGCCGCAAAGCGCATGACTCAGCCGCTTTTCCGATGCGTCCAGGATTTCGAGATCGCCGAATTCATCGTTGTCTGGCGCTCCCCAGTATTCTCCGTCCTTCTCGAATTGATGAAGGTGGCTATCGGTCCAGCCCATGACCGCTTGCTCGGAACCTGGATGCGCCGCCAGATCGGTGGTTCGATGCCAAGGAGCGTGATCTTCAGTTGGTAGAGGGACGGCTTCGGCTTCGTGGTAGGCATGAAGTCAAAACAGAAACCAAAAAATGTAACCGCACTTCGTACAAATATAGTTTTTGGCCTTGTCTGCTGCCCAGGCTAATCCGAAGAACTCGGTGCCACGACTGTTCAGAAGTGAACCCCGCTCATGATAGCGCTCGTTACCGCATACAACGCACGTAAGCGGTTTGCCATCAAACGTAACCCGTATCGAGCCGTCATCCTGCTGGTACTCTTGAAGATCCATACCGGTTCAAGTCTACCACTTTAAGAGTGCGTCACAATCAAGGTATGGACCTGAAGCGTCTGCTGTTCATCATTGCCATTGCTCTGCTGGTACTCGCCTTCGTCGTCCATCGCTCTCGTCAGGCGTCCAGGGGCTTGAACGTCGATCCTCACGCCGCCAGCGAGATCGAGAAAGCCAAACGACGGTGAGTGTTCGACGCACGCAACGACGGCGGCGGCACGATTCGAATCGGAGCCGGTGCTCGAAATCTCGGCGGCATTCGGTCGTTGCCATTTTGGATCTCGTCCCTTTCTTTTCGTGCGGCAGATCCAGATCCAACCGCAACGAAACGCTGTGAGAAAATCAAATCACGGTGCCCCTTCCCCGTCTCGAACCGATGCCGTTGAAAGTTCTTCGTGAGCCATTCGATCATCCCGACTGGCTGTTCGAGATCAAGTACGACGGATTCCGGGCGCTGGCCTACATCGAGCACGGCTCCGTTCGGCTCGTTTCCCGCAAAGGGAACGTCTACAAATCCTTCGACACCCTCTGCGGAAAAATAGCCGAGTCCGTCCGAGTTCAGAATGCGATCCTGGACGGCGAGATTGTTCACCTTGACGCCGCTGGCAAGCCGCTCTTCTACCCCCTCGTTCGACGCAGGTCGCCGCAGCAATTCGTCGCTTTCGATGTTCTCTGGTTAAACGGGCGAGACCTCAGAAAGACGCCGCTGTCGGAGCGCAAACGGCATCTGCGGTCGGTCGTGCCAGCCGGGTCAGCGACGGTCCTGTACGCAGACCACATCGACGCCAACGGCACGGAACTATTCCGAGCCGTTTGTGCCCAGGACTTGGAAGGAATAGTCGCCAAGCGCAGGGACGGGCTGTACACACCGGTAGAAACCACCTGGGTGAAGATCAAAAATCCCAAGTACAGCCAAATGGACGGACGGCGGGAGTTGTTCGAGAGGCGACGGTCGGTGTTGGCGTAGGTGTTGATGGACGGCAGAAGCGACGACACTAGCACTGGATTGCTTTGTGCGCCCGAAGGACCTGCTGGATAAAAACCAGAACAGCGTTCTTTCCGGCCCCGTTAGTGAGCACACGGGCCACTTCGGACCCGGAGTACAACACATTGCTGTAAATCGTCTCGGCTAACATCATGTCGCTCTTGGAGCCGACCATTTTGTTGATCTCTTCGTCCTGTTGGCGGCAATCACAGTCGCCTTCACAGCCTTGATGGTTTCCAGTTTTGCACGCATCGCAAGTCATGATCGTTGCCTTTCACTCCATCATCGAAGTTCGCTTGAGCACACCGCACATCTGAACTGCCTCTCGACGTGCTTGGTCGAAATTACCGTCTTTGATCTAACAATTGTCCAGCAATCGACCCGTCAGCCGACCAAAGAACGGAACTGCCGCATCGTACCCGTCGTCTATGCCGAAGGTTTGCTGAATCAGAGCGATCTCTGTAAGGTTCCAGTTACCAAGCCAATGGACAAGGTATTGCAACCAAAAGAGGGTGAGTTCATTCTTCTCTGTTATTTAGGTTCCAGTTACCAAGCCAATGGACAAGGCATTGCGACGCACACCGGCATCTTGGCGTGGTCCGTGATCCTCGCAAGTTCCACTTACCAAGCCAATGGACAAGGCATTGCGACCGCTCTGGAAGTCGTACCGATGCATTAGGATGCGGCCTCCATACGAATTTCGAAGTCGGCATATTGGAGTTTTGCTCTCCAGGCGGCTTGATCTGCGAACAGACCGTCATTGAGCAAGCCTCGGTTCAGGATATTGATTGCGCCAACGTCGTCACGGTCCCACATCCTGCCGCAACCGGTGCAGGCAATGATCCTGGCCGACGAACCTTTGTTGTATTTCCCGCATTTCGGATCGGGACAGATTCTCGAAGTATCAGCGCAGTCGCCTCTCTTGTACGAGATGCCTTCACGCTTGCAATAGTTCTCGACGGCTGCTCTGAAGCTACTCGGGCACACGATCACCCGTTGACGATTCGGCTTCTGCCTTTGTTCCGTGTCTTGCATGACATTCGGTATCCTTAGAACGTCAGGCAGATTGAACTCTTCGAGGTAGACCGACCGTACCCTTTCAACGATGCGGAGAAATTACGGTAGAAGTGCAGGCGACGGCTTTGCGCCTGATCGGCCAAGTTGCGCTCATAGGTGTACAGGTGCTTGTCACGCTTGCGCCACTCTTCGACTTTTGTGAACATCTCTTGGTCACCAGCGAAACGATTTGCACGCCACGACCTTGGATCGTTACGCTTGGGATTGCTGCCAATCGCAACGACCAAGTGACGTTGCGACATCCAAAAGGCGATTGTTCTGAAGGCCGGTCGCAAAGGCAGCGGAAGCTCGACCGTCCGCAGCCACGCTTTCAGTTCTTCGTGGATCTCGTTGAAGCGTTTTTTACGGATGGAAATGATGTCGGCCACCTTGTCAAAACATTGAACAAGCTCACCCGGCAGAACCAGATGACCATGATTGCCATTCGTATCGTGCCAGGAAGCGGCTCGAAGCCCGGTGATGCTAGTTGTCGCATCCTCTTCTTCAACCTTTTTCCAGCCCAGGTCGATTGCGATGCTGGCCTTGCGGGTGCTCTGGACCGGAGCCGCCGAGCGCACGATCATCTTCAGAGACCACCGTGGCCGATTGCCGACCATCTGGCGTTTGACCCGAACTTCCTGTATGCTGCCGGTCTGCGGAAGCGGTTGATGAAAGATGACGGGAATTACGAGATGCTTGCCTTCGCCGATTCGGAAAGTGCAGAGAGTACGTTTCTCGTGTTGCTTCGTTCGGGCCGGAGCCGTTTCCTTGTTATGAACGGCTGCGTAGCGCTCCCGATCTTCATCGGTCATTAGCGTGGGTGCAATGCTGAATACGTTTTTGTACGGGTGCTTCTGGTCATAGACGAGTTGGCCGTTGACAATCGGAATGCCGTATTGGAAACGGACCATCAACGTTCCCTCGCCAGACCAACGATGACGACAATTCAGATCAGCATGATCTTTCTTAGCTTTTCTGGACGCCGTATTCACACGACTTTCCAGATCGCCACGACTCATCCAAAACAGGTTGGACGCAGCGAGGATGTGTTGTTTTTCAGATTCGCACTGCTCGTTCAGAACCTCGATGTCTACGGCATTCTGTTCTTCGAGAAGGAGCCGCTTGATTATCGTTTTTGCCTTGATGTCGGTGTATTGCGCCCTCAGTTCTTTGTGGCGCTTCTTGATGTCCGAGGGAATCTTCGCCTTCTTGCTTCGGCCTTCCATGCGCAGAATCTTGACTTCGGCGTCTACGGCGTCCAACTCCGTTTTGATCCGGTACAACTCCGCTTCGAGCGCCGGGTCCGCTGTCAGCCTGCGGTACTCGCTCCGGGCGAAGTTGTCGAGCTTGGCGAGAGCGTTCCACCCACCGGTCCAAACCCAGTTCTTGCCGTCCAGAACTCCAGTGCCGTTCATTCGGTGCATTTCGTCGATGGCTTCCTGTTCTCCGCTCATCGGCTGGCCGCAACCAAACTCTGGCAGCGCACGGGTTTGAAAAGTCGTGCCAAAGCAGCCCTTACAGAGCCTTCCTTTCGGCGTTACCTTTCCACGCCCACGATTGTCTTTTGCTTCGATCTCTTCACCGCATTGTTCGCAATTCATAATCGCTCCTTGACTGCAAATCCAATCGCCACCATCCGTGCTCCTGGCCGGATCTTCGGCAGGAAAGTGACAGTTAGTTGCCCAATCGAGGAGTCGAACTGGTGGCCGAGGAGCAACACGCCCTTTGCTTCGCACAGTTCTTGTATTTGTTGCAATCGGTCGGCGTCTACAAAACAATAAACAGCGGTAGGTATCATTTGTAGGCTCCTTGTATGCGTATTGCGTGAACTGTCGCCTCATCAGAACCATCGGACTGAAGGGTCTCTCTTTAAAAGATTCCTCATCGTGCCTTCTTTGGCATTGGCGGCGGCTTCTCTTATGTTAAAGACGGTTCCTTCTAAATGTTATTGTACGATACGGGGGTTTCGTATGTCAAGTGCCGCCGCTTGATTTCGGAACCGGGGTTTCGTAGAATAAGGCCGTGGCAAAAAAGGTACCGGCAGAGGTTCGAGAGTTTTTCGCAACGACGCAGCCGGAAGCGGTTCGAGAATATTTCGTCAAGATGGGCCGGAAGGGTGGGAAGATCGGCGGAAAGAAGCGAGTGGCCAATCAGACGGCGGGAGAGCGGAGCGAGAGCGCCCGTAAAGCGGTCCAGGCTCGTTGGGCGAAAGCGAGGGCCAAGAAGGGAACAGCGCCACCGAAGCCATGAGCGCACGTTGCAGTTCACGATTGTTATCGAAGGTCCACCCAACAGCCGCCAAGTCTGAACGGCCTCTCGACGTGCTCGATGATATTGCCGTCTTGGTTGAACTGAAAATAGTCCAGCAATCGAGCGAATTTGAAACCCGTCAGCCGACCGAAAAATGGGACCTCTGAATGGTTGCGCCGCTTGTATCGCAGCATCAATTTCGGCAGCGCCACCAACTGGTCGTCCAGCGGCAGGTTCAGAATTCGTTGAGGAATCCTTATCATCGTCCATCGTTCGTGCCCGCCAGACACGCCGAAGAGGCAAATGCCCTCTGGAACGGTCTTCTCGCCATCGGCATAAAGAAACGGCACAAACGTCGATGCTTCGGCCTTACAGCGCTCCAGAAATGCGGCTTCAGCTTCCGCCGCCCTGATTGCCCTCGTCGCCGCAAGCGCTTCTCTTAGACCATCAGCATAGGCGGGAAAGACGGCAGCGATCTGTTCGAGAATGCGCCCGTGTCCTTCGCCAGTCTCAAGCCAAAGTGTCAGACGGCGTAGACCCTTTTCAGCGTTCTTGCCGTTTCGATAACCGACCGCCTGTGAGAGTTGGGCCGGTGTGAGGCCAAGGCCGCCCATGAGCCGGTTGAGGAATTGAACAATGGGAAGTTGTGAAGCGCCCTGTGTCATGGTAGACCTTTCAGGGCATCAAGGAGAAGAGGCTTGGTTTTGACGGCCCGTGCCGCCCACATCACCCTTACGGGTAAACCACCGACAGCGCCTCGCTCGGTTGGTCCGTCTTCTTTTGAAAGACGATCTTGATGCTCAGTGACTTGACGTTGCTGGAGAGCGCCGGGTTTCAGAAATATCCACTCCGGCTCTACGATACATGCGCTACAATCCGCAACATGGACCCGTTCGGCAGAATGCGCCAGCCAGCGGAGCCGTCGAAGCAGCCACCACACGAGTAGCCACACACCC
>Ga0187858_10002054_pt1 | contig 21223 bp, 20 predicted proteins | sample June2016WEW_8_15_FD_133015 | JGI IMG/M metagenome (GOLD analysis project Ga0187858, IMG submission 133015) | Peatland microbial communities from SPRUCE experiment site at the Marcell Experimental Forest, Minnesota, USA - June2016WEW_8_150 | ecosystem: Environmental > Terrestrial > Soil >...
CGACGTGAACATCTCGATGTGCTGCTCGACCTGATGGAGTGTGACGCCGTAGAGGTTGGCACTCTCAAGACGCCGTGCTCGCCGGAAGACGTAAACAATCCTAACGCCGTGAAAGTTGTCACTGCACTTGATGGGAAGGCGCTCTACTTCTCGCGGGCGACGATTCCCTTCGACCGGGACGGCGCTGGAACAGCACATTACTACAAGCACCTGGGCTTCTATGCCTATCGCAAGGCGGCGCTGGATCGCTTCTGCATCTGGCCAGAGTCAGAATTGGAACGCAACGAACGGCTGGAGCAGTTGCGCTTCTTGACGAACGGCATCGCGATCCACGTTGCCGAAACGCCCTACGACACCGTGGGAGTCGATACGGAAGGGGATCTGCGGAGGGTTGAAGCTATCCTGCGCCAGCGCAAGGATCAGGCCAAGGGCTGAACTTCCGCCTGCGGCTGTTTACTCGCCCACGCTTCGGCTGCTGCAACGCGCTTACCAATCGACGGGTGCGAGTGGAAGAGCCACTCGATGAACTTGTTCGGCTCGCGCTCGGCAAGATTCTGATCGGCGAGCTTCTGCATTGAGCTGATGAACGGCGCGATGGCGGGAGTGTTCTCCCACGCGTAACGGTCCGCCTGGCGCTCGTGATGGCGCGAAATTGCGTTCAGTGCCGGCATCAGAACGAAGCCCAAGATGGTTGCGACCAGGACGATAAGCGGCAGGTTGGCGAAGTCGTAGAGCCGCGGATCCAGCACTGGGAACCAGTTTTTCGCAATCACAAACCGCAAGACTACGTTGATCAGCCAGAAGCCGAAGAAGGTGATCGCAACTTGGGTCAGGATGGCCTTCAGGATGTGCTTGTGCACATGGTGCCCGAGTTCGTGCGCGAGAATGGCCTCGATTTCGTCATCGCTGTAATTTTGCAGCAAGGTGTCGGAGAGGATGATGCGGCGGGTCGATCCCATGCCGGTGAGCGCGGCGTTCGCCTTGTTCGACTTCTCCGAGAGCTTCCACTCGTAGACGCCGCGGACGCGTGTGCCGGCGCGCTCGCCCAGCCTGGTCAGCCGCTCGCGCAGGCTGTCATTCGCCAGCGGCTCGAACTTGTAGAAGATTGGCATCAGGATGACCGGCGCCAGTTGCGCCATCAGCAGGAATAATCCAACAAAGACGGCCCACGCGATGATCCACCAGCGTTGCGGCGCGAGGCGAATGATGCCGTATACCAGCTCGACCATGATGGTTCCCAGAACCAGCGAGACCAACCAGCCCTTGCATTCGTCCCAAAGCCAGCCGCGCAGCTTCTGGTTGGAAAGGTGATACTGGTGCTCCAGCCGGAAGCCGACGAAGTCAAACGGCGCGTTCAGCACCTTGGCGATCACCGAAAACATCAGTACGTAGAGAAAGACGGCGAGAAAATAGTGCTGCTTCGAGCCCATGAGGGACCAGTCGCGCAGCTTGCCAGTCCAGCCGGTCACCAGCAACACGACCAGCAAGGCAAAGCCAATCACCGCGTCAGCCATGCTCAGCCAGCGCTGGACGCGGTTATAGCGACGTACCTCCGGCGAGTCCGCCGGTTGCGGATTTGCAGTTGTTGCCATCCTGTAATTGAAGGAGCGAACGGCTTAGGGCCGTTCGCCGCTGCTTCCAGTATAAGGCAGGGGGTGCTGTGCAGGCGACTGCCGATCCGGCTGCATCGGACGTTAGATCTTTCAGCGCGAGACCTTTGTTGCACTCGGCTATTGCACTCGGCATGAGAGCGCCTTGGCTGCGTTCCTGTGCGACAATCAGCATTCAGGTTTCATCCGGGAGGACGTATGCGCGAAGTGATCGCAACCGACGGGGCTCCTAAGGCCATTGGGCCGTACTCACAGGCCATCAAGGCCAACGGATTCGTATTCGTTTCAGGGCAGATCCCACTGGACCCGGCGACACAGCAACTCGTCGACGGCGACGTGGCCGCGCAAACCGAACGCGTGCTGCAGAACCTGAGTGGCATTCTGAAGGCCGCAGGCAGCTCTCTGGAGCGGGTGGTGAAGGCCGGCGTCTTCCTGAAGAACATGTCTGATTTTGCCGCGATGAACGAGGTGTATGGCCGCTACTTTACGCAAAGCCCACCTGCGCGTGCGACTGTCGAAGTGGCGCGTCTGCCCAAGGATGTGCTGGTGGAGATTGACGTGATCGCAGTGGCATAGATCTCCGCAAGATCCCTGAGGGCCGCGCTTCTCCCCAGAGCGGAAGATGTTAAACTTGTGCGTTTGCCCACCGTTCCTTGTTCGCACTGGGCGACACTCGCCCCAACCAAACGGCGGGTGCCCCGTTCTGGCCGCAGTTCGTCAGGGTGGGAGATAAAGAGCCATCCTCATGCCGAATACTATGCTTGCCGTCGTAAAGGCGGAGCCCGCGCCAGGCACGGAGATCCGCGAAGTTCCCAAACCGCAATTTGGATTAACCGACGTTCTGGTGAAGGTTGAAGTCGCTTCCATCTGCGGCACCGACCTGCACATCTACCAGTGGGACCAGTGGGCGCAGCGCCGCATTCATCCGCCGCTCATTCCCGGGCACGAGTTTTGCGGCACGGTCGAAGCCGTGGGCAACGAAGTTACCAGCGTGAAGGAAGGTGACTTCGTCTCCGCTGAAATGCATGTGGCCTGTGGCAAGTGCCTGCAATGCCGCATCGGCGAAGCGCATATCTGCCAGCACGTGAAGATCATTGGCGTCGACGCCAATGGCGCCTTTGCCGAATACGTTGTCATCCCCGAGTCGAACATCTGGAAGCTCGATGCATCGATTCCGCGGGAGTACGCCTCCATCCTCGATCCGCTGGGCAATGCGGTACACACCGTGCTCGCGGGAGATATCGCCGCCAAGAGTGTAGCCATAACCGGCTGTGGGCCGATTGGACTGTTCTCCATTGCCGTGGCGCGCGCCTGCGGCGCAACGCAGATTTTTGCGCTGGAGGTGAACGAGCATCGCCGCAAGATCGCGAAGCAAATGGGCCCGGACTTTGTGCTCGACCCGACGAAGGACGACGTGTACCAGATCGTGACGGACAACACCGGCGGCACCGGCGTCGACGTGGTGCTGGAGATGGCGGGGCGAACGGAAGCCATCCGAACAGGCTTCAAAATCCTGCGCCTCGGCGGCCGCATGTCGCTGCTCGGAATTCCCTCCAAACCAGTCGAACTCAACCTCGCCGAAGAGGTCATCTTCAAGGGCGCCACGGTGCAGGGCATCAATGGGCGCCGCATGTATCAGACGTGGTATCAGATGACCGCGCTGCTCAAGGCGGGCAAGCTCGACCTGCACCCGGTGATCACGAATCGCATCGCCATGAAGGATTTTGCGTCGGGCATGGAATTGCTGAAGACCGGCGAGGCCAGCAAGATTCTGGTGTACCCGAATGGGACGCGGTAACCTCGAACATCTCCTGGCTAAGCAAGTTCAGGCTACTGCGATTTCGCCCTCCGGCGATGAGGACTTGCTGCAGACGACAGGTAGTGCTGATCGAGTGCCTGACGAACCAGGGTCTTGATTACCGCCTGCCGGCTGATGTTCAATTCCTCCGCCGTCCTGTCCAGCTCTTCAAGCATGGGCGCCGAAAAATCGACATTGACCCGCTGAATCGGGGCCATCATGCGGCCGCGATTGGTAAAAAAACGCGACACATCCTTACCCTGCTCTGCCAGCCGGGCGATGGCTTCGGCGGATACCGGCTTTCGTTGTCTAAGAGTGTTCGTCATAAAGTTGTTTCTCCTGCCTCGTTGCTTTCCACAAGGTAACGAGGTGGTAGTACTCTCCTTGCGTATCCTCTCGCACTTCAAAGATGACGGTGTAAAGCCGGTCTCCAACCCACCCAATGGCACGGTGCTGCTCAGGCCAGGCCGAACGCTGATCCAGATAATATGGGTGAGAGAAGACCTCCTGCGCCTCTTCGAAGCCGACTCCACGCCCGGGACTTTTCCTCAACCGCTTGCTCTTCCGCTCATCAAAATGAAATCGCATTGAAGTATAACAGTTATACCATATCTCTTTGGGGCGCTCTCAGGATAGGCTTTCGCGCAGGCGGGTACTTTCCCTGGGCCAAAGGGCGATAGAATGTTCAGTCGCACTCGGAGACATTCATTCATGGCTACTGCAACTCGCACGAATCCCCTCTCATTCCTTACCGACCAACTCAACGACCTCAAGCAGAAGGGCACGTACTTCAAGCTGCGCGTGCTCGATGACGAGCAGGCGCCGGTCTGTACTTTCGACGGCAAGAAGGTCATCAATCTCGCGTCGAACAACTATCTCGGGCTGACGACCCATCCCAAGCTGCGCGAAGCTGCTCTGGAGGCCACGAAGAAATACGGCGTGGGATCGGGCGCGGTGCGCACCATCGCCGGCACGATGAAGATCCACATGGAGCTGGAGGAGAAGATTGCGCGCTTTAAGAATGTGGAGGCCTGCGTGGTCTTCCAGTCGGGCTTCACGGCTAACGCGGGAACGGTTTCGGCGATTCTCGGCAAAGAAGACTTCATAGTCTCCGACGAGCTGAACCACGCCAGCATCATCGACGGCGCACGGCTGTCGCGCGCCAAGATCAAGGTCTTCCGCCACAAGGATGCCGCGCACGCCGAAGAGCTGCTGAACGAGATCAAGAACGAGCCGGGCCACAAGTTACTGATCACTGACGGCGTGTTCTCGATGGACGGCGACATCGGCGCGCTGCCGCAGTTGACCGCGCTGGCGGAAAAGTACGGCGCGATCATGATGGTTGACGACGCACACGCGTCCGGCGTACTGGGCCGTAACGGCCGCGGCACGGTCGATCATTTCAAGCTGCACGGCCGCGTCGACATTCAGGTGGGCACGCTGTCGAAAGCAATTGGCGCGCTCGGTGGGTATGTCTGCGGCACCCGCGATCTTATCGAGTTCCTCTACCATCGCGGCCGTCCGTTCCTGTTCTCGACGTCGCATCCGCCGTCAGTCGCGGCCACGTGCATCGCGGCGTTCGATGTGCTGGAGCAGGAGCCGGAGCGCATCGAGAAGCTGTGGGAGAACACGCGCTACTGGAAGCAGGAGTTGGGAGCGCTCGGGTTCAACATCGGCGGCGTGAACACGCCAGCCAGCGAGACTCCGATCACGCCGATCATCGTGGGCGATGGCCGCCCGACCATGGACTTCTCGCGCGAGTTGTTCAAAGAAGGCGTGATGGGAACGGGCATCGCGTTTCCGACAGTGCCCGAAGGCAAAGCGCGCATTCGGACCATCATGACTGCCACGCATACCAAGGACGAACTCGACCAGGCGCTGGAGACGCTGAAGCGGGTGGGCAAGAGGATGGGGATTCTGGGCTGATGGCCACTGCGTCACAGTTGGTCACGCCACATAGAAGCATTTCAGTTCGCTGGAACCCGTGGACATTGGCTGCGATGTCCGTCCTCTGGGCGGCTGTTGCGGTTCCGTATTTCCTTACGCACAATTTCGCGGTACTCGGATTTGCGCTGCAGCGCGGCTTCGCGCTCGTCTGCCATCAGCGGCCGGAACGGTGCTTCTGGATCTTCGGCGCGCCCGTCGCAATTTGTGCGCGGTGTCTGGGAATCTACATGGGAGCAGCGATTGGGCTAATGGTGAGGACGTCGCGTTCAATCGCGATGCGCCTCTTAATAGTGGCGACGCTGATCAATGGCCTTGACGCGGTGACGGAGGTTGTTGGCCTCCACGGCAATTGGATGGTGGTTCGTTGCGGCCTGGGGTTGATGTTGGGAGCTGCGGGGGCGCTGCTGATTGCGTCGTCGATGCCGAGTGTGCCGCCGGCTGAAGCCGGCTCACCATCAAAGTTGCCAAATCGAAGCGGCATGTTATCCCTCGTAAGCTACTTTTCCGCCAACAATCGTCAATACTGCTCGTCCGGTAAAACTCCATCCATCGAAGGGCGTGTTCCTGGACTTCGATAACGACTGTGAGGCGTCGAAGGTCCACTTCTTCTTGGGATCGAAGATGGTGACGTCGGCGTGCGCGCCTTTGGCGAGCGTGCCGCGCCCGGTCAGCCCGAAGATCTTCGCTGGGTTGGAGGCGAGCAGTTCAACGATGCGCCACAGGGTCAGCTTGAAGTGGTGATGCAGTACAGTGAGGGCGATGGGCAGTGCAGTCTCCAGGCCGGTGATGCCGAAGGCGGCGCGTTCGAACTCGACTTGCTTTTCGTGGAAGGCGTGGGGGGCGTGGTCGGTGGCAATGGCATCGATGGTTCCATCGAGGATGCCCTCGATCATGGCGTCGCGGTCGGCCACTGAACGCAGTGGTGGATTCATTTTGTAGTGAGTGTCGAATTCGCCGACGTTCTCGTCGATCAGGGTGAAGTGGTGGGGCGTAACTTCCGCGGTCACGCGCAGCTTAGCCTTCTTGGCACGACGCACGGCTTCCAGCGCCTCGCGGGTGGAGAGATGGGCGACATGCACGCGGCCCTTAGTCTCGCGTGCCAGGGCAATGTCGCGTTCCACCACGCTGGACTCGGCGGAGTTCGGCATGCCGTGCACGCCCAGCCGGAACGAGGTTGGGCCATAATTCATGGAACAGCCGACGGTCACGCGAGTATCCTCTGCGTGTTGCACTACCGTCATATTGAGGCGGCCGGCCCTCCGCAGCACGTTACGCATGACTTTGTCTTCGAGAATCGGCTTGCCATCGTCGCTGACGGCTACAGCGCCGGCTTTTTTTAAGGCGGCAAAGTTCGTTAACTTCTCTCCCGCACTGCCGACGGTCGCGGCGGCAATTGGGAACACGTTCACCAATGCACCGCGCTCGGGCGACAGCATCCAGCGCGTGATCTCAACCGAGTCATTTACCGGATGGGTGTTGGGCATTACGCAGACAGAGGTGAATCCGCCGGCTGCGGCTGCGGCCGTCCCGGTTACCTTCGTCTCCTTGTGCGAGTGGCCGGGCTCGCGCAGATGGACGTGCATGTCGATAAATCCGGGCGCAACGATGGCCCCGCGCACGTTCAGGGTTTGAGTCGCCTGACCACGCAGCTTGCCCGGAGCGGCGACGGCTGCGACGCGGCCATCGCGCAGCAGCACATCCATCTCGTGATCGACGCCGCTGGCCGGATCGATCACGCGCCCGCGTTGTATGAGAAGCGATTCCATATCAATTTGTTGCGCAGGCTCAAGCCTGCTCTACTCGATAAAGCGCCCGGGACGCTGGCCTAAAGGCCAGCTCTACCTCCCAGGACCATGGCCAAAATTGCCATGCGGGTCTTCACACCGTTGCGCACCTGTTCGTGAATGCACGACTGGGGGCCATCGGCGACTTCGCTGGCCAACTCCATACCACGAATGACCGGACCGGGATGCATCAGAATAGCGTCCGGCTTGGCCAGCATCATGCGCTGCGGCGTCACCTGGTAGTGTGCGATGTAATCTTCGACGCTGTGATGCCTTCCGGCGAGCCGCTCCTTCTGGACGCGCAGCGCCATCACTACATCGGCGCCCTGCAAAGCGGCATTCAGATCGTGGTTTACCGACACTCCGGGCGCCAGTGTCGCTGCGATCTCGGGCACAAAGTTGCGCGGGCCGCAGAAGATGACCTCTGCGCCGAAGCGCGAGAGCAGTTCCGCATTGGAGCGCGCCACGCGGCTGTGATACACGTCGCCCACGATGACCACGCGTAATCCCCGCAGTTCCTTCTTGTGGTTCAGAATGGTGAGCGCGTCCAACAGGGCCTGCGAGGGATGCTGGTGCATGCCGTCACCGGCGTTCACGATGGGCACCGACATGTAGCGCGCCAGCAAGTGGGCCGAGCCGCTGTTGGGATGCCGCATCACGATCACGTCAGCCCCAATCGCCTGTACGGTCCAGCCGGTGTCGATGAGCGACTCGCCCTTCTCGATGCTGGAGGAGGTTGTGGTGACCAGGGTGGTCATGGCGCCCAGGGCTTTGGCGGCGAAATCGAATGAGGCGCGGGTGCGGGTTGAAGCTTCGTAGAACAACAGCACCACTCGCTTGCCATGTAGTAAGCGGGAGGGACGATTCGGGTCCATGCGCCGGGCCAGCGCCAGAATGGCTTCAATCTGCTCGGTCGTAAGCTGGTCGATGCTTAGCAGTGAACCCAGTGATGGCTTCATTTTCCTTGCGGCACCTGCTCCATCAGCAGCACCTTGTCGGCGTCGTCGCTCTCCTGCAGTTTGACTTCGATGAACTCGTCGGGCGTGGTCTGAATTTTGCGGCCGACGAAGCTGGCTTCGATGGGCAACTCGCGATGGCCACGGTCGATGAGTACGCAGAGCTGAATGCGCCGCGGGCGGCCGTGATCGAACAGGGCATCGAGAGCGGCGCGCGCCGTGCGGCCGGTGTAGAGAACGTCGTCCACCAGCACGATATCTTTGTCCCGGATGTCGAACTCCATGGTGCTCTTTTTCACTTCCGGTCGATGACCTACGGTAGAGAGATCATCGCGATAGAGCGTGATGTCGAGCGTGCCGACCGGAACCGGCGCCTTCTCGATACGCCCCAGGATCTTCGCCAGCCGGTGCGCCAGCGGCACGCCACGCCGCATGATCCCAACCAGTCCGAGATTGGCGGTGCCGTTGTTCTTCTCGACAATCTCGTGCGCCAGGCGGACGAGCGTTCGCTCAATCTCTGAGCCGGAAAGGATTTGCGATTTTTCGCGGAGTTTCGAGGAGTCAGTGGAGGCCTTGGTCATGCCGCTCGAATCATACGCAAAGCGGGAGGCGCGGGGCAACTGGAAGCGGCAACGTCTGTGTCGCAAGTAAGGCAGCGCTTCCGAATCACGCTAAGAATCTGCTACCATGAGCGGGTTCGCTGAGGTGGTCATGGCGCAATATGTCATCGAGCGGGAAATCCCGGGCGCGGGGAATTTATCGGATGCGGAGTTGCAGGAAGTCGCGCGAAAATCGGTGGACGTGCTGAAGGGGATGGGCCCCGAAATAAAGTGGCTGCACAGCTACGTCACCGGCGATAAGGTTTATTGCGTCTACCTTGCGCCGGACGAGGAAACGATTCGCGAACATGCCCGGCGCGTTGGTTTACCGGCCAATCGCATCTCGGCGGTGCGGCGGTTGATGGATACCAGCACCGCAGGTTGAATTATCCGTCGCTTCCAGTTCGAAGAGTGGGCTCTGCGCCGTAGGCAAGCGCCTCCTGGATGGCCTGCTCTACCGGCAATGCCCAGCCTTCCATCCACGCCGACAGACCTGCAGCATTGTCGAGGGTTCGACGGGCGAATTCCAGTACCTTCTCCAGTTTATGTTGCTCGGCGGGCGTCAGCGGGGTGCCCAGGCGCTCGCGCAGCGCGGCCGCGGCCCCAGCAAAGCGCAGCGCTTGCACCGCATTGGATTGCGCCGCGGCGTTGGCGGCCAGGCACTCCAGCACCCTGGCGATGCCGCGCTTGTGTCCCAGATTCTGAAACATCTGGATGCTTTCACCGTACAGCCGGCGGGCATCGTCACTGTCACCCTGGTCCCAACTCAGGCCGGCTAGATCGGACAGGGCGCTGGCGATTCCCCATCCATCGCGTGAAAGGCTGAAGGCCGCCAGGCTCTGCTCGTAGAAGGAACGGGCCGCGGCCACATCGTCGCCTTCGCGGGCAACATCTCCCTGGTAGTTCAACGTCCAGGCGATACCGGCTACGTCGCCCACTTTGCGGAAAATCGCCAGACATTCATCATAGAGCGATGCCGCGCGCGCCGCTTCGCCTTGCAGCTTGGTCACGTTCGCCAGATTGCTGAGAGCGCGAGCAACGTCGGCTGGATCTCCCTCGTCCCGCCAAATCGCCACACATCGTTCGAACAGCAAGGACGAAGTTGCGAGGTCGCCGCGATCGCGGGCATTTACGGCCAGCGCGTTCAGGGCAACCGCCACCCCGCGTTTATCGTTCAGCTCCAGACAGGTCTCAAGACTCTCGTCGAACAATCGCTGCGCCGAAGTGTAATCGCCCTGCTCGCCCGCCAGGACCGCGGCAGAAAACAGCAGGCGCGAGCGCAATTTCGGACGCGCGGCAGCCCCTTCCAAAGCGAGCAGCCTGGCGATGCGGCTGCGGCCCTCGGTGAGATATTCGCGCGTCTCCCAAAAGTGAAACAGCGCCGAACCCAGGCGAAGTCCCCAGTCGGCGTCGCCGGTCTTGGTGAGGTATGCCAGGGCGGCGCGGAAGTTGTCATGCTCAACTTCCAGGCGATCGAGCCATTCGGGATGAGCGGCCGCTTCCGCCGCACCCTCTTCGGCGATCACTAGGTAATACGCAGCATGGGAGCGGCGAGTGGCAGCTACATCATTGCTGGCGGCCAGGCGTTCGAGTGCGTACTCCCGGATGGTTGTGAGCATGACGAAGCGGGTTTCGCCCGCTGCCTCTTCCACCTGCTGCGCCAGGCTCTTGTCCACCATGGAAGCCATGCCGTCGAGCACGTCGAGACCCAGATCGCCCGCGGTATCGCAGACCGCCTCCACCGCTTCCAGGGTGCAACCGCCGCTGAATACGGAAAGCCGGCGGAAGAGAGTTTGCTCGGCAGGATTCAGCAGACCGTAACTCCAGTCGACGGTGCCGCGAAGGGTGCGCTGACGCGTCGGCAGGTCACGGGCGCCGCCGGTCAGCAGGTTGAGGCAGCTTTCCAGGCGCGCCAACATGGCGGAGGGCGAGAGCAGCTTGATGCGCGCTGCCGCCAGTTCGATGGCGAGCGGCAGACCGTCGAGGCGAGCGCAGACGGACGCGACAGCGGACGCGTTTTCATTGCTCAGGACGAAGTCGTGCTTCACCGCGCGCGCGCGTTCCACAAAAAGCGCAATCGCGGGAAGACGGGAGAACACATCCAGGGGCAGCAGGGATTTGGGATCGGGAAGCGCCAGCGGCGGCACCGGAAATTCGTGTTCGCCGTAAACGTGCAGCGGCGACTGGCTGGTGACTACGATCTTGAGCCTGGGGCCGGCCGAGAGCAACTCCGATATGGCCGGGGCGGCGGAGACCAGGTGCTCAAAGTTGTCGAGCAGCAGAAGCATCGGCTGATCCAGCCCGCCAAGGTACTCCTTCAGGCCCTCCTGCGCCGACTGATTGCCGGTCTCGCGCACTCCCACCGCCTGGGCGATGGCGGAAGCGATCAATCCGGGCTCGCCGACCACCGACAGCGAAACGAAGCACACGCCGGATGGGAATTGGTCCCCGATTTCGCCTGCCACCTGCAAAGCCAGCCGCGTCTTGCCGATGCCGCCAGGACCGGTGAGGGTCACAAGCCGCACATCGTCGCGGCCCAGGAGCTGGCGGAGCGCGGCCGCCTCGTGCTCGCGGCCGATGAAGGCGGTACGCGGCACTGGAAGGTTGCTGGGGCGCGGCTCCGCATGGCTGACGTGCGCATCGGCCAGCCTGTCGCGCACCGCCGCCAGGTCGCGGGCCAAATCCCGGGTGGATGCGTAACGTTGCTGCGGGTCCTTGGCAAGACAACGCTCCACAATCCAAATGAAAGGAGCGGGCGCTTGAAGCATTCGCGAAACAACCCGCTCCGGCTCGTCGCGCAGGATGGCAGCGGCGGTTTCCGCAGCGGTTTTCTTCTGAAACGCGGGAACTCCCGTGACCATCTCGTAGAGCACCGAGCCGAACGAAAACTGGTCGGAACGAAAATCGAGTTTCGAGCCGTTGGCCTGCTCCGGCGACATGTAGCCCAGCGTGCCCATCACGGCCCCGTCCTTGCTGATGGAGGTGGAAGCGTCAGCATCCGTCGAGTGGTCGAGCGCAAGCAGTTTGGCCAAGCCGAAGTCCAGGACCTTGGCCGCGCCGTCCACGGAAACCATGAGGTTGTCGGGCTTCAAATCGCGATGAACGACACCGATTTCGTGGGCCCGCGCAAGAGCGTCGGCAACCTGTGCCGCGATGGTCATTGCCTTGCGGAACGGAATGGGGCCAGACGCGAGCAACTGACGCACCGTCTCGCCACGAACCAGTTCCATGGCGATGAAGTGCGTGTTGTCCACGCAACCGAGCTCGTAAATGGTAACGATGTTCGGATGATTGAGCGCGGACGCGGAACGGGCCTCCATCTCAAAGCGGGTCAGGGCTTCCGCTTGCGAACGGCGATCGTGCAGCGAAACCGTCTTAATGGCGACTTCACGGCCGAGGCGCGTGTCGCGGGCTCGATACACCTCGCCCATGCCGCCGGCGCCAAGTTGCTCAAGGATTTCGTACGTGCCGAAGCGCGTACCTGGCGACAAGGTGGAGGGAGATGGATCTGGCATGTGCGGCGGGCCCATGAACCTCATTGGCGCAGCGGTTGAACAGCCAAGACGACTGGTCGGCGCTACGTGATCGCGTGGAATTGATACTTAAATCGATGCCGCGACGCCGGCACCACCCCTAGATGGGCTTATAATACTCAAAATCGTGGGAGAATTCATGGATATTCGAACGCTGCAGCGCCCGCTGAAGGAGCAGTATCGCCAAAATCCGTCGAGCTCGCGAATCACCCTGAAGGCACGCGGCAGCCAGACCGACGCTCCTGTCACCTGCTCGGTGGACCTGGGCCGAGAGATCTACAAGGCGCAAGCCCACCAAGGCGTCGGGGGAGAAGGTACCGGTGCCTGCTCCGGAGACTTATTGCTGGGCGCAATCGCCGCATGTGCACAGATCACCTGCCAGATGGTGGCCGCGGCGATGGGCATACCGACCGAGGGCATCGACGTTACCGTCGAGGGTGATTTGGACCTGCAAGGAACTTTGGGAATTTCCAAAGAGGCGGCTGTGGGATTTGAGAACATCAGGGTCACGTTCGACGTCCGCGCGCCGCAGGCAACCAAGGAGCAGTTAAGCGCGTTGCGGGAGAAAACGGAACAGTATTGTGTCGTAATGCAAACATTGCAGCACCCGCCGAAAATAGATCACAAGTGGGGCGCCCAGTAACAAGGAAGCACTCAGCTACCAATATTTTCGGGAAGCTTGAGGATCGCTACTCCTGAGTCCGTGACAACCTTGCACCGAGCCCACGACGCACCTTCTGAGCAAGAGTTTGGTGATAAGAACATCCTTGGCGGATGGTCGACAATACGGAAGGTGGCTGGTTCCTGCTAATTTTCGGATAGTTCTTGAAATATCTCCATTCCACCAGCAAGCGCGGCCAGCGCGCAGCGACAGGTAATGTCTAGCGGAACTCCCGGCGTTGACGAAACATGGAAGCGCCCAGTGCGCCGCCCGCCGCGGTGAACAAAACGAACACCACTCCCATGATGAGTAGGAAGAACACGATTATTGTGGCCGCACCCTGCGGCGTGGTCATCCATTCGACCATGCGCTGCATCATTTCCTGCACCTTGGGATCGGGGTTGGCGGCCATTTGCTTCTGCATCTGTTGTTCCATGGCGTGGCGAAAGTCGCCGCGGGAACGAAGTGTCAGGAACGAGACGGTCGATACCACCGAATTCACGACAAAGCCGAAGAGTCCGGCGAGCGCGCCGAGCTTCATCCCCATGCCCGGCGTGATCAGGGTCTCCGGGGTGCGCTTCTGATAGAGGGAGACGGAAAGCGCGCCGGCTCCGAGCATCCAAAGGCAGCAACCGACCGAGACGATAGGAATAGCCGTGAGAAGTGCTGCGCCCACGCCGCACAGCAACGCGCCTTTCCACGCCAGGTCCCAGCGAATGGCGGTGGGGAGAGGCGGGTAGGGCGAACCCGGTGACCACGTCGAAGATTGCGGCGCCATAGGCAGGGGCGGCGGAAGCGGTTGCGCCGAGATATCGGGAGTTGGCGCCGGAGTCCACTGGGGCTCGGCTTCAGGGGGAATGACGCGAATCTGCGGCGCACCGCAGTGCGGGCAGAAGGCAGTCCCTTCCGGGATCTCGGCTTGGCAGCGATAGCAGGGATGTTCCACTTGCCGAAAGTTACAGGAAGCAACGAGTAATTAGCAACTGGAAGTCGGTGGGTAATCTGCAAGTGGCACAGGTTTGTCAAGGACGGACGGCGAATTCTAGCGAGTGATTCCCGAATCGGGAAAAATGTTCCACGTGGAACATTCCGGAAAAAGGCAAAAGCCCGGCGTTGGATGATTGACAACGGCTCCTACAGAGTGTCCTGCTTGCCTCTTGTCTGAATCAAGACCGTGCCGAAGCGGGTGCCCGAGCCGTTGGGCTCGATCGACACCAGATGTTGGTTGTCGCTGCTGCCCGCCTTGATCTCCCAGCCGTCGCCGCTGGTATCGGAGCAGCTCAGCTTCTTGTCATCGTCGTGGTGCGAGATGTGCACATCTGACCCACCGCTGTGCCCGTTACACACCAGGATGGTTCCGAATGATTTCATCTTGTCTTCGTAAAATGCTTTCACTTTGTCCGGCGAATCGTTGGTCTCGTACTCGGCAGCGATGACCTTCAGCCCGAAGCCGGCCGCTCCGATGCTGATGTTCGCCGAATGATTGTCGCCATTGTCTGCCGGGCGAAGGTGCGCGCCGGGATATACCGGTATGCCGTTGTCAGCCGCCTTTCCGCTGCTGTCCACCTTCAGATCGGCGAAGGGCGTCTTGATGTCCACCTTCTCGTTCTTCTTGTCCTTATCATCGACGCTGATGCTGCATGCGCCCAGCAGCAATGTCACGCCTGCAACTACGGTCGCCAATAATGCTCTCATGGCCCCGTTCTTCATTGTGGTCCTCCGCTGGAACTCAACACTTCGCGTTCGGAATCCGGCTCGAAACTGCCTCTCGAACGATCGCGCATCGAATCGGATGCTCTCGGTGAAAATTAACACACCGATCTGATTGCGGTTCTTCGCTGTCGATTGATACGAATTTTATGGGACGTTGGTTCCCTTGAAGGGGCTCGTTAAAGCAACGAGGTGGGTTGTCCTTTCGCTCGACGGTTATCCGATGACATCAGATCCGCTCGATCGGAAGACGCGAGGCAACCAGTTCAGCAGCCTGTTGCGCAATCGCGGGATCGTCTCCAAAACCTTCCAGCCAATCAACCTCCGGCTCGCGACGGAACCACGTCATCTGCCGCTTGGCATAATTGCGATGGCCCTGTTGCGCTGCAGCGATCGCCTGCTCCAGCGTGAGCTCGCCACGCAGCAACTGCGTCGCCTGGCGATACCCGAGCGAATCGAGTGCCGTTACATCCTTCCGCTCCCCATACCTGCTGAGCAGCGCTTCCGTTTCTTTCACCAGACCATGCTCGAACATCTCTCGCGCACGAAGGTTGATGCGGTCGTACAGTTTTTCGCGCGGTGGATTCAACCCGATTCGCAGAACGCGAAAGCCGCGCAGAGGATCGCGCCCGCGTTGTTGCCATAGCTCGCTCATCGGCGCCGGTGAAGCTAGGCAAACCTCGACGGCGCGGATCAGCTTGGGAGCATCGTTCGCATGGATCTTCGCAGCTGCCGCAGGATCGAGTCGGCCGAGTATTCGGTGCAGATAAGACGAACCAAACTCTGCCGCCCGCTGTCGCAATCGTTCTCGCAACTCTTCCCAGCGTTGCGGCCCTGGAAACAAGCCTTCCAGGAGCGCACGAAGATACAGCCCAGTGCCGCCGACCACGATAGGCAGTCCGCCGCGCTGGACGATCGCATTGATCGCGGCTCTCGCTTGCCGAGCATACTCGCCCGCAGTGAAAGGCTCATCGGGTTCGGCGACGTCGAGCAGGTGGTGCGGAACGAGCGTTTGTTCGGCGCGCGTGGGCTTGGCAGTACCGATCTCGAAGCCGCCATAGACGGCCACCGAATCGCAGCTGACTATCTCGCCTGCGAAGCGCTGCGCCAGGTCGAGCGCCAGTGCCGACTTTCCCGCCGCCGTTGGCCCCAGAATGACCGTCAGCAATGGCTCAGACTGCGAAGATGAGGTCATCGCGTCAGTTGGGCTGTCATCGTGCGCCCCAGGGAATGCTCTTGCCGAATCGGATGAATGCCAGCACCAGAATGAAGAGCGCGATAGCGAGCAAGCCAATCAATTTCCGGCGGTCGCGTTTACGCTGACGCTGCTGCAACTGTAGCTGGCGCTCCTGGCTACGAAGCGAATTCGCGCCCTGCTGCGGTTCTTCCACACAACAATTCTACGCGTGGCGCTATTCGATTTCGCCTTTGGCCGGGTTGTAGTAGAAGTGGAAGCGCAATGCGATGTAGGGTCCGTGGAACTCGGGAGGTAAGGGAGCAAAGGGATTCGAAGCCGTAATGCCGCCCCAGGCAGCGCGATCAAGGGCAACATCGCCTGACGGCCCACGCAAGGTCATCCCAACGACCTTACCCTCTTTCGTAATGGCGAATTCAATCGAGACTTTGCCCTTTTTCAACAGCGGTGGGCGCGCTTCTTCGGGGATCAGGTTGTACCAGTTCATCCGCACAGCTTGCAGAACTCGCGACAGGTAGGGGCCAAAGTCCACGCCTTGGGTATCGGTCAGAACCTCGAGATTGCCCTGCACGCGCGCGGCAGTTCCGCCGGGGCCAGCGCCGTAGTCGCCGCCTCCTCCATAGCTACCACCACCGCGCCGCGCCGCAACCGCGCGCGCCGCTTGCTCAATCGATGAGCCCGGCGACATCACCCCTGCCAGATTGCCGGGAAATTTCGGCGTGCCCTGCTGTTGCGCCGGCAGCCTGGGATTGTCCTGCGGAATGCCCGGCTGGAGCTGGGCCATCGGCTGGCCCTGCGCCGGGTTCGGAGGTTGCTGGTTCTGCTGCTGTTGCGCCTGCTGCACCGGCGGCGACGGTTGCTCTTGCGCCGGAGCCGACGGGATCTTCGGCGGACCCGCGCGCTTTAATTCCTCCAGTGTCTTCTTGTCCAGCGTAGGATGTCTGCTCTCCGCGATTCGGTTCTTGTCCGACAACACGTCCGTCTTAGGCGCCCTCTTCGGTTCCTTTTGCAAGTCCGGCGGAAGGTCGAGGTAGGTCATCTGCTGATTGCGCATCAGGTCCTCAGGTGAAATCAGCACCACACCTTTAATCCCCGGAAACAGCTTGGGAGACAGCACCAGAAAAAGCACGACCATCAGGTGAACGACCACCGAAATCCAGAACGCCTCGCGCATGCGCGAGCGCTCCAGGTCGTCCTCCAACTGGATCAGCAGGTGCGGCGTGAGTTCGGCGTCGAGCGCCGTACCGCCCGCCCACAGCGCAAGCTGCCCGTCTTCGCGGGGGGGAAGAGGTGTTGGTCTGTCTGGTGGTGTCAGGATTGATGCCATCCGTCGATCAAATATGCCGAGAGTTCAAATACATTAGACGCCCCTCGACCGTTGAAGGCACAAGCTTCTTGAGGATGGCGCAACCGTAGTAAACCCGGGAGCTTCCAGCTAGTTTCTCCTTCTATTTTCGCATAAGGCACTCCCTAAAGCCATTCCACTGCTACGCTCCTAGAGTTCCAGAAACTCTCCGGTAAACTGAAGTTATGAAGGCCGTCATCGTCGGCACCGCAGGTCATATCGATCACGGCAAGAGCGCCCTGGTGCGGGCTTTGACCGGGATCGATCCTGACCGCCTCGCCGAGGAGAAGCGACGCGGCATCACCATTGATCTCGGCTTTGCCAACCTGGAATTGTCCGGGCCATCCGGCGAGCCCATTCGCATCGGCTTCGTCGATGTTCCCGGGCACGAGCGCTTTGTGCGCAACATGCTGGCCGGTGTCGGCGGAATCGATCTGGTTTTGCTGGTTATCGCCGCTGACGAGTCCATCAAGCCCCAGACCCGCGAGCACTTCGACATCTGCCGCCTGCTGGCCGTACAGCGCGGGATCACGGTGCTTACGAAGTCTGACCTGGTCGGTCCTGAAACCCTCGAAGTCGTGAGGATGGAAGTTGCCGACTTCCTCAAAGGCTCATTCCTCGATCCTGCAACTTCTTCCATCATCCCGGTCAGTTCCAGGACCGGCGCGGGACTCGATCAGCTCAGGAGCGAGTTGGCGCGCCTGGCGGCTGAGATTCCGGCGAAGGATTCCACTGCGGTCTTCCGCCTGCCCATTGATCGCGTCTTCACTATGAAAGGTTTTGGCACGGTCGTAACTGGCACGCTGATTTCGGGAACGGTCCACAAAGATCAGGAAGTCCAATTGCATCCCGGTGGCAAGAGGTTGCGAGTTCGGGGCGTACAGGTACACGGAGCCGCAGCCGATCATGCTATCGCCGGCCAGCGCACGGCGCTGAACCTTGCCGGCATCGAGACAACAGAACTGGCGCGCGGCATGATGTTGACGCCTCCGCAGATGTTTCAACCAGCGCAGCGCGTCAGCGTCACGCTCGATCTTCTCCGCTCAGCCAAGCCGTTGCGCGATCGCGCCCGCGTGCATCTCCATGTCTTCACGGCTGAAACCATTGCCGAGGTCAACTTGCTTGGTGCAAAGCAGTTGCAACCGGGCGAGACTGGATTGGCGTGGCTCAAGCTTGACAATCCTCTCTTGCTGTTGCCCAGCGATCGCTTTATAGTCCGGCAATTTTCTCCGGTCATCACCATCGGCGGAGGAAGAGTGCTTGATGCCGCGGAGCAGCCTCGGCGCGTAAAAGCGGACAAGCGGTTGGCACTTCTGCGAACACTCGCAAAGGGAAGTCCTGAAGAAGCTTTGCTGGCGCGGGTTTCCCGCCGACGCGAGGATGGGCTCGGGCTTTCCGAAGCCGTCGCTGAGACCGGGTGGCTGAGGGCGCGGGTGGAGCAAATCGCTGCTGATCTTGCTAAATCCGGTAAGCTGATTCGCTTCGACGAGCTTCTGCTGTTACCGCTGATAGTTGAATCGCTGCGTGCAACCATCTCGGCCAAGGTCGAACAGTTTCACAAAGCGAATCCTTTGGTGCCGGGAATCGGGAGGGAAGAGCTGCGCGAAACACTCAGCTTGCGCGAGGAAGTTTTCCGCGGAGTTCTGGATTCGCTAGTGCGCGACAAGAAGCTCCAGGTCGCCGGCGAAGTTGTGCACACTGCTGGCAAGGGCGTTGTTCTGCGCGACGAGGAAGCCGAGTCGAAGACGCAAATCGAGCAGGCTTTTGCTCAGGCAGGATTGAAGGTGCCATTGCTGAAAGAAGTGTTCGCTTCGTTGCCCGTGGACAAGGTGCGCGCGCAGAAAATCGTGACCCTGCTGCTGCGCGATCGTGTCCTGGTGAAGCTCTCGGACGAATTGGTATTTCATCGCGACGCGCTTGACACGCTCCGCCGGCAGATCGTTGCGCAGAAAGCGAAAACACCAAGACTCAACGTCGGCAGCTTCAAGGACCTGTTCGGCATTACCCGAAAATACGCGATTCCGCTTCTCGAGTATCTCGACCGCGAACGAGTGACCCGGCGGGTCGGCGACGAGCGAGTGATTCTGTAGCCGTAGCGAAATTAGAGCGGACAGGAGCAGCGTTGATGCGAAGTCTCAACGCTGCCCAGGAAACGCGGGAGATGCTCTCAGACCCTGGATATCGGTCCGCATTCGATTCTGTCCGCCTTGATTCCCCACGTCACGATGCAAGCTGTTGCGGCACGCTTATTGTGCGCTTTGGGCCGCGCTTGCGAATCAGTAGCACGCGAATGCGCTCCAGCAGTTCCATGGGAGCGAGTTCGCCTTTCGGTATCCAGGCATCCGCCAGATGTTCCTCGGGGCAGCAACTCACGCATCCGGATAACAGCAGCGCCGGAGTCTCGGGCGAAATGGATTTCAACTGCTCAATCAGTTTTGCGCCATTGAGCTTGGGCATCATCAGGTCGGAGAGTACCAGATCGATGCCGCCGCCCTTCATGGTTTCGATGGCGCGCTCGGGATCGGAACACGTGAGCACGCGATAGCCGCGTGTCTGAAGTAGGACTTTGCGAACGGAGAGAGAGCGTTCGTCGTCGTCGACGCAGAGGATCGTACGTTTCGGTTTCATTTACCCCCACCGAAGCCTGCCCGGGAGCGCTGCGCAGCGGTGTCCGGGCAAACCTGGAAAGCCGGACGTGCGCAACAGTCGCCGAGTAGTTTGTTAATTACGCCAGAGCAATAGCGTGTTTCGGATAGTACGACCGGCGCGGGGGTTGCACAAGTATTGTCGAGGTCAATTCCTGGAAAAATTTTTCGAGCGCACGAGCAAACCAAATCGCACCGCTCATGGTGATGTTCTTTTGCAAGGCTCGCGTGAAAGCCTTGCTGGATGCGGCTCTTCAGCGTGCACAGAATATCCTCAGAAAAGTCACATCGTAACTTCTCCGTTAATCACATGCACCACGTTACCTCCGACACGCACATTTGTGATCGCGTCCTGCGTCTTCGCCGCGCGAACGTAAAGAAAACTCGGGCGCCGCGTTTCCATTCCTTGCTCGATTAGCCCTTGCGTCTCCGGCGCCAGCACGCCGTGCTTCACCGCCCAGGCTGCGCAACATCCCGCGGCGGAGCCCGTCGCGGGATCTTCGCCGTTGTAGAAGATCATGCGCGCGTGCAAAGTGGCTTTGGGATCGACCGTCTCCCGGCAGACAAAATAGAAGAATGCCGGATTGCCGATGGTTAGCAGATATGGCGCCATCTGGTTCCAGCCAATGCTGAGATTTTGCAGTGTGGCCAGCGAACGGAATGGGACCACGGTGAATGGCATCCCTGTCGAGACGGTTTGGATCGGCAGGTGCTCGTCCAATTCAGCGACCGGGACGCCCAGCACGCCGGCGATAACGTCATGCGGGTGCATGGCGCCAAACTGCGGCTCGGCTTGGCGCATCTCGCCGAAGAGCAGGCCGTCACGCTGCTCAAAGCGCACCGGAATCTTGCCGACCTTCAGATCGAGCACGATTTCGTCTGCACTGGACTGCTGGCGCAAATACCACGCCGTGCCCAGCGTCGGATGTCCTGCGAATGGCAGTTCTTCATTGACCGTGAAGATGCGCACCTTGTGGCCCTCAGCGCGCTCAATAGCCTCATCACGCGGCAGAATAAAGGTAGTCTCGCAGAGATTGGTTTCGCGCGCCAGCTTCTGCATCTCGTCGTCGCTCAGGCCGCGCGCGTCGGTGAAGACTGCAAGCTGGTTGCCCTCCAGTGGGCGTGAGGTGAAAACGTCAAGCTGGACGAAGGAAAACTTGCGCTTGGTCATGACGACGCCTCCGAAAATAATGTAGCAGGAGTCGCGTCCCGCGAGTGGTAACACCGCCGGCTCCCGTGACCAGCCTCAGGCAGGCGGGGCCGGCGCTGATACAATCGCCGTTGCGCGATGCCGAGTCGCAACCGCACGCTGTACGGGTTCCACTCGGACGCTTATGAATTGCGGAAGCGAAGAGGGTCCGGTGACTCTCCCGGTCTTCAAAACCGGCGATTGGCATCTTCGATGTCAATGGTGCGTTCGACTCGCACACGCTTCCGCCA